>ERZ1034365.1786-NODE-1786-length-10532-cov-4.780297_pt1 | contig 10532 bp, 7 predicted proteins | sample MGYA00520615_ERZ1034365 | MGnify/ENA primary metagenome ERZ1034365 (study PRJEB33736, sample SAMEA104284505) | Azolla filiculoides | biome: Urban; feature: Water surface; material: Ditch water | place: Netherlands | collected 2015-10-28 | depth 0-0.1 m ... | reverse complement strand
TGAAGGTATTGCGCGACCTCCATCGGCACCGCAGGGTCGTCCTGCGACTGGACCAGCAGCGTCGGCCGGTCCAGCTTGGGCAGATCGGCGCGATGGTCTGACTGGAAAATGGCGCACAGCACGGTCAGTGCGCGCTCTGCCGGGATGGATTTCATGGTCTCGGCGAAATGCCGGGCCAGGCGGGGCTGGTCGGGGTTGCCCATGGCCAGCGGGGCGAATTGGTCAGCCCAATCCGCATAGTTGGTGGCCACGGCCCGGTACAGCGCGTCCAGTGCGTCGTCTGTAAATCCGCCGTGGTAGCCCGCGTCATCCCGGTAACGGGGTGACATGCCAATCAGCACCAGTTTCGAGAAAAAGGCGGGTTGCGCAATGGCGGCCAGTGCGCCGATCATCGCGCCGACAGAGTGGCCTACCAGAACGGCGTCCTGCAGGTGCAAGGCCTGGCAAACCTCGACCAGGTCGGCGCTGTAGGCGCGCAGGTTCAGATAACTGGACTGGACGAATGCGGCCGGATCGGACTGGCCGGCGCCCGTGTTGTCGAGCAGGATGATGCGGTAGTCGGGCAGGAAACTGGCCGCCACCTGCGTCCACGCCGTCTGGTCGTGGCCGAAGCCGTGGACAAAGACGATGGAGCGGCTGGCATCGAGCTTGCCGGTGACGGTGACATGGTTGCGCTGCAGCGGGTCGGGCTTGTTCATCATGCGGCTGGGCATCGGTCGAAATTCGGATGCTCCAGAATGTAGCAGTGCATTTTGAAGTCTGCATATCCGGGCGCCGCCTGGCCCGCGCCGGGATCACAGCCTGCGGTATCAAAAAAAACGGAGACACATCGCCATGAAAAACGAGCCAGCCATTCCGGGCCCGCTGCCTGCTGCCCGCGTGGGGCCTGTGTCGCCGCCCGCCTTGTCATGGGCCAGCGCCGGGCGTGACCTGACGGCCGCCGTCATCGTCAGCCTGGCGGCCGTGTCCTTCTACATCTCTGCCGCCTCGCTGCTGTTCCAGGGGGCACTGGCGTCGCACCTGCCCGTGGCCATCGGCTCGGCGCTGCTGGGCGGCGCGGTGCTGGCGGTGTTCTCGGCCTGGCGGGGCTCGCTGCCGCTGGCCTCCGTGGGGGCCGAGCCGGCCACCATTCCGGTGCTGGCGGCCATCACCGCCGGCGTGGCGGCGCAGGCAGCGGCACCCGCGGCACTGTCTACGGCCGTGGTGGCCCTGATGATCACCGGCCTGGCCGTCGGCGGGGCCTGGTGGCTCATGGGCCGGCACGGCGGGGGCGACATCATCCGCTACATCCCCTACCCCGTGATCGGCGGCTTTCTGGGCTCGGTGGGCTGGCTGATGCTGACCGGCGGCATGGGCGTGGCCATGGGGCGCTCCTTCACCCTGCCGCTGGCCTGGGGCTGGCTGACGGGGCAGGGGGATCTGCGGCTGGCCACCGGCATGGCGCTGGGTGTGTGCATCTGGTGGATCACCCTGCGCGTGCAGCATGTGCTGACCTTGCCGGGGGTGATCGTGCTGGCGGGCCTGGCCCTGCATGCCGGCCTGTGGCTGGCCGGCATGGACCTCGCGGCGGCGCGCGCCCAGGGCTGGCTGCTGGCGCCGTTCAGCCAGACGGCGCCGGTCTGGCCCTGGTCGCCCGCCTTGCTGGGCGCGGTGCAGTGGGACGTGGTGGCGCAGCAGGCCGGGCTGATGCTGTCGGCCGTGATCGTGGCCAGCATCGCGCTGCTGCTGTCCGACACCAGCCTGGAAGTGGCCTGGGAAGCGCGCGCGGACATCAACCGCGACCTGCGCGCGCTCGGGCAGGGCAATATGGTGCTGTCGGCGATGGGCGGGCTGGTGGGCGGGGTCTCGATCAGCCGCTCGGTGCTGAACCGCACGGCCGGCGCGGCCGGCCGGGGCAGTGGCCTGGCCAAGGCCGGCATCTGCCTGCTGGCCATGGGCTGGGGCGGACCGGCGATCGCGCTGGTGCCGCGGCCGCTGCTGGGCGGCCTGCTGTTCTATCTGGGCCTGGGCATGTTCAAGACCTGGATCCTCGACAGCCGCAGCCGCCTGCCCTGGAGCGACTACCTCACCGTGCTGGCCATGGTGGCCATGACCGCCGTGGTCGGCTTCCTGCCGGCGGTGTGCGTGGGCGTGCTGGCCTGCTGCCTGGACTTTGCCGTGTCGTCCGCGCGGCTCTCGCCGGTGCGCCGCCTGGTCACCCGGGCGGCCTGGCCCAGCAAGGTGGAGCGCAGTGCGGCCCACACGGAATTCCTGCAGACCGTGGCCCCCCGCCTGCACATCGTCGAATTGCAGGGCGTGCTGTTCTTCGGCTCCACCACGCGGCTGCTGCGCGAGGTGGAGGCGTTGCTGGAGAGCGCCACGCCGCCCGCGCGTCTGCTGTTTGACTTCCAGCGCGTGCGCTGGCTGGACAGTTCGGCCAGCCAGGTGTTTGGCCGCCTGTTCAAGCTGGCCCGGCGCCATGGCGTACAGGTCGATGTCAGCCACCCGTCCGCCAGCGTGCGCAGTGCGCTGCAGGCGGCGGGCTGCCTGGGCGCTGGCGGGCCCACGGTGCATGCCGACATCGATGCGGCCGTCTGCGCCTGGGACGATGCCGCGCTGGCTGAGGCCCAGGTGCCCGCGGACACCTTCGAGGCGCGGCTGGCCGAATCCCTGCCCACTGGCACCACGGCCCGGCAGGTGATGGCGTACTTCGCGCCCCTCACGCTGGCGCCCGGCGACGTGCTGTTCACCCAGGGCGAAGCGTCCGACGCGCTGTACCTGGTGCGCTCGGGGCGGCTGTCGGCCTACGTGCAGGCCGGCGGGCAGGCGGTGGCGGTGCGCGCCATCCATGCCGGCGGCGCCATCGGCGAGATGGGCCTGTTCCGCGGCACGCCGCGCAGCGCGACCCTGCGCGCCGACCAGGACAGCGTGGTGCTGTGCCTGCGTCGCGCGCAACTGGAGGCGCTGGAATCCCAACACCCGGCGCTGGCGGCTTCGCTGTACCGCCTGTTTCTGGGCCAGCTGGCGGGCCGGCTTGACCAGCTCACCGCGCAGGCCCACGCGCTGTCACTTTGAACCCAGCTGCGCAGGCAGTGCAGGATGAATGGTTCAAAATAAATAGCAAACAATGACCTTTCCATGCTGGCTACCTGCCTTTTTTCATGAAAATGGGGCGCGTGTGGCCCACCCGTGAAAAGTCAGCCTTGCGGCTGGTCCAGCCACTTCAGCAGGCGCACAAACAGCAGGTCCGGCTCGATCGGCTTGGGAATATGGTCGTTCATGCCGGCGTCCAGGCAGATCTGGCGGTCCTGTTCAAAGGCATTGGCCGTCAGCGCCAGGATCGGGGTCGCGGCGTTCAGCGGTGCCCGACGGATGGCGCGGGTGGCATCCACCCCGTTCATTTCGGGCATCTGCATGTCCATCAGGATCAGGGCGTAGCGGCTGAGCCGTGCCAGCGCGACAGCCTCGCTTCCGTTCATCGCCAGATCGACTTTCAGTCCGACCTGTTCCAGCAGCATGCAGGTGACCTCCTGGTTGATGGGCTCGTCTTCCGCCAGCAGGACATGGGCCCCGGCGTGGCGGGATTTCAGCTGCGCCTCGGGGGTCTGCACGGGCGGCTCCTGCGCCGGTACTGGTGGCGTCATGGCCAGCCGGACCGTGAACCAGAACGTGCTGCCGGACCCCAGGGTGCTTTCGATGCCCACGGTGCCGCCCATCTGTTCGATCAGCCGCTTGCTGATCGCCAGGCCCAGTCCCGTGCCGCCGTACTTGCGGGTCATGGAGGTGTCGGCCTGCTCGAAAGCCGAAAAAATCCGGCGCTGGTCTTCGGCGGAAATACCGATGCCGGTGTCCTGGACCTCAAAGCGCAGCAGCACGTCGCCCGGACCTTCTTCGGCCCGCCGGGCCCGCACGCGGATGGCGCCGTGGTCGGTGAACTTGATCGCGTTGCCCACCAGATTGAGCAGGATCTGGCCCAGGCGCTGCTTGTCGCCCCGCAACGGCAGGCGCGCCAGGTCGGCCGGCAGGTCGAGGTGCAGCTGCAAGCCCCTTTCAGCCACCCGGTCGCTGACCAGGCTGTAGAGGTTGTCCATCGCCTCCTGCAGCTGGAAGCTGGTCTGCTCCAGCGTCAGGCGATGGGCCTCGATCCTGGAAATGTCCAGGATGTCGTTGATGACCCCCAGCAGATGCCGGGAGGCCTGGGTGATCCGGCCCAGCTGCTCCCGCTGCTTCGGATCGGTGGCCTTGCGCAACGCCAGATGGGTCATGCCCATGATGCCGTTCATCGGCGTGCGCAGCTCGTGGCTCATGTTGGCCAGAAACGTGCTCTTGGCCTGGCTGGCCTGCTCGGCCCGTTCCTTGGCCTGCTCGGCCTGCTCCCGGGCTTCCTCCGCCTGCCTGCGTGCGACCTCGGCCTGTTCCCGCGCCTGTTCCGCCTGTTTCTTGGCTTGCTCAGTGTCGCGTTTGGACTGGTTCACCCGGCGCAGCGAGCGAAGAATGGCCAGCGCGGTCAGAACCAGCAGCAGGCTGATCAGCAGTGCGGCCCCGGTGACCATGTTGCGGTATTTCCGGTGGGGTGCCTGGACCTCCTGCGTCGCCTGGCCGACGATAAAGATCAGGCCGTATTCCGGCAGGCGGTAGTAGCCGTAAATGCGATCGACCCCATCGACCTGGGTCTGGCTGGTGCCAGTGCCCATCAGCGGGGCGTCTGGCCTGAGGAAGGGGCGGTCCTTGATGACCAGTTCGTACATGGAATCCTGGCTCGGGCTGCGCGCCATCATCTGTCCCGAATCGCGCACGATGGACAGCGCGCTGCGCTGGCCCAGCCGCAGGGAGTCGGCAAAGCTGGAAAACTGGTCAGGACTGACCGAGACGACCAGCACGCCGTCGAACTTGCGGGCCTTGAAAATGGGCCGCGTGAACTGGATGCTCCATTTGCCTGACACCTTGCCTTTCAGGGGCTTGCTGATGAACAGCCGGTCCTGGTCCGGCGCCTGCGCATGCACACGGAAATGCTCGCGCTGGCTCAGGTCCACCCGCTCGTTGCTGGCGGACAGGTTCGAGAACGCCAGGATGCCGTCGCGGTCGATGACGGCGACCTGGAAGGCAATGTCACTGATGTGCTCCTGGCGGCGCTGGATGAACTCGGCAAAGGCGGCCGCATCACCGTGCCATTGCGCGCGCGCGTCGAGCACGAATTCATTGAGCCGTTTGATGGTCGAGCGCGAGTACTCGGCGAAGACGCGCGCGTCGGAGACCGTGCCGGACTCGGCCTCGTGCCGGTTTTGCTGCGCGCTGCGCTGGATATCGAAGATTGCGGTGAACCACACCAGCACAAGGGCCAGACCGAGCAGCCCCGTGATCTGCAGACGTAGCCGGTTTACCGGGGTGTTGATTTCTTTGCCCATCATTCCGCCATTGAAAAAATGGCTCCCTTCAGTCCACGGCTTTCATCGGGCCGACCTGGATCATCCAGGCAGCTTGTACACAGTTTTTTCCAGATGCTAGCAGCAACGACCCGGACCTCCCGGGCGGGCCTAGGCGCCGCGCAACGCCGCCGTGAACCAGTCCAGCCCGGCCGAGGTGCCGCCCGGTTCGCCACCGCGCCGGGGTTTGTATTCGCAGCCGATCCAGCCTTCCCAGCCGCACTGGCCGGCCACCTCGTCGATCACGCTGAACAAATACGGATAGTTGAGTTCGCCGATGTCGGGCTCGTGGCGCTCGGGCACGCCGGCGATCTGGAAGTGGCCGACGCGGCCGGTGGGCAGGTACTGGCGGATCTTCATGGCCACGTCGCCTTCGACGATCTGGCAGTGGTACAGGTCCATCTGCACCTTGAGGTTGGCCGCGCCGACCTCGGCCACGAGGGCGTGGGCCTGGTCCTGCCGGTTCAGGAAGAAGCCGGGAATGTCGCGCGTGTTGATGGGCTCGATCAGCACGTCGCGGCCATGCCGGGCCGCTTCGCAGGCGGCCCAGCGCAGGTTGGCGACATAGGTGGGCTGCACGTCCTCGCGCGTCAGGCCCTCGGGCACCAGGCCGGCCATCAGGTGGATGCGCGGGCAGTCCAGGGCTTGCGCGTAGTCCAGCGCCAGCGCCACGCCAAAACGGAACTCGGCTTCGCGCCCCGGAATGCAGGCAATGCCCTTGTCACCGCCCGCCCAGGCGCGGTCGATGGAGGCCGGGTCCGTGCCGCCGGGCGGTGCGTTGAACAGCACTTGCTGCAGACCGTTGGCCTGCAGGCGGGCGGCGAGTTCTTCCTTCGGGAACGCATAGGGGAACAGGTACTCCACCGCCCTGAAGCCGTCCTTCGCGGCCGCGGCGAAGCGGTCGAGAAAGGGTAGCTCGGGGTACATCATGGACAGGTTGGCGGCAAAACGGGGCATGGCAAGGCTTTCTGGGATGTATAAATCAATAGCAAACGATGACCAGTTGACGCTGGGATCGTGCCATTTTTATTCTGAAATGAGGCGGCGGAGGCTGCGGAGCGCCTACCAGCGCGCGCCAAAGGTCTGGCGCAGGTCGTCGATCTGGTGGTCTGCCAGGGGTGCGGGCGGCACCGGGTTCAGCACCAGGAGCCGGGCCGTTTCCTCCAGCTCTTCGAGCGTGGCCATGGCGGCGGCCGGGGTGTCGTGCCAGACGTTGGGGCCCAGGCGGCTGAGCATCACGGCGCGGATCGGCGTGCCCTGCTGGCCGTAGCGCGTGATGGCCTGCGCCACCAGGCCGGCCGCCACCGGGTCGCCGGGGCGGTGGTAGGGGATGAGCGGCACATGGCCGACCTTCATCACGAAGTAGGGCGTGAGGGCGGGCAGCAGTTCGGCCCCGGCATCGTCCGCGCCCGGGCGCAGGGTCAGCGCCACGCAGTGCGTGCTGTGGGTGTGGATGACGCAGCGGGTGGCGGGATCGAAGGCACTGGCGGCGCCATAGATCTGCCGGTGCAGCGCCAGCGTCTTGCTCGCGCGGTCGCCACGGAGCTGCCGGCCATGGGCGTCGAGCCGGGCCAGCCGCGCGGGGTCGAGCCAGCCCAGGCAGGCGTCGGTCGGCGTGATCAGGAAGCCATCGTCCAGCCGCACGCTGATGTTGCCCGCCGTGGCATGTACGTAGCCGCGGTCGAACAGGCTCTTTCCGACACGGCAGATTTCCTCGCGGGCGTCCGATTCGGTCATGGGCGGGGCGTGAAGAGGGACTTGGCCGCGTCCAGCAAGCCCTCGCCACCGATCTTGGGCGGGGCGACGGCGGTGTGGATGTATTGCAGCTCGGCAAAGGCTTTGGTGAAAAAGTCGTCGGTGCCGAAGTTGCCGGACTTCAGGGTGAGGTGCAGACCGTCTTCCGCGTGCGACGCCGGGCTTTCTGCCGGGGCAGCGACGACACGCAGTGCGGAGCGTGGGGGCACGCTGTAACACCAGGGCACGCCGGGGTCGATCTGCGGGCCGATCTGCAGCTGGGTGATGCCCAGCGCCTGCACGCACGCACCCGACGTCTCGCCGCCGGCCACCACCAGCTGCCGCACGCCCAGCTGCACCAGCCCGCGGGCAATGGCGCCCAGCGTGCGCTCGACCAGGGCGCCGGCGGCCTCGACGCCGAGCTGGCCCTGTGCGGCCTGTACGGAGGCGGGGTCGGCGGTGGAGTAAATCAGCACCGGGCCGTCCTTCAGCCGTTCTGCCGCCCAGGCCAGCGCTTCGGCGGCCACGTCGGCGCCGGAGGCGATGCGCAGCGGGTCGATGGCCAGCGCGGGGCCGCCGCTGTCGATGAAGTGCACGACCTGCCGGTTGGTGGCCTGGGAGCAGCTGCCTGACACCAGGGCCTGCAGCCCGGTGGCGCGCGGCAGCCGGCTGGCCTGGGGCGAGGGCGTCAGGCCGAAGTTGGCGGGCAGGCCGATGGCCACGCCCGAGCCGGCCGTGACCAGCGGCCAGTCCTTGAGCGCCGGGCCCAGACGCAGCAGGTCGTCGTTCGACACCGCATCGACCACGGCCACGCCCACGCCCTGTGCACGCAACTGTCCGATGCGCTGGCCGATGGCCTCGGCGCTGCGCGCCACGGCCTTGTGGTCGATCAGGCCGACCTTGCGGCGGGTTTGCGCCTGCAGCACGCGCACCAGATTCGCGTCGGTCATCGGCGTGAGCGGGTGGTGCTGCATGCCGGATTCGTTGAGCAGCACGTCGCCAACGAACAAATGCCCCTTGAAGACGGTGCGCCCGTTGTCGGGGAAGGCCGGGGTGGCGATGGTGAAGTCGGTCTGCAGCGCGTCCATCAGCGCTTCGGTCACCGGGCCGATGTTGCCCTGCGCCGTGCTGTCGAAGGTGGAGCAGTACTTGAAGTAGATCTGCTGCGCGCCATGCGCCTGCAGCCAGGCCAGGGCGTCAAGCGACTGGGCGATGGCGTCGGCGGGCGCAATCGTGCGGGATTTCAGCGCGACCACGACGGCGTCCACGCCGGCGTCCAGCGGGCCGTCGGGCACGCCAATGGTCTGCACCACGCGCATGCCGGCGCGCACCAGGTTGTTGGCCAGATCGGTGGCGCCGGTGAAGTCGTCGGCAATGCAACCAAGGTAAATCGGGTTCATGGCTTTTGCGGCAGGGTGATGCCGGGGAAGATCTTGATGACCGCGCTGTCGTCCTCTTTGGCAAACCCGGCGGTGGAGGCCTGCATGAACATCTGGTGCGCGGTGCTGGACAGCGGCAGCGGGAATTTGCTGGCGCGCGCCATGTCGAGCACGATGCCGAGGTCTTTGACGAAGATGTCCACGGCGGACAGCGGCGTGTAGTCGGCCGCCAGCACATGCGCCATGCGGTTCTCGAACATCCAGCTGTTGCCGGCGCTGTGGGTGATGACCTCGTACAGTGCGGCCGGGTCCACGCCTTCGCGCAGGCCCAGCGCCATGGCCTCGGCGGCCGCAGCGATGTGCACGCCCGCGAGCAACTGGTTGATGACCTTGACCTTGCTGCCCGCGCCGGCGCTGTCGCCCAGCTTGTAGACCTTGGCGGCCATGGCGTGGAGCAGCGGCTCGGCGCGGGCGTAGGCGGCGGGGCTGCCGGCGGTCATCATCGTCATCTCGCCGCTGGCCGCGCGGGCCGCGCCGCCGGAGATGGGGGCGTCGATGTAGAGCAGGCCCAGCGCGGCCAGGCGCTTTTCCATGGTGACCGACCAGTTCGGGTCCACGGTGGAGCACATCACGAACACGCTGCCGGGCTTCATCGTGCCCGCGCAGCCGCTGCCGTCGCCGTTGGGGCCGAACAGCACGGCCTCGGTCTGCGCGGCATTGACCACCACCGACACGACCACATCGCAGGCAGCGCCCAGTTCGGCCAGCGCTGCGCAGGCCACGCCGCCGTCTCTGGCAAAGGCCTGCGCGGCTTCTGCGCGCACGTCAAAAACATGCGGCACGTGCCCGGCGCGGCGCAGCGATTGCGCCATGCCGGCGCCCATGGCGCCCAATCCAACCAGTCCCACCGAGGTGCGCATGTGTTCTTTCCTCAGCCCAATGAGATTTTGGCGACGCCGGCCACGCGCTTCCACTTGGCCCCGTCGGCCGCCATGAAGGCGCCCGTGAGCGAGGCGCCCAGAAAGCCGACATCGGCCCCGCGGGACTCCATGGCGCGCGCGACTTCCGGATCGCGTGCAATTTTTTCCAGCGCCTGCTCGATGCGCCCGACCACCGCTGCCGGGATGCCGGCCGGCGCGGCCACGCCGTACCAGGCGCTGACGTCAAAGTCCGCCAGGCCGGCTTCCACCAGCGTCGGCACGCCCGGCAGGGCCTTGCTGCGCCGGCGCGTGGTCACGGCCAGCGCCTTGACGGCGCCGCCCTGGATCTGGCCCAGCACCGAGGGCAGGTTCTCGAACATCATGTCCACCTCGCCCGCCATCAGGCCGGTGACGGCCTGCGCCGCGCCCCGGTAGGGGATGTGGGTGATGAAGGTGTGGGTGGTGTGCTTGAACAGCTCTGCGCTCAGGTGCAGGGAGGTGCCGTTGCCGTTGGAGGCGTAGTTGAGCTTGCCGGGCGTCTTTTTGGCGCGGGCCACCAGGTCGGCCACCGTGCTGATGCCGCTTTTCGGGTTGGCCAGCAGCACGTTGGGCACCCGGCCGATCAGCCCGACCGGCGCGATCTGTTCGGGCTTGTAGGGCATGGTGGCGTAGAGCGCCGGGCTGATGGTCAGCGGGGGCGAGGCCATCAGCAGGGTGTAGCCGTCGGCGGCGGCGCGGGCCACTTCGGCCGCACCCAGGTTGCCGCCCGCACCGGGCTTGTTGTCGATGACGATGGGCTGGCCCAACTCCAGCGTCAGTTTGGGCGCAACCAGCCGGGCCATGTTGTCAATCAGGCCGCCGGGCGGAAAAGGCACCACCAGCTTGATGGGGCGGGTGGGCCAGGCCTGAGCCGAAGCGGGGCTGGCCATGAATGGCGAGATGGCGACCAAAGCAGCGGCCGCCGTGATCCAGTTTCTGCGTTGCATGGGGTGTCCTGATGCGAATTGATCAGGTCATCATACAAATTTTGGATGGACTTCGCATCAGGGTGATCACGGGGGCGGGTGTTGGTGTCGGTACATCTTGGGCATGGGTCA
>ERZ1034365.1785-NODE-1785-length-10536-cov-4.088727_pt1 | contig 10536 bp, 7 predicted proteins | sample MGYA00520615_ERZ1034365 | MGnify/ENA primary metagenome ERZ1034365 (study PRJEB33736, sample SAMEA104284505) | Azolla filiculoides | biome: Urban; feature: Water surface; material: Ditch water | place: Netherlands | collected 2015-10-28 | depth 0-0.1 m ... | reverse complement strand
TTGTTATGTGAGATGAATACAAATTGAGTCTTATTAGACATTTTGGCAACCATCTGCGCATAACGCAAGGTGTTCGCGTCATCTAATGGGGCATCAACCTCATCTAGCAAGCAGAATGGGGCTGGATTGAGAAGGAATAAGGAGAAGACCAGCGCAATCGCAGTCAAAGCCTTTTCGCCACCAGAGAGTAAGTAAATTGAGCTATTTTTCTTGCCTGGAGGCTGGGCCATCACCTGAACACCCGCATCCAAGATCTCTTCACCAGTCATCACCAACTCTGCATGACCTCCACCGAATAGCTCAGGGAATAGTTTTCCAAAATGGGTGTTGACTTGATCAAAAGTACCTTGCAAGAGATCGCGAGTTTCTGCATCAATCTTCGCAATCGCATCAGTCAATGTCTGCATCGCTTCATTTAAGTCCGCTGATTGCGCATCCAAGAACTGCTTGCGCTCACGTGAGCTGGAGAGCTCATCCAAAGCAGCCATATTGACTGGACCTAGAGATTGAATTTCTGTATTCAGACGATTCACTTCAGTTTGCAAAGCGCCAACTTTGAGATCTGGACTGAAGCTAGCTTCTAATGCAGTTAAATCTGCTTCAGCATCTGATAACAAGGTTGCAAATTGCTCGAAATTCAAACGGGCAGCTTGTTCACGCAACTGCAAGTCAACCACTTTGTCACGCATCGGCTGAAGACTACGCTCAATCTGTAAGCGCACTTCATCAGCTTCACGTAATTGATGCAATAAGGCATCTTGTTCGGTGCGGGCATTAGCAAGCGCAGCTTCACGAGCACTACGGGCTAGCAATAGGCCCTGCAATTTATCTTGCGCCTCTTCATCGCTCAGAGTTTCAAGCTCTTGCTCAGAGCTAGCCTGCTTATCCTGAATCTCCATGATCTGCACACGCGCAGTACTCTGATCACGCTGCAGGTCAGCAATACGTTGCTGTAATGAGCGGGTTGCAAATGCAGCCTCTTGAGCTGACATCTCGGATGAGCGCAAGGATTCACGTAGACGATCACGCTCTTGAGTAGCTAACTCGAGTTTTTCTTGGGCAACAGCAAGATTCTCTTGTAGACCTTGCTTAGATTCTTCAGACTGAGTGAGTTCCTCTGCAGATTGCTCTTGAGTTTGAGTGAGCTGCTCCATTTGCTGACGCAACTCACTTAACTCACCCTGAATTTGCTCGGCACGCTGACTGTACTTTTCTTCGGCCTGAGTTAACTGCATTCTCTCCACTTCAAAGCCATGAACTTCTTGCACAGCCTGCTCTGCAGCAATACGGGTTTGCTCAGCGGCTTGATGAGCAGCTTGATAATTAGCAACAGATTGATCTAACTCACCTTGCAACTCGCTCTGAATTAGCTTTTGTGCGCGCAATTGCTTTTCGAGACCTTCCATCTCTTGAGCGCGTGCCAACATACCAGCCTGCTCAGAGTCCGCTGCGTATAACTGCACACCAACACGACTAACCAAATGGCCTTGTTGTGTGACGAAAGCACCGCCAGCAGGTAACTTCTCGCGGCGATGCAGTGCATCTTCCAAGCTATTAGCGATATAGATGTTGTCTAACCACTCTTGCAAGACAGCAGCAACACGCGGTGCGCCAGCACTTTGAACACGAGTTAACAATGGCGTGAAATCCGCCGGCACAGTGGTGTGCGCAGGAGAAATATCTTCCGTTAATAAAATTGCTAAACGGCTTGGAGGCGCGTCATTTGCTAGAGCTAAAGTCTCTTGAACACTCTTCGCTGTTACCGCAGCTAAGCGCTCACGTAATACGGATTCCAAAGCAGCTTCCCAACCACTCTCCACTTTAAGCTCTTGCCAGAGACGCTTGCTCTCTTTTAAACCTTTACTCTCAAGCCATGGGCCAATTTTGCCTTGGGCTTGAACGCTGGCCTGCAAGGCAGTCAGCGCAGTTAATTTAGCTTCAGTTTGAGCCAATTCTTGGTTGGCTGATTGGATCTGCTGTTGCGCAGTACTACGAGCCTCATCAGCAGCGGGAACGCGCTGTTGTGCCTCGCCTGCTTTCTGTCTTGCTTCATCAACCTTGCGCTGCGCCATTGCATGGCGATCAATTGCCATTTGCAATGCTTCTGCATCTGGTCTACGCATACCAGCTAGTTCCGCTTCAAGACGACTATCGCGCCCTTTAAGCTCTTCCACTTGAGTGGTAATTGCTTTAACGCGCTCACCTAAGCTGGCTAAGCGCTGATCAATCGTAGCTAAGTTCTCACGGGCGTCATTGAGTTCACGTGAATGGACTTGATAGGCCTCTTCGCGAGCTGGCATTTGCTCTTGCAAGCCAGATAATTCCGCTATTAATGTTTGCTCTTTTTCTGCAGCTAGGCTGAGCTCTTGCTCAGCAGTACGTTGAGCTTGAGCAGCATCCGTCTCTTGAACAGTCCAGCGCTGCAGTTGAGCTTGCAAATCCTGAGATTGTTGCTGGAGACGTTGACGCGCTTCTTGCACATAACGAATCTGTGACTCTACTTGACTGACATCAGCATTCGTTTGATACAAGTCACCCTGCGCTTGAGAAACTTTATCCTGCAAAGCATATTGCTCAGTACGCATAGTTTCGAGCTCAGTTTCAGCATGACGCATTTTTGCAGTCTGCTCTTCTAAATTCACCTGCGTGTCACGAATGCCATTGGCATGACGCTCTTGCTCTTTACCGGCTTCCGTCTGACGTACGAACCAGAGTAACTGTTGCTGAGACTTCATCTCGGCAGAAAGTTCAGCATGGCGCTCAGCTACCGTAGCCTGCTTTTCTAAACGGGTAAGTTGTTGATCAAGCTCACGCAAGATATCTTCTACGCGGACTAAATTTTCTTTGGTATCTTCAAGTCGAGAGGCAGTTTCTTTGCGACGCTCTTTGTATTTAGAAACACCCGCAGCCTCTTCCAAGAAAACACGTAGTTCTTCTGGCTTAGCTTCCAAGATGCGATTGATCGTGCCCTGCCCGATGATCGCGTAGCCTCTTGGACCCATACCCGTGCCCAAGAAGATATCTTGAATGTCTTTGCGGCGTACCACTTGATTGTTGACGTAATAACTTGAATTGCCATCACGAGTTAAGACGCGCTTCACACCCAATTCAGTAAAAGCACTCCACTGCCCTTGTGCGCGGCCATCTGAATTATCAAAAATGAGTTCCACACTGGCGCGACCAGAAGGTTTACGTAAACCAGAGCCATTAAAAATAACGTCTTGCATGGATTCGCCACGCAACTCACTGGCACGAGATTCACCTAAAACCCAGCGAACCGCATCAATAATGTTCGACTTTCCGCAACCGTTAGGACCCACAACACCGATCAATTGACCTGGCATTTCAAATTGGGTCGGATCGACAAATGACTTAAAGCCGGAAAGTTTGATGGATTTCAGTTGCACGGCGTACTTTGCAGGGAAAAAAGGGGTTCAAATAAGGGGGTAAAAATTATTACTAAAGTGGGAAGATGATAGCAAGCTTAGGGCTCCTCACACGGGTTTTTGCCCCACCGATATAATGATTAATCTACTTCCAGGGGCAAAACCCCTTAACAATCTGATAGTTAACTGAAAAGCATGAGCCAATCACCACAAAGCATCATCGAACAAGCCTGGGAAAACCGCGCAAACCTGTCTCCTGAGGCCGTTTCTGGAGAAATCCGTAACGCCGTGAACGCCGTGCTCGAAGGCCTCAATACCGGCAGTATTCGGGTGGCTGAGCGCCGTAGCGTCGGTAAATGGGAGGTGAACCAGTGGGTAAAGAAGGCGGTTTTGCTCTCTTTCCGCTTAGAAGACAATAAACCGATGGGTGCTGGTGGCTATACCCAGTTCTACGACAAGGTGCCGAGCAAGTTTGAGCACTACACCGCTGAAGACTTCGCTAATGGCGGTTTCCGCGTAGTTCCCCCTGCAATGGCTCGCCGTGGCTCCTTTATTGGTAAAAATGCCGTTTTAATGCCTTCTTACGTCAATATTGGCGCTTATGTCGGCGAGGGCACCATGGTCGATACCTGGGCAACCGTAGGTTCCTGCGCTCAAATCGGTAAAAACGTACACCTTTCTGGTGGCGTTGGTATTGGTGGTGTTTTAGAGCCAATCCAAGCTGGCCCAGTCATTATTGAGGACAACTGCTTTATCGGCGCCCGTTCGGAAGTGGTTGAAGGCGTAGTTATTGAAGAAAACGCCGTTCTCTCGATGGGTGTCTACATTGGTCAAAGCACCAAAATCTACGACCGCGAAACTGGTGAAATCCATTACGGCCGTGTACCAGCAGGTTCTGTAGTAGTTCCAGGCTCATTGCCTTCTGCTTGTGGCAAGTACAGCCTATACGCGGCGATCATCGTGAAGAAGGTCGATGCGCAAACTAGAGCAAAGACTGCCATTAACGAACTCTTGCGTGATTAATCTGAATTTATGAGCGCCACCCTCGAGCTAACTGAAGCCCTGATCTCCTGCCGTTCGGTAACTCCTGCGGATGGAGGCTGTCAGGAGCTCATCGCTCATCGCCTACAGGCGATCGGTTTTCATACTGAGAGCGTGGTGAGTGGTCCCGAGAATTTTCAGGTCACGAATCTTTGGGCAATCAAAAAGGGTGCCGCCGGCGATCAAGGCGAAGTCTTGATGTTTGCTGGTCACACTGATGTAGTGCCTACTGGTCCGCTTGAAAAATGGACCAATGATCCATTTACCCCAACTATTCGGGATGGCATGCTCTACGGTCGTGGCGCTGCGGATATGAAAACCTCACTCGCAGCGTTTGTTGTTGCTACCGAAGAATTCGTAATCACCCACCCTAATCACAAAGGATCAATTGCCTTTTTGATTACGAGCGATGAAGAAGGCCCCGCTAATGATGGCACTGTCATCATGTGCGAACGCTTACAAAAACACGGTCAGCGTCTAGATTACTGCGTGATTGGCGAACCAACATCAGTTAATCAACTCGGTGACATGATTAAGAATGGTCGCCGCGGATCACTCTCAGGCAAGCTGAGGGTAAAAGGAATTCAGGCGCACATTGCCTACCCTCACCTTGGTAAAAATCCGATTCACATTTCAGCGCCCGCAATTCAAGCGCTGGTTGAAACTGAGTGGGATAAAGGTAATCAGTATTTTCAACCTACCAGTTTTCAGATTTCCAATATTCATGCAGGTACTGGTGCAAACAACGTTATTCCTGGCGAACTGGCAATTGATTTCAATTTCCGCTTTTCCACTGAAAGTAAGCCAGAGGAATTACGCAGTCGTCTAGAAGGAATTCTTGCTACTGCAGGTCTCGACTTTGAAATTGATTGGGTCTTGGGTGGCAGTCCATTCATCACTGATGATGGCGCACTTGCTGGCGCTCTTCGCAAAGCCATTAAAGATGAAACCAAAATCGATACAGAACTCTCTACTACCGGCGGTACAAGTGATGGACGCTTCATTGCCAAGATCTGCAAAGAGGTTGTTGAGTTTGGTCCACTAAATGCAACCAGTCACAAAATTGATGAGTGCGTGATTGTGGATGATGTTGTGCCACTCAAAAATATCTTCCGCAAGACCCTCGAGCAACTCGTTGCTTAAGTCCACTTAGTCATTTCACTCGAATCTCAATTTCCTCATGGACCCTTCGCCCCAGCAATCCCTAACACTTGATCAATGCATCGATCGCATTGCACAACGACTAGAGGCTGCAGATTTGCATTACGGTCATGGCGCTATCGATGCGCAGAGCGAAGCCCTGTGGATTGCCAGCAAACAATTAGACCTCAGCCCCACCGATGCACTGGATCACTTAGAGCAAGTATTGAGTGCTGAGCAAATTGCTAAGGCATTTGAGGTTACAGAAACCCGTATCTCCACACGCAAGCCTTTAGCTTATATTTTGGGTGAAGCCTGGCTGATGGGTGTGCCATTTTTCTCAAGTGAACAAAGTATTGTTCCGCGCTCATGGATAGCCGAGCTCATCGTGGATGGCTCACTCGAGCCTTGGTTGCCAGCTGATGGTAAAGCGCTTGATCTATGCACTGGTAATGGCTCTCTAGCAATTTTGTTAGCCTTGGCCTGTCCTGATATTCGTGTGAGTGCTTGTGACATTAGCCTGCCTGCATTAGCAGTGGCATCACGCAATCTCGATCGTCATAGTCTTACTTCGCAGATAGAACTCTTTGAGGGCGATCTCTGGGAAGCATTGCCAGAACCGCATGAAGATAATCTTTTTGATCTGATTATTTGCAATCCGCCTTACGTCAATGCCGATTCTATGAATGCCTTGCCTGCTGAATACCATGCAGAACCTGCTCTCGCATTGGCTGGGGGTGATGACGGCATGGATCTCATTCGCAAGATTATTGCAGGCGCTCCCGACTACCTCTCTGAGCGTGGCGCCATTCTGATTGAGATTGGTAACGAGTATGAGCACTTTAAAAAAGCGTTTCCACAGATCCCCGTGATTTGGATGGAAGTATCTGCAGGTGACGAGCAAGTCTTGCTCATTCAAGCAGAAGACTTACGCTAAATTTTTATTGCTTTAACTGAGTTCTGCAGCAGCAGAAATAGCCTGATCAATGCGCTCTACAGGTATCACCCTTAAACCCGGAATCTTTGCCTTAGGCATATTGGCTTTTGGAATAATTGCTACGGTGAAGCCTAGCTTAGCCGCTTCTTTCAGGCGCTCCTGACCTCGTGGGCATGGGCGAATTTCTCCAGCCAAACCAACCTCTCCAAATACGATCAACTCCTTAGGTAGCGCTTTATTACGAATTGAAGACTGAATTGCCAACAACACTGCTAAGTCAGCAGCCGGCTCTGAGATCTTCACACCGCCTACTGCATTTAAGAAGACGTCTTGATCAAAGCAAGCTACACCTGCATGACGATGTAATACCGCCAAGAGCATCGCTAAACGCGCCTGCTCCAAACCCACCGCCAAGCGGCGTGGATTTGGGATGTGGGCCGTATCGACTAGAGCCTGAATTTCTACCAATAGTGGACGGCTACCCTCCTGGGTCACTAATACACAGGCACCTGGCACCATCTCAGCATGCTGGGATAGGAAAATAGCTGAAGGATTAGCAACACCGCGTAGCCCTTTTTCAGTCATAGCAAAGACGCCGAGCTCATTGACTGCGCCAAAACGGTTTTTAATCGAGCGCACCAATCTAAATGAAGAATGGGTATCACCTTCAAAGTACAGAACGGTATCAACAATGTGTTCGAGTACGCGGGGACCAGCCAAGTGACCATCTTTAGTAACGTGACCCACCATCAAGACACAAATACCGCTAGATTTAGCTGCTCTAGTAAGTTGCGCCGCACACTCTCGCACTTGAGCAACCGACCCTGGCGCTGAACTCAATACCTCTGAATATAAGGTCTGAATAGAATCCACCACCAAGACCTGTGGCTTCACCGTATCCATGATGGATAAGAGTTTTTCTAATTGAATTTCTGCAAGCACTTCTAATTGAGGTGCATCGAGTGCAATGCGTTTTGCACGTAATGCAATTTGCGCAGCAGACTCCTCACCACTACTGTAAAGAACGTTCATACCTGCAGCACTCATCTCAGCTAGTGCTTGCAATAACAAAGTGGATTTGCCAATACCAGGATCGCCGCCCAAAAGCACAACCCCACCAGGAACTAAGCCGCCACCCAATACGCGATCAAACTCTTCAACCCCAGTGCTAAAGCGAGGAAGGTCTTCAGCAGAAATAGCAGAAAGCTTTTGACGGGGAAGTGACTGTGCTAAACCCTGAAAGCGTGTGTTTGAGCTCACCTCAGGCAAGCCTTCTTCAAGCGTGTTCCACGCCTGACAGGAAGGGCACTGTCCTTGCCACTTAGCAGAAGTTCCACCGCATGACTGGCAGATATAAATTGTTTTAATCTTGGCCAAAGTAATTAATCGAGCTGAGTGCCCGCTTTGTTTTCTTGAGCACGCTTAGGCGCATCTTTACGGCGTTGCTCCACATCGGCTGCACGAGCAGCAGCCGCCTTTTGCTTCTCTTCAAATTCTTTTTGATTAGCTGCGCGCTCGGCTGCTTTTTCAGCAGAGGCGCGTTCAGCAATCTTAGTGGCATCGCGTTGATCTTTAATGCTCGCGCGCAACTTGCGCTGCACTTCATGTAATTCCACTTCCTGCACACGAATCGGATCAATCTCTTTGCGGTACTCGGCACGAGAGTCTTTTAGGCAGCTATTCACCCAATACTTTTGATAACACTCGGAGTTCGTTTTATCCCAACGATATTTAGCCCACTCACGCTGCAACTCCAGATCACGCTCAATTTTATCGAGCTGCTCTAACTGCGCCTCTTCAGCAGGAGTAGCAAGAACCAAACTACTGAAGGCGCAAGCCAACAGAAATGCTCCCGTAGAAAACAGCGAGCGAAAGGAGAACGGCTTTATCAAATCTCTACTTTCGCACCGAGCTCAACTAAACGATTGGTCGGAATCTTAAAGAAATCTGAAGGCTTGGCTGCATTTTGCATCATCCAACCAAACAACTTCTCTCTCCACAGCGCCATCCCAGGATTGGCCGACGGAACAATGGTGTCGCGGGACACAAAGAAAGAAGTATCCATGACATTAAATTCAATGTTCTCTTGTTTTTGCAGTAACTCTAAAACTTTATTGATATCAGGGGACTCTTTAAAGCCATGTACAGCCCTTACTAAGTAAACGCCACCACCGAGATCCTTCATCGTAATACGCTGACTATCATTTACGTAAGGAACATCCCAAGTGCTTAACTTAATAAAAAAGATACGCTCATGCATCACTCGGTTGTGCTTGAGGTTGTGGAGCATTGCGACCGGAACATAGTCCACATGAGCCGTCAAAAAGATAGCGGTCCCTTCAACACGATGTGGTGGATGCGCTAGCAGTCCACTCACAAATGCTTGCAATGGAATGGAGCCCTCCTCCACTTTCGCACGCAAGAGTTTGCGACCTCGATACCAGGTAATCAAGCAAGTAAAAATAATTAAACCCAGAAACAGCGGGTACCAACCACCATCTTTAATTTTGATTAAGTTCGCAGTCCAGAAGGCAAAATCTAAGATAAAGAAAATAATCGACAAGCCCAGCACCAAGAAGATATTCATCTTCCATTCGCGATACATGACTACCCCCAATAAGATGGCGGTAATCATCATGGTTGAGGTCACTGAAATACCATAAGCCGCAGCTAGATTGACTGACTCTCTAAATTCAATAATAGTCACTACGACCATAAACAAAAGTGCCCAGTTCACTACCGGAATATAAATCTGTCCTTGCTCTGAATCAGAGGTATGCATGATCGTCATGCGCGGCATAAATCCAAGCAAGATTGCCTGGCTTACTAAAGAGTACGCCCCAGAAATGACTGCCTGAGAAGCAATCACAGTAGCTGCGGTCGCCAAGCCCACCACTGGCCACAGAGCCCACTCAGGAACCATTAAATAAAATGGATTGGAGACTGCTTCTGGGTTTGATAACAAGAGTGCACCCTGACCAAGATAATTGATCAAGAGCGCTGGCAAAACCACGATGAGCCAAGCGTAGCGTACGGGGCTTCTACCAAAGTGACCCATATCCAAATACAAGGCTTCAACCCCAGTAACCACCAACACTACAGCGCCCATGACAATATAAGCAGTAGTGGGATGGTCAACAATAAAGTTAACCGCATACATTGGATTGATTGCGCCAATGATTTGTGGCGCTGCGCCGATATTAATTGCCCCCAGCACCGCCAGCGTAACAAACCAAGTCAGAGTGACTGGGCCAAAGAGATTGCCAACAGCTGCAGTACCGTATTTTTGGATTAAAAATAAAGCCACCAAAATTACTAGAGAGATCGGGATAATAAATTTATGCAAACCTGGAGCTGCAATCTCAATACCCTCAACAGCAGATAAAACTGAAATCGCTGGAGTAATTACGGACTCACCAAGTAGCATGCATGCGCCAAGCATGCCCAAAATCATGAGAAAGAAATATTTTTTAGACTTGCTATCAAAAGAACGTAGCGCTAAGGCCATGAGTGATAAAACGCCACCCTCACCTTTATTGTCAGCGCGCATCACAAACAATACGTACTTAAAGGTCACGACCATGATCAAAGACCAGATCATCATGGCAATCACACCGAATAATGCCTCTGGTGAAAACGCAATGCCGTGGTGTGGATCAAAACATTCTTTGAGCGCGTACAAGGGGCTTGTACCAATATCACCAAACACCACACCGATAGCAGCAAGCATCATTGCCGCAAGACCTTTTTTATGGTCATTGTGATCATCGTGCAGCTCAACCGGTTTTAACAACGTGGAATTAGAAAACTCTGGGTTACTAATTGACATTTAAAAGGCCTTGGTGAATGTTGCGTGGCAATATGTTACTCCTTATGCAACATGACTCAGAAGACTTATTTACCCTAAAAAGCCGCTTTTTTATGCTTAATTTAGAGGTTTTCTCGACAGGGAGGGTCAAAAAATGGTAGAATTTCAGCTTCAGACGCGGGGTGGAGCAGTCTGGCAGCTCGTCGGGCTCATAACCCGAAGGT
>ERZ1034365.1784-NODE-1784-length-10555-cov-2.993319_pt1 | contig 10555 bp, 10 predicted proteins | sample MGYA00520615_ERZ1034365 | MGnify/ENA primary metagenome ERZ1034365 (study PRJEB33736, sample SAMEA104284505) | Azolla filiculoides | biome: Urban; feature: Water surface; material: Ditch water | place: Netherlands | collected 2015-10-28 | depth 0-0.1 m ... | reverse complement strand
GCATAGGCAGCACAAGCGCCTGGTTGAGCTGCCATATTTGGCGTTTGCTGCTGGTAGCGATTTAGGCATGATTCAGCAACATAGGAATAAAAATTTCCATCGCTGTCAAACGCTATGGCTCCAGGCCGACGATCTTCACCATTCGGCATTACCCGGCCGATAGTGCAGCCACCTTCCCTATTTTGAGAAAGTTTTTGATCCAAGAAACTTTGGACTTCTGAAGTGCTCATTGCATTTCCATCAAAAAATTTTGCATATGATTTTACTTTTCTTGATTCTGCTTCTACGATAATTTCTTGGATTTCATTAAAAAAATGGTTGCTTTTATAGCTCTCAAGTACTCCAACTAGTCCATTTTCATCACCTAAAGCGGATGCTCTGAAAAATTCTTTGTGAGATTTTTTAGTATATTTTGGCATTTCTCCTCCGTGTATTTTTAATACACTAAACGGAAGTAAATATTTCCCATTTCATTTGAGATATTGCCAAATGAGACTCGAAGCTTTTCCTCAAAAAGTTTCAATGAGTTCTCTGGCTTCTTTCTCGTAATGAGGATGTTCGAGGATATTTTTATTGAGTGTTTTTATTTTGAGAACTTCTTTTAATACCTCTGGAATTTCTTTGGTATTTTGTGAATTTGGGATGTGGTTTATAAGCGTGAGCATAGAGAAAAATTATAATTATTTGCTTTATTTTAGCAGATTTTTTGGGAAATTGCAATAATTTTTATTATTTAGACAAATGAGTTTTTTTCGATATACTATGCTTCTTTATAAAAGATAATATTTTTTCATACTTACCTACATGTTATTTACAGATTTAAACTTAATTGAACCTATTTTAAAAGCGTTAACAAAAGAAGGATATACGACACCAACTCCGATTCAAGCACAAGCGATTCCTCATATTCTTGCTGGAAAAGACGTACTTGGGTGCGCGCAAACTGGAACCGGGAAAACGGCAGCATTTGCTATTCCTACGCTTCAAATCTTGTCTTCAGAAAAACAATTGTCTCATACTTCAAAAGAAATAAAAGCACTTGTTTTGACTCCAACCAGAGAACTTGCAATACAAATCGAAGAAAGTTTTCGTAACTATGGAAGCTCACTCAAACTCAAAAAAGCAGTAATTTTTGGATGAGTATCTCAACACTCGCAAGTGAATAAACTGGAGGCTTGAGTAGATATACTTATTGCCACTCCAGGGAGACTTTTGGATCTCATGAATCAATGATACGTGAATCTCAAACACATCGAAATATTTATCCTCGATGAAGCAGATAGAATGCTGAATATGGGATTTATTAATGATGTAAAAAAAGTACTCGCGAAACTTCCACCAAAAAAACAAACACTATTTTTCTCAGCAACCATGCCAAAAGAAATCGCATCACTCGCTGATAGCATTTTAAAAAATCCAGTAAAAATAGAAGTGGCTCCTGTTTCATCTACGGCTGATACCGTAAAACAAAAGATATTTTTCTCTACAAAAACTGACAAAAAAAATCTTTTGATTCATCTTTTACAAAATCCTGAAATCCTCAATGTACTCGTGTTTACTCGTACGAAACACGGAGCTGAAAGAGTGCTAAAAGATCTCGAAAAAGCTGGAATTCCTGCGGAAGCAATTCATGGAAATAAGGCTCAAAATGCGCGTCAACGTGCACTCACGAACTTTAAAGAGCAGACTACTCGAGTTCTTGTTGCTACTGATATTGCAGCAAGAGGTATCGATGTTGATGAGCTTGAATATGTTATTAACTATGAAATTCCCAATATCCCAGAAACCTATGTACATCGAATTGGTCGAACTGGAAGAGCCTGAGCAAAAGGTACTGCATATACTTTTTGTAATGCAGAAGAAAAACCATATCTCAAAGATATAGAGAAACTGATTGCTAAAAAAATTCCAGTTATTGAAGGTCATCCATTCCCACTTATCGATCACAATCCTGTACTCGAAATGAAACAACAGCCAAGATCGAGACATTCATTTCAATGAGAACAAAAAACAAAACAACGTTCACCCGTAAAGAAGCCACCTACAAAACAAGACCCAACTGGAGGAACAAAATTTAAAAAATCAAATACCTCTTCTGGATATAATCCACAAAAGAAATGGAGTGGAAAACCAAAAACAGGTGAAAGATAATTCATTCCCTCAAGAAATATAATCACAACTTTCTATCTTCCATTCTTAAAAAAATCCATATACTTACATTATATGGATTTTTTAGAACTCAAACATAAACGCATTGCTATTGTGGCTGATTGGCTCATTGATTTTGGATGAGCTGAACTTGTAATTTCTCATCTTTTAGAGATTTTTCCAGATGCAGATATTTATACAAGTGTCTGTTTTATGAATCATCCTATGTTAGCAGGGAGAAAAATATACACAAGTTGGCTTCAAAAAATACCATTCCTCAATCGTCGGCATAAACTTGCAGGTATACTTCGACCGTTTGCATTCAGAAGTTTTGATTTGAGTCAATACGATATTATACTCTCTTCAAGTTCAGCAGAATCAAAACACGCTGGATACATAAAACGATGAACTCAAACGAAGCATTTCTGCTATTGTCATACTCCAATTCGATATTATTGGAGTCACTATGAAGAGTACAGAAATATGATGGAATTCTGATTTCTCAATCCCATAGCCCGATTCATGCTTGATTCACTCATTCAATGGCTTCGAAGACTTGATTTTGAAGCAGCTCAAAAAGTAGATTATTTTATTGCAAACTCCAAAAATACGGCACAAAGAATTTGAAAATATTATAAAAAAGAAAGTGAGGTAATATATCCTGGGGTAGATAAGAAGAAGATTGTCCGATTACAAGAAAAATGAAACTTCTATCTCGGATTGGGGCGATGTATTCCATATAAGAAATTTGATCTTCTTGTAGACGCATTTAATACAAATGGAAAGCAACTTATTCTTTGCACGGCAACTGATACACCACTTTTTAGAGAGTTGAAAACAAAATCAAAATCTAATATTGAGTGGAGATTTCAAGTTTCCAATAAGGAAAAAGATACACTTATGAGCACAGCAAAAGCCTTTCTCTTCCCTCCAGAAGAAGACTTTTGACTTGTACCAATTGAAGCGATGATGAATGGAACTCCTGTCATTGCCTATAAAAAAGGGTGAGCTCTTGAAACCGTTATTGAAAAGAAAACTGGAATCTTTTTTAACGAACAAACCACTGAAAGCCTTAATAGAGCAATTGAAGAGTTTGAGAATCAAAAATGGAACTACGATGAAATTCAAAAAAGAGGAGAAGAGTTTTCAAAAGAAATTTTTCAAAGAAAAATATGCGAATATTTACAAAATAATAGCAAACTGTTTTAAAAAAACACCAAATACTCGGTGTCTTTTTAAAAACTTTTCGGATTATTTAAAATAATTGGAAAATCCTATTGGAACAACAACAAGAATTCACCGTAGAAAGAGAAAGAAGAGTTTTCTTCCGATATTTGTATAGAGTGATGTTTCGTGAAAAAGTCGTAAAAATGTAAGCCATTGCATTCGATGATATTTTCTTCCAGTAGTACTTCATGAACGAACGCGATACAATACTGAAAAATCATGAAGATTCACTATTTCATACCCCAAAGCAAGCACACGAAGCCAAAGATCAAAATCTTCAACGTATAACCACTTTGTATTATATCAACCAGCCGTTACAAGAATTTCTTTTTTTGCAAGAATACTCGTATGAATCAACTGATTACGAAAACAAAAACCTCAACGAACTGCTTGTTGAGATGTAGCATGAAGAATTTTTTTTCCTGTTTTCTCCCCAGCATCATCGATAATTTCTCCAAGAGTACCGACTATGCCAATTTGAGAATTTTCTTGGAATACATGTATTTGTTTTGATAGCTTTGACTGATCAATCCATATATCATCATCATCAATTCGTGCAATATATTCACCCTTTGATTCCTGTATTCAATAATTTAAACTCGCAACCAATCGAAGATTCTTCGGATTCGTGAGGATTCGAACTCTTGAATCTTTCTGCCGATATTCTTCAAGTATCTCACCTGTCTTATCAGTCGATGCATCGTTGATAATAATAAGTTCAAAGGAATGAAAATCCTGTGCAAGAACTGAATCAATTGCTTCACGTATATATCGTGAGCCATTGTATGTAGGAAGAAGTATAGAAATTATAGAAGTATCCATGAGGGAGGAAGGAGATTTTGTGTAGAAAAAGTGTTGGTTTCAAGCCATTTTTTAGGTGCGATTATAACTTTATCAGGATTTCTCCCAAGAAAAGCTCACCACCAAGAAAAGCTACTATTTGCAATAATATGATGTGAACATGAATACATGAGTCTCATATCCTCATGTCCAGCATTCCCATTATAATCAACATATAAAGCCTCAATTCAGTCAGGAAAGTGAATATTCTCCTTACACCAGCCTATGTCATCAGAGAAAACAAAAAACACAGGAGAACCAAGTGTTTCTTGTATCTGCTTTATTGCTGTTTCATAGTATCCAATTGAACAAACACCGTGCCACTTATTTGCAGAAGAAAGTGAGACATAATCCCCTCGACGAACATGAAGTGAGACAGAATTCCCTCATACAGTTGCGATTTTCTCAAGCATTTCTTGATTTTGTAAATTTACCAGAGTTTGAACCGTGAAAATTTGTTTCATTTCAGTGGAGTATTCTTCAAAATATCGATATGACTGAAACCAACCATCAAGGTAACAATTCTCAGGAATAGATTCAATAAATCATCCATTTTTTTCCTTAAGATATTTTTTTCAGAATTGAATTTTTCGAATAATTTCAAATACAATAGGATGAAACATCCTATTCATAAAATTTGGCAAAAGAAGATATTTTTTCTGGATACCAAAAACATTCAACTCAAACGAACGAAATGTCCAGTCAGCCATGAAGAATTTATTCTCGAGAAAAGTTCCATCAAACAATATATCTTCTTTATGCTTCTGTGAAAGAGCATATGCTAAAGCATATTCGAACATCTGATTCCCAAGTCATCACTGAAGTCGTATTGTTGGCATAATTAATTTCTATACTTAATAACTTTAGCTGGATTTCAAACAGCAATAGCATAATCAGGAATACTCTTGGTAACAATAGATCATGCGCCTATTACGACACCCTTTCAAATATGTACTCATGGAAGAACTACAACGTTGGATCCAATCCATACATCATCCCCAATAGAAACAGGATTCACTGTATATCACTGATCAGCAATAGGGATTTCGATACTTGAAAATATGTGATTAGAGGTCCAAATATTAACATCCCGAGCAATGAGTACTTTATTTCAAATCGTTAAACCTCAATGTCCATTCAAAGAAACATTAACAGCAATAAAGAGATTATCTCCAATTTCGACATTTTGTGGGAAACTTATAGTGGATCGATTATTTATCTGAAGATTTTCTCAACACTTTTTGAGGACTTTCTTATAATAGATACGCCGAAAAGTAATCAAAAAAGAATTATAACGAGTATATAGAATCCATATAATCTTAGAGAGCATACATTATTGTAAATAAGAGAATAATTGTTCTATACGGTTGATATAGGTATGTTCAGTTTTTACTTTATTTATAGCCTTTCGTGTATATTCATCCACTTTTTTATCTTTCACTACCTTTGCTGCTTTATCCAACAATACACTCACGTCACGATCTATAAGGACTTCATCTTCATCAAATACATTTGCCACAAAAAGATTATTGGAAAGCCCAAGTACAGAATAAGAAATATTCTTAAATAAACGACAAGGGATGTATCATGTTTCACATTGAGGCTTTCATTGAATAGAGAGGGTTAGATATGCCTCCCGTGATAACTCGGCAATTGTATCTTCGGGAACAAACTTCTTATATCGAAGAAAAATATGCTTTCACTGCTGATCCCAGTGTTTTCCATTTAATAAAGACCATATTCTTGCCTGTTCAAGAGCCTGCCAATTATCAAACCACCATGATCCAATAAATCGAACATCTTTTGTATTTTTATAGTGATAAGGATGAAATTGAATTTCATTAGGTAATAAATCGGTAGCCCAAAATATTTTTGGAATCTCAAGATAGTGTCTATATTCTTCTGTTGTAACTGGTTTATAACTTGCAAAACTAAAAGCCTGTACTCAAAAAGGTATAAGATTCTTTGTTTGTTTTTGAATATAGCTGTGATCAAAGATAATCCAATTATCACTTTGATTTTGGAGTAATATATTATCGTCTCAATTTGCTGTAATAAATATAATCTTTTGATTTTTTGAAGGAAGATTTTCTATTTTATTCTCAACCCAAATCACATCATATTCCAAATATTGAAAAGCTCGATGGAATGCAAAATGTATCCAGCTATGAGTATGCTTTCCATAAGGAAATCCCCAAATAACAATTTTATAGTCCTTAAAATCTTTCATATCAAAAAGTTATTTTTTAGCAATTACATGGAGTTCCTCGCCATATCATACTTTTGATAATATCCAAAGAAAAGGATACAACATCACTTGAATAAGAATATGAAAATACCCTTGTTTGAAATTTGTAACTCATCGGGAAATATTGATAGTATTCTTCCATTGTCGAAAAGATAATATCCACCACCAAGGAATTGGATTGGTATGAACCATAATTTCATGAAATCATGCCTGTGTTAGTACTTCTACTATTGTCTTTTTATCAAACATGTTAATATGAAATGGAACCCAACTTTGAGAAGAATACTTTCCCCATACTTTCATTTCAAGGCTATCTCCATGAGGAATTCGAATCTCAATTTCTCAATTTTCATTCAAAATCTTATAACATTTTTCCAAAAAAGATTTAGGATCATATACATGTTCAAGAACATGAAAAGTTTGTATTTTATCAAACATATTATCAGGAAATCATACATCCTCAATAGTAGAAACCAAAAAGTTTGCTTCAGGTAAGTATTTTTTACAATCTTCAATTGCATGTTTATTGAGATCGATACCATATACATTCCATCCAAGATTCACATATGGAATAAGCTGAACACCATGATTACAACCAATATCTAAGATCTTTTTTGAAATTTGTGGAACATTCTTATGAATCTTCTCTGAAATATTCAAAATATCAGGATGAACATAAATATCTTCATATTTCTCTCACATTTCACTAAAACTCAAAATATGAGTTAAATATTTCATGCCACAATCATTACAAGAGACAAAGTCTCATTCAAGCTCAGTATATCATTCTCGCCTATTTACGTCATGGAAAATAAGCGTAGATTTATCTGAAGAACAAACTGGACATATTCGCATCATAGTAGACAAATATTAATAACATATAAGAACAACTCCTACCCACGTACCTCCTGGTTCAGATTGAAAAATCTTGAATCGATATCCAAGATTCCATGATTCAATGAGTGGTTTTGTCTCAAAAAATTCCCGTCCATTATGGTATATACTAACAATAAGTACTGGCTTATCTCGAATAATTATGTTCTTAGCGCCCAAGAGACTCTCTATTTCTGATCATTCAATGTCCCACTTTATTAATCAAACCCTTTTAATATTTTCTGAATTCACAAATGTATCAATTGTTTGTACCTTTACTTTTTCACTTGGGATATTTGTATTGCCCAAATTAATTCTACTCACTTCTGCTCATCAAGAACCAAAAATCTCCATCTCACCATCATACTCTCAAAGTGCAATATTCTGTAGAATAATTCGATCTTTATACATCGAATTTCCTACATTCGTATTCAAACAGGTAAAATTATAAGAGCTAGGCTCAAATGAGTATATCTTTAGAGTATTTGGTAGCATTTTTGCAAACATCATTGATTCGATGCCATCCGAAGCTCAAACATCTAAAACCACTCAATTTCCAATTTGCTCGAGAATTTGAGAATCATCAAATAACCCATATCAAGTTGGATGCAATATTCAATTTTTTCACATAAACTCAAATGATTTTTTTTGCAAGTTTTTCTCTCTATCAGAAAATAACTCACTTTCATGAACGATATTATTATGATAAAATAATCTTATATGTTGGATGAAAAGTTCTATTGTCTTCTTACTTTCATCATCAAGTCAATGAATAAGAGTATTATACTTATCTTGAAAATCAGATTGAGTTATATATTTATAGGAATCTTCAATCATTTTAAATCCAATATCACTCCCACGAAAGTAGTAACTTCCTTTGCGAAAAACAAGATTCACAAACTCAAGATTTTTTCCTAGTAATTTTCAGACAATAACTTTCAGAAAATAAATCATTCATTGCTCCTGAATCGTCTGTATCGATCGAAAAATAAAGTATCTTATCGTGTTCATATAATTTTATTATCAAGTAAAATTTCATATATCCTTGATGAAGAAAAAGCTACATAATCAGAAAATTCACCGAATCATGAATTTATAGAGAGATTTTGAAAATATTTTCATCATTCACTCTCAGCATAATCAGCAGTTCAAAGTCCCTTCTTTAGATTTTTCAAATGCAAAAAGGCAAATTCAAATGGCTTATATAATAATCGATTATGGAACATTTCTGTACCTCAAGGCATTTGTGTAAAGTATGAATATTGACTTACTGGATATATTCAATTGTCTCACCATGTTCATGCACGAGGCATAGCCTCCATTATTCCATAACGATTTCATCGCTGTATTATATTCAGACCATAATATAAGAGATATTTATTAGGAAGTTTCTCGAAAATATATTGCCGCATTCGCTCCCAAGTTTCAGGAATTGGAATTATGTCATCATCTAAACGCATAACATACTTATATCTTGACTTGGAGAAACACCAATTAGTAAAATATGCAAAAGAGTAGATACTATTACTTGTTGGTTGATCATCTCAATCATAATTTCTAAATCGAATAGCAAATGGGTAAAAAAAATATCGAACTTTATCTGGGTATTTTTTAGCAAGCTTTTCACAAATCTCATTGGTTCAATCACTTGCCTGTTCAGCAACGAGTATTATTTCATCCAAATATGGAAGAAAGGATTCAATAACAGTTTCTAGAAAATCAGCAGAATTCTTTAATCGAGCAATTCCCGATATTCATACTGTTTTCTTTTCAGTAAACCAGTTCGGGTTGATATTATATTCAGATTCTCATTCTTTATTTATCAATATCCCTAATGGTACTTCTGGACTATTCATGCGTTTCAAAAAACTATAATAGACAATACACGTACGAAAAAACATTGAATATCGCAACATCGGTTCATAAACTTTATTAAAAAATTTATCATAAAAAGTAAGAGAGAATCGTTTCATATATATACTTAAGATAGAAAATTTAAAGAACTAATGTAACTCAAGTGTCGCTTTGCAGTGAGTACAAAGTAATGAATCTTTAGAAATTATCATTTTTCAATTACATCTTGGACATTCGAGAATGTCCTTACTGAGAATATATTTCTTTCTCGGGAGATTCCGAATTACAATAAATTTTAGTATATTCCATATATCTTTTAGAATATCTATTTTAGATTCTGGGTAAATGAAATTAGGTATATCATCTCAAGATTCAATAAACTGAACCCTTAAATCCTGATTATACTCACCTCATATAAAGAAAAATCTTTTATATAACAAAATCCAAAGACTAAAGAATCTATCAGTTCAAAGTAAATTTCTCATTTGAGAATATTTATAGTGAAATCTATCATTAAACAATTTACTTTGTTCTTTTGAAATCACATAAAGAACATTTTGATGCAAAAAAAGAATATTCTTATGGACAAAAAAGTCAAATAATGATTCGTAGAAGATACTTGGAAACTCAATATAACCCCTAACTGATACTCTTTTTATTTCATCTATAAAATGAGAAATCTCATCTAATTCAACATGCTCTAATACATGGCTACATATTACATAATCAAAAGCATTATCTTTAAATGGCAATCTAGCTTCGGACGAAATAATTAGAGGCTTATCCCCTGAGATAACGCCAGTTCATCAACTTTGTGCGGTTGCTTCATCATTATCATAGAACTTATCAAACAAAATGTCGCTCCGATAAAATGGAGATCAACCTGGTCAAATTTCAAGAACACAACTATTAGATGGAATATGGAGTCTTTCTGGAAAAAACATTGTAAAAAGTATAATTGATTAAAAAAAATATGGTTAGACTACTTAAAAATGGATTTAAATAATGTATAGTACTCATTAATGAGAAAATAAAAAGTTCTAAAATGAATATAATTTCTACTATAATATATGTATATTAGATAAATTTTAATTTTATCTAATATGGTTAATTCTTTATATATTACATAGAAATGTTTTACTACTAATTTGACTATGTTTCTATAGTGTTCAATATCTAATTCTAATTTTTTTGAGAGATTATCATGCCACCTTACGGAAACAAGTTTTTTATCAAGGTAATATAAACTACGACAATGAGAAATGCTCAGTAAATAATCAATATCTACTGGTGAACCTATTGTCTCATCAAAATTTCCTATAATACTTATAATTTCTCTTGGGAATAATATAGCGCCTGGGAATC
>ERZ1034365.1782-NODE-1782-length-10560-cov-1.950110_pt1 | contig 10560 bp, 11 predicted proteins | sample MGYA00520615_ERZ1034365 | MGnify/ENA primary metagenome ERZ1034365 (study PRJEB33736, sample SAMEA104284505) | Azolla filiculoides | biome: Urban; feature: Water surface; material: Ditch water | place: Netherlands | collected 2015-10-28 | depth 0-0.1 m ... | reverse complement strand
GCAATTATTAATTATAGAATTGCAAACAAACTTTATTATAAAGGTTGGAAAAAACTTTCAAGAGTGATTAGTGGAATTTCTAGTTTTCTAACAAAAACAGATATTCACCCAGCTTGTACAATTGGAAGAAGAGTTTTTATTGACCATGCTATTGGTGTTGTAATTGGTGCTACTGCTATTGTTGAAGATGATGTATTAATCTATCAAGGTGTGACTCTTGGTGGAGTTAGTTTAAATAAAGGTAAACGACATCCAACAGTTAGATCAAATACAGTTATTGGAAGTGGTGCAAAGGTTTTAGGAAATATAACTATTGGAAAAAACTCTAAAATTGGAGCAAATTCTGTTGTTGTTTGTGATGTTCCTGATAATTCAACTGCTGTTGGAGTTCCTGCTAAAATCATAAAAAGAGATAATAAAAACTGCAAAATGGCACATGGTGATTTACCTGATATTAATAAAGAGATGTTTAAATATCTTCTTGAAAGAATTCATGTTGTTGAAATTGCCTTAAAAGAAGAAGATGGTATTGATTTAACTTCAAAAGATAAAAAATTAGAAGATGATTATAATAGTTTTATTGAAGCTATGAACTCTATAAAAAGGAAAGATTCTTGAATTTTGAACTTGCAATATTTGGAATAATTACAGGTTTAACTTCAGGGTTTTTTGGTGTTGGTGGAGGAATGGTTTTAGTACCAATTCTTTTAGTATATGGTTTTGTAATGAAAGAAGCTGTTGCAATATCTATTATGCAAATGGTTTTTTCTTCAATTTATGGCTCTTTTTTAAATGCAAAAAAAGCAAAAAATGTAATAAAAGATGGAACTATCTTGGGGATTGGTGGTTCTCTTGGAGGAATTGCAAGTGGATATATGCTCTCTAGCATATCAAATGAATCTTTACAATATCTTTTTATATCTATTCTTATATTTTCTATACTTAGGATTTTTTATTCACCTGCTATTCAAACTGAAGAAAGAAAAGATAAAAATATTTTTATTTTACTATTTATAGGTTTTTGCATAGGAATATTAGCTATGAGTATTGGTGTTGGTGGTTCGATTTTATTAACTCCAATCTTAGTTGGTTTTTTAAAATATGATTTAAAAGCAGCAACTGCTCTTGGACTATTTTTTGTAATATTTTCTTCTATTGGAGGATTTATATCTTCTTCATATCATGGTCAAATGCTTTTTGTTGAAGGTGCAACAGTTGGTATTGGTTCACTTATTGGAGTATATTTTGGAACTAAATTAAAAGATATTGTAAAAGCAACATCTTATAAAAAATATGTATTAACTTTATATATTCTTGTTTTAATAGCAATGCTTTATAAGACTTTTTAGTCTTTTAAAGCTTGTTCTCTTAACTTATCTTTTTTACTTTTTCTTTTGCCTTTTATTGGCTTATTACCTTTTTCTTTTTTAACTGGTGTTCCAACTAGTTCAAAACCGCTTATTTGCTCTTTTTCTAGTTTTATATCACATCTTTTTTCTATTAAAGCAAAATGCTCAAAATCTTCTAATCCTATAAATGAAATTGCATCTCCACTTTTACCTGCTCTGCCCGTTCTTCCGATTCTATGTACATAATCAGCAACAGCTCTTGGTAAATCAAAATTTATCACACATGAAATATCATCTATATGAAGTCCACGCGCAGCAATATCTGTAGCAAATAAAATATCAATTTTTTTGTTTTTAAAATCTTCTAAAGTTTCATTTCTTTCATCTTGAAGTAAATCCCCATGAAAAGACTCAGCATTTAATCCATATTTTCTAAACTTAGCAGCTATGTTGTCACAAGAGCGTTTATTTGCCATAAAAACAAGTATTTGCTCCCAAGAGTGGTTTTGTATTAGATTTCTTAAAAGTGCGCTTCTGTTCTCTTTATTAACTACTATTGCCCTTTGATTTATAGTTTGAACAGTTTGTGTTTCATCTTCTATTGAAATCTCTAAAGCTTGAGTTGTAATTTTTGAAGCAATATTTAGCATCTTTTGTGGATAAGTTGCAGAAAAAAGAAGATTTTGTCTATTTTTTGGAAGAGATTGCAAAAGTTGTTCTAATTCCTCTTCAAAACCTAAATCAAGCATTTTATCTGCTTCATCTAAAACAAAGAATTCAACATTTGATAGATTCATTTGTTTTTTATCAAGAATATCAAGTAATCTTCCAGTAGTTGCCACAACAATATCACAACCTTTTTGAATATCTAAAAGCTGTTGTGTAAGACTTTCTCCACCTATAATAGTTACAACTTTAGGTTTTGAATTAAAATATTTAGAAAAATCCATAAAGGCTTTAGATACCTGAAGGGCTAATTCTCGCGTTGGAGTAAGAACTAAAGTTGATATTTTTGCTTTTCCTTTATGCTCTTTATTATCTTCTTTATCTGACAAGAATTGTAAAATTGGTAAAGTAAAACTGGCGGTTTTTCCACTACCAGTTTGTGCTTTTGCCATAATATCTTTATGCTGTAAAACTAAAGGAATTACAATTTTTTGAATATCTGTAGGATTTGTATAAGCATTTTCATCAAGTGCTTTATTTATTTTTTCATTAAGTCCTAGAGTAAAAAATGACATTTTTATCCTTCGTTTGGTTATTTGATTGGGTATTTTATGATTATTTGCCTTTATTAAAACCCATAATTAAAAATAAATCTTAAAAATATGTAATTAATGCAATTTACGCTAACCTGAATTACTTTAGGTACTTTATTCCATCAAAAATAAGCTATTTAACCCTCTTCAAAAATCAAAAAAACAAGGACAAAACATATGTCAACAATATCTTTTAACAAAACAAAATGATAGTACAAAATGACTCTCTTTTAGATACATCAAACTCTACATATCTGGAAAAAAAAATAGATAAAAAAATAGAAATAGTAATAATCCCACCCATTCAAGATTTAGCTGTAAATAGAAAAAATGTTGGAATTGAATTAAATGAAAATCTAATTTTAGAAATACTTTCAAAAAAATATGAACATGTAATAATTACAGTAATTGCCTCAGACAATGACCTAAAAGCACTAGTAAAAAGAAAACCTGACTTAGTATTTTCAGGGGTTAAATATTTTTATTTTGATGATAAAGAAGTTTGGCTTTCAGATTATCTAAGAAAAAACAATATTGATTATATCACTTCAAACAAAGAGGCATTAAGTAATGAATATTTCAAAGATAATGCAAAAACTATTGTAAAAAATGCAAATGTAAATACTGCAAAGTTTTTTACAACACAACCTGATGAACATCCAACAGAGAGTTCACTTCCTGTGACTTTTCCACTGTTTTTAAAACCTGTAATTGGTGGAGACAGCAGAGGAATAAATGCTGAATCTGTAGTATTTGATTTTAAAAAATATCAAGCAAAAGTTTTAGATATTTATGAAACTCAACAATCTCGTACTTTAGTAGAAAACTACTTATCTGGAAAAGAGTATAGTGTAAGTATTGTTGAAAATAAATCAAAAAATATTTTAATGATTTTGCCAGTTGAAATAATTGCAGCTAAAAATAAAAACGGTCATCGTATTTTAGATTATGATGCTAAAAAAAATGATTTAGAAGAAGTAATCGCAGTTGTTGATAAAAAAATCAAAAAAGAGCTTTGTAATATCGCCCTAAACTCTTTTATGGCTTTAGGTGGAAAAACTATTGGAAGAATTGATATAAAAACAAGCTACAATGGTATCTTACACTTCATAGAAGCAAATCTTATGCCAGGTCTTGGAAGTGGCTATTTTAGTAGATCATTTATGCTAAATGAGAATATGACTTATGAGCAAATGATTTTAAAAATTGCTGATGCAGGGATGATTATAAAAGAAGAAGTAGAGATATAATTTTTATATCTTTTACCCTCTTTTTCTAATAAATTGCTTTCTTTAGATATCTCTTTTTGTCTTTCTAAAATTAAATTTACTTCATTGAAATTTTAATTTTAGTGTGCATACTATATAATTCCAAAAATTTTATCTAAAGGCTTTCAAATAGAAAATTTTCTTTCTCAAATAGAACTTGGTATAACTTGGACTTATGAATCCCTTTTAACTTCATACGAATTTCCCCTTTGGCTATTTTTAGTTATTTCAATTTTAGCATTAGTGACTGTTATTAGATTTTTTCTAAATTTTCCAAATAACTCTAAACCTGAATATATTACTTATATTGAAGATTTTATTTATGGAACTAAATGGAGATGGAAATGGATAAAAGATGAAATATCTGATATTCAATGTTATTGTCCAAAATGTGATGCTGTACTTTTATATGATGATCGTTCTAGTCATACAAAATATACTGATGTTTCAAAAACAGATTTTATTTGTCAAAATTGTGATTCAAAAATTGTAACAACTATCCATGGTGGTAATAAAAACTATGCCTTAGGTGCAGTAAAAAGAGAGATACAAAGACGAATTAGAACAAATGAATATAAAAATATAAGTGAAACAAATCAATAAAAGAGCACTAAATTATGCTCTTTTTTAACTATTAACCCTTTCAACCAACATTTCAGCAGTACAATCATAAATATCAACAAAATCTTCACTATCAATGCTATCTGGTAAAATACTTTTTTTTGTAACTTTTGCTAGGATTTTTACCTTATCATTTATATCTTTTACCAAATGAGATAAAAGTATAATGCTTTCTATATCATGAAGTGCAATAATCACAGCCTTTGCTCTATGAATACCCGCTTCTTGAAGAATATGTTTTTGAGCTGGATTTCCAAACATCACTTTTTCTTGATGTTTCAGTGCATTTTCAAAAAACTCATAATTATCAATTATTGCAATATGGTCTATATTTTCATTTTTCAAATTTAAAAGTAACTGTTTTCCAAAACTTCCATATCCACAAACTATTACATGATCTTGTAGTTCATTTGTCGAAACATTTACCACTTCAACATCTTGCGTATTTTGTGTTAAAAATTTTTGAGTTATTAGATTTATATTTTTTAAAATAAAAGGTGTTAAAACCATAGAAATAATAACTGCAAGGGTCAATAATTGCCCTGTTGTTTTATCTAAAAGATTATTTTGCGTAGCTTGTGTAAATATTACAAACGAAAACTCTCCAACTTGACAAATTGCCAATGAAGTCTCTAAAGCAACTCTTTTTCCTATAAAACTATAAATTATTCCAAAAATAATTAAAGCTTTTACAAGCATAATAACTATACTTAAACTAAAAATTGCAACTATATTTGTGATAAAAAACCCAATATCAATATGCATTCCAACTGTTACAAAAAATAGTGCTAAAAATAGATCCCTAAAAGGAATTAAATCAGCTTCAACTTGATGTTTATAATGTGTTTCAGCAATTAACATACCACCTACAAATGCTCCCATAGAGTATGTAAATCCTAAATAATGAGCTAAAAAGCTAGAACCAATAGCTATAATTAGAACTATCATTATAAAAAGTTCATGAGTTTCTGCTTTATTTACAAGTTTTAAAATTGGATCTAGAAAATATTTACCAAAAAGCAACATAACAATCATTAAAACAATAGCTGATAAAGAGATATTTAAAAGAATCTGCCCTAAACTACTATCCTTACTTGATAAAATAGTTAAAATCAACAATATAGGAATAACTGCTAAATCTTGAAAAATAAGGATTCCTAAAGAATTTTGTCCATAATAGTTTGTAATATTATTTGTATCATTTAATATTTTAAGAACTATTGCTGTAGAAGAAAGAGATAAAGCACAACCAACAACTAATGATGATTTAAAATCTAAGGAAAACAAAAATTGGGACAAAAAAGTAAAAAATAAAATAGAAATCCCAACTTGAAGACCACCATAAACAAAGACTTGTTTACGCATCTGTATTAGATTTTCCAATTTCATTTCAAGACCAATTGTAAACATTAAAAATACAATCCCAAACTCAGCAATAAGCTCTAATGAGCCAAGATCAAGACCATTAAAATTAAAAATATAACTAATCAAAGTTCCAGTGATTATATATCCAATAATATGTGAAACTCCAAATCTTTTTAGAATGATATTTAAAATAGTTGCTATTGAAATCGTCAAAAATAGTGTAAATAAAATGTTGTCCATCGGCGTTCTTTCTTTTTGTATGTATAAAAATTATATCTAATTATGCTTGTTTATTTTATGATTGTTTGTATATATTTTATTCATTAAATAAATTAAGATTTTTTGATATAATTGCATCAAAGGATTTATATGAAAAAAACATTCCAACTAATAGTTGCAAACAAAAATAAAGATAGACAAGTTGAATCTATCAAAAATGATGTAAGAAAATATATCAAAAGAGAAAGAACAAAAAGATTACCAGAAAATTGTAATTACTGGAATTTTGATTGTAAATTTGGTAAAACACAAAAAGAAGCTACTGAAATCAGATTCGTAGATATTACGAAATCAATAGATATTGCTGCAAGTGAAAATCTTGAAAGTTTTTATTTAGAATTAGTAGCTCGAGCAGAATTTAGAAAACCTAAAGAAAAAAATCAAGAAAATGATGAAGATGAAGAGATAGAAGAAAATTAATTTTTTCTTCTATTTTAATTTTGACAAATCATACTCTTCTATCTGCTTTCTTAAATTTTCTAAATGTTCATTAATATTTTCTTTTTTTACCAAAACTTCAAAATTTTGAGGAACATCACTATTTCCAGTAAATGTATTTATTATCATAAAATGATTAACTTCTCCAAATACTTCAATTAATTCCTTTAACCATCTTTCATATTCATATATTCCATTTCTATTTTTTATACATACAAGTAAGTCAGATGTAACTGCTGATGTAAAAATTATAAATTTTGTGTTAGGATTTTTAAATTTCACATCTTTTGGAATTTTTGTACCATAAAAATCTGAACCAATAATTATATATAATTTGTTTTTTGTTGCCTTTCATCAAAGCCATTTTGAGTATTATTGAATTTAAAAGCACTATTTTAGGGAATTTTTGAAATAATACTTTTAAATAAAATAGCAATTTTTGGATTGTTTAATATTTATAATTAGGTTATTGTTTTATAAATAAAAAAATGGAGGCTTTATGATGACATACATAACAAACGCAAACCTAGAAGAAGCAGATAAAGAAGTATTTGACATAATAGAGAATGAATTAAAAAGACAAACAAATCATTTAGAGATGATTGCTAGTGAAAACTTCACTAGTCCAGCTGTTATGCAAGCTATGGGTTCTGTTTTTACTAACAAATATGCTGAGGGTTATCCTTACAAAAGATATTATGGTGGATGTGAGTTTGCTGATGCTGTTGAGCAACTTGCAATAGATAGAGCTTGTGAAATTTTTGGATGTTCTTATGCTAATGTTCAACCTCATTCAGGAAGCCAAGCTAATGGTGCTGTTTATGCTGCTTTATTAAGTGCAGGAGATAGAATCTTAGGTATGGATTTATCTCATGGTGGACATTTAACTCATGGGAGCAAACCATCTTTTTCTGGTAAAAACTATTCTGCATTTTATTATGGTGTTGAACTTGATGGAAGAATCAATTATGATAAAGTTTTAGAAATTGCTAAGGTTTGTCAACCAAAAATCATTGTTTGTGGAGCATCTGCATATGCAAGAGAGATTGATTTTAAAAGATTTAGAGAAATAGCTGATAGTGTTGGTGCTATTTTATTTGCTGATATTGCACATATTGCAGGTTTAGTAGCTGCTGGTGAACATATGTCTCCATTTCCTTATGCTCATGTTGTAACAACAACTACTCATAAGACTTTAAGAGGTCCAAGAGGTGGGATGATTTTAACAAATGATGAAGAGATAGCTAAAAAAGTAAATTCAGCTATTTTTCCAGGAATTCAAGGTGGACCTTTAGTTCATGTTATTGCTGCAAAAGCAGTAGCATTTAAAGAAATCTTAGATCCAAAATGGAAAGATTACGCAAAACAAGTAAAAGCGAATATAAAAGTATTAGCAGATGTGTTAATAAAAAGAGGATATGATTTAGTTTCAGGTGGAACAGATAATCATCTTGTTTTAGTAAGTTTTTTAAATAAACCATTTTCAGGTAAAGATGCAGATGCAGCTTTAGGAAATGCTGGAATTACTGTAAATAAGAATACAGTACCAGGAGAGACAAGAAGTCCATTTGTAACTTCAGGAATTAGAATAGGAAGCCCAGCATTAACAGCACGTGGGATGAAAGAAAAAGAGTTTGAAATAATTGCAAATAAAATATGTGATGTATTAGATAATATTGACAATACAGAACTTCATGCAAAAATAAACAAAGAATTAGAAGATTTAGCTAGTAATTTTGTGATTTACAATCAATCGACTTTTTAAGGGTTTTAACCATTTGGAGAAGAAATATGTCTACTTTAAATAACAATTATAAACAAATTGAAAAAGCAATAAAATATATTGATGAAAATTTTAAAGAACATCCATCAGTAGAAGAAGTAGCTAAAAATATAGGTATGAGCAAATACCATTTTATAAGAGTATTTAAAGAATATGTAGGCGTAACTCCCAAACAATTTTTACACAGCGTTACTTTAAATTATGCAAAAGAGCATATCAAAGAATCCAAATCCATTCTAGATAGTAGTTTGGATATTGGATTATCCAGTAGTAGCCGTCTTCATGAACTTTTTGTAAATCTAATCGGAGTAACTCCAAAAGAATGGAAAGAAAAAGGTAAAGATGTTTTTATAACCTATGGATTTGGACAAACACCTTTCGGAGAAGCTTTGATTGGGTTTACTGATAAAGGTATTTGTTATTTAGGTTTTATTGATGATAACAAAAATGAAATTTTTAATAGATTCAATGAACTTTGGGAAAATGCAAATCTTTATTTTGATGAAAAAGCTGCAAATGAATATTTAGAAAATATCTTCGTTAAAAATAAAAAATATTCCCTTTTTGTAAAGGGAACAAATCTTCAAGTAAATGTTTGGAAAGCTCTTTTAAATCTTCCAAATGGAATAGTAGCAACATATCAAGACATAGCAAACTATTTAGATAAACCAAAAACTGTTCGAGCAATTACTAGTACAATTAAAAAAAATTATATTGAGTATTTAATCCCTTGCCATAAAATTATCACAAATAGTGGAGCTATGAGTGGTTATAGATGGGGCATTGAGAGAAAAGAAATATCTTAAGAATGATAATAAGAAAATTGTTCATCTTTATCTTTTAATTCATATCTCTTTTTTAATGAATTATAAAAAGCTCTTCCTAACTCAACACAATTTAAAGCTTCAAGTGTTAAATTTTCATCACTCATTGGATTAATTATTAGCTGATTTAATTTTTTTATATTTAGATTTGGATAAGCTCTTTTTTCTAAAATTACTTCGTCATTTTGACTTATAATTCCTTCTTCTAAAACTTTTGCATACCAACCTGTTAAACCACTATTAAAAATAAAATTTGTCATATTTTTTTCATCTGTATTTGCACTTAATTTCCAACAAGGTTGTCGAGGTTGTGTTATTTGTACTTTGCATTGTCCTATTTTTAAAATATCTCCAACACAAATATCTTCTTCTGTAATTTCTGATAATATAAGATTTTCTCCAAAAAATGCAGTTTTATTCATATCAAATTTATTATCATAAAAAGAGTTTATTTTTTCATAAGTTATACTTGAAAAAAGGAATAAAGCTTTATTTTCTCCACCATGATGAAGTAAATCAGCTTGAAAATCATCTTCAAAACCTGTTTTTGTAAGATATGAAGAAGAAACTGGGTTTTTTTTGATTCCTGAAATCAATTCTTTTCTTTTACTATTATTTAAAAGTTTTGAAGTTGTTACAATCCCCACCTTTAGATATAAAACTTTTGATATTTTTTTATACATAAAATACTCCAACTTTTTTAGAATTGTATCATTTTATTAAAAATTTATTTGTGACTTTAGTCACTTACATTATTAGATTATAGGAGTACAATACAATATGAAACTCAATTTTATGTTTTAAAGATGCATAAATTCAAGATATAATTATAATTAAAATAAAAGGTAAACAAAATGAGAAAAATAGCATTAATTTTATTAAGTTTATATAGCTTTTCACATACTGCAGAGTATGATTTTATAGAAGGTGAAATGTTAGCTATATCATGTACTTCATGTCATGCAACTGATGAACAAACTCAATCTGTTGTACCTGAAATTGCTGGAATGCCCAAAGATACTTTATATGAAATATTATTGAGTTATAAGGATGGTAAAAAAACTGGAACAATGATGAAAGAACATGTGAAAGATTATACAAATGAACAATTAGAACAAATTGCTTATTATTTCTCAAATATAGAAAAAGATTAATTACTTACTTAATTTCCTAAGCTTTTAATCTGTTTGTATTTTAAATAAACAGTATTTACAACCTTTTCTATATCTTTCGCACTTAACTCATCAACAAAAGAAAAGCTTATAGAATTTCTACTTGTAAGCTCATCATATCCCATAGCTTGAATAATTCTTGATGGTTTTGATAATCCTAAAGAACATCCTTCTCCATTTGTAATAAATATTCTATTTAAAG
>ERZ1034365.1781-NODE-1781-length-10562-cov-4.710348_pt1 | contig 10562 bp, 9 predicted proteins | sample MGYA00520615_ERZ1034365 | MGnify/ENA primary metagenome ERZ1034365 (study PRJEB33736, sample SAMEA104284505) | Azolla filiculoides | biome: Urban; feature: Water surface; material: Ditch water | place: Netherlands | collected 2015-10-28 | depth 0-0.1 m ... | reverse complement strand
CGCGGTCGTACATTCTTGAACAAGTACCTCATCATTGATGAAGCGCAAAATTTGACTCCCAAGCAAATGAAAACGCTCATCACGCGTGCAGGCCCCGGCACCAAGATCATCTGTATGGGTAACTTGGCGCAGATCGACACGCCCTACCTCACCGAAGGCTCATCGGGCTTGACGTATGCGGTGGATCGTTTCAAGGGTTGGCCACATGGCGGCCACATCACGCTGGCTCGCGGCGAGCGCTCTCGCCTGGCGGACTTCGCTAGCGAAGTGCTTTGATGCTCACCTAACGCTTAAACCGCGTTAGGTGAAGCTTGAGTGGTCGCTTTTAGTAGTCGCCACCACTGCTGTAGCCACTGGCCAAGCTTTCGAACTTGGTGAGTGGCTTCAAGAAGGCCAGCTTGACGGTCCCGGTGGGGCCGTTACGCTGCTTGCCGATGATGACCTCGGCCACACCTGGCTCTTTGGACTCTTTGTTGTAGTAGTCATCGCGGTAGATGAACATGATCACGTCCGCGTCCTGCTCAATGGCGCCGGACTCTCGCAAGTCACTCATCATGGGGCGCTTGTCGGTGCGCTGTTCCACGCTTCGGTTGAGCTGAGACAGTGCAATCACAGGGCACTGCAGTTCTTTGGCGAGCATCTTCAAGCCGCGAGAAATTTCACCAATCTCAGTCGCACGGTTGTCACCTCCACTGCTGCTTGAGCCGCTCATGAGCTGCAAATAGTCGACCACGATGAGGCCTAACTTGCCGCATTGGCGCGACAAGCGACGCGCGTTGGCGCGCAGCTCACTCGGGGTCAGGCCCGGCGTTTCGTCAATGTGCAGCGACACATTGCGCAGCTTCTCAATGGCTTCCGTCAAGCGTGGCCATTCGTCATCGCTCAACTTACCCGTACGCAAATGGCCTTGGTCCACGCGACCAATCGAACCCACGATACGGACAGCCAACTGAGAGGCCCCCATCTCCATCGAGAACACGGCCACAGGCAAACCTTCGTTCAAGGCCACGTGCTCGGCAATGTTGATGGCCAACGCTGTTTTACCCATGGACGGACGCGCCGCCAACACGATCAAATCACCGGGCTGCAGGCCCGAGGTCATGCGGTCAAAGTCAATGAAGCCTGTGGGCACGCCTGTGATGTCGTTTTGGTTGTCCGCCATCTCTTGCACGCGGTCCAACAAATCCACCACCAACTGCGGCATGGCCTGAAAGCCCTGCTTCATGCGCGAGCCTTCTTCACCGATGTTGAAGATTTTTTGTTCGGCCTCGTCCAAAATTTGGGCCACTGCTCTGCCCTGTGTATTGAAGGCATTGGTGGCAATTTCATCGCTGGCCGTCACCAACTTGCGCAGAATCGAACGCTCGCGCACGATCTCGGCATAGCGGCGAATATTGCTCGCGCTTGGCACGTATTGCGCCAACGCATTGAGGTAACCCAAGCCGCCGATTTCCTCGGCCTTGCCCAAGGCTTGCAAGTGCTCGTAGACCGTGATCACGTCAGCCGGACGGCTGGTGTTCACCAGTGCGCCAATCGCGGCGTAAACCTGTTTGTGTTCGTAGCGGTAGAAATCACCATCCACCAACAAATCACCCACGCGATCCCACGCGCCGTTGTCCAGAAGCAAGCCGCCCAACACGCTGGACTCGGCCTCGATGGAGTGCGGAGGGATGCGCAGTTGTGCAATTTGCTGGTCGTGGGAGAAGCTTTCTTCAAAGCTGGGCGATGCGGCAGACATAGTGATCCTGTAAAACACACATCCTAAGCCCAGAGGCGTCAAACGCTTGGGATAACTCTGTGGATAAGAGGTGGGTTAGCTGGGGAAATGCAGAGAACAAATAAAAAAGCCGCTCCGAAGAGCGGCTTTTAAGGTGCGAAGAAACTTAAGCAGTTTCGCCTTGCACGTTGACCGTGATTTCAACAATCACGTCAGTGTGCAATGCCACGCCCACAGTGCTTTCGCTAACTGTTTTGATGGGGCCGTGAGGCATGCGGATTTGAGCTTTAGCCACTGCGAAACCTTCTTTTGTCAACGCTTCAGCGATGTCATGGTTGGTCACAGAGCCAAACAAGCGGCCATCCACACCAGCCTTTTGGCCGATCTTGACGGCTTTGCCAGCCAATTTCTCGCCTTGAGCTTGTGCAGCAGCCAATTTCTCAGCAGCAGCTTTTTCGAGTTCAGCGCGGCGAACTTCGAATTCTTTGATCGCTGTTTCAGTGGCGCGACGTGCACGGCCTGATGGGATCAAAAAGTTACGGGCGTAACCATCTTTCACACGGACGATTTCGCCGAGGTTGCCGAGGTTCACGACCTTGTCGAGCAGAATAATTTGCATGGTCGGTCTCCTTAGATCTTGTGCTGGTCGCTGTATGGCACCAAGGCCAAGAAGCGTGCGCGCTTGATGGCAGTGTTCAGCTGACGTTGGTAAATGGCGCGAGTGCCGGTCAGGCGTGCGGGAATGATCTTGCCGTTTTCGGCAATGAAGTCACGCAATGTGTCGACGTCTTTGTAGTCGATTTCTTCAACGCCAGTGACGGTGAAGCGGCAGAAGCGCTTGCGCTTGAAAAGCAATGATTGCGTGTTGCGCTTTGGGCGCTTGTCTTTGTTGAATTTCTTGAATGTGGCCATGATCTGGGCCTCCTATGAAATTTGCTGAAAATCTTGAATATGAAAAACGACGTTTTTGCTGTTACGAGGTGAGGCTAAAAAGCCGCTGAACTGCCAAAGGCTACCGAGGGGAAGTTGAGCGAGACGCTCAGCTAAGGATCCCAAGGCGACTGTTTTGACGGTTGCTTTGACTTGTCGCTTTTGCCCTGCTTCTTGTATTTCAGACTCGTGTTCGAGACTCAAATCAATGGCGGGTAAACCGGCTGGGGTGTATCGCAGGGCCGAGGCCTCCACAACACAAGCATTCAAAACAACGTGGTTCAAACCTTGTAATGAGTCAGCAATTAGCCCGCGAACTCAGCTTGCTGGTTCTTGCGAGCTTCTTCGCGCTCGACTGTCTTCATCATGATGGAAGGCGCGGTGTCGGCCTTCTTACGCAAGACAGTCATGTGACGCAACACAGCATCGTTGAACTTGAACGCGTGTTCGAGTTCAGACATCACAGCTTGGCTAGCTTCGATGTTCAAGCAAATGTAGTGAGCTTTGGCAAGCTTGTTGATCATGTAGGCCAACTGGCGGCGACCCCAGTCTTCCGTACGATGAATAGCACCACCACCTGCGGTGATCATGCCTTTGTAACGCTCCAGCATGGCTGGAACTTGTTCGCTTTGATCCGGATGGATCAACAAAATGATTTCGTAATGACGCATGGACACTCCTTGTGGATGTGAAGCTGCCTACGGCGTCTGACGCGGGCAGCAAGGGAAAAGCCCACGATTATAGTCAATTTTTGAGCGAACTTGACAGCTTGCTGCCCACAATTCCAAGCATCAAGCCCACGGGCACACCGAAAACGCCCGCACACACAGGATCCAGTCCCAACCACAAGGTGTCGGAAGCCTGCAGCTGAAAGCGCATTTGCAACCAGGGGTGGTTGACTGCGATGTAATACAAAGTGACGGCCAAGCCCGACACCATGGCCATCAGGGCCCCCACGCGATTCATGCCGCGCCAATAAATACCCAGTAGCAGCACCGGGAAAAAGGTGGCAGCAGCCAAAGAAAACGCACACGTGACCCAATACAAAATACTGACCGGGCGGTTGGTGGCAAACCATGCTGCCAACAGCGCCACCACCATCAATAAGATTTTCGACAACATCACACGGCGCAAAGGCGGCGCATTAGGCGATGCGGTTTGAAAGTAAAGGTCTTGCGCCAAAGCGTTTGAAATAGTCAACAGCAACCCATCTGCTGTTGACAACGCTGCAGCCAATGCACCCGCCGCCAACAAGCCAATGAAGACCGATGAAATATGCGTCATCTCTGGCAGCCCGAGCACCAAGTAATCGTTGAACAAGCGAATGTCTGCAAATTGCACAATGCCATCTTGGTTGTGATCTTGAATGCTCAACAACGCCAGCTTGCGCAGCTTCAAACGGTCGGCCCAATCGGGCAATTGGTCAAGGTGCGCGCCCACCAATTCGGTCAGCACATAGGATTTGAGCAGCACGGCCAAAGACGAAGCACACAGATACACCACCACAATAAAGCCCAAGGCCCACACCACCGATCGCTGAGCCTCGGCTGGCGTAGCTGTGGTGTAAGAGCGCACCAAAATATGTGGCAACGCAGCGGTGCCCAGCATCAAGCAAAAAACCAAGGCCAAGGTGTTGTTCCAGCCAGCATTCCAGCCAGCCAAATACGGCACTTGAAAACCAACAGGTCTGTAAATCGCCTGCCCCAGCACTTCGCGTTCAGCCTGCCAAGCACCGACCAAACGATCCACCGATGTTTCTCGCCAAGCTGGATTGGCCTCTAGCTTTTGAATCTCACGCAGGGGAGCATTTTCGGCTTTGGCGCGCGCCACTTGGCGTGCGATGGTTTGACGCTCAATCTCACGCGCAGACATGGGCTCGGCAATCTTGACATCCAAGTTGCTCATGCGCTGGCTGATGACATCGCGCGTGGCTAGCTCAGCGGGGTCTGTTTCGATTTGTTTGGCCCGCGTCTGAATTTCTGGCAAAGACTGAACGGCTGCCACCGTGACAAACGGATGACCATGCGTCTTCCAAGACACCGCCACACCCAGCGCAACCATAGACACCACGATGACCACGCACTGCACACCTTGCGTCCACGTGACCGCCCGCATACCACCCAAGAATGAGCACAACAACACGCCGCCCAAGGCCAAGAAAACGCCCAGCTCGAAGGTCAGCCCTGACAGCATGGAGGCCACCAAGCCAATGCCATAAATTTGCGCGACCAAGTAAATGCTGGAACACAAAATAGCGCCCCAAGCCGCTAGCCAGCGCACGGCCGCGCTGTCAAAGCGACGTCCTAAGAAATCAGGAATCGTGATGGACTGAGATTGGTTGAGCTTGGCTGCAAACAAAAAGCCCAGCAAACAAAAGCCGCCTGTCCAGCCCAATAAATAGGCCAAACCGCCCGGATGCTGTCCATCGCCCACAAAGCCATCTGAGAGTAAAAGACCCGTGAGGCCAATGAACGAAGCAGCAGAAATCCAATCCGCCGCAGTCGCCATGCCATTAAGCGGCGCACTGATACGCCGACCTGCAACAAAATATTCGTCAGGATGGGTGGTGCGACAAAACATGCCAATCACCGCATAGCCGATGATGGACACCACCAAGAAAAAGCCGTTGACCACACCTTTTGGCAAGCCAGCCAAGTCGGCCAACAACAGCAACAGCGTTAACAACACCAACCCAGCGAAGCTGAGCAGCAACATGCGCCAAGGCCAAGCGTTAAGGCGCATCGTCAACCGAGCCTTTGTTTTGAACACCCCACCATGCGAGCAGCAAATACAAAACGGGTACGGCTTGAGCCACCCATAGGAAATGAAGCATCGTCATGTCGGGCCAATACCAGGCCATGCCCAAAGACCCAACCGTCAAAACCACCAGCCCCACCACACCCTACAGCGCACGTCTCGGCAACGCCGTGACTTGAATCGCTGGAGGATGCGGCGCCTCTGACTCAGAGGCTGTAGAGGGCTGCGGCATCAAGGCGTGGTTACTTGGCCAATGATTTCCAAGTGTCAATCACGCTATCGGGGTTGAGCGAGATAGAGCTGATGCCCTGATCTGCCAACCAATGCGCGAAGTCGGGATGGTCGCTGGGGCCTTGGCCGCAGATACCCACGTACTTGCCTTGTGCCAAACATGCAGAGATGGCTTTGCTGAGCAAAGCTTTCACAGCAGGGTCGCGCTCGTCAAAGTCAGCAGCCAACAACTCCAAGCCGGAATCACGGTCCAGACCCAAAGTCAATTGAGTCAAGTCGTTAGAACCGATCGAGAAGCCATCAAAGAACTTCAAGAAGTCGTCGGCGAGGATGGCGTTGCTTGGCACTTCGCACATCATGATGACTTTGAGGTCGTTCTCACCGCGCTTCAAGCCGTGCTCGGCCAACAAGTTGGTCACACGCTCGGCTTGGCCCAAGGTACGCACGAAAGGCACCATGACTTGCACGTTGGTCAAGCCCATGTCTTCGCGCACGCGACGCATGGCTTCACATTCCATCGCAAAGGCTTCGCCGAAGTCTTCGCTGATGTAGCGTGCTGCACCACGGAAGCCCAGCATTGGGTTCTCTTCCTCTGGCTCGTAACGGCTGCCACCAATGAGTTTGCGGTATTCGTTGGACTTGAAGTCCGACATACGCACGATGACTGGCTTTGGATAGAACGCCGCAGCGATGGTCGCAATGCCTTCGGCCACTTTGTCCACATAGAACGCGCGAGGAGAAGCGTGGCCACGAGCCACAGACTCGACGGCCTTCTTCAAATCGGCATCCACATTGGGGTAGTCAAGAATCGCCTTGGGGTGCACACCAATGTTGTTGTTGATGATGAACTCCAAACGGGCCAAGCCCACGCCTTCGTTGGGCAACTGGCAGAAGTCAAACGCCAACTGTGGGTTACCCACGTTCATCATGATCTTGGTCTTGATGTCAGGCATTTCGCCGCGTTGCACTTCGGTCACTTCGGTCTCGAGCAAGCCGTCATAGATCAAACCGGTGTCGCCTTCAGAGCAGCTCACGGTCACCAAGGTGCCGTCTTTCAAGCGCTCGGTCGCATCACCGCAACCCACCACAGCAGGAATACCCAATTCACGCGCGATGATCGCGGCGTGGCAGGTACGGCCACCACGGTTGGTCACGATGGCGCTGGCGCGCTTCATCACGGGTTCCCAGTTGGGGTCGGTCATGTCGGTCACCAACACATCGCCGGGTTGGACCTTGTCCATCTCGCTGATGTTGTGCACCAAGCGCACAGGGCCGGTACCAATCTTTTGGCCAATCGCGCGGCCTTCGGCCAACACAGTGCTGTGGCCTTTGAGTTTGTAGCGCAGCTCGGCTTGGCCTTTGGCTTGGCTCTTCACAGTTTCTGGACGCGCTTGCAAGATGTAGAGCTGGCCGTCTGTGCCGTCTTTGCCCCATTCGATGTCCATGGGACGGCCGTAATGGGCCTCAATCACCATGGCGTAGTGAGCCAATTGCTCGACGTCAGCATCAGTCAATGAATAGCGGTTGCGCAACTCTGTGGGCACATCCACGGTCTTGACCAACTTGCCAGTGGCTTTTTTCTCTTCAGCGGTAGAGAACACCATTTCAATGAGCTTAGAGCCCAAGTTGCGGCGAATCACAGCGCGCTTGCCAGCTTTCAAAGTTGGCTTGTGCACATAGAACTCGTCGGGGTTCACAGCGCCCTGCACCACGGTCTCGCCGAGGCCGTAGCTGGAGGTGATGAACACCACATCTTCAAAACCAGATTCAGTGTCGATGGTGAACATCACACCGGCTGCGCCCGTGTCAGAACGCACCATGCGTTGCACGCCAGCAGACAAAGCCACATCGGCGTGGGCGAAGCCCTTGTGCACGCGGTAGCTGATGGCGCGGTCGTTGTACAACGAGGCAAACACTTCTTTCATCTTGTGCAGCACTTCGTCAATGCCGTGCACGTTGAGGAAAGTTTCTTGTTGGCCAGCGAAAGAAGCGTCTGGCAAGTCTTCAGCGGTAGCGGATGAACGCACGGCGAATGTGGCGGCAGCATTGCCTTCAGACAAGGTGGCAAAGGCTTCTGCGATGGCTTTTTGCAAGTCGGCTGGGAAAGGCTGGGCTTCCACCATGGCGCGAATTTCGGCGCCAGCTTCGGCCAAGGCACGCACGTCTTCGGTGTCGAGCTTGTCCAAACGGGCATTGATTTTGTCGGCCAAACCGTCGTAAGCCAAGAACTCACGGAAGGCATGGGCCGTGGTGGCAAAGCCGGTAGGCACGCGAACGCCAGTGGGCAATTGCGAAATCATTTCGCCGAGGCTGGCGTTTTTACCGCCAACCGACTCGACGTCAGTCATTCGAAGTTTTTCAAAAGGAACAACCAGGGCGGTTGGGCTGAAAAGTGCAGTCATAGACAAGCTCCAAAAGTTAAAACTGGCGGCCATGCAGCGCGGCGACTTTGTATTTTTTCGAATGGGTCGAAAGTCTGCGTGGCGAAATTCGGATAATGGAGCATTGTAGGTGGCCGACAAGCCCCCTTCCGCGCCCAACCCAGTGATTCCTATTGAAAGTTTTTCATGCCCAATCCCTCCGTATTCTTTGTGTCTGACGGCACTGGCATCACCGCCGAGACCTTTGGCAACGCCATCTTGGCCCAGTTCGAGGTGAAATTCCGCCACATCCGTATTCCGTTTGTGGACTCGGTGGACAAAGCGCATCAAGCCGTGCGTCAGATCCTGCACACGGGTGAAGTTGAGGGGCGCAAACCCATTGTGTTTACTACTTTGGTGAACATGGAAGTCTTGAGCGTCATTTTGGAGGGATGCAAGGACAAAACCATGCTGATGGACATGTTCAGCATCTTCGTGAACCCGCTTGAAAAAGAACTGGGCATCAAATCCAACCACCGCGTGGGCCGCTTCTCAGACGCCAGCAAGAGCCAAGAGTACCGTGAGCGCATCGAAGCCATCAACTTCAGCTTGGCCCATGACGACGGCCAGCTCAACCGCGATTTGGAGTTGTCAGACGTGATTTTGGTTGGTGTGAGTAGAAGCGGTAAAACCCCGACCAGCCTTTACTTGGCCATGCAACACGGCTTGAAAGCATCCAACTACCCACTCATCCCCGAAGACTTTGAGCGCCGCCAGCTGCCACCTGCCCTGATGCCGCACAAAAAGAAAATCTTTGGCCTGACCATTCAGCCCGAGCGCCTGAGCGAAATTCGCAACGAGCGCCGCCCAGACTCCAAATACGCCAGCTTGGCCAACTGCCGCCACGAAGTGGCCGAGGCCGAGGCCATGATGCGTCGCGCGGGCATTCGCTGGCTATCCACCACCCACAAGAGCATTGAAGAAATTGCCACCACCATCCTGCAAGAGATCAACCCTGAACGTTTGATTTACTAAGCACAGCAACCCATCAAAGCAAAAAGCCCCGCAGCCAAAACTGCGGGGCTTTTGTTTGTAAACGCTCTGATTTACAGGCCGATCGCTGCAATGCCAGCCTTGGCAACTTGCGCGTCTTCATTGGACTTGACGCCACTCACGCCCACAGCGCCGATGCACTGACCGTCTTTGATGATGGCCACACCACCTTCAAGCATGCCTTTGATTTCAGGTGCGCTCAAGAACGAGGTACGACCACCATTGATCACATCTTCGTAGACCTTGGTTTCGCGGCGACCCAAGGCAGCAGTGTGCGCCTTAGCAGGTGCGATATGGGCTGACACAGGTGCTGCGCCATCCAAGCGTTGCAAAGCCAACAAATGACCGCCGTCATCCACGATGGCGATGGTCACAGGCCAGTTGTTTTTCAATGCTTCGGCTTCAGCAGCGGCTGCAATGGCTTTGACATCGGCGGATTCAAGGAAGTGTTTGGTTTTCATGGGAAGGCTTATTTGAAAAGTAAGAAAACCCTAAGCATACCGACTCTGAAAGCCCCACTACCCTCGCCCAAGACAAAAGAAACCTCAATAAAAGTAAGCTATCTGGCGCAAGGTCTTGAAACCTCTAAAATCCACACCATCTGATTTATCAGGTTTTACCGGAGAACTCTCATGAATGACAACATTCAAACCGTTGACTATTACGTCTTGCCGACGGCTGAACGCAACCGCGTGGTGCGCAACACCTATTGGTTGCTCGCCATCAGCATGCTGCCCACCGTGTTGGGTGCCTATGTAGGCGTCACCACAGGCATCAGCTACGCCATCTCTGGCGTGATGGGCATGATTTTGATGCTGGCCGGCGTCTTCGGCTTCATCTACGCCATCGAACGCACCAAAGAAAGCGCCACCGGCGTTTACGTGCTGCTGGGCTTCACCTTCTTCATGGGCCTGATGCTCTCTCGCATGATCGCCATGGTGTTGGGCTTCAAGAACGGCGCTGAACTGGTGATGACTGCATTTGCAGGCACTGCAGGCGTGTTCTTTGTCATGGCCAGCTTGGCCACCGTCATCAAACGCGACTTGTCTGGCATGGGCAAATGGCTCATGGTGGGTGCCGTGGTCTTGATGGTCGGCAGCATCATCAACGTCTTCGTCGGCTCCTCTGCCGGCATGATGGTGATTTCCATGTTGTCCATGGCCATCTTCAGCGCCTTCATGTTGTATGACTTGAAGCAAGTGATGGACGGCGGCGAAACCAACTACATCAGCGCCACGCTGACCCTGTACTTGGACATCATCAACGTGTTCCAAAGCTTGCTGGCCTTGCTCGGCATCTTTGGTGGCGAACGCGACTAAGCGATTCGCTGCATCCATAAAAAAGGGACCTCACGGTCCCTTTTTTTCGTCTCAATGTTTTCGAGTTCGAGGGATCAAACCAAGTCAAACACCGCCATGCTCTCGACGTGTGCTGTGTGCGGGAACATGTTCACAGCCCCAGCAAACGTCATGCGGTAGCCCGCTGAGTTGACCAGCACCCCTGCGTCACGCGCC
>ERZ1034365.1780-NODE-1780-length-10566-cov-2.046334_pt1 | contig 10566 bp, 8 predicted proteins | sample MGYA00520615_ERZ1034365 | MGnify/ENA primary metagenome ERZ1034365 (study PRJEB33736, sample SAMEA104284505) | Azolla filiculoides | biome: Urban; feature: Water surface; material: Ditch water | place: Netherlands | collected 2015-10-28 | depth 0-0.1 m ... | reverse complement strand
GGTAAGATTGATATTTCTATCATGAGTCGTTTTCCGATTATTGCCATACCAACGCTTGCATTGCAGCTTTTTACCAAAACTATCGACAACGACCTCTTTATGACTACGCTCAGGGCGAGCGAAGTTACACTCTATCGCGAAGAAGCCGGACCATTTCACTACGATGGGGAACCTTACGAAGAAGGCACCGAAATTAAAGTAAAAGTGGTACCCGATGGTTTAAAAGTACTGGTGAAGAAAAGATTTTAAACAAATAAAAAAAAGACACAATCATTTGTGTCTTTTTTTTATTTGTTTAAAAATCTGATTTTTTTATTTCAAATCATCCGAAGTGTATGCTTTTGGCAATTTGCGCAGGTTGTACTGCGAAGCCATAATTTCGCCATAGGCTCCTGCCGAACGAAGCGCAATAATATCGCCGCGTTTGGTTTGGTTCATGCTGTATTCTTTGGCAAAAGTATCCGACGATTCGCAGATTGGACCAACAACATCGTATTGTTCTTCAGGCAACTCAGAACTGAGGTTTTCGATGCGGTGATAAGCCTGGTAAAGCGCAGGGCGAATCAGTTCGGTGAAACCGGCGTCAAGGATCGCAAATTTTTTCGAAGTTCCTTCTTTTACATAAAGCACGCGCGATATAAGACTTCCGCATTGAGCTACCACTGCGCGTCCGAGTTCGAAGTGCAATGTTTGTTCAGGACGTAAGATCAGATATTTGCGGAATACTTTAAAATAGCTTTCGAAATCAGGAATCGAAAGATGATTAGGATGCTCATAGCTGATTCCCAATCCTCCACCTACATTGATGTGAGCCAGTTTGATGCCACGCGATTCGAAGTGTTCCTGTATCTCGTTTACTTTTAAACATAAGTCCTGAAACGACGACATATCGGTGATTTGCGAACCAATGTGGAAGTGAATACCCACCATTTTAATGTTAGGCAAAGTAAGCACTAAATCTGTTACTTTATCCAACTCACTCAGGTTGATGCCAAACTTGTTTTCGCTCAGACCGGTAGTAATATAGTGGTGAGTATGTGCGCTCACGTTCGGGTTGATACGCAAAGCTACGCTGGCAGTTTTGCCTTTAGCTCCGGCCAACTCGTTGATTACTTCCAACTCAGGAATAGATTCAACGTTGAAGCAGAAAATATCGTTATCCAAACCAAGATTGATTTCCCAATCGGCTTTTCCTACACCGGCAAACACAACTTTAGAATTTGAGATTCCGGCATCCAAAGCTGCTTGTACTTCGCCACCACTAACACAGTCGGCACCAAGTTCGGCATCTTTGATGGTTTTCAGTACGCTCGGATTTACGTTGGCTTTCATGGCATAATGCACCTGAAAGTTTGAGTTAGCTGTCTGTTCGTTTATTTCATTCAAAGTAGTACGAAGTGTTTCCAAATCGTAATAGTAGAATGGCGTTTGTATATCTGCGAATTTATTTACAGGGTAATTTGCTTTCATCATTATTTAAATGTTTTGATAGATATATAAAAAAACCGACCTGTAAGCAAGTCGGTTCTTTAGTAAGTTGTTAGTTGAAAAGTCCCTGACTCAGTGCTACCAACGCACGTTTTTTGTCGTCGGCATTAATCAGGAATGATACGTTATAGTTGCTACCGCCGTACGAAATCATACGAACAGGAATGTCTTTCATGGCATTCACCGCTTTTGCCTGGAAGCCTACGTTTTCGGCAGGAAGGTCGCCGACAACACAGATAATGACCATGTTGGAGTCAACGGTTACAGTTCCCAATTTTTTGAGGCTGTTTAATATTTCGTCTATTTTTTTAGTGTTGTCGATAGTAACCGAAACGCCTACTTCCGAAGTCGTAATCATATCGATAGAAGTCTGGTACGATTCGAAAATTTCGAATACTTTGCGTAAGAAGCCGTGTGCCAGCAACATACGGCCAGATTTAATTTTGATAGCAGTGATGCCATCTTTTGCAGCTACAGCCTGAATAGTTCCTTTTTTGCTCTGCATCGAAATCAATGTTCCGGCAGCTTTAGGTTCCATTGTATTCAGCAAGCGAACAGGAATATTATTCAGTTTTGCAGGCAAAATACAGGTTGGGTGTAGAATTTTAGCCCCAAAATAAGCCAGCTCAGCAGCTTCTTCGAAGTGAAGAAATGGAACCGGTTTGGTGCCTTCAACAAAACGAGGATCGTTGTTGTGCATACCGTCGATGTCAGTCCAAATCTGAATTTCATCAGCTTTCAGTGCAGCACCAACAAGCGAAGCGCTATAGTCACTACCACCACGTTGCAGGTTGTCAATTTCGCCATAAAAGTTACGGCAAATGTAACCTTGCGTAATGTATATCATTTTGTCAGGTTGTGCCTGCAATTGTATTTCAAGATTTTCAGCAATATAGGCTGTATCAGGTTCTGAATTTTTATCAATACGCATATATTCCAATGCAGGAAGCAATGCGCTGTTTTCACCAATTTCTTTCAAATACAACTGAAACATGGTAGTTGACAGCAACTCGCCCTGAGCCAAAATAGCTTTTTCTTCGAACAGTGTGAAAACTGATTTCGAGAATGAACGTAGATATTCGAAATGAGCTTTTATAGTCTTTTTTGCTTCTGCAATATAGTCAGCTTTAGTGTAAAGTTCATCAATTACATCGTAGTACTTTTGCTCGAGGGTGTTGATTTTTTCCAAAGCACCTGAAGTGTTGTTTTTGTAGAAATAATCTGAAATTTCAACTAAGCTGTTTGTAGTTCCCGACATGGCTGAAAGAACAACGATTTTTTGTTCTCCATCACAAATAAGTTTAGCAACATCTTTCATGCGAGCAGCAGAACCAACAGATGTTCCACCGAATTTTAATACTTTCATTTCTTTTGTGTTGTATTTTAAATGTATATAAAATTTTGAACTGCAAAAGTAATAAATTTTTCTCGAATTTTCTCAAATTTCCCCATTTGATAATTGGATTAAATGCTTTACATTTGCAAAAAAAAGCATCAAAAGATGATAAAAAAGACATTTTTAACTTGCCTTTTGCTTTTAAATAGTATTTTTTTTACTTACGCGGTTGATGCATGGATACGTATCAACCAGATGGGCTATATGCCCGATGGTCTGAAAAAAGCTGTTTTAATAAGCGAATCTGCCTTAAACATTGATAAATTCACGATTCACGACGCTCTTACAAACGAAAAGTTAGCAGAATTAAACACGGTATTTTCTTTTGGTAAATTCGACCGTTTTGAAAATGCTTATATATTAGATTTTTCCCTTTTTAAAACACAGGGGGCTTTTTATATTGAGGCAGGACATTATTATTCACCCACTATCTTTATCAATAAAAACATTTACAACGGAAGTGCTGATTTTCTCATGAACTATATGCGTGAGCAACGCTGTGGATACAATCCTATTTTGAACTCTTATTGTCATCAATATGATGGTTATGAAGTAAACGGAGAGAAAATAGTTGAGTCGGTTGTGCAAGTGCCTGTTGTGACTAAATCAGCACCAAAACCTGCTTTAAAGAAGTCAGGTGTTGCTGCGCCTGTTGTTCCTTTGCCTGTGTCGGTTGATGCTACCGGTGGTTGGCACGATGCTTCGGATTATTTGCAATACGGAACTACATCAGCCACCGCTATTTTTCAAATGCTTTTTGCTTATCGTATGAATCCCGCAGCTTTTAATGATAAATTTGACGCTTTGGGTCGAGAAAAAGCAAATGGAATTCCGGATGTAATTGATGAAGCGAAATGGGGTCTGGATTGGTTGGTAAAAATGAATCCAGCCAATGAGGTTTTATATCATCAGGTTGCCGACGACCGCGATCATAGCTCATTTCGCTTGCCCGAAGAAGATACTGTGGATTATGGCTGGGGAGCTGGAAAACAGCGTCCTGTTTATCGTGCAACAGGTAAACCGCAGGGTTTGTTTGATTATAAAAACCACTCGTCAGGAATAGCTTCTATAGCCGGAAAATACGCGTCGGCATTTGCTTTAGGTTCTAATCTGCTTAGAGATTATTATCCCGTTTTTGCCGATTCACTAGAGAAAAAAGCTTTTGAAGTTTACGAGTATGGTAAAAAACATCCGGGTGTATGTCAAACAACTCCTGCAAAAGCGCCTTATTTTTACGAAGAAGATAACTGGGTTGATGATATGGAGCTGGCTGCCACACAGCTTTATTATCTGAGTTTCGAATCGAAGTATGTAAAAGAAGCTGCGAATTTCGGTCGCATGGAGCCGGTTACGCCATGGCTTTTTGCTGATACCGCCAGGCATTATCAATGGTATCCGTTTATCAATTACGGGCATTTTATGCTGGCCAATATGGAAAAGCCAGCTATCAAAAACGAATTTATACAGAATATTCTCACCAATCTCGAACGTGCATCGCTTCATCAAAACGAGAATCCATTTGGCGTAGGTACGCCTATGATTTGGTGCTCAAATAATTATGTTGCTGCATTGGCAACCCAGTGTAATTTGTATCGCAGATATACCAAAGATTCTACTTTTCTGGATATGGAAACGTCGCTTACCGACTGGCTTTTTGGCAGTAATCCATGGGGAACGAGCATGGTGATTGGGTTACCCGAATCAGGTCTTTTCCCGAAAGATCCACACTCTTCTTTATCTCACAGCTACCAGATTCCACTTTCGGGAGGTTTGATTGATGGACCGGTAAAGAAAAGCATATTCGAGAGTTTGATAGGCGTGAAATTGTCGAAGCCGGATGCTAACGACAGGTTGCAGACCGATTGGGCTGTTTATCACGACGATTATGCCGACTATTCAACCAACGAACCCACTATGGATGGTACCGCTTCGTTGATGTATTTGCTTTCAACCAAGCAATTTGAAGGCACTGCTCAGAAATATAAAGACCTGAATCAATACGCTTATGGTGGAATTATGCGAGCCAATCCGACTAAAAAACAAATAAGTCTGGTGTTTAGCGGACATGAGTTTGCAGAGGGTGGAGATGATATTTTACAGGCATTGAATAAGCTTGATATCAAAGCTTCATTCTTCTTTACAGGAGATTTTTTACGAAATCATCGGTATAAGAGAATGATTAAAAGCATTCACGATAAAGGGCATTACATTGGCCCGCATTCTGACAAGCATTTGCTTTATTGCTCCATGCTCGATCGTGATTCTTTGAAAGTAAGCAGAACGATGTTTTTGAACGACTTAAAGAAAAACTATCGGGAACTCGAAAAATTTGGAGTGATGAAAGATGATGCGCCTTTCTTTTTGCCTCCCTATGAATGGTATAACGACAGTATAAGTCGTTGGAGTAGGGAAGTGGGGGTGACGCTGGTAAACTTTACGCCCGGAACACGTTCCAATGGCGATTATACAATTCCCGAAATGCGTGAAAATTATTATTCGAGCATCGAAATTTATAATCAGATTATGACCATTGAGAATAGGGAAGGGTTAAACGGACACATTATGTTGTTTCATGTAGGTACGGATGTGCGCAGAACAGATAAGTTTTATAAACGAATTTATTCTTTGTTGTCGGAGCTTAAAAAGGCAGGATATGAATTTGTGGATTTGTATCAGGCAACGAATTTATTGAGTAAAAACATAAAGCCTGAAAAGAAAAAAAGGAAGAACAATTAGTTCTTCCTTTTTTCGGGGGTAAGTAACGGGGCTCGAACCCGCGACCTTCGGAACCACAATCCGACGCTCTAACCGACTGAGCTATAACCACCGTGTTTTGAGGTTGCAAAGATAATACAGCATTTGATTTTGTGCAAGTGTTTTGATTAAAAAAACAAGTCTTTTTGCAAATGACTTACAATCAGTAATTAATATCAGTTTAAAATGAACTTTTATATTTCAAATAAGGAATTAGACGACCGCATTTCGGAAATTAAACGAAAAATACGGCTTTCGATGAATGGTGTGGTCTCTGACCAAATGAAAAATTCGGGCATTATTTACAAGCAAAATTATGGCGTTTCCATTCCCCGCATCAAAGAAATAGCCAAAGATTATGCTCCGAACCATGACCTGGCACAACGACTTTGGCTGTTGAAAATCAGAGAAAGTATGATTTTGTCAACACTGTTGCAGCCGGTGGATAAGTTTCCGTTAGCTATGGCGTTAAGCAGGGTAAATGAACTCGACCAGATGGAAATGGTGGAGCAGATATGTATGAACCTGCTGTGTAAATTGCCTTATGCGGGTGATTTGGCAGTGCAATGTGTAAGTTCGGACAGGTTGTGGATGCGTATTACAGGTTTTATGTTGGCAGTGAGAGCTTATAATCAGCTGCATGCTGACGAAATTAAAGCTGTAATAGACAAAGCGTTTCAGTATGCCGACACAGAAGAGTTTCATCTTTACAAAACAATTGCCTTGTGTTTGAGTAGGCTTTGTAGATTGAATGCTTCAGTTGCCGGATTAATTTCGACCAAAATAACCTCCGACTTCAAGGCTGATACAGTGGCTCAACAGTACATTGCCAACGAAGTAAAACATGAAATGGATTTTTTAGATAATATATAAGAAAAATACCCCGAAAAGTTGTACTTTTGTAGGTCATCAGGCGTAAATTAATGAAAGAAGAAAATTCATACGAGCTAGTTAAGGATGTTTTTACCGAATATCTTGTAAAAAAACAGCATCGTAAAACTCCGGAAAGATACGCTATTCTTGAACATATATACGCTCACGAAGGTCATTTCGATGCAGAAATTCTGTATAATGCTATGCAAAAAGATTACCGCGTGAGTCTGGCAACCATTTACAATACACTCGATCTTTTGCTTGATTGCAGTCTGATTGTAAAACACCCTTTTCAGGGTCACACAGCCCAATTCGAAAAAACTTTTGGTAATACCATTCATCACCATTTGGTGTGTTCCAAATGTGGCGTGGTAAAAGAGTTTTCAGATAAAAAAATACGAACAACAATTCAGTCGAAAGGATTTGCAAACTTTGAAACAACGCATTACTCCTTGTATTTATATGGTCTTTGCAATAAATGCAAAAACGTAAAGAAAAAGAGCTGATAATCTAAATTTAAAATTTAATCATTCAATATAGAAAATCGATGAAAGTAGATGTTTTATTAGGCCTCCAATGGGGTGATGAAGGAAAAGGTAAGGTAGTAGATGTGTTAACTCCCGGCTACGATTTGGTTACTCGTTTTCAGGGTGGACCTAATGCCGGTCACACGCTCGAATTTGAAGGTAAGAAATTTGTATTGCGTTCTATTCCTTCAGGAATTTTTCAGGGAGGCAAAGTAAATGTAATCGGAAATGGTGTAGTACTTGATCCTGCTTTGTTCAAAGCAGAGATTGAAGCCCTCGAAGTTTCGGGACACCCACTGACAGAACGTCTGAAAATATCTAAAAAGGCTCATCTTATTCTGCCAACACACCGTTTGCTCGATGCTGCTTATGAATCTGCTAAAGGTTTAGGCAAAATTGGCACCACAGGTAAAGGTATCGGGCCGACTTACACCGACAAAGTAAGTCGCAATGGCGTACGTGTAGGTGACATTCTGCACAACTTTGAAGAAAAATACAACGCGGCTATCGAACGTCACAAAGAAATTCTGAAACAATATAACTTCGAATATGACCTCACTCAGTTGGAGAAAGAATGGTTTGAAGGAATTGAATGTATCAAACGTTTTGAGTTAATCGACAGTGAGCATTTTGTAAACGATGCATTAAAAGCTGACAAAAAAGTATTGGCAGAAGGTGCTCAGGGAACTATGCTCGATATTGATTTCGGTTCTTATCCTTTCGTAACTTCGTCGAATACCATTTGCGCAGGTGCTTGTACTGGTCTTGGAGTTGCACCACGCAACATTGGTGAGGTCTACGGAATTTTCAAAGCTTACTGCACACGTGTAGGTAGCGGACCATTTCCTACCGAACTTTTTGATGAAACAGGTGACGCTATGCGTAAAATCGGTTTCGAGTTTGGCTCGGTAACAGGTCGTCCACGCCGTTGTGGTTGGGTTGATTTGGTAGCATTGAAATATGCAGTTATGATTAATGGCGTTACGCAGTTGATTATGATGAAGAGTGATGTTATGGATGGATTTGATACTATCAAAGCTTGTGTGGCATATAAAATTGATGGTGTAGAAACCGAACAATTCCCTTACGACCTGAATGATGGTGCAGAACCTGTTTTTGTTGAAATGCCCGGCTGGAAAACTGACATGACAAAAATGCAATCTGAAGATGAGTTTCCTGAAGAGTTCAACGCGTACCTCAATTTCCTTGAAGAAGAACTGGAAGTGCCGATCAAAATCGTTTCAGTAGGTCCGGATAGAGATCAGACAATTATTCGTTACGCAGAATAACCGGAATAGAGATATTCCGTGTACAATATTTCAGGTTCCGTGTTCCTTGCTGAGGAACACGGAATCTTTGTTTAAACATCATAATATCCTGAACTATTTGGCACAAGACGCTGTTTTCTATACACGTAGAACAAAGAATAAAGAACAAAGAGTAAAGAACACAAAACACAAAACACAAAACACAAAACGTGAAACACAAAACCTGAAACACCACACGCAAAATTATAAGAAAACTGACAAAAAGTCTTTTGGCAGGGATTTTGACTAACTCAACTCGTACAAATTTAAAAACAAGAAAATTATGTTTATAGGTTATATTATTTTTGGAATTTTTGCTTTAATCAGTTGGGGCGTTTCAGCCAGCCTTCAATCCAAATTCAAAAAGTATTCGCGCATCCGCATTTCAAGTGGACTGACAGGAAAACAAGTGGCTGAAAAAATGCTTCGTGAACATGGTATTTATGATGTGCAGGTAGTATCTACTAACGGCCACTTGACTGACCATTACAATCCGCTTACCAAAACGGTGAACCTGAGCGAGAACGTATATTCGTCCGACTCGGTAGCTGCGGCTGCCATAGCAGCTCACGAATGCGGTCATGCTGTGCAACATGCCACTGCTTATGCGCCACTTACATTGCGCTCTAAACTGGTTCCTGTGGTGAGCTTTGCTTCTAACTGGATGCAATGGGTGTTACTGGCAGGTATTCTGTTGGTAAATAGTTTTCCGCAGTTGTTGCTGGCCGGAATCATTCTGTTTGCCGTCACCACCTTGTTTAGCTTCATTACCTTGCCCGTTGAAATCAATGCCAGCAGTCGTGCTTTGGCCTGGTTGAGCAGTGCAGGCATTACCAACTACGAAACCGAAGAGCCTGCTAAAGATGCACTTAAAACAGCCGCTTACACTTATGTAGTGGCAGCATTGGGTTCGTTGGCCACACTGGTGTATTATATTATGATTTTCATTGGTCGCCGCAACTAAACCTTTATTGCCCGAAGCGGAAAAATTGTTATCTTTGCAACCGCAAAAAAGCACAATGGCTCCGTAGCTCAGCTGTATAGAGCGTCAGATTCCGGTTCTGAAGGTCATGGGTTAGAATCCCATCGGGGTCACATAAATTTTAGTTTAAACCATTGTAGATTAAATGTCTACAATGGTTTTTCTTTTTAATATCATCGATTTGCCCCATTTCTTCCCCATGTGTTTTGGAAACACCTTATTTTACGGGTGTTTTTCAATAAAAAAATCCCCGACAATCATTTAAATTATCGGAGATTGAAACTTGCGTTTAGAGATTAGTGATAGTGAATATAGTGTATCTTTATTCTTTTGGTGTATTATCGACTATTTTTTCTTCCTTTAAAATGCCATTCTCAAATTTTAGATAAATGTTTGTCTCGTAGATTGACTCATATCCCATATGAATATGCTCTAAGATCTCACCGGATTGAATTTTCAGCACTCCGTTGATCCAATGGAAATACTTCAGTCTGTCCGGGAAAGAGCTTCTGCATTGCTGAAATTGGTTCATTTGAATCATTCCCTTTTCTGCTTTTTAATTTACAGGGAGATTCTATGTCTATCAAATAAATTTTACCTTCGAATAGTTTCCACGAAGCCCAGTACCCCCTATAGCAAGCAGTATTTACAGCAGTATACAATTTCTCGACTTTATTATCATATAGATAACTTGATAGAGGTTCGCAAGCAAGAGTATACTCTTTATTGTCAATATAAATGCAGTCTCCGATTTGGGCGGTCATTTGGTTAAGGTTTATTATTTGTGAGAGCAAATATATGAATTTATTTCAGATTCACTCAATAGATACAATATCACAATGATAAAAATTCAACGATGTTTAATAATAAATTTTTATGTTTACTTTTGCAACATATATCAAGTAATTATGAATTATAAAATCCCCAATTTACCGCTAAGTTTCGATGTGGAAACCAAAGCAGTACTCAAACAGACTATTGAAGCTAACCGCCGATTAGCTGAGTTGAAAGGTGTAGTGAAATCTATGCCTAATGCGTCTATTCTTATCAATACATTGGCTTTACAGGAAGCAAAAGATAGCTCGGCTATTGAAAGCATTATTACTACACACGACGAGCTTTACAAAGCAGAATTATTTGTTCAGCAGTTTACTTCTGCTGGTGCCAAGGAAGTGCAAACTTATGCAGATGCATTAAAACGGGGATTTGAAATGGTCTCAAGCAAGCATTTATTGACAA
>ERZ1034365.1776-NODE-1776-length-10572-cov-2.549404_pt1 | contig 10572 bp, 7 predicted proteins | sample MGYA00520615_ERZ1034365 | MGnify/ENA primary metagenome ERZ1034365 (study PRJEB33736, sample SAMEA104284505) | Azolla filiculoides | biome: Urban; feature: Water surface; material: Ditch water | place: Netherlands | collected 2015-10-28 | depth 0-0.1 m ... | reverse complement strand
CGGTGTACTCGGTGCACTACAACGACTACGCTGCCGCGTTGCAGGGTGCGCAGATTGCCTACGACGTGGGTATCCAGCGCACCAGCTGGGGCATTCATGCCCTGACCAACTGGGCTGGCGATGCGGGTGTGGTCAAGGAAATTTTTGGCCAGTACCGCGCCCACGTTTACCTGGGTGACGTGGTGCGCCTGGGTGGCCGCATCGAGGCCAAGGAGATCGATGCCAACGGTGACCACATCGTGCGCCTGACGACCTGGGCGCGCAACCAGCGTGACCAGAATGCCATGCCCGGCACGGCTGTGATTGCCTTGCCGACACGCGCATGAGTGGTCAGCGCTGGGGCGACCAGGTCGCCGTTGAAGTGGTCAAGGGCATCCCTTACCGCATGTACACCGAGCGGCCGCATCGGGTGGAGCAATTGCTTGATTTGGCGACCCGGTGGGGTACGCGCCCGCACGTCATCACGGGTGACCAAGTCGTCACGTTTGGTGAAATGCGCCAGGCCGTGGCGAACAAGGCCGCGGAACTGCTGCAGCTGGGCGTGAAGTCTGGCGACCGTGTTTTTGTCATCGGCTGGAACGGCCCCGAGTGGGTGGTGAATTTCTGGGCTTGCCTCGAAGCCGGCGCCATTCCCGTGCTCGCCAACACTTGGTGGAGCGCTGCCGAACTCGCCAATGGCCTGGCAGCATTGCAACCTGTCCTGACGCTGGCGGATACATCGGCTGCAGCCAAAATGCCCTCAGGTTCGCCTTGCGGTCCCTGGGCCATCGACACCGCGCCGCGCGTGTCGCCTGCTGTTGCGACCGGTGAAACGGTCCGTGACGAAGAAGAGACCGCTCTCATCATCTTCACCTCCGGCACATCGGGTCAACCCAAAGCCGTGGTCTTGTCACACCGTGCCGTGCTGGCCCGGCTGCACATGACCCTGCAAGTCACACGCAAGCTGCCGCATCAGGTGGAGGCCTCGGCGCACGACATTGCCCTGATCACCGGACCGCTGTTTCACGTCGGCCAGATGCAGACACTGCTGCGCGCCTTGATTGTTGGCGACACACTGGTGGTGACCGGTGGCCGCTACGATCCCGCTGAGGTGCTCGAATTGATTGAGCGTCACAAGATCAACCGCTGGACTGCGGTGCCAACCATGGTGTCGCGCCTGCTGGACCATCCGGATGTCTCGCGCCGGGAGGTGAGCAGCCTCAAGTCCATCAGTATTGGTGGCGCGCCGGTGCATGCCGAGCTGATGCAGCGCATGCGCACCGCCCTGCCCGAACGACAGGTGGCGGTTCACACCCCGGTTCAGGTTGACAGTGAAAGGCTGCTCAAAAGCCCGCTCGTCGCGGTTGCCCGAGATGAACCACAAGAGCACCTTGTCGCCCGCCTTGACCTGTTTGCCGTGGTACTCGAAGTCCTCGGTCGCGGTGCGGCGGAAATGCGTGGCGGGTGAGGCCCAGCGGATGAACTCGTCGGCCACGCCTTCCCAGGCGGCCTCGCCCTGCACCGCCTTGAGCTGCGCCATCAGACCCGGCTGGTTGGCCAGCGCGTGCAAGGCCGCCGCAATCGAATAGCGGGTGGTGTCGTTGCCCGCAGCCACCAGCAGGCAAAAGAAGTTGCGGAACTCGGTGTCGCTGATGACATTGCCTTGCGCATCGGGCTGGGTGATCAGGTGCAGCACGCCGCTGGTGTCACCCGCTGCGCGTTTGCGCTCCATCATCTGGGCCGCGTAGTCGAACAAGTCAGCCCCGGCAGGCGAGCGAAACGGCATGAAGCGGTAGGCCTCGGTGTCCATTTTGTCGACCACATGGCTGGTGAAGTCGCTGTCGGTGTTGGCCATGAGCGCGTCGCCCTTGTCCACCAGCCAGTCCAGGTCCTCCTCGGGCAGGCCCGCGATGCGCCCCAGCATGCGCATGGGCAGCTGGCGGGCGATCTGGTGCGTGGCGTCAAACTCACCCAGCCCCAGCGCTTGGTCGAGGATGCCCACACAGAGCTCGCGGATCTGGTCTTCGTACAGCGCCATCATGGGCTTGGAAAAGGCCTTGGCCACCAGCATGCGGGTGCGGGTGTGCTCGGGCGGGTCGGTCTCCTGGAAGGTGCGCCGCGCCATGTACTCCTCGTGCGTCTGGTCTTCCATGCGGATGCCCTGGGCCGAAGACAGGCGCTGGTGGTTGCGGTTGAGCTCCAGGATGTCGGCATGCCGCGTGACCGACCAAAAGCCCTTGCCTTCGGACCAATCGCACCAGGCCATCGGGTCCTCGTCGCGCAGGCGCTGGAAGGTGTTGTGCGGCGTGCCGTTCACATAGCTGTCGTGGTCCGCCAAGTCGGCGTGGCCATCGTCGGTGGGGTGCCAGACGGTCATGGGCGGTTGTTCCTTGCGTGTTCAATGAATTGCGCCATCCACTGGCCAAACAGCGGCACATCGGCGGCCTGCTGCAGGCTGCCGTGGGCGCGGGCCAGGGTGTCGTTGTCGAGCTTGTCGGCCAGGTAGCCCAGCAGCGCCTGCATGAACACCAGCGGCATTTCGGGGTGGTACTGGGTGGTCCAGATGTGCTGGCCGATCTGCATCGAGCCGATGAGGCAAAAATCGCTGCCGCCCAAGCACTCGGCCCCCTCGGGCATGCGGGTGACCTGTTCGTTGTGGGCGGCCATCAAGGTGGTGGTGGCTTGAGTTGGGGTCATCCAGGGGCGCTGAAGATGCCAGTTTGTGGGGGCGGTGCCCAGACCCCAACCCGCCGCGTTGCGCGCCACCTGCCCGCCCAGGGCCCGGGCCACCGCCTGGTGGCCAAAGCACAGGCCAATCAGCGGCTGGCGTGCGGCATGCACGGCTCGGATGAAATCCAGCAACTGACCCACCCAAGGCAGGCTGTCATCGTTGACCGAGGCCGGACTGCCGGTGATGACGTAGCCGTCAAAGGCCTCTGGACTGGCGGGCAGCACCCCATCCTTGACCGGTACCACCTCATAAAACCAGTCGGGCCGCAAGGGTTCCAGCAGCTGCACCACCTTTTGACCGTCGTTCGGGAAATGCGCGGCAAACGCCGAGGTGTCGTCGTTGGTCAGCAAAACGGCGATATGCAGGTTCGGCAGGTTCATCCGGTGTCTTTCAATCTGTTGCCCATGCTATGCACAAGGCGCGCCTAGCACTATCAAGTTTGGGCACCGCACACCCCGGGTTTTCACGAAAAAGCCCGCTCTTCGGAAGCAGGCACACTCAGGGCATGCATTTGCGCCGCGTTTTTTGCCTTTGATGAGCACACCCGCCTCCCATCACGCCCCCGATTCACCCTGGGTCCAAGTGCTCGACACCCAAGACATGGACCAGCACGCCTTGGCCCAGCAGGGCTGGGCGCTGCAGTACGAACAGCTCTCGCCCGGCCAGTTCAAGGGGCGCATCCACCAGGTGCAACTGCCCGAGGTGACGCTGCTGCGCGAGGACACCAGCATCGCCTTGCGCCAGAGGGGACGGCTCGACGACAGCGTGTACGGCTTTGCCATGGCTTTGCAAGATTCCCCCGATCTGTTTTTCAACGGCCAACGGGTGCCAGCCCACGCCATCATGTGCGGCAAGGGCGACGAGGTGGACCTGACCACGCCGCCCCACTTCACCCTGATCGCGGTGGTCGTCAACCGCAGCTTGCTCAACCCGCTGTGGGAGCGCATGTACCAAAAACCCCTGGCGCACTGGCTTGAAAAGCAGCTGGTGCTGCAAACCACCGACATCAAAGCGCAGAACCTGCGCGACCTGCAGCTGACCGTGCTGGACCAAGCCAGCGCTCTGGCGCACCGCCAGCACGACGAGCAGGCGCTGCGCCAACTGCGTGACGAGATCCTGATGGAATGGCTCGAAGCCCTGCCCGCCCAGGTGGACACCTCGGAGCTGCCTACGCTGGAGCGGCGCAAAAAACTGGTGGACCGGGCCTGCGAGCTGATGCTGGGCCATGCCGACGAGCCCCTGTCCATCCTGGAGGTGTGCAGCCGCGTGGGCACGAGCCGCCGCAAGCTCAACTATTGTTTTCAGGATGTGCTGGGCACCACGCCCATCAAGTACCTGCGCTCACTGCGCCTGAACAGCGTGCGCCGCGCCCTGCGCCAGGCTGCGCCGGGCGTCACTATCCAGGACATCGCCTCGCACTGGGGCTTTTGGCACCTGAGCCAGTTTGCACAGGACTACAAACACCTGTTTGGCGAACTGCCTTCCAGCACCTTGCAGCAGCGGCAGGGTTAAACCGCACCGGGTAAACCCCGGAGCTGGTTTGCCACTTTTCGATAGCGTTGCGCACCCCTGCGGGTTCAGACTTGGCTTTGGCGCACCCCTGGCGTGCGCCCCAGATCACCCCACAAGGAAGACAAAGATGAAAACCTCTCAATGGCTCAAGCGATCACTTTTCGGCTTGCTGTGCAGCGCAGCCGTGCTTCAGGCCGCAGCACAATCCTTTCCCAGCAAAGCCGTCAACCTGGTCGTCCCCTACCCTGCAGGTGGTCCATCTGACTTTGTGGCGCGGCAACTCCAGCCCGAACTCAATCGGCTGCTGGGCCAGCCGGTGATCATTGAAAACGTTGGCGGCGTGGGCGGTGCCATCGGCATTCAAAAGGTGCTGAACGCTCCTGCCGATGGTTACAACATGACCCTGGGCACCCCCATGGAGCTGGTGCTGGCCCCTTTGGCCATGTCGGCCGTGAAGTTCAAACCCGATGACATGAAACTGGTGGCCCAATTGGTGACCACCACCATGGTGCTGATCACCCGCAAAGACCTGCCCGCCAACAATGTGGAAGAGCTCATCGCCATGGCCAAAAAGCCGGGCGCCAAGGAGCTGTCCTATGGCAGCGTGGGCCCCGGCTCGCTGTACCACCTGATCGGCGAAAAATTTGCCCAGCAAACCGGCACCAAGATGCTGCATGTGCCCTACAAGGGCGCAGCCCCCCTCATGACCGACCTGATGGGCGGGCAGATCGACATGGTCTTCATCCCACTGGCAGGCAGCACGCCCGCCATGATCACCGAAGGCAAAGTCAAAGCCCTGGGCCTGACCACCAAAACACCGCATCCCCGCTTTCCGAACATCCCGGCCCTGGCCGCACAAAAGGGCATGGAAGGCTTTGAGTTCGACCTGTGGGCCGGCATCGAAGTGCCTAAGAACACGCCCGCTGATGTGACCGCGCGACTGAACAAAGCCATCTACGAAGCTTTGCAAAACGCCGACATCCGCAAAGCCTACGAAGCCACCGGCAACACTGTGGCCAAGCCCATGAGCCCTGATGAGCTGGCCCGTGTCTACAACAGCGAAACCGCACGTTACCAGGCCATCGCCAAGTCGATCAATTTGCAACCGCAATGATCACACGCCTTGGCCAGGCCCTTGGGTTTTGAGGGACCTCGAGTGATCCCCGCCTGGCCCACGGCCACCGACCTGCTCGCGCGCTTGCGGGCAGGAGACATATCCAGCCTTGAACTGCTGGAGCACCACATCCAGCGCGTGCAGCAGCTGGACCCGGCCATCAACGCCGTGGTGGTGCGCGATTTCGACACCGCCCGCCAGCGTGCCCGCGAGGCCGATGCGGCCTGGCGGCGCGGCGAACACTGGGGCCCCTTGCACGGCCTGCCCATGACCGTCAAGGAATCCTTCGATCTGCCGGGCACCCCCACCTGCTGGGGCTTTCCGGAGCACAAGCACAACATCGCCCAAAAACCCGCCGTGGCCGTGCAGCGCCTGCTGGACGCCGGGGCGGTGGTGTTTGGCAAAACCAATGTGCCGGTCGCCTTGGCCGACTGGCAATCGTTCAACCCGGTCTACGGCACCACCAACAACCCCTGGGACCTGAAACGATCCCCGGGCGGCTCTTCTGGCGGGGCCAGCGCCGCTTTGGCCGCAGGCATGACGCCGCTGGAGCTGGGCAGCGACATCGGCGCCTCGATCCGCAACCCCGCGCATTACTGCGGCGTTTACGGCCACAAGCCCACCTGGGGCGTGGTGCCCATGCAGGGCCACCAGTTGCCGGGGGTGCACTGCATCGACAGCCTGGACATCGCCGTGGCCGGCCCGCTGGCGCGCAGCGCCCAAGACTTGCAGCTGGCCATGCAGGTGCTGACCACCCCTTTGCAACAGTTCGGCCCGATGGGCTGGACATCCACTCAATGGCGGCGCACCGACAAAGCCCCACAGCAATGCCGCGTGGCCATCGTCTACGACGACCCTCAAGCCCGTGTGGACCACAGCATCCAAAACCGCCTGCATGCGCTGGCCGACTTCTTACGCACACAAGGCGTGACCGTGCTGGAGGACCACCGCCCGGTGGACAGCGCGCAGTCGCACCGTGTGTACTCATACCTGCTGCGCTCGGCCACTGGCGCCTGGCTGGACGACGCGACCTTTGCCCGCTTTCAGGCGCTGGGCCAGCAAGCCGACCCGGCACTGGACACCATGCGCGAGCGCGTCTGGCGCGGCAGCACCCTCACGCACCGCGACTGGGTCGAGTTTGACCAGCAACGTGCCGTGCTGCGCGCCCAGTGGCGTGCCTACTTTGAATCGGTGGACCTGCTGATCACCCCAGTGGCCACCTCCCCCGCTTTTTTGCACCAGCAACAAGGCGAACGCTGGGATCGCATGCTTAAGGTCAATGGCCAGGACCAAGCGCACACCGACAGCCTGTTTTGGGCAGGTTACCCCGGGGTGGTGGGCCTGCCCGCCACCGCCATCCCGATTGGGCAAAGCCCTGAAGGCTTGCCCGTGGGGGCGCAGATCATCGGCGACACCCTGGCCGACCCCCTTTGCCTGAAAATGGCCCGCTGGCTCGAAACCGAATGGTGCGGCTTCGTGCCACCCCCACACTTGAACTGAACGACGCGCCCATGACCGACATCACCGACTTCAACGCCAGCGAACTGTCTGAGCGCATCCACCAAAAGCAACTGTCTTGCACCGAGGTGATGCAGGCGTACCTCCAGCGCATCGAGGCGCTCAACCCACGCTACAACGCCATCGTCAATCTGGCACCCAGCGACACCCTGCTGGCTCAAGCACAGCAGTGCGACGCTGAACTGGCACAAGGTCAGTCACGCGGTTGGTTGCATGGCATTCCGCAAGCCATCAAGGACACCGGCCATGCGCTGGGTTTTCCGACCACCTTTGGCAGCCGTTTGTTGGCCGGGCAAATGCCCCGCGCCGACAGCATCATGACTGCCCGCATGAAAGCCGCTGGCGCCATCGTGATCGGCAAGACCAACATGCCCGAGCTGGGCCTGGGCTCGCACACCTTCAACACCCTGTTTGGTGCCACGCCCAACGCCTGGGACACCACCGTGAGCGCAGGCGGCAGCAGCGGCGGCGCAGCGGTGGCACTGGCCCAGCGCATGTTGCCGGTGGCCGACGGCTCGGACTTCATGGGCAGCCTGCGCAACCCGGCCGGGTGGAACCACATTTTCGGCATGCGCCCTTCACAAGGTCGCGTGCCCTTCGGCCCAGGCGCCGATGTGAGGGTCGACCAATTGGGCACCGAAGGGCCCATGGCCCGCAGCGTGCAAGACCTGGCTAGGCTCCTGGCCACGCAAGCGGGCCACGACCGGCGACAACCCCTGTCGATCAACGCTGCGCTGGATGTCTCTGGCATCCAGTACACGCCAGACACACTCCAGGGCTTGCGGGTCGGCTGGCTGGGTGATCTGGGCGGTCACCTGGCCATGGAAGATGGCATTCTGGGTGTCTGTGAGGACGCACTGCGTGCGATGCAAAACGCGGGCGCCCACATTGAGCCCACAGCGCCGGGCTTTGACCCCGAGGCCCTGTGGGAATGCTGGCTCGTCTGGCGCCGTGCGCTGGTGGGTCCAAAAGCCGCTGCGCTGCTGCAACTGCCCCATGCACGTGAAACACTCAAACCCGAAGTGCTGTGGGAATACGACAACTCGGTCAAGCTGTCGTACATGGATTTCCAGCTGGCCAGCCAGCGACGCACCGGGTTTTACAACCACCTGCTGCAGATGTTCGAGCGCTTTGATGTGCTGGCCCTGCCCGTGGCGCAGGTCTGGCCCTTCCCTTTGCAAGAGCGATGGCCACAAAAAATCGGCCATCGCGAGATGGACACCTACCACCGCTGGATGGAAAGCACCATTTACGCCACGCTGGCAGGCCTGCCCGCCATCAGCTTGCCTGCGGGCTTTCACCCCAACCAGCCTTGGCCCATGGGCATCCAGCTGATTGGCAAGCCGCAAGGCGATGTGGCTTTGCTGCAGGTGGCAGCGGCCTACGAAACCGTGCGCAGCGACTGGCTGCAGAGGCGCCCCCCTGCGGCCTGATTTTTCAATCGGTCAATTCCAGCACCGTGGTGTGGCCTTGTGCCATGGGCCAAGTGAGGCCCACCACCTTCTCGCCATTGAAAACACCCACCACGCTGCGCTGTGCGGCATCGTTCCAGCGCAGTCGGCTTGATGCACTGCCGGCACCCGGGGGTACGCCGGGCAAGGTGCGCTGACCATCGAGGCTCATGACGTCGCGACCGGGATCGAAATACCCGCGAGGGCGGATGAAACTCAAAACCGATTGCGCGGCGCGATCAGCCTCCGAGGCCCGCTCTGGCCGCATGTGGATCCACTGACTCGACCGTGGGAAAGCGCTGCGGTAGATGTGCGTGGTGGCATAGCCTGCCGCCTGAATGACGAACTCATAGGTGGCGTCGCCTCGGGCATTGAAGGGGCCCCAAATGCCGTCCGCGCCCACTGTCTGCGTGTGGGCCGCGGCACCCAAGCGTTGGCCCGTGGCGGCATTGGTTTCAAAAACCTCCAAGCGCGCACCAAGCAAAGGCAAGTTGTTGACAAAGTTGCCCGTCGTCGCGTCCAGCGGGTCCGCCCCCATGCCCACCAACTTGCCGTTCAGCACCACTTGCGCTTGCCGCGCAATGGCCAGCTGCGGTGTGCTGCCGGTGATGAACCTGTAAGTGGCCTCAAATGCGGGGACGGAATAAGAGGTTTCGCGGTGGTCAATTTTGGGGATCACCACATTGGTGGCCCCCTTGAGTTCAGGTCCATCGAAACCCACCAGCGTGGGCTTGCCCTTCATGCCCAACCAAAGGCCATCGGGCTGGGCGAATTTGTCGTTGTTGTCCGAGCGGATGGTCATCCAGCGCGTGGGGCCGCAGACCTCGTCGCCTTGGGCGTTTTTGGGCGCATTGAGTTGCTTCAAGAAAGGGCCGGTGCCAGAAAACTCGTTGGCTTCGTTCACGCCGGGGATGGCTTGCACGCCATGGTTGGGCGTGCCGCCCAAGATGGCATGGCTGACCAGCGCCGCACCACCGCCGTTGCAGATGAAATTACGGATCGCATTGCCCCCACGAGAGTTGCCCACCAGGACCACTTGTTTGGCACCTGTTCGGCGCATGACCGCTTGAACTTCGTCGCGCAAAAACGCCATGTGCTCGGTGGTCGAGCTGCGACCGGCTTGCGCCTTGTTGTCGGCGTCGCGTGCCAAGGGATAAGGGACATTGATCGCGTGCAAACGCTCCGTCGGCCAGCCATTGGACTCAAAGCGCCAAACAGTGGCTTGCCACAAAGCAGCCGAATCGCCGTTGCCATGGACAAACACAATGGGAGGACGGTCCGCATCCGCAGCGACCCAAGGTACGGCACAGCCACCCAAGAGCAAAGTGGCAAGGGAAACCATCCCCAAGGTCCGTCGGTGCAGGTTCATGGTCGTCCTTTCGAGTGCTTGGCAAAAAACACATCGTCGGCCATGTCTGCGCGGCCGACTGACTCCTAAGTGTCAGCGACTGCGGTGCTCAGCCCGCCCACACCAAAACCAGAAGATGGCGCCGAAAACGATCATGGGCACACACAGCCACTGCCCCATGCTCATGCCCAGACTGAGCAGACCCAGATGGGCATCGGGTTCGCGGAAATACTCGGCCACGAAGCGGAACACGCCATAAGCAAACAGGAAGGCAAATGCCACCTGACCTTGCGCACGGGGTTTGCGTGCATAGAGCCAGAGCAGCACGAACAGCAGCACACCTTCCATCAGGAACTGGTAAATCTGCGAGGGATGGCGCGGCGCATCGCCTGCGCCGCGAAACACCATGGCCCACGGCAAAGTGGGATCGGCCATGCGTCCCCACAGTTCGCCATTGATGAAGTTGCCGATGCGGCCAGCGGCCAGTCCCGTGGGCACACAAGGTGCTACAAAGTCCATGACCTGCAAAAACGGCCGCTGGCGCGTGCGGGCAAACCAGACCATGGACGCCATCACGCCCAGCATGCCGCCATGAAAACTCATGCCACCTTGCCAAACGGCGAAGACTTCCAGTGGGTGGGTGGCGTAATACCCCGGCTTGTAAAACAGGCAGTAGCCGATGCGGCCACCGAGCACCACGCCCAATACGCCTAAGAACAGGATGTCTTCCACATCCTGACGCGTCCACTGCGGCAGTTGGGCGAAGGGCAAATGGTGCAGGCGGCGCGTGCCCAAGCCGTAAAACAGTGCAAAGGCCGCCAGATAAGTCAAGCCATACCAGTGGACGGCCAAGGGCCCCAGTTGCAGGGCGACGGGATCGATTTGAGGGTGGATCAGCATGGTCAGCGATTGTGCCCGC
>ERZ1034365.1775-NODE-1775-length-10572-cov-2.653740_pt1 | contig 10572 bp, 10 predicted proteins | sample MGYA00520615_ERZ1034365 | MGnify/ENA primary metagenome ERZ1034365 (study PRJEB33736, sample SAMEA104284505) | Azolla filiculoides | biome: Urban; feature: Water surface; material: Ditch water | place: Netherlands | collected 2015-10-28 | depth 0-0.1 m ... | reverse complement strand
TTGATAATTTATTGGATACAAATGATTTAGGTATAGAATATAAAGATAGCCAAAACCCTATTGATATTTTAGCTAAAAATTGGTTTCCACATATGAATTTCAAAGCATTGGCTGAAAAATATAATATTACTGAAGAAAAAATTAAAAATAAAACGATTGCTGAAAAGGCTAGAAAACTAGGATTTGATGGTATCAAATATGGTGATAGTTATTTACAGGGATTATAAATTTAAAAAACTAACAAAATGGCAAATTATAAAATTACTAACATTACGAAAAACCTTGATAGAAGGAGTCCAGTATTTAACAGTGCGGTTGTATTAGAATACCCTGAAAACATGCAGAAAAAAACTGTTTCAGTTAAACCTGACCAACAGATTGTTATATCATTATCTTCATTACCACAAGCTATTAACCATCTAAGAATGAATGGTTTGATTATGGTAGAAGAAATAAATGAGTTTCAGGTTAATAAGTTATTGGATAGACAAAAACCACAATCAAAGAAATAAAAAAAGATCGCTGAAAATATCAGCGATTTTTTTTTAAATATATTGTTGTGTTTATCGTATAATATTGTATAAATATACTTATTATATGAGCGATAAAATTAAAATTTTGTTTTTAAACAAAGATGGTGCTGGAGTAAACTATTTCAGAACCCAAACACCTGCAATTGAATTAGAAAGATTATATAGTGATCAATTTGAAGTTGATATTCAAGCTGAACTAAATTTTAATGACCCTGAAGTAATTGAAGGTCTTAAAAAATATAATATTATTCACTATCACCAAAGATTAGTAGATGATATTAGAACAATGAATAATGTTAAAGCAAAACTTCCAAACATTAAATTCGTATTAGATATTGATGATTATTGGCATCTTGATAAGAAACATCCATTATATAATATGAGTATAGAACATAAACTACCTCTAATTACTGTGGAAAATCTTAAATTAGCTGATTTTGTAACTACTACAACTGAAGCTTTTGCCGAAGAAATTAGAAAGGTTACTGGTAAAGATAATGTCTTTGTTTTATATAATGCTGTTAATCCAGAAACGATGAAACAATTCGAAAACAATTGGAAGCCTGACCCAAAAGGTAGAGTTAGAATTACTTATGCTGGTGGTTCTTCACATATGGGTGATATTAAGCAGCTTGAAAGTGTTACTAATATGCTTAACGCTGATTTTCAATTAAAAGATAAATTTACTATAAAATTGGCTGGATGGGATACTGAAGGTAGTATTAATACAGTTTCTTTTAATCCAGAACTTATTGAAGCTTTGAAAGCAAAGAATTTGTGGACAATGGATACTGTTAAGATTCTTAATAAAAGTAAAGGTAATATTGAAATGATTACCAAATTACCTAATGCAGTTAAAGATCAGTTTAGAAATAATGTTTTCAAACAAGAGCAACGTCCAATTAAAAGTGAAGAATCAGTATATTATTATTACGAACAAATTTTAACCGATAACCATAAAATCATTAAAGATAAAGACTATTATAATTGGTTGATGTCTTTCAATAAGATGAATTATTTTGGTGAAGAAGGTATATATGCTCGTAGATGGACTCAAAAAGCAAATATATATGCTAAAGTATTAGATGAAACTGATATTGGATAATAATAAGTTTAATACAATGAAATCTAATCTTAAACAGGTTGAATGTTGGACAAGAAAATTACCTATTGTTTGTTCTGATATGATACCATATAATGTTGATGGTAGACATATGGAAAATTGTATTCTTATTCCAACAGAAAAAAATGCTAGAAAACATTGGGTTAAACACCTAAAGAAATTGATATTAGATGCTGACCTAAGAAAAAAACTAGGTGAACAATTATACGAAGATTTTAAAGTAAAATATAATTTAGAAACTGTTTCTAAAACAAGAGCTGAAGCCTATAAAACTATTTTAAATGCTTAATTCAATTAAAAATTTTTTCTATGCAATTATTCTTAGAATAAGTATTGCATTATATGAAACTGAGAATGAACTTCTTAAAGCTGGTATCCTAGAAACAAAACAAGGTTCTAGGTTACAGCAAAGAATGCGTCATAGAAACAATTTGCTGGAAAAATTTTTAGCTGGACATAGAGACGAAAGATATACTCAAGATTATTATGAGGTTCTAAAGAAAGCTGATAAATTCATGAAAGAAGCTTCAGATCATAAAATTGCTGTAGCAGCAGATAGACATGGAATGAATTACGCTTTAAAAGATAAATGGGGTAGAAGATATGAACACTTAGGTTTTTATGATGAAAAGCATAAATATGCTGGCAAAACAATAGCTGAAGCATTGGTTATTGAATATGAAGAAAGAAAAACTAAAGATGATCATTATGAATTACTAAACATTTATGACAATTCTCCAGTTGAAGTAGGTTTGGCAAATATAATGTCTACAGTTGAAAAAGTTGATGAAGAGATTGTTGATTATAAATATAAAGTAAATGATTTAATTCAACATTCTAAAAAATTTACATTTCCAATTAGATGTACTAGAGAAGATGATACTATTTTAAATAAAATAGAGCAATTAACTGAATCATTGCATGTTAAAAAAATTGGTTTTGAGTATGTTCAGTTAGAATTTTTTATTCCATTAAAGTTCGGAACAGTAAATATAACTGAAGATTCTAAATTATTTAAAGATTTGACTGAAATAAATCAAATATTTATTAATAGCGATTATGGTGATTTAATTGGATATGGCGTTACTAATTTCAAGAAAAGAATAGTTCATGGCGATGCTTATGAGGTATGGAAATTTGATGGATTAAAAATGGAAACTATTAAAACGTATTGATATGAAAAAAAGAAATAATAAAAAAGAAAAAGTTATACCAGTTGTTGCAGAACCTGAACAGATTGTTGACCAACATGTTTATCCTTCAGATACTTTGGGTGAAGAATATAAAGAAACTGTTCGTAAAATTTACAAAACTGCCGATGAAATTAAACTAACATTAAAAACTAGGGAAGATGTAAAAAATTTACGTGATAAAATTTTAGAAGATCGTAAAAAACCTATACTTAGAGATAGTCCAGAGTTTGAAGCTATTGATGCAAGAAGAAAACGTGGTAAAATGTTAATTTCAAACTATAACCATAACATTGAAAGATGGATTGTTAGATTCAATAAGCTAGTTGCTGATAATAACGTTTTTCCTGATACTATAAGCGCATTACAGGAAGAAATTAATGATGGGTATGCTAATGATTTAAATATAGAAAAAGCTGATAATTTCAATGATTTAGTCCAATTAGGGATTGACATTAATAACGTTAAATATACTGAATATTTTGATCTTAAAAAGTTTATTACTGATTACAATAAGTATTCATTAAAAAGAATATTCAACAAATATTTTAATTTATTCAAGAAAGTAACATCAGATACTGAAAAGGTAATAACTATTGAAAGACCTGTTCTAGCTAAAAACTTAAATAATCTAAGACGTTTTGATAGATTTATTAATAAAGAACTTGTAATTACCAATGAATCAATTGAGTATTTGGATTTAGTTGATGTGCAAGATAATTGGGCATTGGTTTTTAATCCTAAAATAGTTTTATATAAAATCAGTTTAATTAATGACCAATTAGTTTATACTTGTACAAGACAGAGTATAAATTGTTTTGAAAATTATTCTGATGGAAGAGATTGGTGGGGTGAAGAGGTAAATGATAATACATACGCATATATAACACGCAATTAATATGAATGATTTTTTAAAGAATTTAAGAGATTCTGTTGATACAGGTAAAGTAAATCAAGGTGCTATTGATAAACTAAATGAAATTAACGAGATTAATAAACTTGTTGTTGAAAAATATGGTGAAGAAAAAGCTGGCGAAAAAATGTCTAGGCGTGATTTATCTAAATTAGAACATAAAGTAGATGATTTAGTTGGTGAAAGAAAAGAAGGTATCGAAAGAGACTTATTTGAAGCACTTGAAGCACTTGGAGAGAATATCGTAGTTAAAGAAGAGATTAGACTTGAAGATACGATGAATAAAGTGATGCAAAGTATTAGTGAAGATTATTATTTCAGCATTACTGGTTTACTTCTTGATGAATTTGGTGTTAAAGATAAAGAAATTGAAGATATTGATTTTGATGAAGTTCATCTTAATGAAGCTAATAACATACTTTCTAAAATCTGTTTATTTGAAGTAGAATATTGTGATTTACTGGAAGATAGTGTTTTTTATAACAAAGATATTCTTGAAATTAAAAATGATTTAATTAAAATTTTAAAAAAATAATTAATTATTAGTTGATTTATTTGAAATTCTCCATATCTTTGCTTCAGTATTAATCATTAAATATTATTGAAATGGCAAAATTTGTAGAAGGTTCTGAGCATATCTCAGATATGTTTGAAAAGTATCGTAAGGAATGTAATATTCCACTCTTTGTTCAGTTTAGGTATTTACATTGCCCTACACAAAAAGTAGTGTATAAAATTTCTAAATTAAATCCATTACTTGAATTGATTACCGATGGTCTTAATTTCACAATCGTTGTTAACGAAGAAGTGTTTGATAAATTAAAACCAGAACAGCAAATTATACTTATTAATGAGTGTTTTGCTGGGGTTAATGTATCAGAAAGTGATGCAGTATCGCTCGAAGCACCAACATTTACTACACACGTAGGAGTATTGAAGAAATTCGGTCATGTTGATGTTATTGAAACAAAAGAAACTGTTGATTTAATCTATAAACAGATGAAAGAACAGGCTGACGAAGCGAAAGCTGCAAGTGGAGAAACAAAAAAACGTGGACGACCAAGACGTACCTAAGAATATATTTTTTCATAATGAAGAACCGATCAAGTAATTATACTTGATCGGTTTTTTTTTGGTAGTATTTATAGTAAATATTAATTAATGGCAACATATAATATAACTTTTCCTATAAAGGATAATATTGAAACAAATACTTTTTTCAAATTATCTGAAACGTCTAAAATAGCTTATACGTCTGATTTACTGTTGCTATTATTAACTGAAAAAGGTCAGAGATATTATGAACCTGATTTTGGAACTGATTTAATAAAATATATTTTCGAACCAAATGATTCAATTACGTTTGGTGATGTTCAACAAGAAATAAAAAGAGCAGTTTCATTATATATTCCTTCTTTAACTATTGATAGTATTGGGTTGGAAAAAGATGTTGATGCAGATGGTATGGAAATACCAGAATCACAAATAAATATAATAGTTGGTTTCACATATTCAGAAGATTCGTTCAGCGAAACAAGCACATTAACAATTTCATTCTAAAATAACTCGACATGGCAGATAATATAGTACAATATGGCTCAAAAACATTCAGCGAAATAAGAACAGACTTGATCGCTTATATTAAACAGGCTTATCCTGAGATAATGTCAGATTTTACTGATTCTAGCGTTGGTGCTATGCTCATAGACATAAATGCTGGGGTAACCAATAATATGTCTGTTAATGTGGATAGAGCGTTCCAAGAAACGCAACTAGATAACGCACAACAAAGAATGTCTGTATTCAATATAGCAAAGAATATGGGATTTAATATTCCACCAAAAAGACCTTCAGTTACTATTGTAGATTTTACAGTAACTGTTCCTGTTTTAGGTGATAGACCAGATGCTTCATATTATCCAGTTATTGATGCTGGTGCTCAAGTAGTCGGTGGTGGAAAAACATTTGAAACTATTGATGTTATTGATTTTAGTTCTCCTGTAAGCCATACAGGTGATGAAAATAGGTCAATTATTCCAGTTTCTGATTCTAATGGCGTTAAAATAAATTATAAAATAACTAAAAGAGAAATAGTTGTTAATGGTACTTCGAATATATATAAAAAGATTATTTTTAATAGTGATGTAGTACCATTCTTTACTGTTACGTTACCTGATCAAGATGTTACTGAAATTGAAAGTATAATCTTAAAAGAAGGTACTAATAACTTTACTACACCTACTGATAATGAATTTTATAGTAATAATGATTTACTTGGAGTAGGAAGATTTTATGAAGTAGATTACCTTGCACAGCAAAAAGTATTCTTAGAAGATAAAAATAGTTTTTCAAATACTGGAACTACTAAAGCTGGTAGATGGTTCGACACAACTAAAAAATTCATCAAAGAGTTTGGTTCTACAGGTTATTGTACTATCACTTTTGGTAGCGGTGATGCTGATAATAATCTATTAAGTAATGATTTATTTAATGGTGTAATTAATAATGCCAATATTCTACAAGGTTTTTTAAATAATACAGCTTTAGGTGAAAAATTAAAAGCAAATCAAACACTATATATAAAATATCGTAGTGGTGGTGGTGTTTCATCTAATGTGGGTAGCAGTGTATTAACTCAAACAGGGTCTATTAATATAAATATTGGTGGATCAAGAAGTGATTTTAATGAGCAAGTAAAAAAGAGTTTAGTGGTTAATAATCCTATTCCAGCTATCGGTGGTAATGATGGTTTAAGTATTGATCAAATCAAGCAATTAATCAAATATAATTTTGCAAGTCAAAATAGAGACGTTACACTTACAGATTATTTATTACAAATCTATAAGATGCCTGGTAAATTTGGTTCTGCTTTTAGAGCAAACGCATATAAAGAAAACAATAAAGTAGTTATATCAATGATAGGTATTGATGCCAATGGAAAATTAAATAATTCAAGTAACTCAGTTTTAAAAGAAAATATTGCCGAATATATTTCACAATATAGGATGATTAATGATTTTGTTGAAATAAAGGATGGTAAAATATATAATATAGGCGTTGATGTAGATGTTTATGTTGAAAATGTTGCAAATAATAAAGTGGCTAATAATATTATTACTGCCATAAAAAATTATTTTGATGTGAATAAATATCAAATGAATACAGATATATTTCTTGGAAAATTACAGCGAAGTATTTTAGATACTACTGGAGTTATTAATATTATTTCATTGAAACTATACAATAAGGTTGGTAATGGTTATTCAGTTAATACTATTTCACAAGAAATTGTTGATACAACAACTGGCGAAATTAAAATAATTAATAATACTATATATTCTGACCCAGATTCTATGTTTGAAATATTATATCCTGAAAAAGATATCAGAGTCTTTTTAAGAAAAGGTTCTAACTTTTAATAAATAATTTCGTGGAGATATTAAAAAAAACATTTAAACAGATATTAACTACAGGAGCAACCACTGATCAAAGAGCTGGTTATTTTCTAATTATTCCTGATACTGGTGTTACATACTCCATGAAGGTAGTATTGACTGCTGATGTTACTGATATTGGTTTTTTAGACCCTGTTGATAGCATTACTGGTGACACTATTTATTATGAAATAATTTATAATGATTACCATTGCTGTAAGAAAAATCAGATTGATACCATAACATATGATATTCTTTATACAAATTATGGTTGTGTTATTGTAGATATTCCCACTACAACTGTTTTTGTACCGACTACAACTATATTTGGATACACAACTACAGCCTACGTACCGACTACAACAGCCTACGTACCTACAACAACTGTTTATGTACCAACTACAACAGAATTTGGATATACAACAACTTAATACGTACCTACAACGACATAATAAGTAACAACTACAAAATAATTTTGATATACAACTTATTTTTGATGATATTCCAGCTTTTTATGATGTAAAAAAACAAGGAGTTTGGGCGGCTATCAAAGATTTATACAAATTTGTAGAATATATAAAAAAGAATAATATACAATCCTCTGTTTATTTATCATACAAATATAATATTAATGGAGTTATTCTATATTAAATTCTTTAATCATATTTTCAGCAAGTACTTCTAGTTTTTTTATATTATTAGAGGCTTCAATTCCTTTTGTAAGGGTTTTAATATTTCCATGAAATTTTTGAAGAAATTGTAAAATTTTAGGGTCTTTTTTTTCTAAATTATTTACCAATGCACCAACATCTAACATCTCTATTACTAAATCTTTTTTCCCCATAAATGCTGCATAATTTATTGGTCTTATTCCGTAATTGTCGGGTAAATTTATTACTTCTTTATTATAGTGATAAAGTAATCTAAAATATTTTGTAGTATTTTTCCAAATACAAGTATGAATAATACTTCTTCCTTGTTTATCAGTAACAAAACAATCCGCACGCATTTCTAAAAGAAGTCTTATTGTATATTCACACTTTTCACCAACTGCAATATGAAGTGCAGTTAATCCTTCATTGTTTTTTGCATTAATATCTACACCTGCATTTATAAGGCTTTTAATTGTATTTAAATATAACTTCTTATCTTTTATTAAATTTTTATCATTGTAATCCATTAATTTAAAGATAATATTGTTTCCATCTTTGTCTCTTTGATTTAAATTAATATCTTTAACTCTTAACAATTTAAATAATTTAAAATTAAAATAAACAATAGAATCAAAAAATAAAGGTTCATGCTTAGAATTTAACTTATTTATATCAACATTATGACTTTTTAAAATAATCTCTAAAACATTCGCATATTCAGCATCTTCGTTTAATAATATTTCATATTCAAATTCTAAAGGTTTTCTATTTTCTGAATATAAAATTATATCTATAAGTATTTCTATAAGAGATTTTCCATGTTTGTTTACTAAATCAGGAGTTGCACCTTTAGTTAAATATAATTTTATTAGCTCAATATTTCTAATGCCATTTAGTGCTAATATTGATAAAACAGTCTCACCTTGATTATTCTGATGATTTAAATCTATTTTATTATTATCTTCAAAAAGAGTATTTATCAACTCTCTATTTTCGCTTCTTGAAACTAAAAAAAGTGCATTTTCATTATTATCATCTGTAGCATCAACACTTATACCTAAACGAATTAGTTCTATAATCATCTCTAAATGATCATTTCTTATTTCAGTATTTTCTTTTGGAGTTTCTAAAAAATATGTTATTGATTCCATTAAAAGAGTTTTGTTCTTACTGCTTCGGCTGTTTATATTGCAGCCTAATGAAAGAGCTTTTTCTATAATATCAATATTTTTTATACCTTTTGATATGGCATAAAATAGGAAATTTTTACCATTTCTATCCATAATTGTTGGATTTGCTCCTAATTCCATAAGTAATAAAGCTAATTCATTATTTCGTGTAACAATTTCTTTATGTAAAATAGTATTTCCATCTTTATTAACTTGATTTATATTTAACTCTTCTAATGAACCAACTTTTCGAATAATTTCCATATTCCCATTTGCAACCGCATCAAAAATTAGATTATGTCCATGAATATCACTATTATTTAAAGCTTGTGTAACTTGAATCAAATAATTTACAATTCTATTATTTGCACTAATAACTGCATCTTGTAAAGCTGTTCGTCTATAAATATTTAAATGATTTATGTTGATTTTATTTTCTATTAAGATTTGTAAAATTGCACTATTTTTAGCGTGAATGGCATAAAAAATTGCAGTTTCTTCTTGTGAATTTTGAACTTCTATATTAACCTTGTTTGAAATAAGCCAAACAACCGATTGATATAAACCTTTTTTACAGCAATAATGTAAAATAAGTTCGTTGTGAATAGATAATGTATTTAAATTTAGACAAAGTTCACTATGCATCTTATCTAGCTTCTCGATACTAGGATTCTGATTTAATAATTCTTTTAAAAATTCTTCTTCTGTACTTTTAGTCTTATTTATAAGCTTTTTAAACATTTCACCAACCAATATTTTTATAATATAATTTATTTTCGATTATATAATAAAAAAATAGGTTCTCTGCTTTAAACGATAGAAATATGCTAAAAATAATATTATGCGTATTTAATATACAATAAAATATTTACAATAATAGATAAAGTTTCTATAATATAAATAAAAAATATACACAAAGGAATTTTATGGAAAATTTTGCTGATGTAAAATATATTTTAGATGGGTTTCTATTTATATTTGCAGGAATTCTTGTAATGTGGATGGCAGCTGGTTTTGCAATGCTTGAATCTGGGTTAACAAGAAGTAAAAATACGGCAACAGTTTTAACAAAAAATATTTTATTATTTGGAATATCTTGTATTATGTTTTATTTCGTTGGATATAACTTTATGTATGGTGATGGAAATATTTTTATTGGAAGTGGAGTAATGTTGTCTGGAAAAACAAATGAAGAAATGGGTTATCCTGTAATGGCAGATTTTTTCTTTCAAGTTGTATTTGTGGCAACGGCTGCTTCAGTTATTTCTGGAGTTATAGCAGAAAGAATAAAAATATGGCCATTTTTAATATTTACCATAATTTTAACAAGTATTATTTATCACATTCAAGGACATTGGTCGTGGGGAAAATCTGAATTAGGTGGTTTTATGACAGGATTTTCTGATTTTGCGGGTTCAACTGTTGTTCACTCTGTTGGTGGATGGGCTGCTCTTGCTGGAGTATTGATTTTGGGGGCTAGAAAAGGTAGATATGGAAGAGATGGTCAAGTAAGACCAATTCCTGGCTCAAATCTTCCTATGGCAACACTGGGAACAT
>ERZ1034365.1773-NODE-1773-length-10584-cov-3.102693_pt1 | contig 10584 bp, 8 predicted proteins | sample MGYA00520615_ERZ1034365 | MGnify/ENA primary metagenome ERZ1034365 (study PRJEB33736, sample SAMEA104284505) | Azolla filiculoides | biome: Urban; feature: Water surface; material: Ditch water | place: Netherlands | collected 2015-10-28 | depth 0-0.1 m ... | reverse complement strand
AGAAGAGGTAATGCAGGAAGAAGTACCGTTTCAGCTACTATTAACCCAACACCTGATGAACAGCAGTGGTTTAATGTTTTTCGTGTAGGCGTATGGCCTAATTATTTTCAAGGAGTACAATTTGCTAATGATTCCAGTACACTCGATCAGTACTTTCGTTCAATGGTACCAAACATTGGTACTATTGATATTGAAGTTAATACAGATGCGGTTGCAGCACTTTTTACTAAAATAGGTCCGGGAATATTGGTAACACATTCGCATTCTGGCGGAATGGGATGGAAAACGGCAGTAAAGAATTCAAATGTTAAAGCCATCGTTTCGTATGAACCCGGAAGCGGATTTCTATTCCCAGAGGGTGAAGTTCCAAGTCCTATAGTAAGCTCTGCAGGATCTTTGGAAGCAATTGGGATTTCAATGAACGATTTTATGCTACTTACTAAAATTCCAATAGTAATTTACTACGGAGATAATATTCCTGAAAAGCCATCCGCTAATTCAGGAGCCGACGGATGGAGAGCACGCCTAGAAATGGCGCGTTTGTGGAGAGATAAAGTCAATAAATACGGTGGAGATGTTACTGTTGTCCATCTTCCAGAAATAGGAATTAAGGGCAATACGCATTTTCCTTTTTCAGACTTAAATAATATTGAGATTGCCAACCTAATGAGTAAATGGCTAAAAGAAAAAGGATTAGACAAATAATAAAAGCATAATTATGAAGCAGTTTAGAATTTTCGGTATTAAAGTCATCGTATTATGTTTTGCATTATTTTCCCATTACACAAAAGCACAAGATAGAGAAGTAATGAATGAAAAATTAAGTGTCAAGGAAAAAAGTATTATTACCATTGCATCGCTTACTGCTAAAGGCGATTTAAAAAAACTAAAAACGGAACTAAATACAGGTCTTGAAGCTGGACTTTCCGTGAATGAAATAAAAGAGATATTGGTTCATACCTATGCTTATTGTGGTTTTCCAAGGAGTATAAGAGGATTACAAACTTTTATGGAAGTGCTTAACGACCGAAAAGCAAATGGAATTATGGATGCTCCAGGTAAAGAAGCTTCTCCAATCAATGAAGAGGATAACAAATATCAAAGAGGTAAAACCATTTTGGGACAGCTTACCAAAACACCGCAATCGAATACGCTTTCAGGATATTCTGCTTTTGCACCAGTAATAGACACCTTCTTGAAAGAACATTTGTTTGCTGATATTTTCGAAAGAGATATTTTAACTTACTCGCAAAGAGAATTGGTTACGATTTCTGTTATCAGTACAATTGGGGATGCAGAACCAATGTTAAAAGGACATTTGTCAATTTCTCTCAATGTAGGCATACTCCCTGAACAGCTAAAAGAATTTATAGGAGTTATCGAACCAATCATTGGAACAAAGAAAACTAAAGCAGCAAAAGCAGTACTAACCGAAGTATTGAAAAGCAAATAGTTTCAATAATTTTAAAATAGAAGAGATGAAAAAAATAGTATCAATAATCGCATTAGTAATGTCAATAGCAGATATAAATATATCAAATGCTCAAACTACTCAAAAGGAAGTAAAACAAAATCCATACACTCTTGTGTATGAAGGAGCTATTACAAAAAATGAAGTAGGAAAAGTAAACATTCATCCTGTTACTTATAAAATTAAAGAGATTACAATAGTAGCTAATGTTTACACTCCGGCTAACTACGATGCTTCAAAGAAATATCCTGCGGTTGTTATTGCCCATCCTAATGGTGGTGTAAAAGAACAAGTAGCAGGCTTATACGCACAACGATTAGCAGAACAGGGTTATATCACTATCTCTGCAGATGCGGCATACCAAGGCGGAAGCGGCGGCGAGCCTCGTAATGTGGACAAACCAGCAAACCGAATAGAAGATATTCACGCAATGGCCGACTTTATTTCTCAATATAAAGGGGTTGACACTGCAAAACTTGGATTACTCGGAATTTGCGGAGGTGGCGGTTATTCATTAAAAGCAGCCCAATCAGATAAACGATTTAAAGCAATAGCTACAGTAAGCATGTTCAATTCAGGGGTAGTAAGACGTAACGGTTTTATGAACTCCCAATTTTCAACGATTCAAGAACGATTAAAACAAGCTTCAGATGCCCGTGCCCAAGAAGCAGCAGGTGGCAAAGTTATCTACGTAGGCGATACGCAACTTACGGATAAACAAATAGCAGCATTACCGTTCGATTTATATCGTGAAGGATTTGAGTATTATGGCAAAACACATGCACATCCAAATTCAACCTTTAAATACACCAAAAGTAGTTTGATGGATTTAATGACATTTGATGCCGCTACCAATATGGACTTAATAAACCAACCTTTATTAATGATAGCGGGTAGTAAAGCCGACAGTTTTTATATGACTGACGATGCTTTCAACAAAGCTACAAATGCAAAAAACAAAGAACTATTTCTTATAAACGGGGCTACTCATATAGAAACTTATTGGAAACCTGAATACGTATTGCAAGCGGTAAATAAATTGGTTAATTTTTACCAAATTAATCTTTAAAATATAAAAAGATGAAGCTTAAAAACATAGCCGGAATATTGTTTATGGGTGTATTTGCATTTTCTTGTAAAGCACAAAAAAAAGCAATCCTTTTCCCAAAAGGAGAAAAAATTACCAATACGAATTTTACAGGTACAGCTTATTTACAAATACTTATAGCTGCTGATAGCCTAAATCCAACCTCAGTAGGAAATGTAACCTTTGAACCTGGAGCAAGAACAAAATGGCATGTTCATCCGGGCGGACAAATTTTGTTGGCTACCGATGGAGTTGGGTATTATCAGGAAAAAGGGCAACCTAAAAAAATACTTTATAAAGGAGATGTAATCAAATGTCCTCCAAATATTCAACATTGGCATGGTGCCAGTGTAGACACTTATTTTGTTCAAGTAGCAATAACAAATACTCAAAACGGGATTCCTGTTTGGTTAGAAGCCGTAACTGATGAAGAATATACCAGTTCAAAAAAATAGAAAATATAGCTAAAAAAGGAGTTATAAAGTCACAGGACTAAAAATGGTTTTGAAATTGTCCAGATAAAGGTATTAAAAAAATAAAAAAACCTGTAAATTAACTATTTACAGGTTTTTTTGTGGAGTCGCCGAGAATCGAACTCGGGTCCAAACAAGCAACTAAAAGGCTTTCTACACGTTTATTTTCTGATTGAATTTTCGATTTTGTGTTTGACCAGAAACAGTCGCACAAAACTTATCTTCTTAATTTCGAAATCCACCCGAAGCTCATGGAAATCTAGGTTTATTTTTACGGTTCCCCTATATTGACCGCCACAAACCAAGGCTTTCAAGGAGAATCCAGCTTTCCTATCTGATAGGAACGTGGCTTAATCGTACTATAATTCGGATTATGCAGCTAAAGCGTAGTTATTTTCGCCGTGTAAAAGTGTAAGATCTTATATTTACGAGCAAGGTCTCAATGCTCGACGTGCTTACTTCTCAATTCGACTTGCTGTCAAAACCAGTCGACCCCATTTTGTTTTTTCAATTATCAAAAACTATTCCAAAATTGAGATTGCAAATCTAATCCTTTTTAGCAGAATGCCACTATCTAAAACCTGAAATTTACGGGTCAATTGCGGAGGTTTTTGTTATTCATCATCCGTTTCAAAAGGATAATCACCAAATAATTTAGATAATTTCCGAATATTATAGGTTTGTCTGGTGAACTTATTTGATAAAGCAATCATGGTAACCTGCTCTTTTTGTAGTGTCACATACGCTGATGTATTGCCATGCCACCAACCATTATGAAAATAAAAATTCTGTCCGGTTTCCCAATTTATCATTCGAATTCCCAGACCATAATTTTTTTTGCCTTCCCGTTCGTTGCTGTAGCCTTTGTAAACCTGGCTTAATAATTTAGGTTCTAAAAAAGTACGGCTATTTCTGGCACGGTCAAATTTTAATAAATCTCTTGGTGTAGAATAGATGTTTTTATCTCCATAAACGGCATCCAAATAGTCTTTTCCTATTTCAACTCGATTTGCTTTATACGAAGGAACAATTTTGTCTTTGTCTTTTTCATAATCAAACACAAAGGTGTTTTTCATTCCTAATGGTTTAAATATGATTGTATTCATAGCGTCTTTATACGAGCGCTTTGTGACTTTTTCTATGATTAAAGCCAGCATGGCATAATTAGTATTGCAATAGGCAAATCGGGTGTCGGTTTTTGATTCTAATCCAATGTTTTTTGTCGCCATGATCGTCAAAATATCTTGATTAGTCAATATGTTATGTCGGTCCCAAATGTTTTTATCACGATCTGTAAAATAGGCATAATTACGCATTCCGCTTCTGTGATTCAGCAAGGTTCTAATAGTTACATCCGGAAACGGAAATTCTTTCAAAATTGTATTTACTTTTTGATCTAACTCGATTCTTTTTGCATTTACTAATTTTAAAACAGCAGTTGCGGTAAGCACTTTACTAACGGATGCAATGTGCAGTGGTGTTGAACTTGTAATGGAGTCTTTAGTTCTGAAATTGGTATATCCTTCGTATTTTTCATAAATAATTTGGCCGTTTTTAGCCACCAAGAAACCACCGTTTGCACTATTTCCGGGCCAATTTTTTTTATAAAATGAATCAATTGCTTCTTTTGTAGTCTTGATATATTCGGCGGTGAGTTTTGGAGACTCGTTCCTTAACGGCTTCATACTGGGCAAGATGCTTTTTGGAAGTTGTGCATCACTTAGTTCTACCTTTTTTTTCTCTTTTGTACAAGAACTCAAAACCAAGGTAAGGAGTACTATTTGTAGTATATTTGCTTTTTTTAATAAATTCATTTTAGTTTTTCTGGAAAGCAAATATATAGAATCAATCCTTTTTGCGCTGTTATTTTTCTCTAAATTGTTTCCTAATTTTTACAGGACTTTTTTTTGATTTTTTGATATTCATTTGGTCATCAGGAGCTACTGTTTTTATTCCGCTAAAAAATTATTAAAAATCAAATCAGATTCGTTAAAAATGTTATATTTGTAACAAAATAAGTCAATTTAGTTATATTAAAAATTATAAAAAATGAAATTCGGAATTTTAAAAGAAAGGAAAAATCCACCGGACCGAAGAGTTGTGTTTTCTCCAAATGAATTGGCTCGCTTGAAACAGCTTCATCCTTCTATTACTGTAAAAGTGGAAAGTTCTGATGTTCGAATTTTCACGGATTTACAATACAAAAGTTTAGGTATTGAAGTTACCGATACTGTTTCGGATTGTGATTTTTTATTTGGTGTCAAAGAAGTTCCAATTGAGAATTTGATACCAGAGAAATCGTATTTCTTTTTTTCACATACTATCAAAAAGCAGCCTCATAACAGAAAATTATTGCAGGCCATCCTCGAAAAAAATATTGATTTATACGATCATGAAACCATTGTTGATGCGCACAATCGCCGATTAATTGGTTTTGGAAAATATGCCGGAATTGTAGGGACGTATAATGCTATTCGGGCATTTGGAATAAAATTCGAATTATTTAAATTGCCAAAAGCAGAAACACTTTCGGGCAAAGAAGCTTTGGTCGCGCATTTGAAACGATTAATTCTTCCTCCGTTGAAGATTGTCGTTACCGGAACCGGAAAAGTAGGGAATGGGGCAAAAGAAATTTTGGATGCCATGAAAATCAAAGAAGTTTCGGTTGAAAATTACTTGACAAAAAACTATACGCAACCAGTTTACACACAGATTGATGTATTAGAATACAACCAAAGAATTGACGGTCAAGTATTAGATTTTAATGATTTTTATAATAATCCACAGGAATATAAATCGAATTTTGAACGGTTTACCAAAGTTTCGGATATTTATATAACGGGGCATTTTCATGCTAATGCAGCACCTGCCATATTGACCCGAGAAATGTTACAGTCTAAAGATTGCAAAATAAAAGTTGTAGCAGATATCTCTTGTGATGTTGACGGACCTATTGCTTGCACCTTGAGATCTTCAACAATTGCAGAGCCTTTGTACGGATATTTGCCCACCGAAAATAAAGAAGTAGATGTTTTTCATCCGGCCGCAATTGTAGTTATGGCAGTTGATAATCTACCTTGTGAATTACCAAAGGATGCCAGCGAAGGTTTTGGTGAGATGTTTATGGAGCATGTGATTCCAGCATTTTTTAATGGTGATAAAGACGGTATTTTACAAAGAGCCAAAATCACCGAAAAAGGAAAATTAACGCCAAGATTTAGTTACTTACAAGATTACGTAGACGGAAAATAAATCTGATATTTTTTATAATTTAAAGGCCTGTAATTCAATATTACAGGTTTTTTTATGGTAGTAATTGTTTGTTTTAACTTGAGATTTGACAACCTCATTATTCAAAACATTATAAATCAATTAACACAGAACAATTTAAGGAGGCTGTGGAAATGATTATTTTTGTTCAAAATTTTAAATTTATAATGACACCAAACATTCCAATTTCTATATTAGAATTAGCAATAATTACCCAAGACAGCGATGCCAGCGCAACATTACAAAAAACAACAGCAATTGCCCAACTTGCTGATACATTAGGATACAACCGGTTTTGGTTAGCCGAACATCATAATATGCCTCACGTAGCGAGTTCTGCAACGGTTGTTCTCATAGGATATATTGCCAGTAAAACCGAACATATTCGTGTAGGCTCCGGTGGAATAATGTTACCCAATCATGCACCGCTAATTATTGCGGAGCAGTTTGGAACTTTAGAAACATTATATCCCAATCGGATTGATTTAGGTTTAGGAAGGGCTCCGGGAACAGATGGTTTAACAGCACAAGCCATCAGAAAAGATTTTTTTGAGCAATCCCAACGATTTCCACAAAATGTAGCAGCACTTCAGGAATTTTTTTCGGTGGAGAATGCTGGTGCAAAAGTACGGGCTTTTCCTGCAGAGGGGATAAAAGTTCCCATTTGGATTTTAGGCTCCAGTATGGATAGTGCGGCTTTGGCTGCAGCCAAAGGATTGCCGTATGCTTTTGCGGGACATTTTGCACCAAAACAAATGGTACAATCTTTTGAATTTTATCGAAATAATTTTCAACCGTCCGAATTTTTAGACCAACCTAAAACAATGGCGTGTGTAAATGCAATTGCTGCAGATACTGATGCACAAGCGGAAAGATTATCCACCAGTTTGACACAAATGTTTTTAAATTTAATTCGCAATGACAGAAAACCACTGCAACCGCCTTTAGATTCTTTGGACGGATTGATGAGTGAAGAAGAACATTTTCATGTTAACCAAATGACTTCCTGTTCGTTTGTTGGCAGTAAAAAGAAATTAGAAACGGAGTTGAAACAGTTTATAAAGTACACCCGTATAGATGAGTTGATGATTACGAGTCCTATTTTTGATCATCAGGAAAAATTGAAAAGCATACAATTAATGAAAGAAGTTATTGATGACATGAGATATTCAATGACTGTTTTAAAAAAAAACTGCAATATCATATTGCAGTTTTATTTTTTCTCTTAAAAATGTTTATAATGAGTCTTTTAATTAACTACACCATGTCTTCTGGTTTAACCCAAGAATCAAAATCTTCGGGAGTTACATAGCCTAAACGGATCGCTTCTTCTCTTAATGTTGTTCCGTTTTTATGGGCAGTCTGAGCAATTTCTGCGGATTTGTAATAGCCAATTTTTGTATTCAAAGCAGTTACAAGCATCAGTGAATTGTTAACCAGTTCTTCAATTCGGGTATAGTTTGGCTCAATTCCTTGTGCACAATGTTCGTTAAAAGATATACAGGCATCTCCTAATAATTGCCCCGATTGTAGAAAGTTTACCGCCATTAAGGGTTTAAAAACATTTAATTCATAATGTCCTTGCATCCCACCAATTGCAATTGCCACATCGTTTCCTATTACTTGCGCACAAACCATTGTCAGTGCTTCACATTGTGTAGGATTTACTTTTCCGGGCATAATCGAAGAGCCGGGTTCATTTTCAGGAATCAGGATTTCTCCAATACCGGAACGCGGACCAGAAGCCAGCATCCGAATGTCATTTGCAATTTTATTTAAAGAAACGGCCAATTGTTTTAGCGCACCATGTGTTTCAACAATAGCATCGTGTGCTGCCAATGCTTCAAATTTATTTTTGGCAGTGACAAAAGGATGACCCGTAAATTCAGCAATATATTGGGCTACTTTTACATCATATCCTTCCGGCGTATTCAATCCTGTGCCTACAGCAGTTCCGCCTAATGCGATTTCGGATAAATGGGCTAAGGTGTTTTTGACGGCTTTTAAGCCAAAAGTTAATTGTGCCGCATAACCTGATATTTCTTGCCCTAATGTAAGAGGAGTAGCATCCATGAGATGTGTGCGACCAATTTTTACCACACTTTTAAACTCGGTTGCTTTTTCTAATAGAGTGTCTCTTAGTTTTTCGACAGCTGGAATAGTGCTTTCTGCAACTATTTTATAACCTGCAATATGCATCGCTGTTGGAAAAGTATCATTTGACGATTGCGATTTATTTACATCATCATTCGCCTTTATAAAAGGCTCGCTTTCGCCAATAGTAAGTCCTTTTAAAACCTGTGCCCGATTGGCAATGACTTCATTGACATTCATATTGCTTTGTGTTCCCGAACCCGTTTGCCAAATCACAAGTGGAAATTGATCGTCTAAAGTTCCTTCGAGTATTTCTTCGCAAACTTGCGCAATAGCCTCTCTTTTTTCGATTGATAGAACACCTAAATCACAATTGGCGTAGGCAGCCGCTTTTTTTAAATAAGCAAAACCTCTGATAATTGCCAGTGGCATGGAAGCCGTAGGACCAATTTTGAAATTGTTTCTCGAACGTTCTGTTTGTGCGCCCCAATATTTATCTACAGGAACTAACACTTCACCCATCGTATCTTTTTCGGTTCTGAATTTCATTTTTTGAGTTTTTTACTATGACATTTGTTAAGCGGACTCTATTTTTATATTCAATTAAAGACTAACAATCGGCCATATTTACGGCAATTGCCAGTCCACCTTCGGAGGTTTCTTTGTATTTATTATTCATGTCTTTTGCCGTTTGCCACATCGTATCTACGACTTTGTCTAAAGGAACTTTTGCGTTTTTTGGATTGGTTTCTAAGGCTAATTCGGCTGCATTAATGGCTTTTATAGCGCCCATTGTGTTTCTTTCGATACACGGAATTTGGACTAAACCGCCAATAGGATCACAAGTTAAACCTAAATGATGTTCCATAGCAATTTCGGCAGCCATTAAAACTTGGGCAGGAGTGCCTCCCATCAATTCACACAAGGCAGCAGCAGCCATTGCAGACGAAACGCCAATTTCGGCTTGGCAACCTCCCATTGCTGCAGAAATAGTAGATCCTTTTTTGAAAATACTGCCAATTTCGCTGGCAACCATGAGGAATTGTTTGATTTCTTTTTCTCCGGCTTCGTGATTTTCAATTACTGCATAATACATTAAAACAGCAGGAATTACACCGGCGCTACCGTTAGTTGGTGCGGTAACAACTCTGCCTAATGCTGCATTTACCTCATTTACCGCAAGGGCAAAACAAGAAACCCATTTTAGGATTTGACGAAATTTAACTTCCGTTTTTCTGATTTCTTCCAGCCAGGTTTTCGGACTGTTATAATGGGCTAAACCAATTAGATTTTGATGCATATCAAAGGCTCTTCTGCGTACATTTAATCCGCCGGGAAGTATGCCTTCGGAATGACAACCAATGTACATGCTTTCGAGCATGGTATTCCAAATTCGCATTAACTCGTGATGAATTTCTGTTTCGGAACGCATTGATTTTTCGTTTTCAAAAACGATTTCAGATATTTTTTTATTTTCGCGAACAGCGTAATTTAATAATTCTGCAGCGTTATTTATAGGATAAGGAAAGGCACATTTTATGGCAATTTTCTTTTTGGCATTGATGCGTTCTTCTTTAACAACAAATCCGCCGCCTATGGAGTAGAAGGTAGCAACATATTCTTTTGAATTCTCTAAAAAAGCGGTAAAAGTCAATCCATTGGCATGAAAAGGAAGAAAGTTTTTATTAAAAATAATGTCATTTAGAAAATCAAAAGGAATGTTGATTTCGTTACCAAGAATAATTTCTTTTTTACTTTTTATAGTTTCCACAATTCCGGCAATATTTTGAACCGGAATAAATTCTGGATCTTGTCCGCTTAAACCGAGCATAATGGCTAAATCTGTGGCATGTCCTTTTCCTGTCAAAGAAAGGGAACCATATAAATCGACTTTTATTCGGGTGACTTTTGGTACTATTTTTTCCGCTCGCAGTTCCGAAAGAAAACGTTCGGCTGCACGCCAAGGCCCAAGTGTATGCGAACTCGATGGTCCTACACCAATTTTAAGCATATCAAAAACTGAGATACATTCTTCCATATTAAGTGTGCTATATTCTTTAAGCAAATATAAATTAATGAATGCAAAAAATGTAATATTTAGGGTATGAAATCAGTATCTGTTGAAATATTCTTTTTAAATCAGAATAAATTATGATTATTTTTCATTGAGAAGCGCTTTTTTTATCTCG
>ERZ1034365.1772-NODE-1772-length-10585-cov-2.504568_pt1 | contig 10585 bp, 7 predicted proteins | sample MGYA00520615_ERZ1034365 | MGnify/ENA primary metagenome ERZ1034365 (study PRJEB33736, sample SAMEA104284505) | Azolla filiculoides | biome: Urban; feature: Water surface; material: Ditch water | place: Netherlands | collected 2015-10-28 | depth 0-0.1 m ... | reverse complement strand
ACGATCACGGCAATTTGGCGCATGTAGGTGGATTTGCCGCCCATGTTGGGGCCGGTGATGATCTGCATGCGTTGTTTGGGGCCAAGGCGGGTGTCGTTGGCGATAAAGGCCCCGGCGCTGGTCTCGTTCAGGCGCGCCTGCACCACCGGGTGGCGCTCGCCATCCTCAACTGGAACGCCACCCCACCGGTCACGATCACGCAGGCGGCGGGCGACATCGACGATTGCCGCCGCATCTTCCGTCCGCTCACGAACCAGAAGGTCTGCTGCAGCTTCAACGTCGGCGACGGCCGCACCAGCCATGGCGACTTCGACTCGATCGAGGAAGCCTTGCAGCAGCTGCCCGCCAGCGGCGGCGAGATCTGCCTGCTGCCCGGCCTGCACCAAACCAACGCGGTGATCGACAGCCAACACCACGTCAAGATCAGGGGCTGCGACAGCAAGACCCAGGTGATCCCACGCCAGGGCGGTGCCCTGCAACCAATCTTCACGATCACCGACTCGGAAAACATCAGCCTCGAACACATGGATCTGGTGACGCTCGGCGGCAGTGCCATCGTCGTCGGCGCCAGCAAGGCGGGCGGCGTGGTCGGGATCGAGATCGCCCACAACCGCATCCTGGCTTGTACCCAGGCGATCCGGGCGCGCAATGCCACTGGCGTGAACATCCACCACAACCGCATCCGCATGCTGGACAAACGTGGCAGCAACGTGGCGATCTACCTGGCGGGCGACGACAGCCTGATCGAGCGCAACGACATCCGCCTGGTGCCGGCGGACCAAATGCCGCCGATCAAGTGGCCGACCGAGCCCGATCCGGTCGATCCCAACGATCCCTGTGCCAGACTCGAGATCGTCTACGTCAACCCGCGACTGTTCGTGCGCTATGTCAACGAGGTCTGGACCCTCAAGCTGCTGCCATTGAAGGTGCTGCAGCAGCCCTACCGTGCGCTCGGCGGCATCCAGCTCGGGGGCGGCTGCGAGCGGGTACGGGTGCTCGAGAACCGCGTGGCCGGCGGCGCCGGCAACGGCATCACGCTGGGCGCATCCGCGCCTGCCTTGCCACCCGAGCCCGAGCACAGCTTCACGCTGCCAAGGGAAGCCGGCATCCAGGGACGCGTCTTCGGCCCCGATGGCAAGCCGCGCGCCGGCGTGCAGATCACCCTGACCAATACCGCGACGAACGACGCACAGGTCTTCGTCAGCGATGCCGATGGCCGCTTCCTGACCGGCAGCAACCCGGCCACCTTCCGCGTCACCGAGGGCGAGCCCGGCTTCTCGATCGACAAGCTCGTCCTGGAACCGCTGGACGGCGACCAGTCTTTCGCGCTGAACATCCTGCTCAAGACCGACGAGGCACCGATTCCCGAGGACAGCGGATTCCTGTACGAGATCGCGATCTTGCGCAACCGCATCAGCGCGATGGGGCTGTCGGGCATCGGCATCGTGAGTGCCAGCGCAGAGGCCAGCAATCTGGCCCGCAGCGCCCTGGCACTGGCGCGCAACCGGCTCGGCACGCCCGTGGTGGGTCTGGACATTCGCGGCAACCACATCAGTGGCTGCCTGTTGAACCACTTCGACATCGCCCTGCGCAGCAGGGCAGCGGTGCAAGGTCTGGGCGGGATTTCGCTCGGCATGTGCGAGCAGCTCGCCATCGTCGACAACCGGATCGAAGACAACGGCGTGAGCGCGGCCAATCCGGTCTGCGGCATCTTCGTGGCCTATGGCGAAGAGGTCGAGATCACGCACAACCGCGTGCTCAACAACGGCCCGCTGCGACCCGACATCAGCAGCGAGGACCTGATCCCCGGGCGCCGTGGCGGCATCGTACTCAACCTGGCCTCCAACTTCAGGCTGCTGGATACCAGCACCAGCACGCAAGGCGACCGCTTCAGCCAGCGCCCCGCCGCCCGCCTGCACGAAAACCTGGTGGACCAGCCGGCAGGCGTCGCGCTGCATGCGGCGGCATTCGGCCCCGTGCAATGCACGGACAACGCGTTTTCCAGCGAGCTGTCAGGCCTCAGCGCGATCGAGCAGCTCGCCGGCACGGTCTTCCTGTTCGACCTCGGCGGCTCCTACAAGGCCGGCGCCGGAATGCAGTTGCAGCGCGTGAAGGAAGAAAGAATCAGCGCCAGCAACCTGGTCGACAAGGCGGTACCAGTCAGCGCCACCGCCGATGCCACTACCGATACCACGGCCGATGCCAGCGCGACGCGCGCCGCCTTCCTGCATGCAGGGCCTGCGGTACTGGTGCCGCAACGCGACGCGGCCGTCGCCAGCCTGCTGCCGGCCGGCAACGTGATGTTCAACCACAACCAGTCATGCACCGGGCCTGGCAACAGCAGCGCGACCTGCCATGTCATCGCCACGCTGGACGACCTGGCTTATCAGGACAACCAGTCGTTCAGCCAGGGCAGCGCCAAGCTGTTCACCAATGCGCTGCTGTTCGGCCTCACGCTGCGCGCCACCGGCAACCGCCTGAGCGAACGCAGCGCCAAGACCCTGCTGTCGCTGTGGTCGTTGGGCTCGCGCCTCAACAACACGAGTTTCAACCAGGGCGATCACTGCATCGTCGCGGTCGACATGAACCCGGCGCTGGCCGAGGTGAAGATCGGCAACCAGGTGCTCAATCCCGGCGACCTGTGCACCAGCCGCAACGCGGTCGCAGCCATCCTGTTCAAACCTCACGGGTAATGCCATGGCCTTCATCTCCAACACCGGATCAGCCGCTTTCAAGACCGACCTAGAAGGCATCTTCGAATCCCTGCAGCAGCAGCGCAGCGCCCTGCTGAGCGAGGCGCGCGAAATTCAGCTGGCGGCCAGGCTGCTCGCCGTCGAGGAGGCCCGCCGGCTCGGCGCCATCGTGGGCCGGGACGACTCGAGAGTCGAGCGCTACACCCAGGCCAATGCGGCCATCCTGCGCCGCGTGGCCGCGCTTGAAGTCGAAACCCAGATCGCCGACATCCGCGTGCCCCCTGTCACCAAGACCGAAACCTTGCTGCATGGCCGCGTCACCGATGCCGCCGACAGAGCCACCGCGCGGGTGCAGGTCACGCTGGTCGACGAGTCGGGCGCAGCGGTGGCGGGCATAGCCTCGGTGCAGACCGACGCCTCCGGCTACTACGCCTTCATCCTGCAACCTGAGCAGATCGAGGCCATTGGCGCCAACCGCAGTCTCACGCTGCAGGTCGGCAACGACAGCGACAAGCTGGTGCCGGCAGCGGCCAAGCCTTTTGTGCTGACGGCTGGACAGGTCACGATCAGCGAAATACGGCTGCAGGCCGGCGAGCTGGACCGGCTGAAGCTGCGGACAGCTTTTTCTGTGAAGCGCTAAGCCGAACCAATCAACCGCGAAAGGTCAAATCATGATGAACCGTCTTCAACTGGCTCGGTCGCAACACCGAATGGGACCTGCGTCAGCCCGGCCGCCAGTCCAGTCATGGCGACGCACGCCACCGGGTTCGCCCGAACCGGCCGCCTGCGCTTGCGGCGGCGCTTGTCCGAACTGCCAGGCCGGCGCGCCGTCGCAGGCAAGCACCAGCGTCCAGGCTGCGCCAAGCGGCGAGAGCCGGACGACGACCCTTCCGTTCTCAGCCGAGATCCGCGCGACCACGCCAGGCAGCGGCCCCCATGCCGGCACGGCCGACTTCGGAGCGGCGGCAAGCCCCGGCATGGCGAGTCAGGGCAAAGCCCTGCACGACGAGCCGGGCCCGACTGCCGGCGCAACGCCAGCAGCTCAGGCAGGCACAGCCGCTGCCACGGGTCCGGAACCGGCACCCACCCCACCCATCGACCTGGACGACGGCACCCTGTATATCGAACAGATGGGCGGCTTGCCGGCCATGAAGGAGACCAGCGGAGTCGCCGACGCGGTCTCGGCCTCGTTGGCCTACAGCGCCACCACGACCCAGGGCGGCATCACGCTGGGCGCGACTGAATTCGGCCAGACCACCGGCTCGCTCAAGCATTTCAGCAATGTGGCCATCACGCCGGGCGCGGGCAAGTTCAGCGTGACAGCCGATCTCAAGCAGGCGGTCAAGTGGGACACGCGAGCCACGGTGGGGCCGAGCAACCAGGTCGAGATCACCGATGACAGCGACCCCGATCTCAGCAACACCAACTACCCGACCGTGGTTTCGGATCTCACACCAGACCTCAGCGACCTGAAGGGGCGCCCCCCGCGCACCAAGTTCTGGGCCAAAGACCTGACCGTGAAGCACGAGAAATACCACGTCAAGGACTTCGTCGATATCGGCAAGACCAGCGCAGCGGATGCCGAAACCTGGCTGGCCGGCCAGAACGCCGCCAAGAAGGAAGACGTGCCGGCGCTGCTCGACAAGGCCTGGAACGACAAGATCTTCAAGGAGTGGGACAAGTTCACCGATCCCCCCGCGGTCGAGGAGCGCGCCTATGACGATGGAGTGGCTTCCTACAAGGCCCGTGCCGCGGCCATCAAGGCCAAGGGCGACAAGGGCGGCTACCCGTGACCGGCTGGCTTGTTCAGTGCTGATCCGGGCTGATGGCGGGGCTAGACCAGCTGAGGCGACTGCTTGAGCCGGTCAGTCCAGCGGCCGCCCCTGGCCCGCCTCCTCCACCGTGCGGCCGTCGCGGATATGGTAGAGGCGCTGGAAGGTCGGGATGATCTTCTCGTCATGGGTCACGACGATGACCGCGGCCTGGGACTGGCGCGCCATCCGGCCCAGCAGGCGCATCACGCCGAGGGCGCGCTCGCTGTCGAGCGGTGCGGTCGGCTCGTCGGCCAGGATCACCGCCGGCCGGTTCGCCAGCGCCCGGGCAATCGAGACCCGCTGCTGCTCGCCGCCCGAGAGCTGGGACGGCGCGGCCTGGGCGCGGTGCCCCATGTCGAGCTCGTTCAGCAGCTCCAGCGCCCGGCTCCTGGCCGCCGCATTCGGCACGCCAGCCAGCATCGGCAGCAGGGCCACGTTGTCGGTGACGTCGAGGAACGGGATCAGATAGGGCGCCTGGAACACGAAACCGATATGGTCGCGGCGCAGGGCGCTCAGGTCGCGGCTGGCCCAGCTCTGGTCGTACAGGACCTTGCCGCCCAGCACCATGCGGCCCGAGGTCGGCTCGATGATCGCGCCCAGGCATTTCAGCAGCGTGCTCTTGCCAGAACCAGACGGCCCGACCAGGCCCACCACCTCGCCGGGACCGACGACCAGGTCGACCTGCTTCAGGGCCTCGACGGCGGTCGCGCCCTGGCCATAGACCTTGCGCAGGCCCTGGACCAGGATGCCACCGCCTGGCTCCGTGGCGCTACTTGAGGACGACGGCAATGCGGTGCTAGGCATGCTCAACCTCCGATCGCTTCGGCCGGGTCGACCTGGATCGCGATCCGGATCGCCAGCGTGCTGGCCAGCGCGCAGATCACCATCACGATGACAAAGCCGGTCACGGCGTCCTGGGTCTCCAGCAGAACGTACTTGGGAAACACTGGCGCCCACAGCGTGGCGGCGGTCTCGCCGACGATGAAGCCGATCACCCCAAGGCCCAGCGCTTGCTGCAGGATCATGCCGGCGATGGTTCGGTTGCGGGTGCCGATGAGCTTGAGCACCGCGATCTCGCGCAGCTTGCCCAGCGTCATGGTGTAGATGATGAACGCCACGATGGCTGCACTGACGATCGACAGGATCACCAGAAACATGCCGATCTGTTTGGCCGACGTGGCAATCAGCTTGGCGATCAGGATGTCTTCCATCTGCGCGCGGGTGAACACCTGCAGGTGTTTCCAGCGACGGATCGGCTCGGCCACCGCTTCGGGGTCGGCACCCGCGCGCACCTGCACCAGCACCGCATTGACGTTGTGGTTGCTCGACTGCGAGGCCTGCACCGCCTCCAGCAGCCCGGGCACGCCAGGGCGGTTCAGCGCCGGGTTGGCGGCGGTGCGGGTGCGGTCGTTGACGATGGCGTCGTTGTCCTTCAAAAACTGTGCCTCTTGCGCGTCCTTGAGCGGGATGAACACCATCGGGTCGCCGCCGGAGGACACCATGCGCCGCGTCAGTCCGACCACGGTGTAGTCGTGGCGGCGGATGCGCAGCGTGTCGCCGAGCTGGAAGCCGGTCTTGACGTCGGCCACGGCCTCGTAGTGGTTGCGCGTGATCTGGCGGCCCGCCACCAGAAAGCCCGGCTCACCCGGCTGGCCGGGCTCAAAACCAACGACCATGGCGCGCACGTCGGTATCGCCTTCACGCACTTGCATGGTGAAGTAGGTGACGTTGGCGGCGCGCGCCACGCCGTCGATGCCACGCACCGTGCGGTAGGCGTCGTCGCGCAGGCTGGAGGATTCGGCATACGGCCCCTGCGTGTCTTTCTGCACCACCCACAGGTCGGCACCGCTGTTGCCCAGCAGCATGCGCGCGTCGTCCACCATGCCCCGGTACACGCCCGCCATGGTCAAGGTCACGCCGATCAGCAGGCCCAGGCCGACGCCCGTGAGCACGAACTTCGACCACGCATGCAGGATGTCGCGGCCGGCCAGGCTGATCATGGCTGGCGCCCCACGAGGGATTCGACCACCTTGATGCGCGTGCTGGCGCTCAGTTCCTTCTCGCTGTACGCCACCACGGCGTCGCCAGCGCTCACCCCTTCGAGCACCTGCACCCGGCCGTCCAGGCTGCTCTGGCCCAGGCGCACCGGGGCGAAGTGCAGCTTGCCGCCGTTCAACCGCCAGACCCCGGTTTTTTCGCCTTGGCGCTTGATGGCGGCATTCGGCAGCACCAGTCCGCGCGGCGTGGCCGGCAACTGCACTGTGACTTCGGCCAGGTCGCCCAGCGACAGGCCTGCGGGCAGCGCGTCAAAAGCGATCTGCGCCACGCGCTCCTCGGTCACGCTGTCGGCCTGCCATTCGATGCGCGCGACTTTGCCTGCGAGCGGCTGGGCCGGGCGCGAGCGCAGGGCAATGCTGGCGGGCAAACCGGGCGCCAGGCCCCCTGAGCGCCCCTGGTCCAGCCGCAGCCGGACCCACAGGCTGGCCGGGTCGGCGAGTTTCAGCACCGCCTGGCCTGCCACCACGGTGGAGCCGGCTTCGGCGTCGCGCGAGGTGACGACGCCGTCTGCCGGGGCCAGCAGGCGCACATTTTCCCGCTGCTGGGCCAGCGCTGCGACGTCCGCCCGGGTGCGGGTGAGGTCCTGGCGTGCGCCGGCCAGGCTGGCCTGCGCGGCGTGCAGCGCGGCGTTGGCGGAGACCAGCTCCTGCGCCCTGGCCTCGGCAGCACTGGCGCTGATGAAGTCCTTCTGGCGCAGTTCCTGGTTGCGACGGTCGTTGAGGGCGGCCAGTTCCCGCCGGGCTGCGGCGTCCTGGGCCTGGGCTTCTGCGGCAGCAACGGCGCTGGCGGCGCGGGCCTGGGTGGCATTCAGCGCGGCCAGGCGTTCCTGCAGATCCACCGGGTCCATTTCGGCCAGCAACTGGCCGGCCTTGACGGGGTCACCCGCATCCACCAGCACGCGCAGCACGCGCCCGGCCGAGGTCGGGCCGATCAGCCAGGCGCGACGCGCCTCCACCGTCCCCGTGCCGAACAGGGCGGGCGACACCGTCCCTTCAGCGACTTGGACCACGGTGACGCGGGTGGCTGCGAGCGGGCCGGAGCGCACGGCAATGAAGCCGACCGCAGCCACCAGCGCGATACCGGCCGCGGCGATGGAGAACTGGCGGGAGGTGGGGCGTTGGAGTTTCATGGTGCTTTGCGGATGCTGCGCAGGTAAAGGGGAAGGACGCGGGCGGCCTCTGCGCGGAGGTCGCTGCCCGGCCCGCTCAGGATGGACTGCATGGCCAGGCCCTGGACGATGCCGATGAACATCGTGACCGACGCGGCCGTGTCAAGATCCGCCGGCGCTTCGGCCTGCTCAACGGCGCTTTGCAGCAGGCGCGTTAGCAGCTGGCGGTAGCGCTGCAGCAGCAGGCCGAGCTGGCGCTTGAGCGGCGAGTCGGCCGGTTGCTGCAGGTCGTGAAAGATCAGGCGCGGCACGCCAGGGCATTCCATGACGAAGTCGATGTGCGCCGCAAAGACCCGGGCGAGGGCCTTCAGCGCCAGGCCGGGGCGTGCGGCCTCTGCGTCGCCGGGTTCCACTTCCGCCGCGCTTTCGAGGCGGGCCAGCAACTGGGCCGTCACCCACTCCATGACCGCCAGCCAGATGGCCTCGCGCGTGGCGAAGTGTTTGAACAATGCGCCCTGCGTCACCCCGACTTCCCGCGCGATGTCGCCGGTGGTGATGGCCGCCGGGCTGTTGCGTCCCGCCAGCGCAATGGCGGCCGCCACGATCAGGGCCTGACGTTCTTCGGTGGGCAGGCGGGCAGGGGCAAGTGGTCGCGGCATTTGGTAATTCATTAATTACCAAATAATGTAGCACTTCAGAAATGAACAGGCAACAAATGATGCAGTCACCGTTCAAGTGTGGCGAAAACTCATTAATAAATAGCAAACTAGGAACAACCCACGATGGGATAGGGCACTTTTGACCATAAAAAAGCCCGCAAGTCGCCTTGCGGGCTTTTCAGGCTGGCCGACGCGGCTCAATACACCGGCTGGTGCCTGCGGATCGCGTCTTTCACTTCATTGGTCAACGCAAAGCCGGGGCCAAACTGCGCCGCCAGCTGGTCGGCGCGGGCGATGAAGGCGTCAATGCCCATGCCGTAGATGAACTGCAGCGCGCCACCGGCCCAGGCCGGGAAGCCGATGCCGAAGATCGAGCCGATGTTGCCGTCGTGCACCGTGGTCAGTACGTTCTCGGACAGGCAACGCGCGGTCTCCACCGCCTGGCGGTAGAGGATGCGGTCCTTCACGTCCTGCAGGTTCCAGGCGACACCGGGTTTCTCGAACAGCGTCTTGAGTTCGGGCCAGAGCGTCTTTTTCTGCCCGGCGGGGTAGTCGTAAAAGCCGCCGCCTGCGGCTCGGCCCGGGCGCTTGAGTTCCTTGACCATGCGTTCGACCAGCAGGTCACCGGGCGAGGCGGTGTAGGTCTTGCCCTCGGCGGCGTAGTCGGCGCGGGTCTGGTCCAGCACGTGCACGCTCAACGAAAGCGCGGTCTCGTCCAGCACCGCCAGCGGACCCACGGGCATGCCGACCTGCATGGCGGCGTTCTCGATCACCGGTGCCGGAATGCCTTCGCCCAGCATGGCCGCACCTTCCATCACGAAGGTGCCAAAGGTGCGGCTGGTGTAGAAGCCGCGCGAGTCGTTCACCACGATGGGCAGCTTGCCCAGCGCCTGCACGTAGTCGTAGGCGCGGGCGATGGTCTCGTCGTCGGTGTCTTTGCCGCGAATGATCTCCACCAGCTTCATCTTGTCCACCGGGCTGAAGAAGTGGATGCCGACGAACTTGGCGGGTGCGCTGCTGGCCGTGGCCAGGCCGCTGATCGGCAGGGTGGAGGTGTTGCTGGCGAAAAAGCCGCCGGGTGCGAGCATGGGCTCGGCTTCTTTCGTCACCTGCGCCTTCAGGTCGCGGGCTTCAAACACGGCTTCGATGATCAGGTCGCAGCCCTGCAGGTCGGCGGTGGAGGCGGTCGGGGTGATGCGGCCCAGCAGCGCGGCCTGATCCGTGGCGCTCATGCGGCCCTTGTCCACGCGCGCCTGGGTCAGTTTGGCGCTGTAGGCCTTGCCGTGGTCCGCTTTTTCCTGCGTTACATCTTTCAGCACCGTGGCGATGCCCCGGCTGGCCTGCGCGTAGGCGATGCCGGCGCCCATCATGCCCGCGCCCAAAATACCCACCTTCGCCGGCTTGTAACGCGGCACGTCTTTGGGACGTGACTGCCCGCTCTTGATCGCGTTCATGTTGAAGAAGAACGTGTTGACCATGTTGCGCGCCACCGGGTTGACCATCAGGCCGGCCAGATAGCGGCTCTCGATGCGCATCGCGGTGTCGAAATCAACCTGCGCGCCTTCGACCATGGCGCACAGCGCGGCTTCGGGTGCGGGGTACAGGCCGCGCGTGGTCTTCTTGAGCATGGCGGGCGCCACCACCAGCCCCTGCGCGTTCTGCACGGATTGCCGCAGGCGCTCAGACAAAGCCTGCAGCCAACCTGCGCGGTCTTCATCGGTCAAAGGATGTCCGGCGGCCATCTTGGCCACATTGGCGGGGCTGTGCAGATCGTCGCCCTCGACAAAAAGAACCCCCATGCTTCCCGCCAGCAGGTGACCCACGGTGCTTTTACCGCAACCGCTGACCCCCATCACCACCACCCGAAATGGCGTGTGCGACATGCTCAGACCAAGCGTTGCTCGGACGCGGCGTCAAACAAATGCGTCTTGGCCTGATCGATGTTCAGGTACACGGTGTCGCCAGGCTGTGCATCGGTGCGACCGTGCAAGGTGACGACCAGCGTGAACTCACCCACTTGGACCAGCAACTCGGTTTCCGCACCCGTGGGCTCGACCACCACCACTTGGGCGGCAATGCCCTGATCCACCCCAGCCAAGGTGATGTCTGTGGGGCGCACGCCGTAGTGCACAGCCTGCCCCTCTTGACCACCGGCCACCGGCACCGCAGGCCACGATGCACCTTGCGCAGCCACATGGGCTTGGCCACCCGAGCGATGCAAAACGCCTTGCACCACGTTCATGGAGGGTGAGC
>ERZ1034365.1769-NODE-1769-length-10607-cov-3.064008_pt1 | contig 10607 bp, 9 predicted proteins | sample MGYA00520615_ERZ1034365 | MGnify/ENA primary metagenome ERZ1034365 (study PRJEB33736, sample SAMEA104284505) | Azolla filiculoides | biome: Urban; feature: Water surface; material: Ditch water | place: Netherlands | collected 2015-10-28 | depth 0-0.1 m ... | reverse complement strand
GGATTCACCCAAGCCCAACTGCAAACACCTATCTCTGATCTTTCCGGTGGCCAAAAACATAGGCTTCAATTTTTGAGATTGTTATTTGGTGAGCCAAATGTTTTGATTCTTGATGAGCCCACCAACGACCTAGACACAGATATCCTGGCAGCCATGGAAGACCTCTTGGATGGTTGGCCTGGAACCTTAATCGTGGTCTCGCACGACCGTTATCTGCTTGAGCGAGTTACCGATCAGCAGTACGCCTTGCTAGGTGATGGCAGCCTTAGGCACTTACCTGGTGGGGTTGACCAATACCTAGAATTACGCAAGCATTCGTTGTCATCTCATGCAACCTCGGCAACGGTTAGGGCAACAGAGAAATCAAAAGACTCTGACAAGCCCACGCTCTCGGGCGCGGCCCTGAGAGACGCCGAGAAGAACTTGTCTCGAATTGAGCGTGCCCTCGAAAAACTAGGTGGCGACGAAGCTAACTTGCACGAGCAAATGGCAACCCATGACCAGGCTGACTACGCTGGCCTGGCTGCCCTAGCTACCAAGCAGGCTGAATACAACGCTAAGCGTGACCAGCTAGAGCTTGAATGGCTTGAAGCGTCAGAACTTCTGCACGGTAAATAACCCAAGCAAATAGCCAAAGCAGAGGTCTTGAGGCCCGCTTATCTGGCAGACTTATCCAGTGAGCTTCGGCTCACGTTCCCCTATGGTGTAATGGCAACACTCCGCTCTTTGGATGCGGCGTTCTAGGTTCGAGTCCTGGTGGGGGAGCAGTCAGCGAATGAACGGGAGCCCAATGACCGAAAAGCACCTTGCGGTTGTTGTTTTGGCTGCCGGAGAAGGCACCCGCATGCGTTCGCAAAAACCTAAGGTCATGCACGAACTTGCCGGGCTTCCACTTTTGGGTCACGTTCTAGCAACTGCTACTTCTTTGGGTGCCGCGCACGTAATTCCTGTGATTCGTCACCAAAAAGAGGCGCTCACCGATTACATCAACGCCTTTTACCCAATGGTTCAAATTGCACACCAAGATGAAGTGCCTGGAACCGGTAGAGCAGTTGAATGTGCCCTTGATTCGCTGCCAGCAGACTTCAACGGCGCCATTATTGTCACAAGTGGCGATGTGCCGCTACTAGATGTGCCAACGCTTGAGTCGTTGCTTGAGGCCCACCTTGATGGAAATTATGCGGCAACGGTATTGACCGCAATAGTTGAAGACCCAGCCGGCTATGGGCGAGTAATTCGAAGCAATGATGGAAAGTTCCTGCAAATCATCGAGCATCGCGATGCCGACGCCGAGCAACTTGAGATAGACGAGATCAATGCTGGTGTTTACGTTTTTGACGCAGCTCACCTAAGAAATGCACTTTCAAAGGTTGGGTCTCATAACGCGCAGGGTGAAAAATACCTAACCGATGTCGCCGCCGAACTTTTGCACGCTGGTAGAAAAGTGCAAGCGTTGGCGGTTAGCGATAACTGGTTGGTGGCTGGAATCAATGACCGTGTTCAGCTATCTGAAGTTGCAGCCGAATTGAATTACAGAATTTGCGAAGCTTGGCAGCGAGCCGGTGTAACAATTCTTGACCCATCTTCAACCTGGATAGATGTCACTGTGCAAATCGGTGAAGACGTGAACCTTATGCCGGGAACATATCTAAAGGGCTTCACAGCTATCGGTGCTGGTTCAACTATTGGTCCTGAAGTTGTGATGACTGATACCCAGGTGGGCGATGGCGCTTCAATCGTGAAGGCGCACGTGACCGGTTCAAAGATTGGCGATGGGGCCTCAGTTGGTCCGTTTGCTTACCTTCGTGCAGGCACTGAGCTTGGCACCGATGGCAAAATCGGTACTTTCGTTGAGACCAAGAATGCCAAGATTGGTCGCGGCTCTAAGGTTCCGCACCTTAGCTATGTAGGCGATGCCGAGATTGGCGAAGAAACCAACATTGGTGCCGGAACAATTTTCGCCAACTATGACGGAATCAATAAGCACAAGAGCAAGATTGGTTCCCATGTTAGATCTGGCTCGCACAACGTGTTCGTTGCACCGATTACTATTGAAGACGGAGCCTACACAGCAGCGGGCACCGTGGTTCGTAAAGATGTAGCATCAGGCGACTTAGCCATGAATGTTGCACCGCAGCGAAACCTAGCCGGATGGGTAGTTGCAAACCGCCCTGGCACTAAGTCTGCAGAAGCTTCAAAAAACTAAAAACAACAACAAGAGCGGGAGCCCACATTGGATATCACAGCGAGCAACAGCAAGCGCCTAGTGATCGTGAGTGGGCGTGCGCACCAGCACCTCGCCGATGAAGTGGCCGAGATTCTGGGCACCAAGGTTGTGCCAACCACCGCTTATGACTTTGCTAACGGTGAGACTTTCGTTCGCTACGAAGAGTCAGTTCGCGGCGTAGATGCTTTCGTTATTCAGTCACACGCAGCTGGAATCAATAACTGGGTAATGGAACAGCTTTTGATGGTTGATGCACTAAAGCGCGCCAGCGCCAAGCGCATCACAGTTGTTGCCCCGTTCTTTCCTTACGCGCGTCAAGACAAGAAGCACAAAGGTCGCGAGCCAATTTCTGCTCGACTAATGACAGACCTATTCAAAGCAGCCGGTGCAAACCGCCTGATGTCTGTTGATTTGCACACCCCGCAGATTCAGGGCTTCTTTGATGGACCGGTAGATCACCTTTGGGCCTTGCCTATGCTTGCCGATCACGTAAAAGAACGTTTTGGTGATGAGTTACTGACTGTTGTATCTCCAGACTCTGGCCGCGTACGCGTTGCCGACATCTGGGCCGAGCGCCTGGGTGCCCCGCTAGCAATCATCCACAAGCGCCGCGACCCTGACCGCCCAAACCAGGTTGAGGCTCACGAGCTTGTTGGCGATGTCAAGGGCCGCACCTGCCTATTGGTTGATGACATGATCGATACCGCTGGCACAATTGTGGCTGCAGCACAGGCCTTGAAGAACAACGGGGCAGCCCGCGTAATTGTTGCCGCAACCCACGCGGTTTTCTCAAGCCCGGCGGTAGAGCGCCTTTCTAGCGGTGTAGTCGACGAGGTAATCGTGACTAACACATTGCCAATTACTCGCGAAAAGCAGTTTGACAACCTAACTGTGCTCTCAATTGCTCCGCTAATCGCGGCAGCAATCAGCGCGGTATTTGGTGATGACTCTGTGAACAAGTTGTTCCCAGGCCACGCCTAGCATTAGACTCTTCCTAGAACAACGGCGAGGGCTCCAAATGGGGCCGTTATCGACGGGGTAAAAAGTCTTCCGACTTGTCCTCGCGTAAAACGCTTGAGTTGACAGATAGAGAAGAGAAATCATGAACACAGCAGCAAAGCTAGTTGGCACCACTCGTACCAAGTTTGGTAAGGGTGCCTCACGTCAGGCACGTGCAGCAGGTCAGACTCCAGCCGTTATTTACGGTCACGGTTCAGAGCCTCGCCACATCACTGTTCCTGCGCACGAAGTAGCACTTATCCTTCGTCACAAGAACGCAGTTATTGACCTAACCATTGATGGCAAAGAAGAGTCTGTGCTTGTAAAGAGCGCAACCAAAGACGCAGTTACCCAGATCATCGAGCACATCGACTTGGTTGAGCTTGTAAAGGGTGAGCGCGTTCACGTTGAAGTTCCTGTTCACCTTGTTGGTGAGTCAATGTCAGGAACCATCGTTGACATCGAGCACAAGACAGTGAAGCTAGAAGTTGCTGCAACCAGCATCCCTGACTTCGTTGAAATCTTCGTAACCAAGGACAACGGTGCCGGTCACCACATTCTTGCCGGAGACATCAAGCTTCCTGAGGGTGCAAAGCTAGAACTAGCAAACGACGAACTAATTGCGTCTGTTGTTATGACTCAGGCTGGTCACGCTGACGAAACTCCAGCAGCAGCAGCAGCTGAGGCTGCAAAGGCTTAATCTGTCCACTTCAGCATTCTTAGTAGTCGGGCTCGGTAACCCCGGGCCCGACTATTCTGCTAACCGGCACAATATTGGCCAAATGGCTTTGTCTATCCTTGCCGACAGACTGGGCACCACATTCAAGAGCCACAAATCAAACTCTGCCGTGGCTGAGGCCCGTCTAGGTTTCGGCGGAGCAAAAATTATTCTGGCTAAACCGGGTTCTTACATGAATGCCAGCGGCGGGCCAGTTTCAGCACTACTGAAGTTTTACGACGTGCCACTTTCGAATCTCATTGTTCTACACGATGAACTAGACATCGACGCAGAAACCATTCGCATCAAGCAGGGTGGTGGCCACGCGGGACACAACGGTTTGCGCGACATCATTTCTGCGTGTGGATCAAATGAATTCACTCGCGTGCGTATTGGCATCGGCCGACCTCCGGGCCGCATGGATACCGCAGATTTTGTACTAAAAGACTTCAACTCAACTGAACGCAAGAACCTGCCGCTAACGCTTGAGCTGGCTGCCGACGCAGTAGAAGAAATTGTGCGCTCTGGCGTGCTTGATGCTCAGAATAAAATCAACCCAAAGGGCTAATTAAACGTCGAATTGGTTTTTTCCTTCGACGCTTTCTTTGGTAAGCCAAACAATCAACATGATGATTCCAGCAATCGGAATTAGAAGATAAAAAAGGTGTGTGGCAGGGCGGCCCACGTCATGCAGTCTTCGTGCAGCAACAGCTAGACCAGGCAGTAGAACGACTAATGACCACAAGTTGCTCAAAGCGCTTTCGGTAGTGTCTGTCCAGTCTGATGCTGAGTAATCGGTGGTCACGATTGAAATGCCAGCACCAACCAAAGCCACAAACAGAAATGCCCACCAGTACTCAGGTCTGGTGGCACGGCCCTTGAAGTTTGCGTAGTTTTTCCAAAACGCAATAATCGCTTGTCCAAATGTCATTTGATTCTCTTTCCTGGGGGCCTTTTTCTATGCGCAATCCTACGCTTAGACTTACCCCTGTGAGTGCAGAAAATCTCAAGGCCCTGTCGCGCCTTGCCGCGCTCATTTCCGAAGGGTATCCCTTTGCCGCACTGCAATCCAAGATCAAAAACCCTCGCCTCGACGCAATCGCTCCTCAGGGCGCTCACGCCAGTTTGCTTGAAGTTTTCAATCAAATGCGCACCGATGCAAAACTCACGCCAGTTCAACTTGTGGTTGTGGCAACTGGTCGCGAAGCAGAAGATACGGCTGCCTCACTTAGGTCACTTTCGCCAAACTCAGAAATACTTGAGTTTCCTTCTTGGGAGACTCTGCCTCATGAGCGTTTGAGCCCAAGCCCAGAGACTGTTGGCAAGCGCCTAAAGGTTTTACACCGCCTAGGTGAGCTCAACAGCTTGATTGAGCAAAAAAAGTTGGCTCATCCGGTTTATGTTTTGGCCTCGGTGCGTGCAGTGCTTCAACCGGTTGTGGCCGGGCTGGCAAATCACCCGCCGCTCAAACTTGAAAAAGGTAAAGATTACCTTTTGTTTGAGCTATCACTAAAACTTGTTGAGCTGGCTTACCAAAGGGTAGACATGGTCACCAAGCGCGGTGAGTTTGCTGTGCGCGGGGGAATTCTTGATATTTTTCCAACCACCGCAGAACATGCCATGCGCTTGGAATTCTTTGGCGATGAACTAGATGACATACGCCTATTTCATGTTTCCGATCAGCGCACCATTACTGGCGAAGAAGCCGCCGATGTAATTTCGCAAATTGAAATCTATGCGGCCAGAGAAATCATCATCACGCCCAACGTTGCCGCTCGCGCCCGCGAGATGGTTCATGAGTTTCCAAACATCTCAACCATGCTGGCAAAATTGGCCGAGGGCATACCGGTTGACGGCATGGAGTCTCTTGCTCCGGTACTTGTTGACGCAATGGTGCCGTTCACCGATTACTTGCCGGCCAGTTCTCTAGTTGTTTTGCTCTCACCAGAAAAAGCGGCGGCCCGCGCTGCCAGCTTGGTGGAAACCAATGAAGAGTTTTTGCACGCAGCTTGGGATGCCGCTGTAGAAGGTGCGCAGGCGCCACTTGATTTGAGTGACGGCGGCTTTGTTGACATTTCGCAATTTCAATCTGCCCTGGCTGGTAAAGCTATGTTTACGATTTCACAATTTGGTGCGGATGACGAAACCTTGGTGAATCTAAATCTTTTTGAAATTCCAAATTTTAAAGGTTTAGATACCAGTGCACTGGAATGGCTAGAAGATCAGTCAAAGCAAGGCCAGCAAATCTTTATGGTTGCCGAGGGTCACGGCACTGTTGAGCGCCTAAACGAGCAGCTCAACGCGGTGGACATCAATGCCCAGGTGGCGCAGGGTAGTTTGCGAAAGGGATTCACCGCACCTGACAGCAAAATAATTGTCATCACAGAGTCAGAGTTTTATGGCAAGTCATCGGTGTATGTGAGTCCTCAGGTGCGAAAGCTTGCATCAAAGAGAGGCCAAGCCGTTGATCCACTAAGTCTCAAGCAAGGTGATTACGTCGTGCACGAGACCCACGGAATCGGACGGTTCGTAGAGCTTGTTGAGCGAACCAGTGGCATTGGTCGCCAACAGCATCAACGTGAGTACCTACTTATTGAATACGCGCCTTCAAAACGCGGCTACCCGGGTGACACATTATTCGTACCTACAGACCAACTTGATTTGCTAACCCGCTATGTGGGCGGCGAGGCACCGGTTCTTTCCAAGATGGGGGGCAGTGACTGGGCGAAGGCTAAAGGAAACGCCCGCAAGGCTATTCGCAAGATTGCAATTGACCTAGTCAAGCTGTATTCGGCGCGCATGAAATCTCGCGGTCACGCATTTGGCCCAGATACTCCTTGGCAGCATGAACTTGAAGAAGCTTTTGCCTTTGTTGAGACCCCAGATCAGCTCACCACGATTGACGATGTCAAGCGTGACATGGAAAAAGAAATTCCTATGGACCGCTTACTTGCTGGCGATGTTGGTTATGGCAAGACTGAGGTTGCCGTGCGTGCTGCTTTCAAAGCGATACAAGACGGCAAGCAGGTTGCCATGTTGGTGCCAACAACTTTGCTGGTTCGTCAACACACCGATACCTTCGAGGCGCGCTACGCCGGGTTCCCGGTGGTAGTTCGCTCGTTATCTAGATTCCAAACCGCTAAAGAAGTAAAGGAAACTCTTGAGGGTCTTGAGAATGGCAGCGTAGACCTTGTGATTGGCACGCATCGCCTGCTTTCTAAGAACGTGAAGTTTCGCCAACTTGGTTTAGTGATTATTGATGAAGAGCAGCGTTTTGGTGTGGAGCACAAAGAGCGTCTAAAGGAACTCAAAACCAATGTGGACATTCTTTCTATGTCTGCCACCCCAATTCCGCGCACTCTGGAAATGGCAATCACGGGAATTCGCGAGATGTCAACGCTGGCAACTCCGCCGGAGGAGCGGCACCCCATCCTCACCTACATTGGCGGCTACAGCGAGAAGCAGGTTGCTGCGGCAATTAGGAACGCAAGTTTGATGTGCTCATCTCAACCACAATCATCGAAACCGGAATTGATATTCCGAACGCCAACACTTTGATTGTTGACCGTGCAGAAAACTTTGGGCTAAGTCAGTTGCATCAAATTCGAGGTCGAGTAGGCCGAAGCCGCGAGCGTGCCTACGCTTACTTCTTCTACGACCCAAGCAAGCCGCTTACTGAGACAGCGCACGACCGCCTGGCAACAATTGCGCAAAATAATGAACTGGGTGCCGGAATGCAGGTTGCTTTGAAAGACCTTGAAATTCGCGGTGCGGGTAACTTGCTTGGTGGTGAGCAGTCAGGCCACATTGCTGGGGTTGGTTTTGATTTGTATCTTCGCATGATTGGTGAGGCGGTAGCCGAGTTTAAGGGTGAGAAGCAAGAGTCTCCGGCTGAGTTGAAACTTGAACTACCGGTGGATGCGCACATTCCATCCACCTATGTAGACAGTGAGCGCTTGCGCTTAGAGGCGTACCACAAGCTATCTGCAGCCAGCGGCGAGAAAGGCACCCGTTCTCAACTTGATGCGATTCTTGCAGAGCTTGAAGATCGATACGGTAAGGCCCCAGAACCGGTGCGCAATTTGATTGAGGTTACCGAGCTTCGTCAACAGGCGAATCGTCTTGGCCTTAGGGACTTTAATGTTTTGGGCCTGCAGGCAAAGTTGCAGCCTGTAGAACTAACTGATTCCGAACTGGTGCGAATTTCTAGCCTCTATCCGGGCACTAAATATCTTCAGTCAGCGCAAACGCTTTTAATTGGCGCACCTCGCGACCAAAACTTTGAACCCCTGCGTGACACGGCAATCATCCAGTGGGCATGGGCCTTATTGGCTAAGGTTTTTTCAAACACCGAAAGTAGTAAAAATGACTAAGCTCGACGAACTAATAGCAGTAGCTGCAAAATTGCGTGGCCCAGGTGGCTGCCCTTGGGATGCCGAGCAGACTCACCAGTCTTTAGTGAAATACCTAATTGAAGAGGTGTACGAACTAGTTGACGCCATTGAGTCAGGTAATCGTGAAGAAGTCTTAGAAGAGCTTGGCGATGTTCTTTATCACGTGGTCTTCCACAGCGACCTAGCCGAACACGGTTCATTGGGTAAGAAGTTTGACATCCAAGATGTGGCCGAAGTTTCTATCAACAAAATGGTCGGCCGTCACCCACACGTCTTTGGCAATGCCGAAGAGCTTGAGAAATACAAAGCGGTAACCGGCGATGACGTGATGGTCAACTGGGATGATCACAAAAAGCGCGAGAAGCCCGAACGGTCATCGGTGTTGGATGGTATTCCTAAGCACCTGCCTGCTTTGGCGCTAGCCGACAAGGTTATTGGCAAGGCTGAAAAGCTTGAGCTGCTTGACGCCGATGCACCTGGCCCGTTCAGCGTAACCAGTGAGGCAGAGCTTGGCGCAATATTGCTGGCCATTGTGTCATCGGCTCGTTCGGCAGGAATAGATGCTGAAGGCGCGCTGCGCGGAGCAGTTCGCGAACTTGAGGTTGAAATTCGTGAGTACGAACTTGACGGTGCAAACGACGCAGGCGTAATCGCGCTTCCAGCCGAATAGAGCGGCGGCGGGTAAACTTTCAGCATGGCTAAAGACGTGCACCCACCCCGTGGCATGCGCGACTTTCTACCCGTAGAAAAGCAAAAGCGTGATGTTGTTCTGAATGCAATTCGCTCAACCTACCTGGGCCACGGCTTTCAGGAAATTGAAACTCCCGCACTTGAGGACCTTGAGCGTCTAACTTCTGGCCAGGGTGGCGACAACGAAAAGCTTGCCTTCCGAGTCATGAAGCGCGGTGAAGAACTCGAACGAGCCATCACCGGTCACTCAGAAGTAAATACCGATGGGCTTGCAGATCTTGGTTTGCGTTACGACCTGACCGTTCCACTAACGCGCTATTACGCAACCAATCGCGCAAAGTTGCCAAAGGTATTCAAGGCAAATCAAACCGGACCGGTTTGGCGAGCAGAGCGCCCACAAAAAGGCCGCTACCGTCAGTTCGTTCAGTGCGATATCGACATCATTGGCGATGCTTCACACCTTGCCGAAATTGATCTGCTGATTTCATCACTCGAGGCCCTTGAGGCAATTCACCTAACTGATGCAACTATTCGAGTGAACCACCGAGTGCTACTCGCTAACTTGCTTGATGGTTTGGGCGTGCCAGAAGATGGCAAACCGGCGGCCATGATCATCATTGACAAGCTAGACAAAATTTTTGCCGAGGGAGTGGTCAAGGAACTTGGCGAGAAGTTTGATGCCAAAGTTGCTGAGACTGCAGCTGGTTGGTTGGCCACACTGAAGTCTGATCTTGAGACCCCGGCTGAATTACAAGAAATTTTTGCTGCAGTTGAGTCTCGCTTTGGTAAGGGCAGACTGCGATTTGATCCAACTTTGGTTCGTGGCATGGGTTACTACACCGGAACGATTTTTGAAATCGAGCACCCAGAATCGGGATCTTCTATTGGTGGCGGTGGCCGCTACGACGGAATGATTGGCCGTTGGCTTGGCGAAGATGTTCCGGCCGTTGGAATCTCAATTGGTTTTGAGCGCGCCGTTGATTTGGTGCCAGACACATTCGCCAGCGCAGCACCTATGCGATTGGTTTTGGTTTTGGATGACACAACCCAGCAGACTGTGGCTCTGGCTCTGGCTCGTCAAAAGGATCTCTTTGAACACGGCTATGGCGTGCGCCTAGAGCAGCGCCCAAAGAAGCTCAATTTACTGCTAGATAGCCTTGCCCAGCAGGGTTTCACCCATTTTGCCACCGTCTCAGCGAACTCGAACAGCTTCGAGAGCCTAGACATCAAGCCAATCGCCTAAACTAATACCTATTACAACGACGTTTTTCGCGTCGTTTTGGCGCGTTTGAAAACAGCCCAAATAAGGAGACATTTTGTCAATCATTGAAGCAATCGGCGCGCGCGAGATTCTTGACTCACGCGGAAACCCAACCATTGAGGTTGAGGTACTTCTAGAAGACGACAGCTTTGGTCGTGCAGCAGTTCCATCAGGTGCATCAACCGGTGCATTCGAAGCACACGAAAGCCGCGATGGCGACAAGTCACGCTACCTAGGTAAGGGTGTTCAGAACGCGGTTAAGGCCGTTGTTGAAACCGTAGACGAAGCACTAGTTGGCTTCGATGCACTTGACCAGCG
>ERZ1034365.1768-NODE-1768-length-10611-cov-2.667648_pt1 | contig 10611 bp, 8 predicted proteins | sample MGYA00520615_ERZ1034365 | MGnify/ENA primary metagenome ERZ1034365 (study PRJEB33736, sample SAMEA104284505) | Azolla filiculoides | biome: Urban; feature: Water surface; material: Ditch water | place: Netherlands | collected 2015-10-28 | depth 0-0.1 m ... | reverse complement strand
GAAGTCAGAAGACTCAGAAATTGATACGACGAAGCCTTCTACCAGCGACTTCGAGCGCCCGAACCGGACTCGAACTCTAATGCCCTGGGTAATTTCATGACTGAGATGTGTAGGAATTGAGTAGTCAAATAAGCGATCTAACTGTGGCAAAGGCGATAGCAGTGCGACTTTCGCAACCCTCAGTGCGGATTCCCCCATGTCAAGACACCGGTCTAACTAAAAGTTAACTGCCGAGCGCAGTTCGTCAATCCGATTCGTTGCCTCCCAGGTGAACTCTGGAAGTTCGCGACCAAAGTGGCCGTATGTCGCAGTCTTTGAATAAATTGGGCGAAGTAAATCAAGTGACTCGATAATTGCCTTAGGGCGAAGATCAAAGACGTTATTAATTGCATCAACAATGGAATCGTCAGAGACGTTTCCAGTGCCAAATGTCTCTACGTATAGACCCACTGGCCTGGCTACGCCAATTGCATAGGCAACTTGAACTTCCACTCTTGACGCCAAGCCTGCTGCAACAACGTTCTTGGCAACCCAGCGCAATGCGTATGCTGCCGAACGGTCAACCTTTGATGGGTCCTTTCCAGAAAACGCTCCTCCGCCATGCCTGGAGGCGCCCCCGTAAGTATCAACAATGATTTTTCTACCGGTTAGACCGGCATCGCCCATTGGTCCGCCGATTTCGAATTTTCCGGTTGGGTTAATGAAAAATTTGGTATTGCTAAAATCAAGGCCCGAGAGCTCTAATACTGGCTGAATAACTTCTGATCGCATGGCCTCAACTATTTGCGAGTGGGTAACTCCCGGGTTGTGCTGTGTTGAAAGCACTACGGCCTCAACTGTCTTTGGCGTTGAACCTTCAAAACCGATAGTGACTTGAGTCTTTCCATCAGGTCTAAGAAAATCAACAACGCCTTGTTTTCGAACCGAAGCCAGCTTTTCGCTAAGGCGATGCGCTAAGTGAATTGCTGTAGGAATTAACGTTGGGGTTTCATCAGTTGCGTAGCCAAACATGATTCCCTGATCGCCTGCTCCTTGGGAGTCAAATCGGTCGTGTGATGAGCCCTCACGTTTCTCAAAGCCTGTGTCAACACCTTGGGCAATGTCAGGCGACTGCTGACCAATAGAAATAGAGACACCACAACTGTCACCGTCAAAACCTATGTCTGAACTGGTGTACCCAATTTCGCGTATTTTTTCGCGAACTAACTTGGGAATTTCTACATATCCTGATGTAGTGACTTCACCCGCTACGTGGACGAGTCCGGTAGTGACCATGGTCTCTACGGCGACTCTAGAAGATGGATCTTGCTCTAGCATTGCATCGAGAATTGTGTCGCTAATTTGGTCACAGATTTTATCTGGATGCCCCTCAGTGACAGATTCAGATGTGAACAGGCGAAGTTTGCTCATAATTACCTAAGCATATCTGAGATGACATCAAGAATCTGGTCAGCTACCAGTCTCTTTGTTCCGCTGGCAGAGAAAGCCCCACCCTTATTGGTGAGAATAAGTACCGAGTTTGTGTCTTTGCCGAAGACTTGACCACCGGCCACATTGTTGGCGACAATCATTGTGCAACCTTTTGATGCGAGTTTCTGTTGGGCAAGACTTTCTAGCGATTTGGCATCTGAATTATCCAGCACGGTTTCAGCCGCGAAGCCTACGGTTATCGTTGCAGAATTTAAAGCTGAGAGTTGCTTCACACTTTCGGCAAGAATGTCGGGGTTGGCAACCAAATCCAGCGAGATGCTTGGGCCAAGTTCAGATTTTTTAAGCTTAATCTGAGATTCATTGGAAACCCGATAGTCGGATACTGCTGCGGCCATGATTAGGCAGTCCCAATGCATGGCTTGGTTGAGTACCGCTTCGCTTAGTTGCTTTGCAGTTTGAACGTGTTCCGTGTTGCTAAGTGCTGTAGGCACATTATCCAAATTCACGGCTAAAACTTTAACCTCAGCACCTCTTGCCTGCGCGGCTTGCCCCAGGGCTATTCCCTGCTTACCCGATGAGCGATTTCCTATAAAACGAACCGGGTCAATGTTTTCCTGTGTACCACCAGCCGTTATCAATATTCTTTTTCCGCGCAAATCCTGTTGGTGTACTGCGGCCAGTGCTGCATCTACAATTTCTTGAGGCTCTGGAAGTCTTCCTGGGCCGCTGTCAGCTCCGGTAAGTCGGCCCGTGGCAGGATGAATAATTAGAACGCCTCGGGCTTCGAGAGTTGAGATGTTGGCCTTGGTTGCTTCGTGCTGCAACATTTCTGTGTGCATCGCTGGTGCTACAACAACCGGTGATTTTGCTGCAAGTAGAACATTTCCGAGAAGATCGTCTGCCAGGCCTGAAGCATACCTTGCAAGAAATGATGCTGAAGCTGGCGCAACAATAATCAAATCTGCCTCTTGGGCCAATGCGATGTGCTTCACATCGGATACATCGGTGTAAAGATCGGGGTCTACAGCATTATGCGATAGAGCCTCAAGAGTTGTGGCTCCAATAAACCTAAGTGCGTTTTGGGTTGGCAGAACTTTTACGATATGGCCGGCTTCGGTAAGCAATCGAATTATGCCAGTTGCTTTATACGCGGCTATTCCACCGGTTATGCCCAATAAGACACGCATCGCAATTGCCCCTGCCTAAATTGAAGTGAAACCTTCAACCGGATTATTCTGTGGCGTGCTTCTGAAGTTTGTTCTGGTCAATCTCGTGCATAGCGATTGTAAGCGGCTTTTCGTCAACGGTTGCATCAACTAGAGGACCAACATTGTTGAATAGGCTGCCCTCGTGTAAGGCAGAGTAATAGTCGTTGATCTGACGTGCGCGCTTTGATGCAAAGATCACTAGCTCATACTTTGAATCAACCTTGCTGATTAAGTTGTCAATCGCTGGAGAAACGATACCTTCTAGCTTTTCAGACATGATTCGACCTTCTGTTGTTTTGAATGAGTTGGCGGGCAAAAGCCGCTACGCCTTCATCAATTCTACGACTTCCGAGGCACATCTGGCTACATCATCGTTTATCACGGTGAAATCAAATTCGCTTTGAGCCGCTAGCTCCACCTTGGCGGTTTCTAGGCGTTTTGCTTGTTCTTCTGGGGTCTCAGTTGCTCTGCCCGTAAGTCTGCGAACCAGTTCGTCCCATGATGGCGGGGCAACAAAGATGGTTCTGGAACTAGGCATGGATTGTTTCACCTGCCTTGCTCCCTGAATGTCAATCTCAAGAATCACGAGCTCTCCCCTTTCAATTGCTGCCTCTACAGGCTTTCGAGGGGTGCCGTACTTATTGCTACCATGCACCTCGGCGTATTCGAGCATATCGCCTGCTGCAATCATCTGATCGAACTGTTCGTGACTCAAAAAATAGTAGTGAACGCCATCGATCTCTCCTGGTCTTGGAGCTCTTGTGGTTGCCGACACTGAGAGATGAATGTTCGGAAAGTTTTCAATTATGTGCCTGACCACAGTTCCCTTACCAACGGCTGTTGGTCCTGCGATTACGGCTAACTGAGCTGACATGCTAAAAGCCTATGCCTGTAACAAGCCGGAGCGCAGCTCTGCCTTGGCCGCAGAGATAGCTGGAATAAGACCGGCTGGCCCTGCCTGCAGCACGCTTCGTGAAACAGAGTGAATAACCTGATTAGCACCGGCGCCAAAAAGTTGCCTTGTTGCAGATAGCTCAGCTCCTTGAGCGCCAAACCCAGGGGCAAGAATTGGTGTCGCAGCGGCCGTAGCTTCAACTTGAATTGACTGAAGACCAAAGTTCGCCAGATTAAGGGTTGCACCTAATACGGCACCGAAAGATCCAAGAACTGCATTTGGTGCTGCGGTTACTTTATTAATCTTTTGCAAAGATTCCCAAATCTGCGCGGCAATGGTTTGCCCACTATTCGTGGCCCGTTGAACCTTCGCACCTTCAGGATTTGAAGTAGCCGATAAAACAAACAAACCTTTGCCGCGCTCTAGGCAGCCGGCCATAGTTTCTGAAAGCGAATCAAATCCAAGGTATGGGGAAACTGTTAGTGCATCGCAGACGAAGGGTGCGTTTTGGCCCAACCAGGCGTCAAAATATGCTGACATGGTTGTTCCGATATCTCCACGCTTTGCGTCCATGATCACAACGAGGTCTGTGGTCGCGGCCCTTTCTGCGAGCCGTTCAAGAATCGCAAAACCAGCTGAACCGTGCCGCTCAAAGAATGAAACTTGAGGCTTGATTACCCCAACGTTTCCAACCGCAGCATCAAGAACCAAGTTCGAAAACTTTTCAAGCCCGGCGGCATTATCTTCTAAGCCCCAGTCAGCCAATAGCTGAGAATGCGGGTCTATGCCAACGCAGAGCTGCCCGTATTTCTGAAAGGCGGCGCTGAGCGAAACTCCAAAGTTAGTTGGCAAGTGCAACCGCCCTGTCGTGAGCGTGATCCTGCAGAGACTTCACTGCAAAAGGCCCAGCAATAACTTCTTCGAAAGATCCGATAGCTGCTGAAAGTTGGGCAATTGTTGTGAAAATTGCCTTATCTGCTGCGGTGGTTGCCGCACGAATTTCGTAACCATCTTTTCTAGCACTTGATCCCGAAGGAGTATTTACCACGACATCAATTTTGCCTGCTGTTATCAATTCAACGATTGTCGGACCATCCGCCACTGAGTTGTCATCGGTGTGCTTTCGCACCACCTGAACTTCAATTCCGTGCCTGGCGAGAATGGCAGCGGTACCGCTGGTTGCAAGTACTCTATATCCCAACTGCTGCAGTCTTCGAACCGGAAGAATTACCTGCGGTTTGTCTCTGTCTGAGACCGAAATGAAAATGCTTCCTGAGGTTGGCAAGGCGCTACCTGCCGCAGATTGACTCTTGGCGAATGCCTTAGGGAAGTCAACGTCTATTCCCATCACTTCTCCGGTGGATCGCATCTCAGGGCCAAGGAGCGAGTCAACAAATCTTCCGTCTTTAGTTGCAAATCTCTTGAATGGAAGAACGGCCTCTTTAACCGCAATAGGAGCACCTGCTGGTATGTAGGTGCCGTCTTTCTCTGGTAGGTGACCATCAGCGATGAGACTCTTGATAGTTCTACCAACCATCACCAATGAAGCTGCCTTAGCTAACGTGATGCCAAGAGCCTTTGATACGAAAGGAACAGTTCTAGATGCGCGTGGATTTGCCTCGAGAACATATAGAACGTCTGCCGCCAGAGCGAACTGAACGTTAAGCAGGCCTCGAACACCAATTCCCTGGGCGATCTTAAGAGTTGCCTCTCGTACCCTGGCAATTTGTGAATCACTCATTGTGATTGGAGGCAAGGTGCAACTTGAGTCACCAGAGTGTATTCCTGCTTCTTCAATGTGCTCCATTACTCCACCTACGTAGAGAGTCTCGCCATCAAAAAGGGCGTCGATGTCAATCTCGATTGCATCGTCAAGGAAACGGTCAACAAGTAACGGGTGTTTTGGTCCTACGATTCCTTGATCGGCGATTCTGTCAAAGTAGTCGCGAATTCCAGCTTGATCATAAACAATTTCCATACCGCGACCACCAAGTACGAAAGATGGTCTTACTAGAACCGGATAACCAATTCTGGATGCGATAACCTCTGCCTCGGCAAGATTTAACGCTGTTCCATTAGCTGGGGCAAGCAGGTCACCATCTTCAAGAATCTTAGAGAAGAGGCCACGCTCTTCTGCCAAATCAATTGCATCTGGGGTCGTTCCCAAAATAGGAATGCCTGCGTCTTGTAAACCTTTGGCAAGCCCAAGGGCGGTTTGACCACCTAGTTGAACAACCACGCCAACAAGTTCCCCGCTTTGCTGCTCGGCGTGAATAACCTCTAATACGTCTTCGAGTGTTAGTGGCTCAAAATATAGACGATCAGAAGTGTCGTAATCGGTGGATACGGTTTCCGGGTTGCAGTTGATCATGATCGTTTCGAATCCCGCGTCTGAAAGAGCAAACGATGCGTGAACACAGCTGTAGTCAAACTCAACACCCTGTCCAATTCGATTTGGCCCTGAGCCAAGAATTACTACTTTCTTTCTGTCAGAAGGAGCGACCTCAGTTTCTTGCTCGTAAGTGCTGTAGTGGTAAGGCGTCTCTGCCGGAAATTCACCCGCACAGGTATCAACAGTTTTAAATACCGGTCTAAGTTTCAAGGCATGTCTCATGGCTCGAACTTCGGCTTCGCTAAGCCCTCTTAGCTGGGCAATTTGTGCATCACTAAAGCCGTGTTCTTTTGCGTTCTTAATAACAACGGCATCCAAGCTCGGGGCTTTCGCAACGTCGTCTGCTACTTCGTTGATGAGAACAATTTGGTCAATAAACCAAGGGTCAATCTTGGTTGAATCAAAAACCTGTTCTGCGGTGGCACCCGCCCGAAGCGCCTGTTGAACCTCAACAATTCGGCCATCGGTGGGAGTCTTAATTGCTTCAAGAAGTTCGGCCTTGTTTCCAAGAGGCCCTTCCCAATGGAAAGAGGATCCTCTCTTTTCAAGACTTCGAAGGGCTTTTTGTAAGGCTTGAGAATAGTTTCGACCAATTGCCATGGCCTCTCCAACAGACTTCATGGTGGTGGTTAGCGTGTTGTTGGCTGCCGGAAACTTTTCGAATGCGAAGCGAGGTACCTTAACCACAATGTAGTCAAGTGTTGGCTCAAAGCTCGCCGGTGTGACTCTGGTTATGTCGTTAGGAATTTCATCCAGTGTGTAACCAATCGCTAATTTTGCGGCGATTTTGGCAATTGGAAATCCGGTGGCTTTTGACGCCAATGCAGAAGAGCGGCTAACTCTTGGGTTCATCTCAATAACGACCACACGCCCATTAGCCGGATCTACTGCAAATTGAATGTTGCATCCACCGGTGTCTACCCCCACCGCACGAATAATATCTATGCTGATATCGCGCAGATTTTGATACTCGCGGTCAGTAAGTGTAAGCGCCGGTGCAACTGTAATTGAATCCCCGGTGTGTACACCAACTGGATCAACATTCTCAATTGAACAAACAACTACACAGTTGTCGTTAGTGTCACGCATCAGTTCAAGTTCGTATTCTTTCCAACCAAGAATTGACTCAGAAAGCAGCACCTGGGTAACTGGTGATGCTTGCAATCCAGATTCACATATACGTCGAAGTTCCTCTTCATCGTGTGCGAATCCAGAACCCAAACCACCCATCGTGAACGAAGGTTGAACCATAAGTGGATAGCCAAGTTCAGCTACCGCATCAAGACACTCATCAACGGTCGAACAGATTACAGACTTGGCAACATCGGCACCGGCGTCTAGAACTAATTGTTTGAAAATCTGGCGATCTTCACCTTTTTTTATGGCATCAACTTTGGCGCCAATTAGCTCTACGTTGTATTTTTCTAAAATACCAAGCTCGTGAAGTGCCATTGCCGCGTTCAGGGCAGTTTGTCCGCCGAGCGTTGGCAAAATCGCATCTGGTTTCTCTTTAATGATTATTGATTCAATTACCTCTGGTGTGATGGGCTCAATGTAAGTTGCATCGGCAAAATCAGGGTCTGTCATGATCGTGGCCGGATTGGAGTTCACCAAAATAACTCTGATTCCTTCGGCTCTAAGCACTCGACATGCTTGAGTTCCGGAATAGTCAAACTCGCAGGCTTGGCCAATAACAATTGGACCAGACCCGATAACGAGAACGCTTTGAATGTCTGAACGCTTTGGCATTACTTAGCCACCTTATTTGTCTTGATTAGTTCAACCAGGCGGTCGAATAGGTAATTTGAATCGTGCGGTCCTGCGGCCGCTTCTGGGTGATACTGCACTGAAAAGGCTGGAATGTCTAAACACTCGAGCCCCTCAACGCAGTCGTCGTTCAAGGAAACATGGCTGATACTCACGCGACCAAAACCGGCAGGGCTCTGAACTTCTGGACCGCCGTCAATTTTTACAGCAAAGCCATGATTGTGGGCCGTCACTTCTACCTTGCCGGTTTTGCGATCTAGCACGGGTTGGTTGATACCTCGGTGCCCGAATGGCAACTTATATGTTTCAAATCCAAGAGCTCGCCCAAGTAACTGGTTTCCAAAGCAAATTCCGAAGAATGGAACTTTTGCTTTCAAAATCTCGCGAAGCACAGCCACTTGGTCTCCTGCAGCTTCAGGGTCTCCTGGGCCGTTTGAATAGAAGACTGCATCTGGTTGTGCATCTAACAGAGTCGCGGCTTCAACTTTTGCTGGAAACACCTGAACTTCAAGTCCACGCGCCGACATGTGCTCGATGGTTGATCTCTTAATGCCAAGGTCAACAATTGCTACTTTGCCAAGTCTGTCTCCTTGGGCAGCGACAGAATACGTTTCTTGCGTAGTGACGGCATCGCTAAGTGAGAGGCCCTTCATTCTGCTTGCCGAGTTAACCTCAGCGATGAGAACCTCAATTGGTTGCTTAGAAGCCTCACCAGAGAAAACACCTCCGCGCATCGAGCCAGCGGTTCTGAGGTGCCTGGTCAGCGCTCGAGTATCAATTCCCGAGATTCCAACAACGCCGTACTTTATAAGTTCGTCGGCTAACGACTTTTCAGACCTAAAATTCGAAACAATTCTAGAAGGGTCGCGTACCACATACCCCTCTACCCACACTTTGTTAGATTCCTCGTCGCGTGCGTTAACACCGGTATTGCCAATGTGAGGTGCTGTCTGCACCACGATTTGTCCGGCATATGAAGGATCAGTGAGTGTTTCTTGGTATCCGGTCATGCCCGTCGCGAAAACAACCTCACCAAGAGTCTTGCCCTCTGCGCCATATGACACACCATTGAAAACGCGACCGTCCTCAAGAACTAGAAGTGCTTGGCTCATTTTGTTTCCTCTTTCATGATGATGCTGGAAATGCTTGAAATAACGGCGCCTCTGTCGGCAGAATCTAGAAGTCTAAGGTGAGTGGTAAGTGCGGTTGAATCCTGCATCCAATCAATTTGAATCAGGCCGTCTTTTTCTACGGCTTTATCAATAGCTGTCTGGCCAACACTTATGCTTTGAATACTGGACTTGTCAATTGCTAGTGGGCGTTCACCATTTCGAACTAGCAAAATTCCCTCGGTGAAAATAAAAACCTGTGCTTTACCTCTGCTACCTAGACCGTAGGCGGCGATACGTTCTAGGTGGTTCAGCGCGTAGGTTGTAGCAACATATAAGGCTTTCGCAGATGCAATTGGTTCACCAAAAAATTCAAGCGCCTCTAGCGGCTCGCTAATCGAGGCCGATTGATTAGCAACTCTGTTTCGCCAACTTCTTATTGCAAGCAGCAAGAGCAAAATGAAAATGCCCGCACTTATTACTGCCATCAGATTCTTAGTCATTCGCTTCTTCCTACCTTGGAAAGCTTGCTGTCTTTAACTGTGAAGAATCCGCGGTAGATGGTATGAACAACCTGACCTGGAAGTTCAAGACCAATGTATGGGGAATTCTTTGACTTAGATGCTGATTCTGCAACAACTGTGCGTTTGGCTTCCGGGTTGATCAATGCAATGTTTGCAATAGCGCCAACCTCTAAGGCTTTGCCCTGCTGAGAATCTCCACCAATTTCTGCCGGATTTAGAGAAAGAACCTCAGCAAGTCGTTGCCACGAGGACTTGCCGCTTTCGATCAAAACCTCTTGCGCTACTGAAGCTGCAATTTCTAGGCCAAGCATTCCAAAGGCTGCAGCACTCCACTCGCAATCCTTTGACTCAATTGGGTGCGGAGCATGGTCTGTAGCAATGATGTCAATCGTGCCGTCAATCAGAGCAACTCTAAGGGCTTCTACATCTTTTTTGGTTCTAAGCGGCGGGTTCACTTTGTACACCGAATCATAGGTTTTAACTAGTTCATCGGTGAGCAATAAGTGATGCGGTGTGACTTCAGCGGTTACCTTGATTCCTCTGGCCTTGGCCCAGCGAATTATTTCCACGGAACCTGCTGTAGATAGGTGGCAAATGTGAACTCTTGAATCAACATGTTCAGCCAGCAAGACGTCACGCGCAATTATTGATTCCTCAGCGACTGCTGGCCAACCGGTGAGCCCAAGTTCGGCGCTTACGGCGCCTTCGTTCATCTGGGCGCCTTCGGTTAGCCGCGGCTCTTGCGCGTGCTGGGCAATTACTCCGCCAAATGCTTTTACATATTCCAATGCTCGACGCATCAAAACTGGGTCATGCACGCATTTTCCGTCGTCAGAGAACACCTTCACTTGGGCTTTTGAATTTGCCATGGCCCCAAGCTCCGCCATCTGCTTTCCTTCAAGCCCTACGGTCACAGCGCCAATTGGATACACATCAGCGTATCCAGCCTCTTTGCCCAGGGCAGCCACTTGCTCAACGACACCGGCTGTATCTGCAACAGGCATTGTGTTTGCCATTGCATGTACGGCAGTGAATCCGCCCATTGCAGCCGACTGAGTACCGGTTAGAACAGTTTCACTTTGCTCAAAGCCTGGTTCGCGAAGATGCGTATGCAAATCTACGAATCCCGGAAGTGCAATCAACCCAGTGCAGTCAATAAGTTCAGCGGCTGAAAGGTTTGAACCAATTTCGGTAATCCGATCCCCTACTACAGCTATATCCACTTTGGAGCCATCAGCCAGGGTCGCGTTCTTTAGAACGAAACTAGATTTCATTGTTGTTCCTT
>ERZ1034365.1767-NODE-1767-length-10613-cov-3.098994_pt1 | contig 10613 bp, 4 predicted proteins | sample MGYA00520615_ERZ1034365 | MGnify/ENA primary metagenome ERZ1034365 (study PRJEB33736, sample SAMEA104284505) | Azolla filiculoides | biome: Urban; feature: Water surface; material: Ditch water | place: Netherlands | collected 2015-10-28 | depth 0-0.1 m ... | reverse complement strand
CCATCTTGAGCATGTTTAACGGGGGCATCTTTGTCACCGGGGTCGAAGGCGTTGCCATTGCTTCGGTGCCAGTTTCTCTGGGACGTGTCGGCACTAATTACCTAGATAGGGATGCCATAGTTGTAGCACTCCGAGAAGGGAAGTCTTTTATCGGCAAGCCCGTTACGGGAAAGCGTTTGCAATCTCCAGTTCTCACAATCGCTGTACCCAAGCGGGATGATAGTGGAAATGTAATTGGTGTTTTGGCGGGTATTACCGATCTAGGCAAACCAAACTTTCTCGACAATGTTGTTCAGAGCAGCTATGGCAAGAGCGGCGGCTATTTACTCATTGCGCCGCAGCATAAGCTGATTATCTCCGCCACAGACAAGAGTCGCGTAATGCAGCCGGTGCCCGCAGCAGGCTTCAACGCCATGCTCGACCAGTATATGCAGGGTTATGAAGGTTTTGGCGTCGCTGACAGCTCGCGCGGCATCCCTGAATTGACTGCGGCCAAGAGGATTCCTGCGGCAGATTGGTTTGTCATGGCTACGCTTCCAACTCAGGAAGCCTTTGCAGCAATCGACGCTATGAAACAGCGTCTTCTACTCAGCGCACTCCTTTTTTGTTTGATTGCCGTTGCATTGACCTGGTGGCTTATTACACGGATGCTACGACAGCAGTTGGCGCCGATGCTGACCGCTAGCCGCGCACTGACCTCGCTAGCTATCGTTGATCAGCCAATACAAGCCCTGCCAGTCTCCAGTCAGGACGAAATCGGGGAGCTGGTTGACGGCTTCAATCGATTGCTGGAGATGCTGAGGAAACGCGAAGAAGCATTGCGCGATAGTGCGTTCTTATTAAAGGAGAGCCAGCGGATTGGACAGCTCGGTGGTTGGCATGCAAACCCCATTCGCAATACCGTTATGTGGACAGAGGGGGTATATGAGATTACTGAGTTGCCACTAGACTTTGAGCCTGATCTCGAGACCGCTCTCGATGCCTATCTCCCTGATTCGCGCGAGAGGGTTGTGGAAAACTTGACCAGGGCGCTACAGACAGGCAAGTCCTTCGCCATTCAAGTAGAAGTTCGGGGGGCACGATCGGGGATGCTCAAATGGTGCGAATTGCGTGGTTTTCCGCATTACGACGGAGAAGGGCACATTGACTACTTGACGGGAACGCTCCAGAACATTGCTGAGCGAAAGGAGTCAGAAGATCTATTGCGCAAAAGTGAGCAGCACTTCCGTGCTTTCTTTGAGCGTTCCATGGTGGGAATGGCAGAGACATCGCTTGAAAAGGGGTGGGTCGAGGTTAACGACCGGCTATGCGAAATGCTCGGCTACACCAGGGATGAACTAACACGCATGTCCTGGGCAGAAATCACTCATCCGGATGATCTGGCGGCGGATGTGGACCAGTACAACCGGGTGCTAGCTGGCGAAATCGACGAATACACATTGGACAAACGATTCATTCATCACGACGGTCATGTGGTTTTTACCCAGTTAGCCCTACGCTGTGTGCGCAGGGACGATGGAACGGTCGAATACTTCGTTGCGTTGTTGGACGATATTTCATTGCGCAAACATGCGGAAGCCGAACTCGTACAACACCGCTATCATCTGGAAAACCTTGTAAAAGAACGGACGGCAGCTCTTTCCGTGGCCAAGGATGCTGCAGAAGCCGCGAATCGCGCCAAGAGCACCTTCCTGGCGAACATGTCGCACGAACTGCGTACGCCGATGAACGCCATCATGGGCATGACGAACATTGCACTGCGGCGAGCCGAAGACCCCAAGCTTCGCGATCAACTGGGCAAAATTGACAGTGCCTCGCAGCATCTGCTCCATGTCATAAACGATATCCTCGACATTTCCAAGATTGAGGCCGAGCGCCTCAACTTGGAAATGACGACCTTCAAGCTTGGCCAAGTACTGGAAAACCTCATCAGCTTGATCGGCCACAAAGCCCAAGAAAAAGGCTTGAAACTGCGAACCGATCTCGCCCCGGATATCGCACGTCTCTGGCTATTGGGTGATCCCCTGCGCCTCGGTCAGATCCTGCTCAACTTTACTGCCAATGCTGTCAAGTTCACCGAACGGGGGTCAGTCAGCATACGTACGCGAGTGACAGAGGATTATCCCGAAGAAGTAGTACTGCGCTTCGAAGTCCAGGATACCGGCATCGGCATCACCATCGAAGGTCAGAAGCACCTGTTCACGGCCTTCGAGCAGGCTGATGGATCGATGACCCGAAAATATGGTGGAACCGGACTCGGCCTTGCAATCAGCAAACGCCTTGTCCACATGATGGGTGGCGCAGTTGGTGTCGAGAGCGTCGAGGGGCAAGGTAGCACGTTCTGGTTTACTGTCCGACTCGGCAAGTCTGCCGACGTCGTCAAGCCGACCTTGACTCTTGCGGGGAGTACGGCCGAAGCCCGGCTGAAAGCTTCATTTGCCGGAACCCGCATCCTGCTAGCCGAAGACGAGCCGATCAATCAGGAGGTTTCGCGGGGGCTGCTTGAAGATGTCGGCCTGCTTGTCGATGTAGCCAATGATGGTGCAGAGGCGGTGGATATGTCCAAGCGAACTCCCTACACCCTCGTACTGATGGACATGCAGATGCCAAACATGAGCGGTGTCGATGCCACGCGGGCAATTCGCGTTCTACCCGGCTACGCAGAAACACCGATCCTGGCGATGACGGCGAATGCCTTCGATGAAGACCGCCAAATCTGTATCGAAGCCGGAATGAACGACCATATCGGAAAACCTGTCGATCCAGACAAGTTATTCGAGACATTGTTACAGTGGCTGGAACAATCACGAGGTTGATGCCTCGCCACCTGCGATACGACGTAGTTTAGGTGACTACAAAGTGACGGTAAACAGTCATGGCATATGACTTTGCCAAAGGGAGGCAACGGGCACGCAATTGGTGGTGAGCACCGAAACCCGAATGGCTGTGGACAGTCTGTTTGAGCCATTGACCACAACAATGTGTTGCATGCTGAGGGGATAGCAGCTTCAGACTGGGATGAGATATTCAACTTTCACGGCTAGTTGGCTCTACCATGCCCATTGCTGTCGTTCGTTCTGAATCAGCTGGGTGACCGGTATTCCTCAGGTTGATGCCATTGAGGTTGCGAACCACCTGAAGGGCCGCTTCCATCTCTCAAATATGAATGGGAAAGCGGGGCCCGTTGCTTCGCGCAATCGTTAGGCGAATTCACCAAACTTATTTCCTGAGCTCATAAAACGTCTCGCTCCTTGTCGATGGAAATGATCGGCAAACGCACATGAAACAAGAACGTGCTGCCCAGTCCTTCAGAGCTATTTACGCTGATATCGCCATCCATCATTTTTGCCAAGCGTTTGCAGATCGCCAAGCCTAAACCCGTGCCACCATAACGGCGAGTTGAAGTATTGTCTGCTTGCTCAAACGGAGAGAATAGCCTTGAGCGTGCTTCTTTGTTGATACCAATCCCAGTATCTTTAATTTCGAACCTTATGGATAGATAGGATATCGCTTCCTGGCAGGCAAAGCCTGCTACGGTTACAGAGCCAATCGAGGTAAACTTGATCGCGTTTTCGCCAAGGGTAAAAAGAATCTGCAATAGTCGATTTTGATCCCCCAACAGCTGCCAGTCAGTTAGTTCATCGAGACCTTCGAAATGCAGATCCAATTTCTTCTCGGCTGCTTTGAGCGAGAGTTGTTTCGTGAAACGCTCAACTACATCGCCGAGTTGAAATTCCTCTTGGCTGAGCGTCATGCGTTCCGCTTCTATTTCGGAGATGTCGATCATCTCGTTGATGATTGAGAGAAGTTGTTCGGAGGATTGCTTCACCTTTCCCAAATAATCGAGAAGCTTTGGATCGTCCACACGTCGAAGCGCCAAGCCGGTAATACCCATAATACCGTTCATTGGCGTTCGCAATTCATGCGAGACCTTCGATAGAAACGCAGTTTTGGCCCGACTGGCTGATTCTGCGGCCTCTTTTGCAATGGATAGCGCTAATGTTCGTTCGCGCACAGTTTCTTCCAGATGGTCACGATGCTTTTTGAGCTCTGCTTCTATCTTCGCTTGTTCAGCCTGCGCTTCTTCCAGAAGCCTTTTTTGAGCGAGGCTCTCAGGAATCGCTAGTGCTAGCATCGTTCCTACCCCAACCTCAACCTCGGTCCACGGAGCACTACGGCCTGACCACGACTCGCTCCAAAGCTCGAACGACTTTCTCGGTGTCAGGCGATAATTCCCAGCAGCGTTCTGGATAAAGCCCTCTTCGTATTTACCTGCCCAGTTGATGGTCTGCCGCTTTTCCTTGCGTAGCCAAATGATGCAATTGCGCATTCCTGGCGATGGGGGTGTGCTGAGTACTCCGGCCATTGTGTTTGCTGCGTCAGCTAAATCGGGGCAGTCTTTGCCCAAGTGCTCGCAGTGAAAGACACCTGATATCGATATTGACTCAAGCCATTTGAATAATTGCTCGACTTGAGATTTCTTTGGTGCTTCGCCGCAAACGTGAATTTCGCCTTCTACTACGACAATAATGGCACTGGCACTTAACAGCGTTTGTAACTCAGGCATCAGACGCACAAGGAGTTGTCTGACAGGCAACTTCGGCAAGGTTTTGAGCAGGTCACCAGTATTCTGGTTGGCGCGGTCGGTCAGCCCTTGTTGTTCAAGGGCCTCAAGGGCTGAAAGGCGCGATGAAACGAGGCGACTCAGAAAAATGGCAGCTTCCCTTAGCCCCATTGACGCTGGCTTTTCTGTCATGTGATGGCAAGCAATCAAACCCCATAGTTTTTCTTTCTGCATCAGGGAAATCACCATCGACGAATGCACACCAATATTGCGTAGGTATTCGATATGGATCGGTGAAAGACTTCTCAGTGCAGAATGTGTCAAATCCAGCGGTTTTCGTGTAACAGGGTTGTACTCCGGCATGATTGGCACCGGCGTCGCGTCAACATTGGCAACGACGCGAACCAGATTAGTCGTATAGAGTCTTCGTGCCTGTGCTGGAATATCGCTGGCTGGGAAATGCATTCCAAGATAAGAGGGAGCTGTCTCCGACCGACTTTGTGCAATGACCTGACCATTCCATTGGTGGTCGAATCGATACACCATCACGCTGTCGTATCCCGTTAGCGAACGTACGAGCTGGGTAAGAAGATCGAAGTAGCGCCCGGTTTCAAAATAAGCATCCGTTCGCAGCATGGTCTGCTGGGTCTGTAGCAGAAGTTCGGCGAGGTGTGCCTCTCGATGCTCTCCTTCGTCCCGTTCCATTTCGAGGACGAGCATCTCATCGGAACGGTAGGCATGAAGTATCAGGTCAAGCGATGCACCATCAATCGTTATGCCACCCTTTGCCGTCGCAGTCGGTTGTTCCTGAAGTGCTGCATTCAGCGAAGCAATCTGTGCCAATAACGAGGGCTCGAAGAGGCTGGATAGGGAAGCATTCAGGACACAGGCGATATCCTTCCCGATAAATTCCGCAATGTTTTGGCTGGCTTGGCGGACATGCCACGGTGCTTCTGACGAAAAGGCTAGCAATGCGCCATGTGGTTGCACGTGGCCTATTTGGTGGATTGGTTCGGAGGCACATGCTTCCAATGCGCTTTCAAACTCTTCTTTGTTTAACGACATCACTCCCCCCTGGAAGCGAGATTATTATTGGACACCGCTATATTTTTATTAATCTACGGTCGAAGGCACGCTTCTCTAGTCTATCAAAAGTTGAATAGTGGGGTCACCGATCTTTTGCTGCCTGATACCAATAACCTGACCAACATCCGGGAACTTTCAGAGTGAAGCAGTCTTTAGTATTTTGGCTATGTGGTGAGATTGAATTTCTGCTTCTGGCCGAACTCTGCCTGATGACAAGCTACTGTTGAATTATCAAAGCATTGCAGACGTTCAACGGGGTGTAGGTTTGCATCTTTATGTTCTCTGAAGCGTTGAACCCCAAACCTCTACCCAGCCGGCAATATCACTTCAAATATTGCACCGCCCTCAGGACGATTCACTGCCGTGAGTTTCCCCTTGTGGCGATCGACGATGGCCTTACAGAGTGCCAGCCCGAGGCCTGTACCGCCTGAACCAGTCGCTGTACGAGAACTCTCGTAGAAGGGTTCAAAGATAGCGGTCAGCTCCTTTTCAGGGATACCACACCCTTCATCGATGACCTGAATGCTCAGTCCATTGCCGCTGGATTGTGTGGCATGAATTGGCACCGACTTGTCTTGAAGTTTGACAATTACGGTCGACTGCTCCGGAGAATAGCGCAGGGCGTTACCAATGAGGTGTTCCAGTACCTGATGCAAAAGTGCTTCGTTGCCATAGATGACTGATAGCGACGAGTGATTTTCTATAACGATATTCTGCTGCTGTTTTTTCGCCGCGCCTTCCATCGCGGAGCAACACTGAAAAATGAGTTGAGAGGGTGATAACTGGCGCAGATTTTCAGTTCCAAGATCTGAGTACTCGACCCATGCGGTCTGGGCGAGATTCAGTAGTGATTCGATCAACTGCTGCAACCGTTCCCCAGACTGCTCAATCTTTTCAAAATAATCGCGCAGCTTCTCCGGGGTCGAGTTCCCGACCTTGCCTTTGCCGATCTTCGCAAAGCCGAGAATCCCATGCATGGGCGTACGCATTTCGTGGCTCACGTTGGACATGAAGCGCGTCTTGACTGCATTGGCTGATTCGGCCTCTGCCCGCGCCGTAGCTAGTTCTGCTGTGCGCGCATACACCCGGCGCTCCAGTTCGAGGTGTGCTTTCTTACGCTCGGAGATGTCGCGAACGAGAAACACAAATTCATCAGCCGGCGCAGGCATGTAAGTAACACTTACCTCAACGTCAAGCAAACGCCCGTCGCGGCAGCGATGTCTGTCTTCATAGCGATCAAAGCCCTTTTCACGAATCGGGTGCAACATCTCGGGCTTGGCTTCGGAGTCATTCTGCTCCTTGATATCCCACACCATCATGCTCAACACTTCCTCCCGCGAGTAGCCCAGCATCCGGCAGTAGATTTCGTTGGCATCGATACAGTTACCAACCGCATTAGCTAATATGAAACCATCCTGCGTGGTGTTCAATATCCCTTGGTACTCATCCTCGACCGTAATCAGCTTGACCTGTGTCTGCTCTAATTGCATCCCCACATAAGCCATGTGTGAGAGCGCACCGGTCAATAGTCCAGCTATTGCAATCAAAATGCCGCCATAAGTCGTTGCCATCATGTCTGCGTTGATTGCGCTGAACGCAACCTCGCTTAGGCGTAGCAGGAATCCAGCAACCAATAGGCCGTGGAAACCAGCGATCACCAGGGCGCTACGATTTTGAAACCTTCGGCCGATCTGCCAAGAAATAAAAGTTATATAGCCAAACAGGAGCGACAAGAGAAAATGTATGTACCCAAGGCGCAAGACAATGTTATCGAGTACAACCCTGATGTACTCGAAGATGACGATTGAGATGATTGCACATAGCACTAGCCAAAGCATTGGCCACGGCTTACCGATTTCATGCCGCAGCGACTGAATACGAATGAGAGTACCCAAAACAACAAGGAAGTTGGCCAACGGATAACTTGCCCAGGCAGGCACTTGCAAACGTAAGCCAAACAAAATGGTCCCGACTCCAAGCAAAATGCCGCTGACACACCATAGCCCAAGCTTCAGAGAGGGTGACCTGGACAATGCCCACCAAGTGAAAGCAGGCATGACCAAAACCACTATACCCGCAAGCTGAAAGGCTGTTGGGGTGTGAAAAGAAGTCATGTTCGTAGAGGTTGTAGTTAAGTAGTTAGAAATCGAATCATTGCTTGCGTGGGCCTGTACTTTGCGCCCCAGTATGTTAAAGCCATTTACTGGTTGCCACCTATCAACAGTGGCATATGGCTGCCTTTGACAGTAAGCCAACAGGTATTTCTACCTTATAGCGGTATTATCCGATGGCCGCATTGGCCGAGTAGCACGGATGGCGATCCGGCAGCTATTAGCGTGGAGCAGCCCTTTAAATGGCAGCAAACGAAATAGGCTGACGGTCCGGTTGTGGCCGAGTGGGTGAGTTGGATGCTGCGCCAGAAAGCCGACGGTCGCCGAAACCTGAATTTTTTAATGGTTTTAGTGCGGCGCGTATGCCACTGAGTATTTCCGGCCAATTGCGGTCTGCTAGCTTCGATGCAAGCCCGCAATGATCCGATCCATTTGGCGGCGGTGAATCTGCTGGTGAATGGCTCCGAGGCAAACCCAGCGCTGCGGAGTCAAGTCGCCGAACCAGGGATGGGGTGCAGTATTTTGCGCATTGCGATTTCCGGTGTAATGCACAAGCTTGTCTTGGTAATTCTCCAGAAACACCCGATACGCTGAAACAATGCCCTCGTCGTTTTGGCCCTTGGGTTTCACGTCCACAATATCCGCCTTTACCGAAGCCGCCTGTCCATGCGTCAGCTCGATAACCCCGGTCGCAACCCTGGAACCGACCTCAATCAAATGCTCAAGAACCATCGCCGCCGACCAGTATCGCGAACTGTCCTCGATACCCATCGGCGCGCGGATCAGAACGCGGGTCTGCAATGCCTCGGGCGCGAGAGATTGCGCCGCAGCAACAACTCTCTCACCCTCGTGCAGGAACAGCTGGAGCGCCTTATCCCATGAGGTCGTCCGGCAAAATGCGGGAAAGAACACATGGCGCAGGACGAATGCCTGTAGTCGCGGCAAACCGGCACCAGGTGCCTCCAGATTAGCATTCGGGGAGGAATTCAAATCAGGCTCGTCCATCATGCGATCCTTCAGTAAAGGAGACTCTTCAAGACTGTCATGGCCCTTTAGTCTTTCTGGCAGCAATCTACCTTAACTCAAATGGGTTAGAAAGACGGAAATTGGCTAACGGAACTCGAGGTGCGGTTTTCCTCCGTAATTAGCTGCAACTGCATTGCCTCCGGTGAAGCAGAAGGTTTCATCAAGCTTGGGTCGATGACCGCTTCAAAACAACGGTCGAAATGAACGTCGGCTATGGAGCGACACACTCCACCGACCGGTCATGGCCGAATGTGTGAGCTGGCAGGATCGCCCCAAAGCGGCCGCACAACTTTCCACCCAATAGTTAGCAGTGCGGCCGTCACAGGCGCTTAAATTTCCGTTTGCTCAGAAATCTCCAGCGCATCATCTACTTCAATACCAAGGTATCGGACAGTACTTTCCAGCTTGGTGTGCCCAAGCAACAACTGAACTGCTCGCAGGTTTTTGGTTCGTTTGTAGATCAGTGTCGCCTTGGTTCTCCGCATCGTGTGCGTGCCATAAACCGTCGAGTCGAGGCCAATGGCTGAAACCCACTGATGCACGATCCTCGCATATTGCCGCGTTGACACGTGTGGTGATTTCGATAACCGGCTCGGAAACAGATATTGCTCAGACCTCAGCTTTGCCTTCTCCATCCAGGCAGCAACAGCAGTCCTTGTTGGCTCGGTGAGTTCAAACTGAACTGGCCGTTGGGTTTTTCGTTGGACCACCATCGCCCGCGCCAAAATTTGATTTCCGTGAGTGATGTCGCGCACCTTGAGATTGACCAGATCGCATCCGCGCAACTTGCTATCGATGGCTAAATTGAACATCGCCAGATCTCGAATCAAGTGCTCGTTTTGAAGATGAATGCGGATTGCCCAGATATCCTTCGGCTTGAGCGGAGGTTTCTGCCCGATCAATTTACCTTTGTTCCAGGGCTCCCGAGATTGATTGGATTCCATTTCAGACTCCTTCTTTGGTTGATGGAGTCTGATTGTGTTGCCAAATCCCAGACGCCCGCTTTGGGGCGAGCCTGCCAACTCACACATTCGGCCAGCAAGAGTCATTCGTCGGCAAGAACCGTCGGGCAGCTAGACTGTTTGCAGACGAATGACTTTTGCATAGCCAGAGGCCGCTGTCGTCCGGAAACCTGTCGTTAGAAATCGTCTCGTTCCAGCGCACGTAGCAAGGTCGAAAACAGCTCCTCGGGCGTGAAGGGCTTGGTCAGAAAGTCGGTCATCCCGGCGTCCATGCACTGCGCCTTATCCTCAGAAAAGGCATTGGCGGTCATGGCGATGATCGGTGTGTCCCGATACCCGAGAAGGTGCCGTATTTCCTTTGTCGCCTCTAGCCCGTTTAGTTTCGGCATCTGCATGTCCATGAAAATGGCCTCGTATCTGTTCTTCCGTGCTAGGGCGAGGGCCTCTGCGCCATCCTCCGCCATGTCTGTGACAAGATCGACCGCTTCAAGCTGGATCAGGGCGACCTCCCGGTTTATAGGTTCGTCATCAACTACCAGAATGCGCTTTCCGGCGTAGCATTTCCGAAGTTCAGTCTCGGCATCGACCGCTGTGTGTGTCACCGCTTCAGGCGCCATGCCGCGCTTTTTCAGTTTTACCTTAAACCAGAAAGTGCTTCCAACTCCCGGCGTGCTGTGTGCGCCGACCTCTCCCCCCATCAATTTGGCCAGATGCCGAGTAATTGCTAATCCAAGGCCGGTGCCACCGTACTTGCGGGTCATAGAGTTGTCGGCTTGCTCAAAAGCGGTGAAGAGTCGCGACATAGTTTCGGGGTGGATGCCGATGCCAGTGTCCGCCACCTCGAAGCGCACCATCACCGAATTG
>ERZ1034365.1766-NODE-1766-length-10614-cov-2.156591_pt1 | contig 10614 bp, 11 predicted proteins | sample MGYA00520615_ERZ1034365 | MGnify/ENA primary metagenome ERZ1034365 (study PRJEB33736, sample SAMEA104284505) | Azolla filiculoides | biome: Urban; feature: Water surface; material: Ditch water | place: Netherlands | collected 2015-10-28 | depth 0-0.1 m ... | reverse complement strand
ATGTTTGAAGCTGGAATCGTGGATCCTGCAAAAGTTGAAAGAGTTGCTATGCAAAATGCTGTTTCAGTTGCATCACTTTTATTAACAACAGAAGCTACTGTTACAGATATAAAAGAAGATAAACCTGCAATGCCTTCTATGCCTGATATGGGTATGGGTGGAATGCCTGGAATGATGTAATCAAATAATATTTGATTTTTTTAAGAGGCAAGGTTTTAAACTTTGCCTTTTTTTTTATCGTGAAAAAAGATAAGATAATCGTTGTACCAATATTTTCTTTACTTTTAATTTCTATTATACCTTTATGAATATCAATTATCTTTTTTAAAATAGACATTCCAAGTCCTGTTCCACCTGAATTTTTGTTTCTACTTTTATCTGTTCTATAAAATTTTTCAAATATTTTTTCTTGTTCATTTAGTGGAATTCCTATTCCAAAATCTTGAATTGAAATATTAAAAATACCGTCATTTATATAGCTTTTTACTATAACTTGTGAATTTTTATGACTAAATTGGATAGCATTTTTTAAAGCATTTTTTAATGCTATTTTTAAAAGATTAGGGAAACCTTTAAATTCTATAGTATCTTCTAAAATAAAATTAATCTCAACTTGATGTAGTTTTGCAAAACTTTTAATTTCATTTATTGATTCATCAATTAATTCATCAAAATAGAAATTTTCTTGTTTATCTAGTATTAAATCTTTTTCATTTTTTGCCAAAAATAGTAAATCATTGATAGTTTGTTCTATTAAAGTTAATTCATTTAGAGAATTATTTAGCGCATTTTTATATTCATCAGTTGTTCTTTCTTTTCTTAGCGTAACTTCTATTTCTCCTCTTATGATTGTAAGTGGTGTTTTTAATTCATGGGAAGCATCTGAACTAAATTGAGAAATTCTTTCAAAAGAGTTTTCTAGTCTTGAAAGAAGGTTATTTACTTCATCAATTAATTGATTTATTTCATCTTTTGTATTTGTTGTTTTTAATCTTGCAGATAAATCATTTGCATTGATTTGTTTTAACTCATTCAAAATATTTTCAATTGGCAAAAAAGATTTATAAATCAAAAAATTCCCACCAATAATTCCGAAAATCAGAATTATTGGTAAAATAAAACTTAGAATATATAAAATATTTTCCAAAGTAGAATTAAGTATCTCTTTTGTTGTAGCAACTTCTATGATTACTTTTTTTTCATTATGGAAATTGATTTTAATCCTACTTACTAAGTAGTTATTTTGTTCTTCAAAATTAATAGTATTCTCTTCTAAAGATTTTAAATATTTATTATCATGTTCTATATTGTTTGGAAAATTTGCGGTTTGGATTATCTTTTCATGAGTAATATCATCTAAAATTCTAATATAAAGTGGTTCAAATTTATACTCTTTTTCTTCATCTAAAGAAGTAGCTAAAATTGCACTTTTTTCAAGTAAATCATCTGTAACATCAAGTATTATTACTTTCAGGGTTGCTTGAAGTTTATCAAGAGTTGATATTTCAAGAGCTTTGTATAAAGAAAAAGAAAAAATAGCAAGAATTACAACTTGAATTATAAAGCTATAAATTAGGAGTTTCTTTTTTATAGAAAGTTTAGTTTTCACTTATTTTAAATCCTATTCCTCTTATTGTTTTGATTAGTTTTTTATCAAAATTTTTATCTATTTTATTTCTTAATCTATAAATATACACATTTACAATATTGCTAATATTTGAATCTTCAAAAGAAGATAAAGCTTCATTTATAGTAGTTTCACTTAAAACTCTATCTTTATTTTTTATTAGATATTCAAGTAAAGTAAACTCTTTTTGAGTTAATGTGATATTTTGGTTTGCACGAATAGCTGTTTTATTTAATAAATCAAGTTCTAAATCAGCGATATTTACTTTTGTTTGATTTGAATTTATTATTCTTAGTTGAACTCTTATTCTTGCTAATAACTCAGCAAATGAAAAAGGTTTTGCTAAATAATCATTTGCTCCATTGTCTAAACCTTTTATTTTATCTTCAATAGAGTCTTTAGCTGTTAACATGATAATTGGTGTTTGGATATTTGCTTTTCTTAAGCTTTTACAAACTTCCATTCCATCTTTAATTGGAAGCATAATATCAAGTAAAATCAAATCATACTCATTTACACTTGCAAGGTATAAACCTTCATCACCATTTGTTGAAGAATCAACTATATAGCACTCTTCTTCTAAACCTTTTTTTAAAAAGTTAATTATTTTTAGGTCGTCTTCGATTATTAAAATTTTCATAAATTATTCTACACTTTTTGTGATTAATTTAACTATTGTTATTTCTGCATTTGCTTTATATCTAAGTTTTAAACCCCAAGTTCCTAAGCCTTTGTTTACATAAATAGCTGTATTCTTTTTGTAAAAAATTCCTGCTAAAAAAGGTTGAACAAGTCCTACAAAATAGTGAAAAGGATAAATTTGTCCGCCATGTGTATGTCCACATAGAAAAAGATTTGCCTTTGAATCAAGAGCAATTTTGTAATCTTTTGGTTGATGTGAGATAAAAATAGATGGTTCATTTAAAAGATAGTTTTTTATCTTTTCTTCTTCTCTTTTTATACCAAAAAACTTTGAAAATCTATCAGGAAGACCAGCAATAAATATAGTTTCATTTTTATAAATAAATTCTTTGCAAGAATTATCCATAAAAATAAAATTAGAAAGTTCTTTTTTTAAATCTTCTAAACCATAAAAGAAATCATGATTTCCACTTATGTAATAAACTTTAAATTTTAAAGTATTTAAAATTTGAAGTTGTTCTTTTATAAATTTTACTTTTGTATCGATTATATCGCCAGTTATTACACAAAAATCAAAAACTAATTCATTACATAACTTTACAAGGTTTTGTACATTTTCAAGGCTTGTCTTTTTATTAATATGTAAATCGCTTAAATGCAAAATTTTTAAATCATTAAGTTTTGCACTTTTTACAGAAATATCAATTGTTTGAATATTAGAAAGAGTCATTTAAAAACCCCTTCTAATTCATATATAGATGATAAAAATTTTATATCTTTTACAAAACCATTTTTTATAAAATAAACGGTGATTTTATTTTCTTCTTCCATAAATTTTTTATTGTTTTCATCGTAAATCAGTAAAATATCGTATTTGTAATCTCTCATTTTTGGAATAGTAAACATTTTTACAATAATAGAAGGAACATATGAAATGTCATTTATAAAAATAGTATGACTTTTATCTAAAAAATCACTTTGTTTTGATGATAAAAAGTCATTTACAAGGTTTGAAGTTTGCTTTTGAAAAGTTACAATAATCGTAGAAATTTCACTAGTAATAGTATGAATTTTATCAAACTGATTTGCTAGTGAAAAAGTACTTATTTTATCATCTATTTTTAAAGTAGCTGCATTTGCATAAAAACAAATTAGGGTTGATAAAATAAGTTTTCTTAACATCTATTTTACTTCATTTAAAGAGATATTATAAGTAATGTCAATTTGATTTCTAACTGTTAAAAAGACCATTTTTGGTGGTTCTAAATTGAAATCTGTAAGGTTAAATGAAAAACCTCCATTTAATAAAATCTCATTATTTTGTTGATTGATAATAATTTTTGCTTTAATATTTTTTGTAACACCATTTAATGTTAACGCACCTTTTATTTCGTAATCAGTTTCATTTTTTGTGATACTTTTAATATCAAAAGAGATTGTTTTGAATTTTTCTACATTCAATAACTTATACATATTTGTATCTCTGTCTTTTTTTTCACTTATTAGTGATAAAGTTTCAAAATAAATTTTACCTTTGATTGATTCAATACCATTTTCAATTGTTAAATCAGCTTTTACATTTTTTGTTGCTGGATTAATTTCACTATCTCCAAAAACTTCTGTATGAGCTTTTATCTCACCACTTTGCACATTTATACTAGATGCGTTTGCTCCTAGAACTAGACCTAAAATTACTAATAATTTAAACATATTTAATCTCCTTTTTATTTGGTTTATAATCACTTAACATTATTTTAAATATCACAATTAATAAAATAATTGGAACAAATAAAATTAAATTTGCAATTGCTACAAAAAGCCCAGCACCTGATGCCATCCAACCAATACCAATCATATAAAAGGTAATAGTTTTGAAATCTTTTTTTGAAATAGTTTGCAAAATTACCACATTGTAATAAGATATTACAAATGGATAAACAATAGATAAAATAAATCCCTCCCTTAAAAAATAAAATAGATACGAAAGCGTGAATAAAGTCAATATAAATAGACCTTTTTGGTTTTGGTCAATTCTAAAAAATAAAGCACTAAACACACCAACAACATGAAACAGTGCAATTTGAAAAGTATATCCATCTCTCCAAATAGAAATTGTCACATCCCTTGAAAGTGATTCAAAAAGTGCAGAATCTAAAAAAACCCATAAAACCATAATTAATAGTGGAAAACTTTGGCTTGATTTTTTTATTGCTTCATTTTGTGGTAAAAATCTTGAGGCAATTAAAGTAATTGATGTTAATACTATTGCAATTACTCCTCTTTGTTCAACTTCATAATTAAATAGCAAAGTTCCCGTAACATAAGAGATACTCAAAGCCAAACCTAATTCTAATAGGGTTGTTTTTTTAACCTCATTTATGATTAATGGTGCCATACTTCCAACTGCAAATCCTAAGATAAATAGGGTGTACATATTGAAATTCGGATATAAAATACTCATAATTAATTGAATAATTAAAAATAGTGATATTCTATTTCTAAAGTCAATTTTTATATATGAAACCAATAGTGAACCAATAACTCCACCAATAGGAAGAGGAGCTATTAAAAATAGGTTTGATGAAAAGTATTCAACAACTCCTGTTTGTGCTATAAGTAAATAGTAGCAAAGTTCACTTGCAATAAAAAGTATTAAAATTAATCTTTGCATAAAACATCCTTTTTATAAAAAAAGATTAAATAAACAAATACAAAAGATAGATCAAATAGACAAATTGCCAATGCTTCAAATCCTAATTTTCCGCTTGAATATAAAGCAAAAAACATAGAACTGGCAAATACTCTAATAATCACACTTAGGTTTACTAAAAGCACTTGGCTTGATGGATTTTTTAATGCCATATAGTGAATAATTCCTGTCATACTAACAAAAGCAAAAACCACATATTCATAAATACCACTAAAAGTAAATCCAACAATTGGGTAAACAAAACTAGCAAGTAGTATTAAAAAAACTCCACCTAAACCATCACTTAAAACTCCTGCAATATTGTAAAGCTCAAGTTTTGAATAATTTGCTTTGATTTTTATAAAAGCAAAGATGAAAATTAAAGCAAAAAAACCAAAAGCAGTTCTAGCTATCCACAGCTTATCACTTGGAATATTTATAAACCCAGCTTGCGTAAATCCAGAGATACTTAAAACTATAAATATTCCAATAAGTGCAAAAACATAACTATTTAAGTATATAGATTTTTGAAGCTCTTTTATACTATTTATATACATAGCAATAACCATAAAAAATACTCCAACACCCATTGCCACATGTGCATGAGCCACAATTAAATCGTTTCTATGAAATAGCCATCTAATTTCAGGAATAAATAGAATATTTCCTTCAATATCCACAAATAAAAAGGCTAAGATTGAAATTAACAGAGCTTTTTTTGCGTGTGTTTCAATATTGCTATCTTTAAACCATCTATATAAAAGTGGAATATATAGAAGTGTTAAATATTGAGCTACCCACTCTTGATTGTAAGTTAGTGGTTCAAAGAAGATTCTATATAATACTGTTCCAAAATAAAAAATTGTTGGAATAATCCATAAAATATTCCATCTTGCTTTAAACTCGCCATTATTTAAAAGTTTGATTATCAAATAATATATTGGAATCAAAGCTAAACTCATTCCAAGAGTGTTATCTCCATGTGGACCACTAACTGTGCTTTCCACTTGTCCAATAATTGGATTCATTAAAACCAAAAGTGCAATTGGTGCAATTGTTACGATTCTTAGACAAATTTTTATCCATAAAGGCAAAATCTTATATAACTTGATAAATTTATATAAAGCAATAATATAAAATAGACCAGAAAGTGCAAGTAAGAAGTTTAATTCATAGGCAAAATCATAAAATGCCAAACCTCTATTTTTACCTAAAAGTAGTGAAACTATCATAAAAACTAAAAATATATACCAAGTAATTGAGTAAAGATTTAGGTATCTTAATCCCTCTTTATCAAAACCAACTTCTTTATTTATAAGTAAAAAAGGCAAAAATGAAAGCATTAAAGGAACAAAACCATAAAGCATCAATGAAATATGAATAGCTCTCATACTTATTGGATTTAAAGTAGTAGAATCAATACTAAATCCCAAAAGATTTATTGAATAAATAATTCCAAAAAAAAGTCCAAGAGCAAAAAAAGCTATTGAGATTTTAAAGTTTGTATTAATAAAGTTGTTGAAATTATTGTATTTTTCCATCTTTTACCTCATAAATTTTATTTGTTAAATTTGCTAATTCTTTATCGTGAGTTGCCACAATGATTGTTGTTCCTTTTTCACATAAACTTTTAAATATTTCAAAAACATTTAAAGAGTTTTTAGAGTCTAAATTTCCCGTTGGTTCATCGGCAAAGATAACCTTAGGATTATTTATCAAAGCTCTTGCAATTGCAACTCTTTGTCTTTGACCTCCTGAAATTTCATTTGGATATTTGTCTATTAGATTTTCAATTCCCAAAAGTTTTAATAAATCAAAAATCTCCTCTTTTGAAGCCTTTTCATTTGCAAGATTTATATTTTCTTTTACACTTAAATAATTGATTAAATAGTGGAATTGAAAAATAAAACCAATATTGTTTTTTCTAAAATCATCTATATTTTTTATATCTTTATAGTTTGTTCCTTCATAAACAATATCTCCACTTGTGGGTTTTAAAAGGGTTGATAATATAGATAAAAGTGTAGATTTTCCACTTCCACTTTCTCCAATTATTGCCACAAATTCACCACTTTTTATTTGTAGATTTATATTTTCTAATGCTAAATCTTTATTGTAATAGTGTGTTAGATTTGAAACTTTCATCATATTTTATTTCCTTGAATCAACTCAACTGGATCAGTTTTGGCTGCATTTAGTGCTGGAATTATTGAGCCAAGAATAGACATCAAAATAGAAGCCACAAAAACATAAAAGGCAAGTTGTGTTGAAATCTCACCATTTACATAACCTTGCAATTCTTTCGCATTTTTTACAAAAAACAAGATGATATTTGAAAGTAAATATGCACTTATAAAACTAATTAATCCTAAAATAAAACTCTCTACCATAATTGAGTAAACTATTTTTGAAGTGCTAATTCCTAAAGCTCTTTTGATTCCAAATTCACTTTTTCTTTGATTTACAGTAATACTCATTAGACTCACGATTCCAAGTAAACCCATAGAAAATGCCACAAAAGAGACAACATTTGATGAGGTTTGAATGATTTTAAATTGATTATAGTTATCCACAAAACTTTGTGTTGATTTCACATCTATATCATTTGATAGATTTTTTATGCTTTCTATTATTTTGTTTGTATTTGCATCAAGTTGGCTATTTACCAAAATCATAGAAGCAGATTTATTGAAAATTTCTCCAGCATCTTTTATAGTTAATACAACTCCACCATTTTCAAAGCCAATTTCACTTTTGAAAACACCAGAGATTTTAAAAGTTTTATTTGCTATTTGAACTTGTGTTTTATCATTTAGTTGATTATAAATAGAGTTTCCAACTATCACTTCATCTTTTTTTGGATATTGACCACTTAGAAGAGTATATTTATTAAATCTATTATCACTTGAACCATAGATGGCAACTATTGGAAGTTTTTCAACAGGACTAGCTCCTACAATTAAAGCACTTGAAATTTTTACACCTTCAATTTTGTCTATTCTTTCCATAAGATTTATATCTATATTTGAGAAAAATGTATCAGAGATTTTTGCTTGAGTTACTATAATGTCTCCATCACTTTTTAGCATAGATGAATACATAGAGATAACACCATTTGAAATAGAGCTAATTAAAAATATAGAAACTATTGAGAATATTAGACTTAGAAGTATTAGTAAAGTTTTTAGTTTGTTAGCCATCAAAGCTTTCATTGCGTAAAAAATCAATATTATTCCTTTATTATTTTAAGGAATTGTAGGCTTTGAATATGAAAGTAGAATGAACAAAATATGAATATTTGTTCATAATTGATTTTAGAGGTCCTTAAATTGCTCTCTTATTTGTTTTATCTCTTCAATATTTTCAAAAAAAGCATCTATAACTTTTGGATCAAAATGTTCACCTTTTTCACTATTAAATAGTTCAAAAATTTTTTCATCTTCCCATGCTTTTTTATAAACTCTGTGGCTTCCAAGGGCATCAAAAACATCTGCAACTGCTGTAATTCTTGCAAATATATGAATATCTTCGCCTTTTAAACCTCTAGGATAGCCTTTACCATTGTATTTTTCATGGTGTTCATTTGATACGATGGCTGCTGTTTGTAAAATTGCTTTTGATGAGTGTTTTAGCATATCAAAGCCCAATTGTGCGTGAGTTTTCATAATTTCAAACTCTTCAGGTGTTAATTTCCCTGGTTTATTTAAAATATTATCAGGAATACCTACTTTTCCAATATCGTGCATTGGACTTGCAAGTTTTAACATCTCTGCATCATCGCCAGAAATTCCAAGTTTTAAAGCAAGAAGTTTTGAATATTCAGCAACTCTTTTTACATGATTTCCTGTCTCTTTACTTCTTGTTTCTGCAATTTCACCCATTGTGTAGATAATCTCTTTTTGAGTGTTTATAATTTCATCACTTAAAGATTCTATTTGATGAATACCATCTTTTATTGTTGTTGCCATATTTTTCATGGCAAATGAAATTTCCCCTAACTCATCTGGTCTATTTATGATTATTGTATTTTCATATTTTCCATTTTCAATTTTATTTATATTTTCAATAATAGTTTTTGTATCTTCTTTTAAAACTTTTCCAAATACTATTGCTAAAACAATTGCAGAAATTATCATTAATAAACCAATATATAAAATCTCAATAGTAACGTGTTTATCAATAGTTCCTTCATAGTTGTATCTGCTAATGATTAATAAAAGAGTAATTATTGGAGAGATTGTAAATATCAAAAATGTTTCAACTATTCTTTGTGAAATTTTTTCGTTAAATATAATAAATGTTTGTTTCTTTGAAATCTCTTTATACCTTTTTTCAAAAATAATATATTCAATTTGAGCAATAATTGCAGCTCCTAAAGTTATGTAACTTGAAAATATTTTTAAATGACTTGAAATTGGAAAATTAGGATATAAAATAGAATGAAGAATAAAAGCAGAAATTCCAGCCATTATCCAAGATGTTATACTTAAAAAATATGCAAGCCTTGGAAGTGATAAATTTTCCTTTGCTTCTTTAAAATAAGCATATAAAAACTCTCTATAAACTAAATGTAAAAGAAAAATTATAAATAAATTTCTAAATAACTTATCATGTTGAAGTCCATCAATAAATGAACAAACATTAATACAAAATGTTTGTAAAAAAATTATTGAAGAAAAAGATAAAAGATAGATTATTAATCTTGTTTTTTTATTTAATAAGTCCTGTATATTTATACTGTTTTTTTCCATTAGTAAGATTCCATTTGTAAAATTAGAGCTAATTGTATCAATAAAGTGTTTATTTTTACTAAGTTAGATAAAATACAAAAAAAATTGAAAGATAAAAGATGAAAAAAGAGTTAATAAAGATTATAAAAGATGCTGGAAAGATTTTAAAAGAGGGATTTTATACAGATAAAAATATCTCTTTTAAAGCTAAAAAAGATTTGGTAACACAGTTTGATGTTGAAGTAGAAAAATATCTAAAAAAGAAATTTGCCAAAAAGTTTAAAGAGTTTAATATTATTGCAGAAGAATCGGATAATACAAATATAGAGTTTAATAATTCAATTATTATTGATCCAATTGATGGAACAACAAACTTTGTAAATGGAGTTCCTCATACTGCCATTTCTGTTGGAGTTTATAAAAATAAAAAACCATATTTAGCTGTTGTTTATAATCCAATTTTAGATGAATTATATACAGCAAAAATAGGTAAGGGTGCATTTTTAAATGGTAAAAAACTAAAAGTTAGTTCTGAAGATAATTTCCAAAAATCACTAATTGCAACGGGATTTCCATATACAAGCGGAAGTAATGAAAATGATTTAAATGACGTATTAAAAAGAATAAAAGATGTACTTCCTTTATGTCAAGATTTAAGAAGATTAGGTTCTGCTTCACTTGATTTATGTTATGTGGCATGTGGAACTTATGAAGGTTATTATGAAATGAACTTAAAACCTTGGGATGTAAGTGCTGGTGTTTTAATTGTAACTGAAGCTGGAGGAATTGTTTCAAATATAAATGGAGATGAATATAATTTATTTGAAGATAAATATCTAGTTGCATCAAATGGTAAAATTCATAATGAGTTTATTAAAAATCTAAATTTGTAAAAAAGTACAAATTTAGTAATTGTTGAATATAAT
>ERZ1034365.1765-NODE-1765-length-10622-cov-2.176482_pt1 | contig 10622 bp, 5 predicted proteins | sample MGYA00520615_ERZ1034365 | MGnify/ENA primary metagenome ERZ1034365 (study PRJEB33736, sample SAMEA104284505) | Azolla filiculoides | biome: Urban; feature: Water surface; material: Ditch water | place: Netherlands | collected 2015-10-28 | depth 0-0.1 m ... | reverse complement strand
CACGCAAGCCGACGCTGGAAATAAAAACAACTGCCCGTTTGCATCTGTTACTTAACGTCCGCGGTGCGCTGCCAAATAACGATAATGCTCATCCAAAAAAGTAACAGCACTCTCAATCAGAGGCAAATAGCGACTAATATCAGCATTGGCATAACTTTTTGTTTCCAATATCATTTGGCAAAATTCCAGCACAGTTTCCCATTCATATTCGAGCCAGGCATTGTATTCCACGCCTTTGTCTGCATAATCAGGACGTTTCCAACCATATTCGCTTGGGTTTGGCAATCCGAAGTTTTCTAATTGTTCTGCAAAGCAAGCACCATCATGATTCCAATATATTTTGGAGCGCAATTCGGCATTCTTCAACAACCGATTGTAGAATTCAAACTGAGGTGTCATCAAATCATAATCGCCACTCTTGAGCATTGGCCAGTAAACCAGTCGCTGATTTTGAGCTGTGAATGTTCCACCGCCCCATTTGCGGTAATCGGGCGTAAGTTTCAGTGTAGAATCAACATAAACCGGGTCGAAAGTGAAAAGTCCGCCATTGAAACGCGTAGGCCAATCGCTGTGCGCATTGCATCCCAACATGTAACGAAAAAGCGTGTAATTGCGCGACAGATTTGCTGCCTCACCATCGATATGGATAAAACTGCGATTCCAGAATGCATTCCACCAGACAATGCTTTGCTTGCGGTCGGAAGTCGGATTGATGGTGGCTATAGTTTTGTTAAGCGATGTTTCCCAATATGCCATTGTGCTGGCTTGCGAAGTTTCGAGTGCAATAGTTATCTGCTGTTGTTTGGCAGGCTTTTTCGACTTGAAAATCCATGCCTGAAAATCTGTTCCGGCATAAATTCCTTTTTCTGTATGGGAGAAAACGAGATTTTTAGTCCATAGTTTTCCTCCCGAAATCAGGTTGGCAAGCGGATTATAAAGCTGAGTTTTTACATTTTCCAAACCTTGTTGAGCTACGGTTACATCAAAAATTGTTTTTTCGGGATTTTGATGAAAGAAAAGAACAGCATCGTTGGAGACAATAACCGAATCTTTTTTGATTGTAAGTCCCGCCGGAACTGCCCATTTATACGAATTTTGCTGTCCTTCATTTTTGCGAATTAATCGATCTGCGTATCGCCAGTTTTCGTAATGAACTTCGCAGGAGACTGCTTTTTTACTCTGAATATCAACGTGAATAACGGGTTTTTGTACATCGGCCCAAAGTTGAACGGTTGTACCATTTGCCGAAATTTCTACATAACCATCGTTCACTTTCAAGGTCTGTTTAAAATCAGTAGCTTTTAAAAACGGGTTAGGAGTGAGGCGAAAGCGAAACCGACCTTGTTTGAGTAAGGTGTTATTTTCGTCAAAAGCTCCACTCTTAGCAACATAAAAAAGCACATCACCATTTTCTACCCATACGTTCATTCCCACATCGCCACCACCGCAGGGCATCGATTGAGATGAGTTCTGGGACGGAGAAGTCCATACGAGGTCAAATTCCGCTCCTTTTGCAAGAAACGAAACCAATAGGAAAAACAATATGTAATTAAGTTTTATCATTGTTTGTTTTAAACATCAAAAGAGTATAAAAGTATCACAAAAACAGATAATTAAACAGGCTGTTTAATTTAAGGAGAAATTGAAGTACTCAAAAGATTTATTCAAAAACTTTTGTTCTCTTTTTTGTGATCTTATGAGGTTGTTCTTTTACCAATTATCACTTCTAAAACTTGATACGGGTAAACCTTCAGTGCTGAATAAATCACCTTCAGCGTAGTTTTCAAATGCGTAACGCACTGCAACCGGCTTTTTGACCTGTTCGCATTTCACGTAAATCTTGCTGCGAACAATCCATGCCTTTGCGGGATAAAATACTTTGTCGTCTCCGGCAATAGTAAATAATTTTGATTCGCCACCTTTGGCTGTCAGCCAAATCGGTGCTCTATCGAAACTTACATGAACGGTATCGTTATGAATTTCAATGCCTTTGTAAAGTGGACTTTCGGAAGCTACGCCCAGAATATTATAAGTTTTTGTGAGGGCTAGAAGTGCTAATCGCTCTCCGGGAATTTGTTTTTTAGGAGGATGAATGCCTTCTTTCAATCCTGCATCCAGCAATACCGCCATACCTGATTTCGGAATAATTGTCTCGGCTTTCAGTTGTGCTTCGCGCAAAAATGCCGAGTTAATCACTTCTTTGCCTTTTTCGGTCACCAACGAATAATCGTAAGGCGCAATCTGAGAATAATAAAATGGAATGGTGTCTTTCAGTGCCCAGTTTTTGCGCCAACCTGCCACCAACGTACTGAACATTTCGGTGTAAGTATTTGCTCTGTCGTAGTTCGTTTCGCCCTGATACCAGATAATTCCTTTCATCGATAAACCAACTAATGGTTCAATCATGGCATTGTACAGCATGGTTTGCGCACGGTTTTTATCTTTAATGCCTTCTTCCGATGTCGGGATTTTTACTTGTGGAAATGCTTTCAACATTTCTTCACTCATCCACGCTTCGGCCGATGAACCGCCCCAAGCACTCAAAATTAATCCAACGGGAACATTGAGATTTTTATTCAATAATCGACCAAAATAATAGGCAGTTGCACTAAATTCTTTTACTATTTCCGGATTTGCTTCCTGCCATTGCCCCGTAACATCATTTTGAGGGATTAAAGATGCATTGCGTTTTACAGTAAAAAGTCTGATGTCAGCGTTTTTGCTGTTGAGAATGTCCATGTTTGCTCCTTCAATCGGCTGATTTTTGAAACCTTTCATGGGCATTTCCATGTTGCTTTGTCCGGAACATAACCACAGTTCGCCCAGCAATATATTTTTCAATGTAACAGTTTTACCATCACTGATACTTATTGTTTGTGGTTTTTTGTCAGTTAGAGGAGTTTGAAAAGTTGCTTTCCAGTCACCCGAAAGACCTGCAACGGTCTTTATTGCTTTCCTGCTCCACGAAGTTTTGATTGTAACGGTTTTATTCGCTTCAGCTTTCCCCCAAAGATTTACCTGCGTGTTTTGCTGCATCAGCATATTATCCCCAAAAATTGCAGGTAGCTTTATTTCGGCGTGGAGTACCGACAATGAGCAAAATAGAAAAAATAATATCTTTGAAATACGGTTCATATAATTGAATGTTTTACTTTCTAATAATTGTTATCGGCCCCAATAGTCCGGCTTCTAGCAGTTTATCTTCCTTTAATCGGTACTTTCCATCTGTCCAAATGCCTTCGAAAGGCGGAGTGCCTTTATCAGCACCATTTATGGCATTTGCCCAGGTATTTGTTACTTCAATTTCGAGCGCGTTGGTGCCTTTTTTCAGTGCTTTGGTGATGTCCACTTCGTAAGGTGCTGTCCATGCCGTACCGCAATCTATACCGTTTATACGAACGGAGGCAAGGTTGCTGACTTTTCCTAAATTTATCCAAACATTGGTTCGATTGTCGTTCCACACAAAATTACTTTGGTAAATAGCAGTGCCTGAATAGTATTTAATTAGTGGATTTTCACTTTTACTCCAGTCGAAAAGCATTTCTGTTACAATACTTTGTTTATTGTTTTGAAAGTTGATTTTCCAATTAAATTTGATGTCGTTGGTTGCATAGCTGTTCATAGCTTGCAGTTGATTTGTCTGATTTAAAGGAGCTTTTTCTCCAAAAACAATAAAAACGGATTCGTAAGGATGAAGATCTATCGAAATATAAACTCTGTCATTGCTTTGCTGACATCTCGATGGAATAGAGATGTCGCCATTTACAGGATTCCATAGTTGTGGAATTCCTTTTTGGTTTCTGAAAGATACACCAAAAGATTGAGCCGTATTTTGTTGATTAGTAATAAAATAAATATCCATATTTTCACTTCTTCTGTGCGTCCAGGCTATGTTCGGAGGTAAAATAATATCCGGCTCAATGTTCAATCCGTTAAGAATAGGTAATTTTGGAATACTCACGCCTGACTGTTTTAGTTGTGCTAATTTATCCGTAACCGGTTTTGATAATTTAGTTGCATGGGGAATAATAACTGCACTATAGGCAGCACCGCCTGGCAAAACCATTTTCCCGTTTTCGGCTTTTGCCTGTAAAAGCGCATCTTTATTAAACGAATCGTAAGCATACCCATTCAGCGGATTAATCCAGTCTTCGGCTTTCAGTATATTGGCTGAATGATTGACTCCGGCAGGCATTTCGCGCATCGGCTGATTGACGTTTGCCAACCTTTTTTGCTCACTTTCCACGCGCTCTTTTCCTACAATTCTGGGCAAAAGCGGAACGAGTTTATCCGGAGTCAATGCACGCGAAGGAATTTCTTCACCTGTAAAAACAGCTATATCCACTACTGGTTTTCCGTATTGCAACATGGTTTGGCAGCGGGCAACGTAATCCACAAAAGCCTTTCCATGTTTCCACCAGGTTTGGTCGCGCTGAAAGAAAAGCCCAATGCCATTGAGCGTTGTTCCCGGAGCTTTATCGGTATACGGATTATGCACAAAAACATGGAAAAAGAGTTTGTTGATTCCTAACGCAAAATTTCGGTCGAGCAGTGGTTTCAGCATGGCTGGATCTTCGTTCCAGTTGGTGCGTAGTTGCGTAAAACCTTCCGCCTGAATGATATTTTTGCCATAAATATGCGCGCCGCTTATGGCATCGAGCATATCGTTGGGTTTATCGTGGGTTGGGCTTTTCAGCCAAAATTCGCCACTCGGATAATCAACGTATTTAAAATGCAAAAGCCCTTCGCTCATCATAGTTGGCGCGACATTTTCGGAACTGAATTTCACTCCCGCTTTTTTGGCTTCATCCGCCAGAACACCGAAAAAATTATCAACGATTAATTCTGAAATCGTTTTGCGGACATCGTACAAAACTTTCTCGGAAGTCGCGATATCATTTAACGGAATCCCCGCCATAACCGGCAAATAATCCACTATATCGTAACCTCTGCGTTTTTTGAATTCGGATTGAAAAACAGGCGACCAATTTTGGCTACCGCATTCCCAACTGTCCATATGCAATATTTTTACCACTTTTGATGCCAATTCAGGCCCCGCCGTTCTAAGCATTTCACCAAACCAATGGTTCAATTGAAAACGAACAGCCTCGGCATTGAATTTATCCACTTCCAATCCTCTTCCTGCTCCTGCAGTAGCATTTTCGTGACCTGTAGAAGTGTATCCCATTCTGATAATTCGCCATTTGCCTTTCGGCGAAAGCCAAGAAATCGTACCGTTGGCATCGACAAATTTGGAGATATTAATCATTTTTGATTGTTCCACACAATCGTTTTTACCAATTTGTTCAGCAGAAGTTTGAGGACTCAATCGCCAAATCGCTCCTGATTTTCCTTGGTAATTATCAATTAAAGGTTCGTTCGACAGATATATTTTAGCTACTTTCAAACCCTGATTCCATTTGGCTGGATCTAAATCTTCTGCACCTGGTTCCGTGCCTTCCGGATCGTAAACAAATCGGAAATATTTAGCTTTTGTTGGAACAATACTGTGGGTATAAAATGCATCTGCATCTTGCCAACCTTGGCGTGGTGTGGTCAATCGGCCAAGGTTTTTGAAATTTATACCGTCATCACTTACCTCAACAATCAAACGATGCGCCTGAAAATTGTTTCCTTTGGTTTCTATCTGAATGGATTTGCACAAAAACGGTTTATCAAATTCGTATTGAATCCATCCTTTTTCCTTTAATCGAAATTGATCGTCTTTCTTGGAATCACTTAAAAACGAAGCGTCGAAATCAGCTATTGTAGAAGTAATTTTGGGTTGGATTGCTTTGGAAGAAACAAAACTTTCTTTTACAGGAATTGCAAAAACGGCAATGTCTTTATAATAGTCTTTGTAATGATTTGGAACGGGCAATTGCATTTGAATTTTAGCTCCACCATTCACGAAAGTGTCTGCCCAAACTACTTTTTGCATCGAGTTTTCAGGGGTTATCCAAGGCCCTCCGGCTACGGCAAAACCATCGGCGGGATGAAACGCAATTTTTACGCCCAATCGGTCGGCTTCTGTCAATGCCCAATGCACCAAATTCCAGAATTCCTTACTCAACTGCAAAACAGGCGGATCCATCAATGGCGGATTTGCTGGGCCTTTGATGGTCATTAAATAAGCACCTCCAATTCCCGCTTGTTTCATTGCTTCCAAATCGGCGGTAATGCCTTCTTTAGAATAGGCACTTTGCATCCAATACCAATACACCCAAGGTCTTGAGGATTCGATTGTCGGCTGGAACAAGGTGTTTTCTTTTTTAGGAACTTCCTGTGCGGAAACGAATCCCGCAAGAAGTAAAATAAAAAAGAGGTGTTTTTTTTGAAACATTATTGCTGTTATTATCCGTTTACTTTGTCATTCCGAAGGAATCTCACATTAGTTGCTCTAGTTGCAGAGATTCCTTCGGAATGACAAATTGTACTTTTTAAAATTAATATTTAAACTTCTTCAAGTTATTTTCCAATTCATTATTTGAACCCGTGAAAGGCATTAAATAAAAACTATACTGATAATCTCCCGAAGGAATCTGATATTTTTCTATAGGGGCTGCCACTGGCGACCAAGAATCGTTTCCGCCCACTCCCATCTGAATCAAATCAATATTCAGGGTTAGAAAACCTGGATTTTTCAGGTCGAAAGTGTGTTTGGCTTCGCTTACATTTTCTTGGGTGTAAGGCCAAGCACTTGCGCTCAACGGTTTTGTGTCCTGAACTACCAATAATCCTTTGTTTTTTTGAGGCGTTGTAAATGCCATCCATCTTACCTCGGTTCTGTTGGCGTTTTCTTGCGGCATTTGAAAGGGCTCGATGAATTTATCGATTGGCAACGAATAACGTCCGATGGTAAAGCCGAAACTGCGGTCGATATAATTTTCTGATTCTCCTTTTCCGTACCAAGAAATTTGCTCGAAATCCTTTTGAACTCCCATTTGCATTCCTATTTTCGGAATATTCGGCAGTTTATTCGACGCCTTCAAACTGTAATCTACTTTTATCGTTCCGTTGGGTTTGATGTTATAGACCACACTTACATTGGCACTGTCTTTTATCATTTCGTAATCACTGACGATTTTAATTTCGCCATTTGATTTATCTAAAGTGATGTTGGTCAATTTTGGTTTGGCGGTGTACCATTGTTTTAAAATCTTGTTGGGTTTCCAACCTTTGCGGTCGTTATCGGTAAGCGGTCGGGTAAAATTGGGCAACAAAGGAGCGAAAACCTGTTCTTGACCTTTAAAAATATAAGAACTTAATGCGCCATTTTTTTTACTTATTGCAATGTCAAAAGATTGTCCTTTTAGTTTAAATTCTGAATCTGTTTCAGCAATAGCAATCTTGTTTGAACTTTCTTTTGCAGCCGCATAAGCTGATTTTTTTTGCAACAAAAATTGATCTGTTGCCACGGAAAAACCTTTAGAAGCCCATTCTTTGTCTTTCGAAAGTTGGAATTCGATGTTCAAGAAATATTCGGCATCGGCTTTCATTTTTGGCAAATATGGACTTACATTTAGAACCGTAGATTCTCCCGCTTTTAATTGAAAAGGTTGTAGTTTTTGTGTTTTTACAACAATGCCATTTTCTAAAATTTGCAAAACAGGGATGTACTCTTCTAATGATTTTTCGGCTTGGCGGTTTTTGATATTCAATTTGAAATTCGCCTCCAAGGTTGAAACAACAGGTTGATAAATCCATTTGTTTTCATACATCGCCGCTTTTGGTCTTCCGTCTGCAGCTACTAATCCATTGATACTGAAATTCCCGTCGTGCTTCAATTCGCCAAAATCGCCTCCGTAAGCATAATATTCCTTTCCTGTTCTATAATCGGTTTTTAGAATTCCTTGGTCTTTGAAATCCCAAATGCAACCACCAATAATTCTTGGCGTGTTGCGAAATTCGTCCCATAATTCTTTTAAATTTCCGGTGGAATTCCCCATAGAATGCGAGTATTCCACAAACAAAATTGGTCGGGTGTCTTTCTTTTGATCCACCAAAAACTTGGGAGTAAAAACTCCGGGATAAAAACGGCTGACCATATCTACATAAGGTTCGTCCTGCGGATTTTCATATCGATGCGAATGATCTACAGTTTTTGGATATTTAGGATCGAGCGGATCAATGTAGCCTTCCAATCTCGGATTTCCTTGTGCTGGTTCGTAATGAACGGGACGCGTAATATCAAAATCGTGTGTCCATCCTGCCATTGCTGCGTGATTTGGTCCTTTTCCGGCTTCGTTCCCCAAACTCCACATCACGACAGACGGATGATTTTTATCCCTTTCGACCATTCGACTCATACGTTCCAAATAGGCATTCGTCCATTTGGGTTCGTTGCTCAATTTTCCACCCAATCCGTGGGTTTCCAGATTGGCTTCGTCCATCACCATAATTCCGTATTCGTCACATAATTCATAAATGTATGGGTCAAGGGGATAGTGGCTGGCTCGAATAAAATTGAAATTGAATTTCTTAATCGTAGTAATATCTTCCTTCATATCGGCTCTAGTCAAGGCTTTTCCTCGAATGGGATGATGGTCGCCACGATTGACACCATACACATAAGTCTCTTTGCCGTTGATGAGCATTTTGCCATTTTCTTTCGAAAATTCTATCGAACGAAATCCTACTTTACAGGATTTGGATTCGGTTATAACCCCGTTCGCATCTTTGATAGACATTACCAAAGTATAGAGATTTGGTGTTTCTGAACTCCATTTTAATGGATTTTTGATGGTTTCTTCAAACATTCCAAAACGCACATTATCCAGACGAGGATAGCTTTCGTTCAGCATATCAATCACTGGTTTTTGAAGCGGTTCTTTGAATAAAGGCTGATTATTGGCGTCGTATAATTGTGCCTGAAAAGTATAATCTTTGATGTTGGCACCCGTCAAGTTCTCTACTTTTGGACGCAATTGAAAAACGGCATCTTGATAATTTTTGTCTAATTTGGTTTGATAAAAGAAATCCTGAATGCGCAGTTTTGGCTCTGCCATAATAAAAACTTCACGTTGTATTCCGCTCATTCGCCAATGATCTTGGTCTTCCAGATACGAACCATCCGCCCAACGAATCACTTGCACGGAAACCACATTTTCACCTTCTTTCAAATAAGGTGTAATATCAAATTCCGAAGGCAGAAAACTGTCTTCGCCATAGCCCAAAAATTGACCGTTTAACCAAACCTGAAAACCAGAACTCACGGCTCCAAAATGCAAGGTTATAGTCATTTCTTTCCAGTTGGCTGGAACGGTAAAACTGCGTTGGTACGAACCAATTCCGTTGTAATCTTTGGGAACGAAAGGCGGATTTACAGGTCGGAACGGATAAACCGCACTTTTGTAAATCGGGTTGTCATAACCCTTAAATTCCCAGTTGGAAGGCACTTCAATTTTGTCCCAACCAGATACATTTCCTTTATAAAAATCTTTGGAAGCTTCCTTGAAATTTACGGCATATTTAAAATTCCAATCGCCATTCAACATTTGGATTCGGCTCTTGGTTCGGTCACCTTTTAGGGCATCTTCCACATTAGAATAAGAATATCCAGTAGCTCTGGCAGGCTGCCTGTTAATGCTCGTAATAGTTGGGTCTTCCCAAGGAGTTGGGTATATATTTTTGCAGGTTCGGGAATTCCCGCAGGCTCTCCTGTCACCAATTGTGCCTGTGCCGTTATTCCAAACAGGATAAAAAATAGTACTTTAAAATTATTCATTATTTCTTCGCTTTTTTCTCTGGCGGAGCCACAAAATTCGTTTCACTTTTTCCTAAATCCTTGGAAGTTGCTACTGCAATTCCTCTTTGTTCCGCTTTGTTTACTGCGCAATAAAAATGATAGACTACGCCATTGTGTTTTACCACAAATGATTTATGGGCAAACATATTATCATACGGTTCTGACGATTCAATTAAATTGTCGCCTTTCCAGTCGTTCCAATGAATTAAATCGTTCGACACGGCAAAACGGTTGAAAGCTCCCTGATTCCAATCTCTCCAAAAAGCTCCGAAATAAAACATCACCCAAGTATCATTGATTCTCTGAATGTAAGCATCTCCCGTGATTCCTCTATGGTTATTCAAAACTGGATTTTTACCGTAACGTTTCCAAGTTTTCATATCGTTTGAAACTGCCATTCCAATTCGTTCTGCGCCTTTTTGTGGTTTCAAACTGTCGCCCCGGGCGTTGTAATACATCACAAAATTATGTCCTGTTAATTTTTCTTTGTCACGAATGATGCTGTTTTTGTACATCGTGCTATTGTCCCACCAGCTTACATCTTTGTCTTTTGGTGTCAAAACCGGATTTTCGAGTCTTTGAAATTCGTGTGGTTTTGTTGGCGATTCCTTGGTATAAGCCATTCCAATTGATAAAACGCCGGCTTCGTAACCTTTGCTGTCTCCGCCAAAATAACTCATCCAGTATTTGTCATCGTATTTTTCCCATTCGTAGCTTCCGCCCCAAGTCGGGTCTTGTAATGCAATGTATCCTGCTTTTTGGTTGACGTCCCAGTGTTTTTCGTTTTCCGAGAAAGACATTACTTTTCCTAAATGTTTCCAGTGCAATAAATCATCACTTTCTGCCAGCCAGGTTTCGTAACCTCTTCCGTCAT
>ERZ1034365.1764-NODE-1764-length-10627-cov-2.017156_pt1 | contig 10627 bp, 10 predicted proteins | sample MGYA00520615_ERZ1034365 | MGnify/ENA primary metagenome ERZ1034365 (study PRJEB33736, sample SAMEA104284505) | Azolla filiculoides | biome: Urban; feature: Water surface; material: Ditch water | place: Netherlands | collected 2015-10-28 | depth 0-0.1 m ... | reverse complement strand
GGACGAGGATAGGCAAGGATCGCTCGCAAGACCGGTGGTGGCAAACAGTCGGTCCCCGCCGACCCAGAAGCCCGTGGCGGCACCGGGGAGCAGCGCTGCACGCATGAGGGCTCCGGCTGGTTCGTCGTCTGCCCGCTCGAGCCGGCGAGCGGCGCCCTCCGGCGCCGCGCCGCGGGCCGGTGAGTTTTTCAAGGCCGGCGTTGACATCGTTTGCCAAGGTATAAACATCGACCTGCGCACGACCACAGCTTGGGCAGCTGACGATCTCTAGTTTGCGAGGGCGAAGATTCAACGATTCAAGAATCTGCGACCCAACCTTGATTTCTTCAACCGGTGGAGCAGACAGTGAAACTCGGATGGTGTCGCCAATGCCCTGCGCTAGAAGAGCCCCAAAAGCCACCGAGGACTTGATGGTTCCCTGGAAAGCCGGACCTGCCTCGGTTACACCGAGGTGCAGTGGCCAGTCGCCGCGTTCAGACAGCATTTGGTAGGCCTTGACCATTACCACGGGGTCGTTGTGCTTGACCGAAATCTTGAAGTCGTGGAAATCGTGCTCTTCGAAAAGGCTTGCCTCCCACACGGCAGACTCGACAAGCGCCTCGGCGGTTGCCTTGCCGTATTTTTGCAGCAGTCGAGGGTCTAGCGAACCAGCATTGACGCCAATACGAATTGAGACGCCGGCGTCTTTGGCTGCCTTTGCAATCTCGCCAACTTTGTCATCAAACTGACGGATGTTGCCCGGGTTTACTCGAACCGCACCACAACCAGCGTCGATTGCCTGGAAAACGTATTTTGGCTGGAAGTGGATGTCGGCGATGACCGGGATCTGCGACTTGCGTGCAATTAGTTGAAGGCGATCTGCGTCGTCTTGGCTTGGGACGGCCACACGAACGATGTCACAGCCCGAAGCGGTTAGCTCGGCAATCTGCTGCAAGGTTGCGTTGACATCGGTGGTTGGAGTGGTGCACATCGACTGCACCGAGATAGGTGCGTCGCCACCAACGGCAACCTTGCCAACCATGATCTGACGGGTCTTGCGACGAGGCGCAAGAACAGGAGGCGGTGCCTTTGGAAGACCTAGATTTGTGGCGGCCAAGATAGCTCACTTTCGATTGCTGTTGCCACAATCATAAACAACCTTTAGTAGCTAATTGGGTTGATGATGTCGGCAAGGATTAGAACGGCGCTCATGGCCATTAGCAGGATGAAAACGAACCAGGTTGCCGGCATCAAAATTGCTGTGTCAACCGGGCCTGGGGCTGGTTTGCGCAAGACTTTGAAAATGCCATGCTTGATCCATTCGTAAACGCCACCGGCGATGTGCCCACCATCAAGCGGCAACAACGGCAGCATGTTGAAGGCGAATAGAGCGAAGTTGAGCGAAGCCAGAATCAGCAAGCCGGTTGAAAGTTTTTCGAGCCCCGAGGCGGTTTCGGAGGATGAAACCTCACCGGCAATTTGACCGATGCCCACGATTGAGATTGCGCCAGAAGTTTTGCGCGGTTCGCCAGAAAAGGTTGCGACGGCGGTCTCGGTAAGTTGCTGAGGCAAGTGGCCGATCATGTCAAAGACCTGACCAACCGAAGCGACCGATTGAGTTAGCGAGGTGCCAAGCGGAAGTGGTCTTAGCTCGGTGCCAAGGGCGATGCCTAGGACCGGAGTCGAGATCAGGATTGGCTTGCCGTCGGCATCAACTTCGAGAGAACCATTCGAGCCAACCTTGCCGCGCAAACCCGTTGCCGGAGTGATGTTTAGCGTGACTAATTTGCCCGAACGCTCAACCACGATCTCGGCAGCTACCGAGGTTTTCATTAGGTCGGCGAGGGCCTGCCAGTCAGCAACCGGCGCACCTGCATAAGACACAATTTTGTCGCCGGCTGCAAGCCCTGCGACTTTGGCTGGCGACTGTGGGTCAGACGACTGACAAGCCTGCTGAATGGTCGGGTCGAAAATGACACACTGACTGACCTCGCCAACGTTGAACGCCGATGCCCGAGAATGCCACCGACATCAGCACCGTGCCGAGGATCAGGTTCATGAATGGGCCGCCAAACATGATGACCAAGCGCTTGTAGACCGGGAGCTTGTAGAACATTCGACTTTCGTCGCCAGGACCTACGTGCTCTTCGTGCGCATGTCTGGCGCTGGTGACCATGCCGCTGAAAAAACCTTGACCCTCTTTTTGACCGGGCTTCGCCGGCACATACATGCCGATCATTGTGATGAAGCCACCGAGAGGAATTAGGCGAATCGAGTATTCGGTTTCGCCAATTTGCTTAGAAAAAAGCCTTGGGCCGAACCCGATCGCGTATCGAGGCACCTTGATGCCGAAAAGTTTTGCTGGAAGAAGGTGCCCGAGCTCGTGCAGCCCGATTGAGAAGCCTATGCCTACTGCAACAGCCAGAATGCCTAGAACGTAGAGAAGAGAATCGGTCACGACTAAACCCTAACGCTGGTGTCTGACAATTTGCCTAGCAAGCCTGGGCAATAACGCCGTTGGCCCGATCTCGCGCCCAGACCTCGGCCGCAAGCACAGACTGCAGAGAGAGTTCCTTGTCGGCCTCATGAGCATCGACGACTCGCTTTACGAGGTCGACAATCTGATTGAAGCCGATCTTGCCCGCGTGGAAAGCCTCGACTGCTTCTTCGTTTGCGGCGTTGAAGACTGCCGGATAGGTCAGCCCAGCGGAGCCGACCTGGCGAGCCAGGCGAACCGCACCAAAAACCGATTCATTGAGCGGTTCGAAGTTCCAGGTTGCGGCTTGAGTCCAGTCACAAGCTGCCGCAACATTGGGCACACGGTCTGGCCAAGACATTCCAAGCGCGATCGGAAGCTTCATGTTTGGTGGCGAGCACTGAGCCAAAACCGAACCATCCACGAATTCAACCATCGAGTGAACCACCGACTGTGGGTGCACGGTGACATCGATGCGATCAAAAGGAATGTCAAACAAGAGGTGAGCCTCAATGAGCTCAAGCCCCTTGTTGACCAAAGTTGCCGAGTTGGTAGTGACGACCTTGCCCATGACCCAGGTTGGGTGCGCTAGCGCTTGAGCCGGAGTAACGGCATCCAGTTGCTCTCGCGACCAACCGCGGAAAGGGCCGCCCGAAGCGGTGAGAATGAGCTTGCGAACTTCGGCCTTGGCGCCCCCGAGTAGACACTGGGCAAGCGCAGAGTGCTCGCTGTCGACCGGCACTATTTGACCTGGAGCTGCGGCTTCGGTTACTAACCGACCGCCGACAATCAGAGACTCTTTGTTCGCTAGCGCGAGTGTCTTGCCGGTTTTGAGTGTTGCAAGTGTTGGCGCCAGACCAATCGAGCCGGTGATGCCGTTAACGACCACATCGGCGTCGGTATCTTCGACCAAGCGGGTAGCAGCTTCGGCCCCCTGAACCGCGCGCACTCCCCCGAATTCCGCGCTCTGCTGATCGAGCAATTCTTTGTTCTGGCCAGCGGCAAGACCTACCAGCTGAAAACGGTCAGGATTTGCTGCAATAACCTCGAGGGCTTGGGTGCCAATCGAGCCGGTTGAACCAAGAATAATCACGCGACGCATGGGTCAATCTTGCCACTTCACTGAGAGTTTTCGGTCATGGGCTTTCATAGCCAAACCCGAGGCTTAGACTTTTAGTTATGAGCGAGTTTCCAGTCGCGCAAGAGCGCAAAGTAGTCACATCAATCCCCGGCCCCAAGTCGCAGGCACTTCATGCGCGCCGCCTTGATGCTGTATCGGCCGGAGCCGGTGCCGCACTTCCTGTCTACATCGAAAAAGCGCATGGCGCCATCGTGGTTGACGCCGATGGAAACCACCTGATCGACCTTGGCGCGGGTATTGGCGTAACAACAATCGGTCACACCAACGACGCAGTGGTCAAGGCCGTGCAAGAGCAGGTTGCCAACCTGACTCACACCCTTTTCACCCTGACCCCATACGAGCAGTATGTCGAGGTTTGTGAGCTTCTAAACAAGAACACCCCTGGAAGTCACAAGAAGAAGTCAGTCTTGTTCAACTCGGGCGCTGAGGCTGTTGAGAACGCGGTCAAGATTGCCCGCAAGGCAACTCGCAAGAACGGCATCGTCGTTTTCGACCACGCCTACCACGGTCGCACCAACTTGACCTATTCGATGAACTTCAAAGCCGCTCCCTACGGCAACGGTTTTGGCCCAATGGCTGGCAGCATTCAGCACGTTCCTATGTCTTACCCGTTCCGTGACCCAGCCGGCATGACCGGCGCCGAGGCCGCGCAGCGCGCAATCACATACATTGAAAAGCGCGTTGGCCTTGAAGACCTAGCAGCGGTTGTAATCGAGCCAATTCAGGGCGAGGGCGGCTTTATCGTGCCGGCGCCGGGCTTCTTGAAGACTTTGAGCGACTGGACCCACGCGAACGGCGTAGTTCTGATTGCCGACGAGGTTCAGTCGGGCGTTGCCCGCACCGGCCGCTGGTTCGCTAGCGACTGGGAAGAGGGCTTTGAGCCTGACCTAATGACCATTGCCAAGGGCATCGCCGGCGGTATGCCGATTTCGGCGGTCACCGGTCGTGCCGAAATCATGGATGCCTCACACCCTGGCGGACTTGGTGGAACCTTCGGCGGAAACCCAGTTGCTGCCGCAGCTGCCGTAGCCGTTCTCAAGCAGATTGAGGCCGGAGGCGTTATCGAACGTGCTCAGCAGATCGAAACCCTGCTCAGCGCTCGCCTAAACGAACTCAAGGCCAAGTACCCGGCGGTTGGCGATGTTCGTGGCCGCGGCGCCATGATGGCGATCGAGTTTGTTGAACCTGGCACCTCGAACCCAAACCAGGCTGCCGTCGACAAGCTAGTGAAGCACTGCCACTCAAACGGCGTGCTCATCTTGAATGCCGGCACCTACTACAACGTGATTCGCTTCTTGCCCCCTTTGGCAATCAGCGACGCCTTGCTAAACGAGGCCATCGATGTTCTCGAAGAAGGCATCAAGAGCCTCTAACTTTGAAAAAAACCCCGAGAAACTGACTCGGGGCTTTTTCCTTGGCCTACTTACTGAGACGCTTCTGCTTGATTGAGGTGCGAATCTGCACCGTCATCACGATTGCAATAGCCAGGATGAAGACCGCCGAACCAATCACGTTTGCCTCGGCTGGGATGCCTCTGGCAGCAGCCGTGTAAACAAACTTGGGGAACGTTGTCTCTGGACCTGCGTTGAAGTTGGTGATGATGAAGTCGTCGAAGCTAAGTGCAAATGCGAGCAGCGCCGCCGAGATGATGCCTGGCAAAAGCAACGGGAACGTGATCTTCCAGAAAACCTGGGTTGGCGAACCGTAAAGGTCTCGACCGGCTTCTTCGAGCGATGGGTCTAGCGATGCCACACGGGCTTTAACCGTGACCACGACGAAGCTTAGGCAGAACATAACGTGCGCAATGATGATGGTCAACAGGCCCTTTTGGGTGCCCATGCTCAAGAACTGAGATGCCAGGCCAGCACCAAGCACTACCTCTGGCGTTGCCATCGGCAAGAAGAGCAACAGGCTAACCGCAGAGCGGAACTTGAAACGGTATCGAACCAGCGCGATGGCGATCATGGTGCCGAGCGTGGTGGCAATCACAGTAGAGATCACACCGATCAGCACCGAGTTGGCGAAGGCTTCACAAACGCCTTGCTGGTTGCAAACGCCGGTCCATTTGTCGAGCGTGAAACCGCGCCAAGAAATGTTCGATTTGACCGAGTCGTTGAACGAGAACGCGAAGGTGTAACCGATCGGAATCAGAAGGTAGATGATTGCCAGAAGCGAGTAAATCGCCAGTGCGTATTTGCCAAAGGAAAACTTTCTCACAGCAGATCATCCGTTCCGCTGCGCTTCACATAGAAGGTCACTAGCAACAGAATCGCCAACATCAACAACACGGATAGCGCCGAAGCTGCCGGGTAGTCGTTGATCTGAAGGTAGTTGGTCTCGACAACGTTTCCGATCATCGCGGTCTCGGTCGAACCCAAGAAGTCGCGGCTGGCGTTTACGTAGTCGCCGGCAATCGGTATGAAGGTAAGCAGAGTTCCCGAAATGATGCCAGGCAGTGAAAGCGGCAGGGTGATCTTCCGGAACGTGGTTACCGGGCTGGCATACAGGTCGGCACCAGCCTCAAGATAACGAATGTCGAGGCGCTCGAGGGTTGAATAGATCGGCAACGTCATGAAAGGGATGAACGCGTAGGTGAGGCCAAAGATGACCATGAAAGGTGTGCCAACCAAATACTGGTCGCCGGCTAGGAGCCCCGTGCTCTGCAAGGTGTTGACGATCCAAGACTCGTTCGAAAAGATCTGCTTCCAGGCGATTGTGCGAAGCAAGAAACTGATGAAGAATGGCGCGATCACCAAGGTGAGCATCAAGCCCTGCAGGAGCGGACGACGACGAGCCTTTACACCGATGAAATAAGCCAGCGGGTAGCTGATAAGAAGAGCCAATACTGTGGCAGCCAAGGCATATGTAAACGACCGAATTATGTGTGGCCAATAGCTTTCGATGACCAACCAGTAGTTTTCAATCGCAAAACCATACTGGTATCTACCGATTTCACCGCTGACGTCTGGAACCTGGAGTGAAGTAATGATCAGAGAGAAAAGCGGGGTGAGAAAGAACAAGCCAAGATACATCAAACCCGGAAGCAAAAGAATCCAGGCCACCCGACCCGACTTGGGTGGAGCCTTGGCTGAGGGGCCGGTATTCTGCCCAAATGCTGCAAATGCCATCGCTAGATCACCGAAATTGATTCGGTGTGGGTGTTTGCCGGCAAGTCGGCAAGTCCAAAGCTGTGCTCAACCTTCCAACTAACCCAAACCTTGGCTCCAAGTTCTACCACTGGGCTCTTGCCAACGTTCTGAGCGAAGACCGTCACATTGCCAATGGCCGGAATCTCAATCAAATACTGGTTGCTGACGCCGGTGAAACGAATGTCAATGATTTCGCCTGGACCAATCAGGTTCGAATCTGAAGTTCGCTGCGGTTCTTCTTCATGGAAGAAAGCTTTTTCTGGTCGAACACCGATAGCAATCGTGCCGGTGTGGTTTTCGGCACGTGCTTTTGGAACGGTGATCTTGTTGCCAGAAACGTTGATGCTCACTGACTCGGCGTTAGATTCGGCAACCTCTCCGACGAAGAGGTTTGACTGGCCCAAGAACTTCGAAACAAAAACGGTCTTTGGTCGGTCATAAAGCTTTTCGGGTGCACCCATCTGTTCGATGCGACCCTTGTTCATCACGGCAACAGTGTCGGCCATGTCCATGGCTTCTTCTTGGTCATGGGTAACGTGCAAGAACGTCAGGCCAACTTCCATTTGGATGGCCTTGAGTTCGATCTGCATCTGGCGACGTAGTTTTAGGTCTAGTGCGCCGAGCGGCTCGTCGAGAAGCAACAAGGATGGACGGTTGACTAGCGCTCTGGCTAGAGCCACACGCTGCTGCTGACCGCCCGAGAGCTGCTGAGGCTTGCGCAAGGCCAGGTGGCCAAGCTCAACCAAATCTAGAGCCGCTTGCGCCTTTGGCATCGGGTCTTCGATCTTGCGTTGCTTCAAACCGAAGGCAACGTTTTCTAAAACGCTCATGTGCGGAAACAGTGCATAGCTCTGGAAAACGGTGTTGACCGGACGCTCGTGCGGCTTGGTTGCCGTGATGTCTTTGCCGCCGATCAAAATCTGGCCGCGGGTCGGTTCATCCAAGCCTGCAACCAAACGCAAGGTTGTGGTCTTGCCACAACCCGATGGGCCGAGCAACGCAAAGAATTCACCCGCAGGGATGTGCAAATCGAGATTTTCGATTGCTGTGAATCCCGGATATTCCTTTCGGATACCGTTTAGTTCTAGATCTGCACCTCTGGCAACAAACTCTGTTGCCAACTTATGCACCCAGCAAAATCTTCTGGAAAGCAGAAGTGAACTTCTGCTCTTCAGAACCGCTCAAAGCGCGGAAAGCGTGGGTCTTGGCCAAGGTTTCTGCACTTGGGAAGATGAGCTGACTCTCGGCCAACGTTGCATCTAGCTTCATCGCCTCTTCTTTGGCTCCTACAACCGGAGTCACGAAGTTCACCCAAGCAGCCAACTCGGCAGCGTTCACCGGGTCGTAGTAGTAGTTCATCAGCGCTTCGGCGTTCTTCTTGTGAGTCGCACCCATTGGAATTACAAACGAGTCGGCAGAAATTGTTGCACCAGATTCTGGGAAGACGAAACCAAAGTTGTCGCCGTCGGTCTCGGCATTAATGACGGTGATGTCGCCAGACCAGGCAACCGCTGCGATGGTGTCGTCTGCGAATGCCACGAGGGGGGCCGGCTGCTGAACAGCCACTTCTTGCTTCTTACTCATCACTTACTCCTTTTGATTTTGGCGATTTGGCCGTCGTTGACCTTGCCCTCGAAGAAGTCGAGTGCATTCATGAATGCGTCCAAGGTCAGGCTCGACTCGCTGGTGATGTCGATACCCTGCTCCAAAAGAATCAAGCCAATGGTGTCGCGCATCTCAGAAAGAACTCCAACGCGACCCTTTAGCTCTGGCGCCCAAAGGTCGGCCATAGTGGTCGGGGCATCCTTGCCAGTGGCAGCCTTGTATGCCTTCTTGTTGTAACCGATGCCCGAAAGAATGCCCTGCCAGGGTAGTGACTTTTCGCGCTTAGGGTCAAAAGAGTTACCCAGATAGGCCGGTGCCAGGTTGGCCTTGTTAGGAATGTTTGCGTCATCGAAAGTCTGCACATAGCCAAGGTTGACGAGACGTGCCACCAACCACTCCGTTGGGCAAGCGACGTCGGCACCGATGTCTTGACCGAGTGCGAGCTGGTCTTTTACCTTGCCGTAGTAGCTGTTGTTGTCGTCGATCTCGATCTTGTATTCGACCTTGATGCCAGACTGCTCTTCGAAGCGAGCAAGGGTTGGGTAGGTCTTGCCGTCTTCAGATTCATCCATGTATGCCGGCCAGTTGTGCCAAACCAGAGTCTTCTCGGTGTCAGATACATCGGTGGCTGGAGTTAGGGCAGTTGAAGTTGAACCAGCCGGCGAACACGCCGCCAATGCCAGCGTTGTTGCCGCTGCGCCCGCGCCGGCTAGAGCCGCACGTCGAGTCATTTGGTGACGGCGGGCCATTTTGACCAAGTCGCGCATCATTGGGTCTTCTGGAAGAGGCTTATTCATTGCCGTGACTCCTATACAAGAGGGGCCAACATTGGCCCGACCAACACAACCAAATGCACCCGTGAGCGCATCTATTCACATACTGCCACAGTTTTTGGTTGCGCCGAGCGGAAAAACGAATTCTTGAATTCGCGAATATTCGTCGAGAAGTTTGGCTGGGCGCCAGTCCTTCTCGTGATGCAAACGCTGGCTGCCTGTTCTCGAGTGCATTCCCATCTGCATAAGGTCAACCGGGTCAACGTCGCCCACCGCAATTCTCAGCCGCACATTAGCCAAAACCTGCCTCGGCAAACCAGTCAGGGTTTGAGTTGCGAGTATGAGATGCACACCCAAACTGCGCCCTCTGGCCGCGAGGGACTCTACCAACTCAGCAGCTACTGGGCCCGACCGCATGTAGGTCGTGGCCTCGTCGATGATCACGACCATACGTTTCAGAGGTTCGTGCTGCCGATACTCGTCGATTCTTGAACACGAGGCATCAGCAAAAAGTCTCTCTCGCCGCGCCAACTCAGCCGCCAAACCTGCCGAGAAGAGTTGGTGATCTTCTAGGTCGGTGGCCATGCCGACCACGCTGGGATGTTCCTTCAAAACTCGGAATGTCGCTCCCCCTTTGAAATCGATGAAGGCCAACTCGTATGGCGCCCCACTCACGTTAGCCAACCCAACCGATAACAACCGGCACAGTTCGCTCTTGCCAGAGCCGGTTGGGCCGACAATCAAAAGATGCGGCGCTGAGCCAGCCAAATCGATGGTGACATCGGCGCCATTGCGTAGTCCAAGCCAAAGTCGCGACTGCGCCGAATCGGCGAAACATCGTCGCTGAAGCTGTGCCAGTCTCTCGGCATTCATGCGACGGGTGTGTTGACTCGAAAGGTGTTCCGTGGCTGCTTGAACCCAGAGCTTGCGCCAAAATACCTGAGCTCGGGGCAATCGCTTTTCGCCAAGATAATGGTGTCTGCCGACTTCACGGATGACCGCATCTGGGTCAAGTTGATAAGCCTGCCGATGCCTAACGAACCAGGCAACTAGGCCGCTCATGGCAGACATTGCCAGCATGTACCAAGACCCAGTGGTGGCTCCCAGATAAGCGCCGAGAACCAGGGATGGAAGAATCCAGGCAAGCTGCATTCATCCAGTGTTCAAGGAGCCCGCGGAGGTGCTTGCCTACTAGGTCGAATCTGTGGAAAAGTAGTGGCCTTTCGGCCTACTTACTCCCCGATGTAAGACATGACGTGCTTGATGCGCGTGTAGTCTTCGAAGCCATACTGCGAGAGGTCTTTGCCGTAGCCAGAGTGGCGGAACCCGCCGTGAGGCATTTCGGCAGCCAACGGGATGTGGGTGTTGATCCAGACGCAACCGAAGTTGAGTGACTTTGAGAAACGCAAGGCACGGGTGTGGTTTTGAGTCCAGACCGATGAGGCAAGACCGTACTTGTCATCATTTGCCCAGCGCAGCGCCTCTTCATCCGTGCTGAATTTTT
>ERZ1034365.1763-NODE-1763-length-10629-cov-4.655516_pt1 | contig 10629 bp, 17 predicted proteins | sample MGYA00520615_ERZ1034365 | MGnify/ENA primary metagenome ERZ1034365 (study PRJEB33736, sample SAMEA104284505) | Azolla filiculoides | biome: Urban; feature: Water surface; material: Ditch water | place: Netherlands | collected 2015-10-28 | depth 0-0.1 m ... | reverse complement strand
AAGAAGGTCTGCGCTTCGCCATCCGCGAAGGCGGCCGTACCGTCGGCGCCGGCGTCGTTGCCAAGATCATCGACTGACAGTCCTGACTGGCGCCGGAGCCTTGCTCCGGTGCCGTTCAGTGCCCCCCACACACAAACCAGGAAACAGTCATGAACAAGCAAAAGATCCGCATCCGCCTGAAGGCCTTCGACTACAAACTGATCGACGCTTCGGCCGCCGAAATCGTTGACACCGCCAAGCGCACCGGCGCGATCGTCAAGGGCCCGGTGCCCCTGCCGACCCGCATGAAGCGTTTCGACATCCTGCGTTCGCCGCACGTCAACAAGACCTCGCGCGACCAGTTCGAGATCCGCACCCACCAGCGCCTGATGGACATCGTCGACCCGACCGACAAGACCGTCGACGCGCTGATGAAGCTGGACCTGCCGGCTGGCGTGGACGTCGAAATCAAGCTGCAGTAAGCCGCTTGAAGCCGGCCCCGGTGGTTAAAACCACAAGGGCTTGCAAAAAATTGGGCCGCAGTCTAGAATTGCGGTCTTCGCAGCATGGGTGTGCTGCCTTGTTGCTGGTTTCGATCAGCGGCTGGGCGCGCACCTGTGGTGTTTTAACCCGCACCGCATGCCTCATGCGATGCAATCAGCCCCGGCCAATTGAAGTCGGGAACGGAGAAAACAATGAGTCTGTCCAACTCTCTCGGGTTGTTGGGCCGCAAGGTGGGCATGATGCGTCTGTTCACCGATGACGGGGATGCAGTGCCCGTCACGGTGGTCGACGTGTCCAACAACCGCGTGGCACAAGTCAAAACCCAGGCCAACGATGGCTACGATGCCCTGCAAGTGACCTTCGGTCAGCGTCGCGCTTCCCGCGTGACCAAGCCCGCAGCCGGTCACCTGGCCAAGGCTGGCGTCGAAGCTGGTGAGATCCTGAAGGAATTCCGCGTCAGCGCCGAAACCGCAGCCAAGTACGCTGCCGGTTCCGTGCTGCCCGTGGCCGAGCTGTTTGCAGCCGGCGCCAAGGTCGACGTGCAAGGCACCTCGATCGGTAAGGGTTTCGCAGGCACCATCAAGCGCCACAACTTCGCTTCGCAGCGCGCTTCGCACGGTAACAGCCGTTCGCACAACGTTCCGGGCTCCATCTCGATGGCGCAGGATCCGGGTCGCGTGTTCCCGGGCAAGAAGATGACCGGCCACATGGGCGCCGAAACCGTGACCACCCAGAACCTGGATGTGGTCCGTGTCGACGAAGCCCGTCAGCTGCTGCTGATCAAGGGTGCCGTGCCGGGTTCGAAGGGTGGCTTCGTCACCGTGCGTCCCGCCGTCAAAGCTGCCAGCAAAGGGGCTAACTGATGCAAGTTGAACTCCTGAACGACCAGGGTCAAGCCGCTTCCACCGTGGAAGTGCCGGAAACCGTCTTCGGTCGCGACTACAACGAATCGCTGATCCATCAGCTGGTTGTCGCTTATCAAGCCAACGCGCGTCAGGGCACCCGTGCTCAAAAAGACCGCGAAATGGTCAAGCACAGCACCAAGAAGCCGTTCCGTCAAAAGGGTACGGGCAACGCCCGTGCCGGTATGACTTCTTCCCCGCTGTGGCGCGGAGGCGGTCGTATCTTCCCGAACAGCCCGGACGAGAACTTCAGCCAGAAGCTGAACAAGAAGATGTACCGCGCCGGTATGGCTTCGATCTTCTCGCAGCTGGTTCGTGAAGGCCGCCTGGCCGTGGTCGACAGCCTGTCGCTGGAAGCCCCGAAGACCAAGCTGCTGGCCGACAAGTTCAAGGCCATGAACCTGAAGTCCGTGCTGGTCATCGCCAACGAAGTTGACGAGAACCTGTACCTGGCCTCGCGCAACCTGCCCCACGTGCTGGTGGTTGAGCCGCGTTACGCCGATCCGCTGTCGCTGGTTCACTACAAGAAAGTGATCGTCACCAAGGGTGCCATCGACACACTCAAGGAGATGTTCGCATGAGCAACGTCCAGTTTGACGAAGGCCGCCTGATGCAGGTGCTGGTCGCCCCGATGGTGACCGAGAAGGCCACCCAGGCGGCGGAGAAGTCCAACGCCGTGCTGTTCAAGGTACTGCAAGACGCCACCAAGCCTGAGATCAAGGCCGCCGTGGAACTGCTGTTCAACGTCAAAGTTGCAGCCGTCAACGTCCTGAACCAAAAGGGCAAGGCCAAGCGTTTCGGCAAGACCGTCGGTCGCCGCGACCATGTCCGTAAAGCCTACGTAACCCTGGCCGCAGGCCAGGAGCTGAACTTCGGCGGGGAGGCAGTCTAATCATGGCAGTCATCAAGATGAAGCCGACTTCGCCGGGCCGTCGTGGCATGGTGAAAGTCACCCGTGAAACCCTGCACAAGGGTTCCGGTTACGCACCCCTGCTGGAGCCGCAGTTCCAGAAGGCCGGTCGCAACAACAACGGTCACATCACCGTTCGCCACAAGGGCGGCGGTAACAAGCACCACTACCGCGTCGTCGACTTCCGTCGCGACAAGGACGGCATCCCGGCCAAGGTGGAACGCCTGGAATACGACCCGAACCGTACCGCGCACATCGCTCTGCTGTGCTACGCAGACGGCGAGCGTCGCTACATCATCGCTCCGCGTAACGTGGAAGTCGGTGCGACCCTGCTGAGCGGCTCCGAGTCCCCGATTCGCGCCGGCAACACCCTGCCGATCCGCAACATCCCGGTGGGTTCGACCATCCACTGCATCGAGCTGCAAATCGGCAAGGGCGCGCAGATCGCGCGTTCCGCCGGTGCATCCGCTGTGCTGCTGGCTCGCGAAGGCATCTACGCTCAGGTCCGTATGCGTTCGGGCGAAGTGCGCAAGGTGCACGTCGACTGCCGCGCGACCCTGGGTGAAGTCTCGAACTCCGAGAACAGCCTGCGTCAGCTGGGCAAGGCCGGTGTCAAGCGTCACATGGGTATCCGCCCGACCGTTCGCGGTGTGGCAATGAACCCGGTTGACCACCCGCATGGTGGTGGTGAAGGCCGTACCGGTACCGGTATGCCGCCGGTCGATCCGTGGGGCAACCTGACCAAGGGTTACCGTACCCGCAACAACCGCCGCACGCAGAACATGATTGTTTCGCGTCGCAAGAAGTAAGGGGTTACGTAAATGACTCGTTCGCTCAAAAAAGGTCCCTTCGTAGACCACCACCTGCTGGCCAAGGTCGAGAAGGCTGTGGCCACCAAGGACAAGAAGCCGGTCAAGACCTGGTCGCGTCGTTCCATGATCCTGCCCGACTTCATCGGCCTGACCATTGCCGTGCACAACGGCAAGCAGCACGTGCCCGTCTATGTGACCGACCAGATGGTCGGCCACAAGCTCGGCGAGTTCTCGCTGACGCGCACGTTCAAGGGTCACCCCGGCGACAAGAAAGCCAAGAAGTAAGGACACACCATGGAAACCTCCGCTATCGTTCGCGGCGTTCGCCTGTCGGTCGACAAAGGTCGCCTGGTGGCTGACCTGATCCGCGGCAAGAAGGTGGATCAGGCCCTGAACATCCTGACGTTCACGCAGAAAAAAGCTGCTGGCATCGTCAAGAAGGCTCTGCTCTCCGCCATCGCCAACGCTGAACACAATGACGGTGCCGACATCGACGAACTGAAGGTCAAGACCATCTACGTCGAGCAGGGCACTACGCTCAAGCGCTTCTCGGCCCGCGCAAAGGGTCGTGGCAACCGCATCAGCAAACCTACCTGTCACATCTACGTGACGGTTGGTAACTGAGCCTGAAGGAAGACTATGGGACAGAAAATCCATCCTACCGGCTTCCGCCTGGCGGTTAGCCGTAACTGGACCAGCCGTTGGTACGCCAGCAACCGTGATTTCGCCGGCATGCTGGCCGAAGACATCAAGGTTCGCGAGTACCTGAAGGCCAAGCTGAAGAACGCTTCGGTGTCGCGCGTCATCATCGAGCGTCCCGCCAAGAACGCCCGCATCACCATCTTCTCGGCACGTCCGGGCGTGGTGATCGGCAAGAAGGGCGAAGACATCGAGAAGCTGAAGAAGGAACTGGCCGCCCAGCTGGGCGTTCCGGTCGCCGTCAACATCGAAGAAGTGCGCAAGCCTGAAGTCGATGCCAAGCTGATCGCTGACTCGATCACCCAGCAGCTCGAAAAGCGCATCATGTTCCGTCGTGCCATGAAGCGCGCGATGCAGAACGCCATGCGTCTGGGCGCCCAGGGCATCAAGATCATGTCCTCGGGCCGTCTGAACGGTGCCGAAATCGCCCGCGTCGAATGGTATCGCGAAGGTCGTGTGCCGCTGCACACCCTGCGCGCCGACATCGACTACGGCACGTCTGAAGCTCTGACCACCTACGGCATCATCGGTGTCAAGGTCTGGGTCTACAAGGGCGACAACCTGGGTCGCGCCGATGCTCCGTCGCTGGACAGCACCCCGCGTCCTGATGACGAGCGTCGTCCGCGCGGTCCGCGCCGTGATGGTGCCCGCAACGACCGTCCGGGTCGTGGCGGCCCGCGTCGTGGTGGCAGCAATGCCGCCCCGGCCGACGGCAGCGACAAGCCCCAGGCCTAAGGAGAATTGAACAATGTTGCAACCTGCTCGCCGTAAATACCGTAAAGAGCAAAAAGGCCGCAACACGGGCGTTGCCACCACCGGCAATACCGTGGCCTTTGGCGATTTCGGCCTGAAGTCCACCGACCGTGGCCGTCTGACGGCTCGACAGATCGAAGCCGCACGTCGTGCGATCTCCCGTCACGTCAAGCGTGGCGGCCGCATCTGGATCCGCGTGTTCCCGGACAAGCCGATCTCGAAGAAGCCTGCCGAAGTCCGTATGGGTAACGGTAAGGGTGGCGTGGAATACTACGTCGCCGAGATCCAGCCTGGCAAGGTGCTGTACGAGATCCTTGGCGTTCCCGAGCAACTGGCTCGCGAAGCGTTCACGCTCGCCGCTGCCAAGCTGCCGCTGCGCACGACCTTCGTGACCCGCCTGCTGGGCCAGTAATTCAGGAGAACAAGAGATGAAAACTGCTGAACTGCGCCAAAAAGATGTTGTGGCTCTGGAAGCCGAAGTGAAGTCGCTGCAAAAGGCGCACTTCAACCTGCGCATGCAGAAGGCCACGCAACAACTGTCCAACCTCGCCACGCTGCGCAGCACCCGTCGTGCCATCGCTCGTGCGAAGACCATCCTTGCTGAAAAGCAAGCCGCCAAGTAAGGAGTGACCATGACGGAAGCCAAAACCTCCCTCAAGCGCACCTTGATCGGCAAGGTCGTTAGCGACAAGCGTGCCAAGACCGTGACCGTGCTGATCGAACGTGCTGTCAAGCACGAGCTGTACGGCAAGATCGTGACCAAGTCGAGCAAGTACCACGCGCACGACGAAAACGGTGAATTCAAGCTCGGCGACATCGTCGAGATCTCGGAAAGCCGTCCGCTGTCCAAGACCAAGAACTGGGTCGTGACCCGCCTGGTCCAAAAGGCTGCCCTGGTGTAAGCCTTATTCGCGGCCTGCGGGCGCGAACCGAAAAAACGACCGAGAATCCACTCGGTCGTTTTTTTTCGTCCCTGCGCGCCGCTTTCCGGTCGCGCCGGGCTCACCACCCGGGGCCCAGCGGTCCCATTGCAAGGAAGTTCCCATGATCCAAGTCGGCGACAAGCTGCCCGCCAGCACCCTGATGGAGTTCATCGCAGTCGAAACCGAGGGCTGCAGCCTGGGCCCGAATCCGGTCGACGTGACGCAGGCTACGGCCGGCAAGACGATCGCCTTGTTCGCGGTTCCCGGTGCCTTCACGCCGACCTGCTCGGCCAAGCATGTGCCGGGCTATGTCGAGCAAGCCGAGGCGTTCAAGGCCGCCGGCGTCGACGAGATCTGGTGCGTCAGCGTCAACGACGCCTTCGTGATGGGCGCCTGGGCCAATGACCAGCAGACGGCTGGCAAGGTCCGCATGCTGGCCGACGGCGATGCGGTGTTCACCCGCGCCACTGGCCTGACGCTGGACCTGACCGGCAAGGGCCTGGGCCTGCGCAGCAACCGCTACTCGATCCTGGTCAAGGACGGTGTGGTCAAGACACTCAACATCGAGGGCCCTGGCCAGTTCGCGGTTAGCGACGCTGCCACGCTGCTGGCTCAGGCCCAGACCGCCTGAAGCCTCAGAGCTCGACCCGCAGGTAGTGCGCGCCCGGCAGGGGGTTGTGGTAGTAGGGGGCGACCTCGACGAAACCGCAGTCCTGATACAGCTCGCGCGCGGCTTCCATGTCACTCAAGGTGTCGAGCAGCATGCTGTCGAAGCCGGCCTGCTGCGCCAGCAGCAGGGTCTGCTCGACCAGCAGACGTCCCAGCCTGAGCCCGCGGAAACCGGGCCGCACATAGAGCCGCTTCATCTCGCAGGCGTTCGTGTAGTCGCTCGAGAGCAGGGGCCGCAGGGCGCAGCAGCCGGCTGGCTGGTCGTTGACCAGCGCCAGCAGCAGGGCGCCGTAGGGGGACTGGTATTCGCCGGGCAGGTTCTGCAGTTCCTGCTCGAAATCCTGGAAGCTCAGATCCACATCCAGGCTGCGCTGGTATTCGCGAAACAGCTCGCGCACCAGCCCGACCTCGGCGGCGCTGCTGACGAGCAGGATCTGGCCAGGCTGCTGGTTCATCAGCCCTGGCCCAGCAGCTGTTCGATCAGCTGATGCAGCGCGACAAAGTCGGGCTGTCCGACATAGCGCTTGACGATCTGCCCTTGCTGGTCGACTAGGAAGGTAGTGGGGGTCAGTTTCACGTCGCCCCATTGCCGGGCCAGCTCGCCGTTGCGGTCGAGCGCGACCTTGAACGGCAGCTGGCGGCTGCTGCTGAAGTTGAGCACCCAGTCCACCGGGTCATAGCTCATCGCGATCGCGATGGTCTCGAAGCCGCGCGCCTGGTATTTCTGGAAGGTATGGACCAGTTCCGGCATTTCCGCGACACAGGTGGTGCAGGTCGTGGCCCAGAAGTTGACCAGCGTCACCTTGCCCTTGAGCGCGCTGCTGGCAAGCGTGCTGCCGTCGAGCAGCAGGAAGCGGGATTCGGGTGCGGCTTCGCGGCTGGTGCAGCCGGCCAGGCTGCCCAGTCCCAGGGTGGCACAGGCCAGCGCGGTCAATGCCAGGGTGCGGCGACGGGTTGAGACAGGATTCATATTGTGACAAGGATAGGGCGTTCTGCTCTGGATTATCGATCCGCCCCGATAATCCGGTGTTATGAACGGCATATTGATCATCGCCCACGCGCCGCTGGCCAGCGCCCTGCGCCAGTGCGCCCTGCATGTGTTCCCGGACGCGGGCAGCGCACTGGTCGCGCTTGACGTCGGGGCCCAGACCGCGCCCGAGGAGACGCTCGAGCAGGCCAGAGAGCTGCTGCAGCAGCTGGGCATGCCGCAGACCCTGGTCCTGACCGACCTGTTCGGTGCCACGCCGAGCAATGTGGCGGCCAAGCTGGTCGACGGCATACACAGCCGTCTATTGACGGGGGTCAATCTGCCGATGCTGATGCGTGCGATCTCCTATCGGCATGAGTCGCTCGAATCGCTGGCTAGCCGGGCTATGATGGGAGCCACCCAGGGTGTCGTGTCCGTCGCGGCGACGGCGCCGCAAAACCAGTCACGCAGGACCTCTCATGATCAAGACCAGCACGACCATCAGCAATAAGCTGGGGCTGCACGCCAGGGCATCGGCCAAGCTGACCAAGCTCGCCGGCAGTTTTCCCTGCGAGGTCTGGCTCAGCCGCGGCGAGCGCCGCATCAATGCCAAGAGCATCATGGGTGTCATGATGCTGGCCGCCGGCCTCGGCACCGAGATCGAACTCGAAACCGATGGCGAGCAGGAGCGCGCGGCAATGGACGCCCTGCTGGCCCTGATCCATGACAAGTTTGGAGAAGGCGAGTGACGTTCTCGGTTCATGGTCAGGCGGTTTCGCGCGGCATCGCGATCGGCCGCGCCGTGCTGGTCGCCTCCAGCCGGCTCGATGTGGCGCATTACTTCGTGGCTCCCGAGCAGGTCGATGGCGAGCTGCAGCGCTTGCGCGGCGCGCGTGACCTGGTGATCGACGAGCTGCAGCGCATGCAGCTGACCCTGCAGAAGACCGATGCCCGGGAGGCGCAACAGGAGCTCAATGCGCTGCTCGAGGTGCATCTGATGCTGCTGGCCGACAAGCAGCTGCACGAAGGCGTGGCCTACTGGGTGCAGGAGCGGCACTACAACGCCGAATGGGCGCTGACCTCGCACCTCGAGCAGATCGCCAAGCAGTTCGACGAGATGGAGGATCCCTATCTGCGCGAACGCAAGTCCGACCTCGAGCAGTTGACCGAGCGCCTGCTGCGCCAGTTGCGTGGTGTCGCCTCGCCGGTGGCCAGTCAGGCGCCGGCTGCCTCCAGCCAGGACGCCCAGCTGGTGCTGATCGCGCATGACCTGTCGCCGGCCGACATGCTGCAGTTCAAGCAGAGCGTCTTTGCCGGCTTTGTCACCGATGTCGGCGGCAAGACCTCGCATACCGCGATCGTCGCGCGCAGCATGGACATTCCGGCCGTGGTCGGCGCACGCACCGCAAGCCACCTGGTGCAGCAGGACGACTGGGTCATCATCGATGGCGATGCCGGACTGATCATCGTCAATCCCTCGCCTGCGGTGCAGGCCGAATACGAGTTCCGTCAGCGCGAGATCGAGCTGCAGCGCGGGCGCCTGTCCCACATCAAGAACACGCCTGCGGTGACGCTGGACGGCGAGCGGATCGAGCTGCTGGCCAATATCGAGCAGCCAGCCGATACCGTGCCGGCGCTGTCGGTCAGCGCGGTCGGTGTCGGGCTGTTCCGGACCGAATTCCTCTTCATGGGTCGGGATGGCAAGCTGCCCGACGAGGCTGAGCAGTACCAGGCCTACCGGGCGGCCGTCGAGGGCATGCATGGCTTGCCGGTCACGATCCGCACGGTCGATGTCGGTGCCGACAAGCCGCTCGACCGCAGCATGCGCGACGACCACTTGAACCCGGCTCTGGGCTTGCGTGCGATCCGCTGGAGCCTGGCCGAGCCGGCGATGTTCCTGACCCAGTTGCGCGCCATCCTGCGCGCCGCCGCGCACGGCAAGGTCAATTTGCTGCTGCCCCTGGTCGCGCACCGGCATGAGATCCTGCAGGTCAAGGACATGCTGGCCAAGGCGCGCCAGCAGCTCGATCTGCGCGGCGAGGTCTACGGTCCCGTGCGCCTGGGAGCGATGATCGAAGTGCCGGCAGCCGCGCTGACGGTGCCGATGTTCCTGCGCCATTTCGATTTCCTGTCGATCGGGACCAACGACCTGATCCAGTACACGCTGGCGATCGACCGGGTCGACGAGAGCGTTTCTCACCTCTATGACCCCCTGCATCCGGCGGTTCTGCAACTGGTGGCCGGCACCATCGCCGAATGCCGTTCCCAAGGCAAATCGGTCAGCGTCTGCGGCGAGATGGCGGGCGATCCGACCATGACCCGGCTGCTGCTGGGTCTGGGGCTGCGCAGCTTCTCCATGCATCCCTCCCAGATCCTGGCAGTCAAGCAGCAAATTCTGCGCGCCGATACGCGGAAATTGCGCAGCTGGGCTCGTGAAGTCGTTGGCAGCGAAGACCCAGCCGGTCATATGACGGGCTAATTGGCAAGATTTTGTTACACTGAATCTGCCAATCCTGGTATTTCGCCAGGAGGGTTATCCGGTTGCCCGCCCGTAGGCTGACCGGTTTGCCGTCTGGGGTAATTCATGTCATTAGCTAGTCAGCCGCCGCTGGAGGAGCGGCGCGCTTCGGTCTCCGAGCGCGACGAACTTTTATCCTGTCTGCTGATTCTGGCTCGTAGCCACGGCGAAGCTGCCACACCCGATGGCGCGTTGGCCGGCTTGCCGCTCGAACAGGAGCGCCTGACTCCTGCGCTGTTCGAGCGCGCCGCGCGCCGTGCCGGCTTCGCGAGCCGGGTGGTGCGCCAACCGCTGACCGCGCTCAAAGGCGAGTTGTTTCCGGTCGTGTTGCTGCTGCAGAACAGCAAGGCCTGTCTGCTGGTCGGCCGCTCGGCCGATGGCCAGATCCTGGAACTGGTCTATCCCGAGCTCGGTGATGCGCCGGTTCCGCTGCCCCTGGCACAGATCGAGTCGCAATACACGGGTCGCGCGATCTACGCGCGACCGCGCTTGCGCTTCGATGCCCGCAGCCCCGAGGTTCGCGCCCCCCGGGACGGTCACTGGTTCTGGAGCGTGATCGCCGAGAACCGTGCGCTCTATCGTGACGTGCTGCTGGCGGCCTTTCTGACCAATCTGTTCGCGCTCGCCATGCCGATGTTCACGATGAACGTGTATGACCGCGTGGTGCCCAACCAGGCCTTCGACACCCTGGCGGCGCTGTCGGTTGGCCTGTTGCTGGTGCTGGTCGGCGACCTCTTGCTGCGCCTGTTGCGCGGCTATTTCGTTGACCTCGCGAGCAGCCGGGCCGACGTCAAGCTGTCGGCCCATATCATGGAGCGGGTGCTCGGCATGCGCATGGAGCAGCGTCCGGCTTCGGCCGGCTCCTTCGCCTCCAACCTGCGTGCTTTCGAGTCGGTGCGCGACTTCATCGGTTCGGCCACGGTGGTTGCCTTCATCGATCTGCCATTTGCCTTGATCTTCCTGATCGTGATGGGCTGGATTGCCTGGCCGATG
>ERZ1034365.1761-NODE-1761-length-10638-cov-4.126598_pt1 | contig 10638 bp, 12 predicted proteins | sample MGYA00520615_ERZ1034365 | MGnify/ENA primary metagenome ERZ1034365 (study PRJEB33736, sample SAMEA104284505) | Azolla filiculoides | biome: Urban; feature: Water surface; material: Ditch water | place: Netherlands | collected 2015-10-28 | depth 0-0.1 m ... | reverse complement strand
CAGCCAGTCGCTGTGGGCGGAAGAAGTATGGGAGGAACCTGCAAGCATTGAACCGACTCTATCCGCGCCGCCGCCTGGGTGCAAGCCGCATCGGGGCGGGCAGGCTCATGCGCCCAGCCGTGCGGGCCGGCGCTGTGCCTCGCGCCAGGCCACCAGGGCGACCCGCAGCGCCTGCCAGTCGGCGGGTGCGCTGTCGCGCTCGAGCCAGACCCACCAGCCCAGGCCGGCGGCATTGTTGAGACGCAGCAGCACATGGCCCTGCAGGTCCAGCACCTTGGTGCAGTCGGGGCTGCTGGCGATGATCTGGCGGTTGAGTTCGTCCTTGATGCGGGCTTCGGCTTCGGCAAGTTTGGCCGTTACGACTTCGAGGCGCTCAACGTAGATGCCGAGCAGGGTGTAGAGTTGCTGCATGGTGGTCTCCTTATGCGATCTTTAGGGTGCCGCCGTCATTCCACACATCGCCAGCCGATAGGCCAGCAGAGGACGTGGGAAGGCCGGAGATGCGGAGTTTGGATGCGCCGGATGAGGTTGTGCCGATGAGTAGGTTGCCACTCGCATCCAGCGTCATGGCTTGGGTGAAGGTGATCGCAGAGCCTGCGGTGCCGGAAGGGGCGATGTACCAAGAATGAAGCCCACCGATCACCTCCTGATGATACTTTGTGGCGGGGTTTGACGTCTTGTAAATCCAGTTTGTTCCGTTGTGATATGCGTTTGACGCAAGTCCGCCGACACCGCTACCGCCATTGTTAAACAGCGCGTAGTTGTTGCTGACGTCGAGTGCCTTGTATGCAGCCCCCCACGCACTTGGCACCACCCCCAGGCCGAGGTTACCACTGGCGTCAATGCGCATGCGTTCTGTTGCAGTGCCAATATCAGAAGTTCCGGAGCCAAAAACCAGTGAGCCGTTACCACCTTTAATGCCAACGGCCCATCTGTCAGCCACGTTTATTTCAGTAAATCCAACGCAGGCGTTCTTTGTTTGAGCAGCGCGGATATTGAAGTTGGCAGTGTCTGCGGTCGAGTTTACGGTGGTCCAGACGTGGCTGTTTTTATCTGTAACGGTCAGCCCTGCGCGACCAGTGACATTGAGCCTCGCTCCGGCACCAGCGTCAGAATTCCCGATAAAGACGTTCCCTGTCGCGCCATCCAAAAGCAGAGCATTGGGGTTCGTGTCGCTCTCAACGCGGAAATCGACATCCGCGCCGTTCTCGTTGATGACGAGTTCGCCAGCGGTGCCGTCCGTGTGTTGCAGGACGTTGTTGATCTTGGTGCGGACACTGAGGCCGCTCTCTCCGTTTGCGAAAGTTGTCATTTGTTATGCTCCATCGTTCCAGTTGGTTTCATCGTCCCAGTTATATTGATCTGTCCACACCCCGCCAAACATGAAGTCCACCTCCGGCGTGTTGCGGGCGATCAATGCTTCCACCCGTGCGATGGTTGCGTCGTCTAGGTTAGGCCCGAAGCGCACGGCATGGCCGAAGTCTAGGCCGTTGAAGGGCAGCGATGTGCCGCCGCGACCGTAGATGTAGGCTTGGTATGCGAGGAAATTTCCACCACCGAATGTTGTCGAGATACTTGACACCGCGAGTGACCCGTCTTTTCTAATTGTTGATGGGTTTCCACTATTTATATCTTGCTGTGCAGTTAGCACTGCAGAGGCTGGTGCAACAGATGCCGCGTTGGCTGCGTCCGCAACAAGTCCTGTTCTCGCCCCCCGTCCCGCATAAGTAAAATTGTTGCTTGGTGTTGTATCCGTAGCAAAATAAAAAGCTCCAAAGCTGCCAGAGTTAAAGCCAGTTTCTAAGATGATACCCGTGGAATTAGATAGCTTCCGCACCCCCGCGAAAACCTGCACCTTATCCGTCCCCGGCGTGATCGTCGGCGTCACATAGGCATCATCCACCCCGTCCGGTTGAACGTAGTAGCAGGTAGGAACGCCAGCTTCGGTCACGTCATATTGCGAGTTGACGCGCTGATAGGCGGTGGCGGTTGAGCCTATTTCGAGTTGTGCGCCCCAGATGAGGAAAGACGATGCCGCCGCGACGGGGCTATTCGTAGCAACCACCACAGAACGCGAACCACCAGCACTAGACGCAATGCTGACAGAAACGCGTGTCCATGTGCTTGTCGGCGTAAAAGCAGTGACAACACCCTCAAGAAGCAGCGCTTGTGCAATTTGGCTTGTGCCATCAGACTTGACCCACGCGGAAAACGTGTAAGCCTGTCCGGCTGTCAATGTTAGCGTCTGAAAAATTTGAGGAAAGCTACCGCCAGATGATACGAAACGATCTGCCGTTATTGACCCGTCTAGATCAGTGTCGTAATTAGCGGTCACTGTTGCGTTGGATTTGCTCCACACCGCATTATCAAACTGCTCAGTATAAGTCAGCAAATTCCGCCGACCCGTCTTAGGCATCCATCCGTAAATCCCGCGCTTGGCGTCATTGATTGCGACTTCGTGGTTGCCTGCGAGTTCGCGGACGGAGATGTTGTCGATGGACCCCGTAAACCCTGCACTACCAGCGCGGGATTGAAATACCGTCACACCAGACGAAACCGCTTGGAAAATGCGAGTGAATGTCCCGCTAGATGCGTAACCGGACGATTGATCGTTGCCTACTCTGACCAGCAATGACCCGCTAGAAACAGTCACATCGAATGTGGCGCGGTAGAACTTTCCGGCTACAACAGAAGTATTGTCCGAATACGGGCCATAGGCGTTAGCCACAATTCCGGTCCCTACCAATGCTCCTGCGGTCACAGCCCAAGCACCGACTATGTCGGTCCAGCCCGTCGCACCAGCCGCAAAATCTCCATTCGTCACCAACTCAGGCCCAAGCGCCAACCCCTTCGACTTATCCAGCCGCAGCCCGACACTCTGCCCAGCAGCAGTTACAGGCGTGGTGCCTGCGCGGTCCTGATACAGCGTCGTGATATCCCAAGGCTCGAAGGTGAAGCCGGGTTCTGTCTGACCGAATAGCAGGGATTGCAGCGTCCTATTTCGCTGCGGGCCAAATGGCGATGAAAACCCATCAAGCGGGCTGGAGATATCACGCATGGCTGACGAACACCGTTACCGGGCCATATGCGTAGACCCACACTCGATCACGGCTAGTCAGACCCGGCCAGATATCCGACAAGAGCGTGTTGCGCTCACCCTGCCCCGGATTATACCGGATTGACCCGTCAAATGTCGTTGGCGCGGTGGTGTCAGTCGTGGCCTTCACCATGATATGCGTCCCGCCTTTATTCTGGAACGTGATCTGCGATACGTCACTATCGGTGATCATAGTCCAAGTGTTTGCGGCGATATTCAGGTCGGTATTCTGTGCCATTGTGGCCTCCATTCATTTAGGACTAACGATGTTATACCATAACATGCGCTGAATTTACAGTCATGCGCGGTAATCGCGTCTCCTGAACATGTAGATTTCGCACGGTCCATTTGCAGACCCGATATTGTTTGGCGTCATTGAGAATTGCGCGCGCAGGATTTTTTGTGCAGTTGATCCATGCGCGACAAACAGCGTTTGATCTATACCAGCGCCCGGAGTGACAGTCGCAGAACTGTCAGCAAGACACGTCGCCACGGCAAGGCTGTGCGCCCGCAGAACCTGACGCGGTCGGTTGATTTCGACCCACCCGCTAAGGCCCGGAGTGCTAGTAACAGATCCGCCAATCGTCGCCGCAGATATTGCCTGCACACCAGCATAGGCTGCGGTGGTTTGTCGATACATGTTAATGCGCATCGTATTTGTCGTTCCAGATGATGCGGAAATATGGTTTAGCAAAAACGCATATTCATAACCATCCTCAAAGTCTGGGCTAGTTACAGTAGCCTGCGCCCCATTCACGGCGAATGAATAGATCAGCCCTGTGTTTGCGTCGCCAGCCGTTACCTTATTGTATGGATGCCATCCAGCCGCGACAACTGGCGCGCCTGATGTAGCCTCGGCAATAGCCAGCGGATTATCTCGAAGCGCCTGAACGGTCGTGGCAAAAGGCTTTGCCCCAACTGCGACAAGTGCGTTTGAAATTGAGGTATACGTCGTCATATCAGATCCACCTGTAAGGCATCAGATTGCCAGCCCCATCCGTTCCATCCGCGTCAACCCAGCATCCAGTTTCTGCAATAGGGTCGGTGTTGCCATCCGCCACCCATTCCCACAGCAATCCTGCGCTTTCGTTATCCTCGGCAACAAAACGATAAACCCCGCCCTGCGATACCGTCTCAGCTGATGTTATCAGCCAAGCCCCGCTTTTGGTAGCCCCGTAAAAGTCAACGTCAAGGAAATGGCTAATCAGCAAAACGTCACCAGTCCATACCGACGCAATATCCTTGGCATCCAAGTTAAACGTGATCGACTTTCGAACATCCTTGAACCGCTGCAAATATGCGTTGCCAAGTGTTGACGCGATTACGCTTGTGTTGACCCATCGGCAGAATATTTCCTTGACCTTGCTTTCGCCGTATTGCCGCTCTTTATCAACGTCAATGATAGCCTCGCCATTGGCAAAGCTGAATTTGTCGGTGACGTTCAGTGTCGGGTTTCGCAAGCCATAATAGACATAGACCTGCGAAGCGCGGTCTTTTGGGTTTTCCTCAATGACCGCGCTATCTGCCACAATATTCGCAGCATCAGTCAAAGTTGCCGCGCTGTAATTAGGACGCTGGGCGCGCAGTAGGATTTTCTGCACCCGCTCATCCCACCAGACATTCGCAAGCCCCTGCTGGCACAACTCGCCAACCAGCTTTTGCACCTCAACAGGATCGGACAGATACGCGGTGAAATTGTAGATCGCCCGCCACTCGGCAAATTCCGCATCCCAATCAGCCTTTGTGATGTATCCCGTTGGAATGCCGCCCCATGTCGTTAGCAGGTCATAGATGATATCGGTAAATGGCTCGGCCTCATAGGCTACCACCCGCTGCACCTTATCAAATTGGTTATGCGCCGATGCAGTGGTGTTCAACCGGCCACGCGTGACCCCGCTAAACGACACATTCGACCCTACCAGCGAAACCGACGTATAGGACATGATCTCGGAGTTGATCCGCACCCACCCGCTTGCCGCGTAGTCTGCAACCTCGGCCCCTGCCACATCAAACGTGGTCGCAACCGCCGTCAATGCGGCAGACAGAGACCCCGGCGACAATGGCGGGCAAGTCACCTGCGTATCCGTCACCTTGCGCAAGATATCCTTGGCCGTGATCTGCACAGACGACCGTGACGCATCGATCTTTTCAATCGAGTATTCGCGCTTGATCATATCGGTCAGCGCATCGCCAAAGTAGCCATCATAAATCCGCATCACATAGCCCGTGTGATATGGATTTCGCACAAGCCATTTTGTCCAGAACGATCCGCGTTCCATCGGATCATAAGACCGCGATGATAGGTAAGGATCAAACCCCACATCGTTATATGGGAAGTCTTTGATTGCCACCGTTGCCACGGCCCGAAGTCCAAGCGGGGAAATATCGTCATTGCCTGCGCCCACATTCAGCACCGTGGGCGCGGTATCGACAGCCATCAGCGCAGGGATTGCAGACGATGGTTGAAACGCCAGCGCATCATTGATCCAGCGATTAGCGGCAGGCGCGACAAATCGCATTACCACTTCATCGGTAAGGTCCAGAGCGGCAAGGTATTTGCATGTCACGTCGGTGTTAAAGCACTTTTCGCCCGTGGCAAGGCATGGCGACGTGCCGAAAACGCGGCTGCACAATGGCTGCACAATCTCGACAATTTGCAGAGGCTCACGGGTGAATGTCATGTGTCTAGCAGCCCCGTGATATTGAGCGAAACCGCCATCAGATCGCGCGTCCCCATGTTCTCAGGCTGCGGAGTTTCATCGGTCCAGCACCATGCTACACTCTCTGGCATCTTGGACGGGTTTTGAATAAGCCCGAATGGGGTTTGCGGCAGGGTCAGGGCAAACGGCGCAAACGTGCTGCGATACCATGCAGCCGTGAGATTTTGCCACGGCATTGACGTTCTGGACGCCTGCCGCTGAATTGTGCGGCCAAGCCATTGCCCCGTCTCGCTGATGCTGTGCCGCGTTTCCACAAGCCGCGTTAGGCCGATCGGCTGGATACCGCCATAGACAGGCCGCTCCATTTGCAGCGACACACCTGCGCGGATGATACCGATCTCAGCCAAGGCCGATGCGCCCGTGATGGTCAGTTTGATTTCGCGGATGGTGTATGCCGTGCCTGCATTGTTGATCATCACCGCAATGGCGCTATCGTCCGTCGGAACAACCGTTGCCCGCGTGGTATGCGCCCCGCCCACAGTTGACGCCGTGCTAATGGCGACCGTGCTGCCCGTGCTGCCAAGGTTATGCGCCGCGATGAATACCGTATCCACAGACGCATCCGCCGCCGTGACAAGGTTCCACGTTGCAGTCAGCGCCCCGCAGGCCCACCGCTGAAAGGTATAGTCATTCGTGGCATAGTCGCCATTGGTGCCGCCTGCCGTCACCGTGCCAGTGATCGGGCTATAGAGGATGCGCGCATGATTGAGCGGCTGATTTGCCCCTACAGTGTAGCCTGATGTTGATAGGGTCATCGCACCACCGCCTGAATGTTCATGCCGTTCCGGCTTGCCTGATTGAGTTGAGCTGCGATCTGCCGGACAATACGCTCCCCGAAGCCGAATTGGTCATTCGTCAGGGTGAAATTTAGCGTTTGCGTCGGGCTGGATTGTGCCGCTGCTGCGCCGATAGACCCAGACGCGCCCGCGCTTGTCTTTGACCCGCCCTTGATTGCCTGCACGGCACCCATGCCAGCAGCAAGCACCTTTGCAGCCGCTGCAAACTTCGCCAGCGGATTAAGCCCCGGTGTTGCTAGGGTTTGTGCATAGGCCCGCCATGCGTTTATCAGCGCCTCAGCCGCGCCAAATGCCCGACCGATCTTCATCATCTTGTCATTGCCGGATGCCATGGCGTCGGCCATGGCTCCGAAGAATGCGCCCGCCTTTTGCAGCCCATCGCCGTAGCGATACACGTCAATCTCGCTCATCTTGTCAGAGTGCTGCTGCTGGGCTTGCTCCATCATCGCGGCATATTCGGCTTGCGTGATAAGTCGCTGATCAAGCGCCGCGCGCAGGGTTTCTTGCTGCCGCGTGTAGCTTTCCAACTGCAACTGCTCTTGCGTCATGAGGCTATTTTGCAGAGTTTCCAACTCGCCGACGATTGGGTTTGTTCCACCGCCGCCTCCACCGCCGCCGCCCATAGGCATGTTGATTGTGCCACCGCCCGCGCCGCCGCTATACCCTAGCTTTGGCGGCGGGGCGTTGCCAACCTGCGCCGATCCTTCCGCCTTCAGTGAAGCCTGCGCCGATGCCGCATCCCATAGCTTTGCCGCAAGCGCGCCCGCATCGCTGATAGCGCCGGACAGCCATCCGCCGCTTGGTGCGTTTGCCACCATCGCTGCAATCGCATCTTTAGCGTCAAGAGTATTCTTGACCATGCCACCCATGCTTGACGTGATACCATCGACATTATCTAAAAGCCTGTTTGTCTCATCTCGTGCGGCACGATAATTAGAAAGCAGTTGTTGCTGCTCTGCAATTTGCGCATTTATTGATTTCCGTTGCAACTCAAGTGCAATGAGGGCTTTGCCAGTGGTTTCAGCCATTTGCGTCTCAAGCGCAATTCGTTCTGCCGTAAGCCGCTTGATTTCCTCAACGCTCGCGACTTCTTCTTGATCAACGCCAAGAGTGATTGCCGCCGCCTGTAGGCGGAAAGCCTCAGTCGCATCGGTCAATTCCTTGGTGGCAGCCGCAAGCGCCGCAGCCTTTTCGCTTGTGCCGCCAAATGCGGACATAAGCAATGGCAGAGCGATACCAGCCAGCAAGCCCGCAGCCGCACCAGCCGCACCAAATGCTAGGCCAAGGTCTGGCAACTGGATTGCCAGCGCCTGCACAAAGTTGCCCGTCGCCATTGTCTGCTGACCGACTTGCGAAAGCTGTTGCGCCGCACCGCGCAGCATGTTTGCACTATTGCCAGACGCCGTTCCGACATTGCCAAGCCCCGTCGCAAGCCGCGCCGATCCAGCGTTGGCCTTATCTGCCGCAACCGCAACCTTTCCAAGCTCGGAAGTGGCTGATCCGACCGCCGCCTTTAGGTCAGTCGCATCGCCCGTAATCTTGATGTTAAGCGCGCTCAGTTCGGCCATTCATCTTTTCCCTATGTTCCCTGCGCGCCTTGTCCCATTGGGCCTTGCTGAATCCGCCATCCTTGGCCTTGCCGCTTGATAGTTCCTCAATCCGGCGGCTTTCGACTATCTTGGCGTCTAGCTCAACCCACCAGTCATAGATCGGCAACCCCCAAAACTCGCTCGGCTGCATGTCCCAAGATCGGGCGGCTTGATATGCGGATCGCTCAAAAGCCGCCCAAGTTACTCCCCCGCCGCGTCCTTACCCTCTTCGGCTTGAGCCTCCTCAGACCGTGGCGTGACAATCAAGGCCAGATAATCAGAAGCAATCGCCTTGCCCGTCAAAAGCCCTGCATCAAAGACAGCATCCTGAACATCGGCCAGCGTCACCTTTTCACCCGCCGCCTTTGCGCCGATATGGATAATCACAGGCACGTTATCGACGGTAAATGAAAACTTCGGATGGTAAACTTGCCCGACCTGCCCCATCATTGCCTCTAGCGCGGCCTCACGGGCGATTGCCAGCGGATCTGCGACCTGCTTTGCAATATCCCGCGCTGCCCCGAAGTTCGCGGCCAGTTCAAGCCGCAAGCCGCCAAATTCAGCCGTCATTGATCGCATCAGGTTTCCTTACGGGTTGGTCGCGTTGTAGGTCAGTGTCCCGGTAGACATGAACGTAGCGGTGAATTCAACCGCACCATCACTCTCGCCAGTCTGCTCGAATGACGAACACAGGAAAGACCCCGTGATATTGCCAGTCGTCAGAGGAAACTCGATATGCATGGTTTTCGCCGTGACGCTGCCCGCCATGATATCTGCAATCAATACCTGATCCGAAGAAATGCCGGAAACCGTCACCTCGATTGATCGCAACCCCGGGGTTGCCAGTAGCGTCCGCCAACCTGCATTGTCGTCGGTGGTAACATCAACATAGTCGTTAGTGATGGTGTATCCCTTGGACCGTACCCCCACCAGCGTAGTCGGGCCGGAACCCCACTCAATCGTTAGATCACGCCCAGATGCGCCCGCCATTTATCAAGTCCCCGCCGTATAGGTTACAGTTCCGGCAGACATGAACGTAGCAGTGAATTCCACCGCTCCATCATGTTCGCCAGTTTGTTCGAAGCTGCTGCACAGAAAAGCACCCGCCAGCGTTCCGGTGGTGGTAGGCAACTGGACAGTGAGCGTCTCGCTATCAACCGTAGCTTCCATCATTTCAGCAATCAGGATTTGATCCGATGAAATGCCAGATACGGTGACTTCAACCGACCGCAGGCCGGGATTGGCAAGCAAAGTGCGCCATCCGCTATCGTCGTCAGTTGTCACATCGACATAATCGTTTGTGATTGTGTAGCCTTTTGACCGAACACCAACAAGCGTGGTGCTGGCCCAATCAATCGTCAAGGAACGGCCATTCGTGCCAGCCATGTCATGTCACCTTCTGTATGGTCAATCGGTATCGTTGTATTCCGTGCTTTGTCACCCCGTCAGGGTCGTCCATTGCCTCGGAAAACTCATGCAGGCAATCTAGCACAGAATAGCCTGTTTTGGAAAGGCTTGCGCGGTTTAGCCGATCATATGCGGCCTGCATGATGGTTTTGACTTGGTTAAATCCTTCGGCGCGCGACCAGAAGTGCAGCGTTACCGTGATTTCCGCTCCAACCTGATCGTCTGTGTCGAAAGGAACCCCAGTATCATTGCCCATGACGACATAGGGGAATGACGTGCTAGGCGCGCCCTCTGGCAGATATGGCGCGGTATCGAATAGCGAAACGCCAGACCCAAGATTACCTGTCAGGCGGTCAAAGATGATCTGTTGCGCGATGTTTAGGAAGCTCATTTGACGTAAGCACCTTTAACAACCCATCTTGCCATGCCATTCACAATCCTGATGGCGCTTTTTGATCCGATCAGTCTGCAAAAACATGCTGCCCTGATAAGATATATCGCCGCGCGAACGGCAATTATTCGATAACTCGGCATACAGATAGTGATGCTATGTTTCTCGTTCATTTCACCATTGCCTCAATACGCGCCTTCAGTTCTTTCTCAATGCCGACTTTCGCCCGCTCAAACGATGGTAGCAGCCAAGGACGCGCAGCCATCCGGCTTGTGCCAAACTCCAGCCAAGCGCCGTATTTAACTGCCGTGCCAACCTCGCCAGCCATGCTAGACGCCGTTGGCAGGATCATCCGCACCGATGATGCAAGACGCCCCGTATCCGTTGCAGGGTATGCCCCCGGCGCTGATGCGCGATGCGTTCGGTTCGGATTTGATTTCTGATAGACGCGACCACCGCCGCCGCTCTGAATGCCTGCGACCGCGATTGCATGGGTGTCCGTCACCAGATCGGTGATCACCTCACGAACCACATCATCCGCCTCGCCGACCAGCGCATTAAGCTGCCCAAGCAACTGCCCCATGCCGTCAAGATCAATGTTGATACGGGTCATTTGTGGGCTACCCCGCAATACTGG
>ERZ1034365.1759-NODE-1759-length-10645-cov-2.254921_pt1 | contig 10645 bp, 9 predicted proteins | sample MGYA00520615_ERZ1034365 | MGnify/ENA primary metagenome ERZ1034365 (study PRJEB33736, sample SAMEA104284505) | Azolla filiculoides | biome: Urban; feature: Water surface; material: Ditch water | place: Netherlands | collected 2015-10-28 | depth 0-0.1 m ... | reverse complement strand
AGAATTGGTGAACGCTGCGACTGCATTTATTGCAGAAGAAGGCATTCCTCAAAATACAGCTGCGGGCACATCAGAAACTGAAGTGGTGGCTGAGATGTCGCCATTAGCCGGTTTCTTGGCGCATGCATCATTGGAAGCTGGCGACAACCAGGCACAAGCAGGTCAAGATGCGGTTCAGTTAATGACTGTGCATGCTGCAAAAGGTCTTGAGTTCACCAATGTTTTCATCACTGGTCTTGAGGAAGGATTATTTCCTCATGAAAACAGCATTAATGAAGATGATGGCTTAGAAGAAGAGCGTCGCTTGATGTATGTCGCAATCACCAGAGCCAAAGAAAGATTGTTCTTGTCTCACACTCAGTCAAGACTATTGCACGGCCAGGTTCGCTACAACTTACCTTCAAGATTTTTAGATGAGTTACCTGCTGAGTCATTAAAGCACTTAACTCCAAAGAACAAAGATGCGCGATGGGGTGGTGCAACCACCACCAGAATGCCCTCTTGGTCTGAAGGTAGTGATTGGGGAGGGCCTGCTGCAACTGTGCCACGCTCATCTAATAGCGCTATAACAGCACCTATTAGTAGCATGCCAAGAAAAGATAATGGCCATGGATTTAGAGTGGGACAGAGTGTTTTCCACACCAAGTTTGGTGAGGGCAGAATCTTGGCGTTAGAAGGTCAGGCGGAGCAAGCTAAGGCGCACGTCAACTTTAATCGCCATGGCGCCAAATGGTTGCAGTTAGCAATTGCTAAATTGACTGCGATTGATTGAAATTTAAATAATTAATAAAGCGTGAAGAAGTCTAACTATCTTTACGCTTTATTAAAGCAAGCTTTCCATGTGGCAAAGAAAGAGCAGTACATAACAGTTAGCGCAGCCATTGAGTATGGTGGAATGATGAATGGAATCACGGCTCTAGCACCCAAGCTATCTAGTAGGGTTTCCATGAAGAACGGCACGGCAATAATGAATGCTGCCCAAATTAATAAGTAAAAAATAAAAGCAGCTTTGTTGGTCCAGCAAGCGATCCAACTTGAGAAAAGAGCTTGAGCAACAGACATCTTTTCCCAGGCAATTAAAACCGGTGCAAACCACATCACCATGGCAACAGGAATGTAAAGTAGTAAACCAATTCCAAGTCCCGTGTACAGCTCTTGAACCTCACGGATAGTTGGAGGTTTTTGTTCGGTTAGCAATGGGAGTAATTGTTGAAAATCAATGAATGCACTGGCAATCAAACTCAAAAGCAAAATGGCAAATGCGTAAATAGTGCCAAGTATTAATAAGTTTTTTCTGATGAGTGGGTCAGCGCCTTTGAGACCAACTAAGTAAACACTCGGTAAAACTCTGTCGCCACGAATCACCATTTGGCAAGCTGTCATGAATCCAACGGTTAATGCTGGTGTTAGTAGCAGCACTGCAAAAACACCAAACACTGGAATCAGGATGGCGAACTGAGCGATGAAAACATAAAGAAAAACCAGCATTAAAAATGCGAGTGGATTCTTCTTAAATAACCAAAGGCCTTGTCTTACCCAGAGGTAACCATCGCTAGCTTGTGTTTTATTCAGTTGCATATTTTTTAATACTTTAAATAGGGCTTATGCAAGAGATTACATCACGACGCTGAATCAGAATTCTCTCAAAATGTTTAGGGTCATGTGGCGTGAGCATCTCAGCTTCGCGGGGTAAGTAATAGTCCCATAGGCGTGATACCCAAAATCTCAGCGCAGCAGCTCTTAGCATTAGGTTCCAAGAGGCGATTTCTGTTTTTTCAAAAGGTCTCACGGATTGATAAGCATTGACTAGACCGTCGTACCTTGCTTGATCTAAAACCCCGGTAGACAAATCAATACACCAGTCGTTTACTGTCACGGCTACATCAAACAACCATTTATCGTTACCTGCAAAGTAGAAGTCGAAGAATCCGCCTAATTCATCTTGACCAGAAGATTGATCAAATAACACGTTGTCTCTGAATAAATCACAGTGACTCGGTCCTGCTGGTAATTCTTGATAGTCTTTGCTTGTAAAAAAAGCTGTTTGATCTGCAAGCTCAGACTCAATCAGACTATTTTGTTCGGCGCTTAAGTGTTGCTTGACCAAAGGAATGGTGGTCTGCCACCAGCTGAGGCTGCGCAAGTTAGGTTGCGACAGTTTGAAATCTTTACCTGCCAAGTGCATTTTTGCCAACATGGCGCCAACTGCTTTGCAGTTTTCTGCATTGGGGCTAAGGCGTGAACTGCCAGATAGTTTTGAAACAATCGTGGCTGGTTTGCCATTGAGCATGCCAATAATTTGATCTGATTTATCTCTAGCTGGTGCTGGCACTGGAATACCTTTATCAGCAAGGTGGCCCATGAGCTCGAGGTAGTAAGGTAATTGTTCGCGTGATAGGCGCTCAAACAATGTCAAAACATATTCTGTTGTTTGACCATCTTTATTGGTGGTGAGAAAGAAGTTTGAATTCTCAATGCCTGAACTGATACCTTTGATATCAGTGGCTGCGCCTAAGTTGTAGTGTTGACAAAGCCATGCGTTAACTTCATCGAGGGCTACTGGAGTAAATACAGCCATAAATAATTTAGAACGACATTCGAACGGTGGGAACGCGATTAACGTCTTTATCTCTGACGTTAGGTGCTGCCGCATCACTTGGTGAGCTCAACTCATATTTTGTGCCCAAAGGACTTTCGACAATCACCTCAGTGGCTTTGCCACCTTCTTTGTATTCTTTGATGCTCGTGCCATCAGACTCTTTATGCTCAAAACTTGGCTTTTTTGGGGCTACTTTGCCAGTTTCAGCATTATTTTTAATCGGTTTTGAGATTGGTTGCTGATTGATTTTTTCTAGTTCTTGGGTGCTCAATGCTTGGCCAGATTGCGCTCTAAGTTCTTGAGAAATAAAGGAAATAGCCAATAGAATACTCAAGAAAATGGCATTGAAAGCCATATTTTTGATAGCGGTGTTTTTAGAAAATGTCGAGGTCATCATGCCTTGATTGTACGATTGTGGGATGTCTACACATCGCCTTTTGCTAGTTGACGGTTCTAGCTACCTATACCGTGCATTTCATGCCATGCCAGATTTGCGTAATGCGCAAGGATTTCCTACGGGCGCTATTCAAGGCATGGTCAACATGATGCGTCGCGCGAGAACAGAGTTAGATGCTGATCACATCGCTTGCATTTTTGATGCCAAGGGCAAAACATTTCGTGAAGAGATGTATCCAGAGTACAAAGCAAATCGTTCATCGATGCCTGAGGATTTGGCTTTGCAAATTGAAGCAATTCATCAAGTTGTGCGTGCACTGGGTTGGCCTGTATTGGTTGTGCCTGGTATTGAAGCTGATGACGTTATTGGTACATTGGCTAAGCAGGCAAAAGCGGCTAATTGGGAAGTATTGATTTCTACTGGTGATAAAGATTTGGCGCAATTGGTTGAGCCAGGGATTAGCTTAATTAATACGATGACTGAAGAGCGCTTAGACACTGCAGGTGTTTTGAATAAATTTGGAGTGCCACCAGAGCGAATCGTTGACTACCTTTCAATCATGGGTGACACCGTTGATAACGTGCCAGGCGTGCCTAAGGCGGGGCCCAAGACGGCTGTGAAGTGGCTTAATGAATTTGGTACTTTAGATGAGCTCATGCAACGATCCTCAGAGGTTAAAGGGGTTGTTGGTGAAAATCTCAGAGCTAGCTTGGAGTGGTTGCCTAAGGCCAGAGAGTTATTAACAGTAAAAATTGACTGTGATTTAAACGAGCATCTAATTGGCTTACATGAGTTACATGCTAAGTCAGAAGATAAAGACACGTTACGAGACTTATTCACCCAATTTGGGTTCAAGTCTTTGTTGAGAGATTTAGATCGCAATAGCCCATCATCTGGAAAACCTAAAGATCTAACGCCCACACAAGAGGTGGGGCAGGCTACAGAAACTACACCAGCGATCCCGGCAGGAGATTTATTTGGATTTGTGGCTGATGCGCCGCAGGAAAAAATTGAGCGTCACTACTCATGTGTGACAAAGCAATCGGATCTAGAGTTATGGCTCAACAAAATCAATGCAGCTGAATTAACCTGCGTTGACACTGAGACAACCGGCTTAGATGCCTTGCGAGTTGATTTGGTTGGTATTTCGTTGGCTGTTACGCCAGGCGTTGCTTGTTATATTCCGCTCGCTCACACCACTAATGAAGATCAGTTGGATAAGGCCTATGTTTTAGAGCAGTTAAAGCCATGGTTGGAGTCAAGTCAACACAAAAAACTTGGCCAAAACCTCAAGTACGACATTCATATATTTGGTAATTGTGGAATTAATCTACAGGGGGTCGAGCATGACACCCTGTTGCAATCATATGTTTTGGAGTCTCATCGTAGCCATGACATGGACAGCATGTCTTTAAGGCATTTGGGTGAGAAAACAATTTCGTATGAAGAGGTTTGTGGCAAAGGCGTTCACCAAATCACTTTTGACCAAGTCAATCTCGAGACTGCAACTGCTTATGCTGCTGAGGATGCTGATATCACTTTGAGATTGCATCGTGCGATGTATCCCGCGATTGCTGCAGATGAAAAGCTTTTAAAGATCTACAGAGATATTGAAATGCCTGCGATGCATGCCCTAGCAGTAATGGAGCGCAACGGTATTTTGATTGATGTGCCTAAGTTGGCTTCACAGGGTCAGGTGGTTGGACAACGCTTATTGGAATTAGAAAAGCAAATCCATGAATTAGCAGGGCAGCCTTTTAATATTCAGTCGCCAAAACAAATTGGTGAGATCTTATTTGGTAAGTTGGAGTTGCCTGTTGTAAAGAAGACACCATCTGGGGCGCCATCAACTGATGAAGAGGTGTTGCAAAAGCTGGCAGAGAACTATCCGTTGCCTGCCAGAATTTTGGATTACAGAAGCTTGGCTAAATTGCAGTCAACTTATATTGAAAAGTTGCCGCGCATGGTTAACCCTAAAACAGGGCGCGTACACACGAGTTATTCCCAAGCAGTGGCAGTAACGGGACGCTTGGCGTCTAGCGACCCTAATTTACAAAACATCCCTGTGAGAACAGAAGAAGGTCGCAAGATACGAGAAGCCTTTATTGCTAAACCTAACACTGTGATGGTTTCCGCAGACTATTCACAAATTGAATTAAGAATCATGGCTCACATTGCCGAAGATGAGAGCTTATTAAAAGCATTCGCTGCAGGTGAGGATATCCATAAAGCCACTGCTGCAGAAATGTTTCATGTCGCATTAGATCAAGTGACGTCTGAACAGCGTCGTTATGCCAAGGTGATTAACTTTGGTTTGATTTATGGCATGAGCGCATTTGGTTTGGCTGGCAATTTGGGTATCGAAAGATCGGCAGCGCAGCAATACATTGACACCTATTTTGCCCGTTATCCAGGTGTGGCTGATTACATGGCAAAAACACGTGTATTGGCAAAAGAACGTGGTTATGTGGAAACGGTATTTGGACGCCGTCTTTGGTTGCCAGAAATAAGAAGTGCTAATGGTATGAGACGTCAGGGTGCGGAGCGCGCTGCGATCAATGCCCCTATGCAAGGAACTGCTGCGGATTTGATTAAGTTGGCAATGATTGCAGTGCAGTCTTGGATTGAGCAAAACCACCTAGAAACAAGTATGCTTTTACAAGTGCATGATGAGTTGGTGTTGGAAGTGCCGCAGCATGAGTTAGATTTGGTGAAAGAGAATTTGCCTCATCTAATGACTAATGTGGCGCAATTAAAAGTGCCTTTACTAGTCGAAGTAGGAGTGGGCTCTAACTGGGAAGAGGCGCATTAAAAAATAAAAGTTAGGAGACAAGCATGGATAAGAATTTAGTGAATGAAGCAGAATCTTTGTTAAACCCTGCGAAGACTAATCGAAGAGATTTCTTGAAGACGAGTGCTATTGCAACCATGGGCGTGGGTTATGTTGCTGCTGCAGAACCAGTGATGGCGCAAGCAATCAAAACTGATTTTGAGGGAATCCATGCGCAGGAAGTCACTTTTTCATCTAAAGGCTTTGATGTGCCAGCTTATGTCGCTAGACCAAAAGTGACGCCTAAAAAAGGATTGCCAGTCATTTTTGTGATTAGTGAAATTTTTGGTGTTCATGAATACATTGCCGATGTTGCAAGACGTTTTGCAAAGCAGGGCTATTTAGCGATTGCGCCAGATTTATTCACAAGAGCTGGCGATCCTAATACTTTAGGCACCATGGCTGAAATCTTGAAAGAGATTGTGGGTAAAACCCCCGATGAGCAGGTGATGGCAGATATTTCTGCGGGCATTGATTGGGCTGGCAAGAATGGTGGAGATACCAAACGCGTGGGTATTACAGGTTTTTGTTGGGGTGGCCGTATTACTTGGTTGGCTTGCGCTCAAATTCCACAAATTAAAGCGGGCGTTGCTTGGTATGGTCGCTTAGTGGGTGACAAAACTCCAAACAATCCAGTGCATCCTGTAGACTTAGCGTCTCAAATGAAGGCGCCAGTGCTTGGCTTATATGGTTCAGCTGATACCGGTATTCCGTTAGAGACTGTTGAGCAGATGAAACAAGCATTGCAGGCAGCAAAAAATAACAAAGCTGCTCAGGCTGCCAAATTTGAAATTTATCCAGAAGCGCCACATGCGTTTCATGCAGACTATCGAGCAACGTATCGTGAAGGACCTGCTAAAGATGGTTGGGACAAGTGCCTGGCCTGGTTGAAGCAACAAGGAGTTGTATGACATTGTTTTGGATTGTTCTAGCTACGACGGTAGCTGGAATATTGAGTATCGCAGCAGCAGCTAGTTTATCGCTGACCATCTTGTCACGCATGGTCGACAAGATGGTTAGTTTGTCTGTGGGCGTTCTATTGGCGACTGCTTTGTTGCACTCTTTGCCTGAGGCTTTCACAACGCCTGATGTAGATATTCCATCTTTATTCATGGTGTTATTTGCAGGTCTTTTGGGTTTCTTTATTTTAGAAAAGGCCGCACTCTTGCGCCATAGTCATCATCATGAGCATGATGGGCATGGACACCATCATGGTCATGATGCAGAGTCAGCGGGCAAGAGTGGTTGGGTTATTTTGTTAGGCGACAGCTTGCATAATTTTGCTGATGGTATTTTGATTGCTGCAGCATTTTTGGTCGATCCTCAAATTGGTGTTTTGACAGCTGTAGCAATTGCCTTGCATGAGATTCCTCAAGAGGTGGGAGACTTTATTGTTCTTTTGAATGCTGGTTTTACAAAAGGAAGAGCTCTTTTTTATAACTTCATTTCAAGCATGATGGCAGTTGTAGGTGGTGTACTGGGATACTTCTTCTTAGATCGTGCGGAATCATTGATTCCATACGTGATTGTCTTGGCTTCAAGCAGTTTTATTTACATCGCTGTGAGTGACTTGATGCCGCAAATGCACAGAAGACCCAAGCTCAAAGAGTCGATTGAGCAACTATCTTTAATTATTTTGGGTGTGGGTATTGTTTTACTGATCTCTGAAATCAGTCATTTATCTCACGGACACTAAGCAGTCTATTTAAGATTACTGCTCAACTGGTCTGCTTAGATCTGCAGACCATTCGCTCCAACTGCCGGCGTAAATAGAAGAGTTCATCAAGCCAGCTAATTCCATTGCGAACATATTGTGGCAAGCCGTGATGCCTGACCCACATTGGTGGACGATTTTGTCACTCGATATTTCGCCAATTAGCGATTTAAATTCATGACGTAAAACATCTGAATCTTTAAAAGTGCCATCACTTTTTAAATTGTCTTTGAAGAATCGATTAACTGCGCCAGGTATGTGGCCGGCCACAGGGTCTAATGTTTCATTTTGACCATGAAAGCGATCATTTGATCTTGCATCAAGAATCGTGAAGTTTTTACTCTCTAAGTTCGCAACAACTTCACCCACTAATACTAAGTTCTTGAATGAAGTGAGAGAGGTTTCTGGGGCAGATTGTCTAAAGGTTTCTGATTGTTCTGAGGGGTAGCCTAATTGACACCATGTTTGGTAGCCGCCATTGAGTAATTCAATATGTTGATGCCCCACAGCTTTTAGCATCCACCACAATCTAACTGCATACATGCACGATTGATTATCGTAAATAACTACCCGGCTATTTGGCGTGATACCCAAGGCTGCATAAGTCTTTTGCCACTGACTGATGCTAGGTAAGGGGTGTCTGCCATTGCGACCATTTTTTTCTGAGGCCAAATCTTTATCAGAGTGGACATAGATGGCGCCAGGTATATGGCCTTCTAAGTAAGATCTGTAACCAGCTTCAGAATCGACTAAATCAAAACGACAATCGAACAACAAAAAATCTTCTTGTTCATCAATTAGTTTTTTTAATTGTTGCGCTTCGATCAGTGCCATGATGGATTCTCGCGGTAAAAAATATGGAAGGTTAGCCGTGGTTATACGACATAGCTTTTCTGTACCATTCGTGGAAGTGTTGCATACCGTCTTCCATTGGGCTTTGATATGGACCGACTTCGTTAACGCCGCGATCTAACAGAGCCTTTCTGCCAGCATCCATGCGCTCTGCAATTTCATCATCTTCGATGCAAGTTTCCATATAGGCAGATCTTTCTGCTTCAATAAATTCTCTCTCGAATAGAGCGATTTCTTCTGGGTAATAGAACTCAACAATATTTCTAGTTTTATTCGGGCCCAATGGTTGCAGCGTTGAAATGCATAAAACACCTGGATACCACTCAACCATGATGTTGGGGTAATACGTTAACCAGATTGCGCCGAACTTAGGCATTTCGCCCGCGTAATGTCTCAGCACTGCATCGTGCCAGCGCTTATATGTATCAGAGCCCGCTTGCTTGAGTTGATTGTGAATGCCAACAGTTTGCACGCTATACCAATCACCAAATTGCCAAGACAGATCTTCACAGGATACGAACTTACCTAAACCAGGATGGAATGGTACGACGTGGTAATCCTCGAGATACACCTCAATAAATGTTTTCCAGTTGTAGTTGCATTCATGGACTTCTACGTGATCGAGCATATAGCCAGAAAAATCTAGATCTTTAGCAACACCCATTTTCTTTAGGTCGGCGTGAACATCTCTTGGACCTTCAAATAAAAGACCTTGCCAATTTTGCAAAGGACTTTTACCTAAGTTGAGGCAAGGTTGTTCATCAAAGTGGGGCGCACCTAATAAAGTGCCATCAGTTTTATATGTCCAACGGTGTAATGGGCACACGATGTTTTCAACATGACCTTTGCCGTTGAGCATGATCGCTTGACGGTGGCGGCAAACATTGGAGAGTAATTCGATACCCTGTTGATTCTTTACTAGAACACGACCTTCATTTTCAGCACTTAAAGTCTGATAGTCGCCAATTTCTGGCACCATGAGTTCGTGACCGACATAGCCGGGCCCCTGCTTAAATAGCAGTTCAATTTCGCGTTGATACAGCTCGACATCAAAATATGCCGACACTGGCAGTTGTAGCTTGGACGGCGCAAGATGTTGCGCGGTAGCTAGATTAGTCATTCTTCCCACCCCCGAAAAAAGTCAGCCGAAGCTAAGCGGAATAACCAATCCAACCATCGACGGGTCGATATTGGAAAGGAAAAGGGGATTATACCCACCCCAAAAGCCTTAAAATCCATCCGTGAATTGTTTTTCATCAAATAAGAGGGATTTTTATGCCTAAAAAATCAGCAACTGAAGAGTCTGGCCTAGACCCTAACCTTCGCTATGAGGAGGCAGTGGCTGAGCTCGAGGGTTTAATCGCCAAGATGGAGTCTGGTAAGTTGTCGCTTGAAGATACATTGAGTGCGTACAAGCGCGGCGCCGATTTATTGAAACATTGCCAACAAGTTTTAGAGCAAGTTGAGCAACAAGTGAAGATTGTTCAGAGCTAATGTCACATAACGCTGCTCAATGGATGGCTACAACTGCCCAAAGGGTAGATCTAGCCATTGAGACATCCTTTAAAGACTGGGATGTTTCTGCGCAGCAATTAAAAGATGCGATGCACTATGCAGCTACTGGTGGTGGAAAAAGAATCAGACCTTTATTAGTATATGCCGCAGCAGCTTTATCGGGGAGGCAGGTTGATGACATTCCTGGTATAGATGATTGCGCTGTAGCGCTGGAGTTATTTCATACCTACTCTTTGGTTCATGATGATTTGCCCTCTATGGACAATGACGACCTAAGACGCGGTCGACCAACTGTGCACAAAGCCTATGATGAGGCCACCGCACTTTTGGTGGGTGATGCCTTGCAATCAATGGCATTTGGACTCTTGGCGAATAGTCAATTAACTGACTCACAAAAAGTCAGCATGATTTCATCCTTAGCTGCATCTGGCGGTCTTGATGGAATGGCTGGTGGACAAGCTATTGATCTTGAGAATGTTGGAAAACCTCTCACAAAAGAAGCTTTAGAGAATATGCATCGTCTAAAGACAGGTGCTCTTTTGAGAACTGCTGTGAAGATGGGGGGTATTGCGATTGATTTAAATCCCCAGCAACTAAAATCATTGGATCAGCATGCAAGCGCCCTGGGTTTGGCTTTTAAGGTGGTAGATGACATTTTGGATGCCACGGCAGACAGTCAAACTTTGGGTAAAACCGCTGGAAAAGATGCTGCAGCGCCGCGCCAGCCAGATGAGCGGC
>ERZ1034365.1758-NODE-1758-length-10648-cov-2.883928_pt1 | contig 10648 bp, 8 predicted proteins | sample MGYA00520615_ERZ1034365 | MGnify/ENA primary metagenome ERZ1034365 (study PRJEB33736, sample SAMEA104284505) | Azolla filiculoides | biome: Urban; feature: Water surface; material: Ditch water | place: Netherlands | collected 2015-10-28 | depth 0-0.1 m ... | reverse complement strand
CCGATTCCCTGAGCAGCCAACAAATCGGAAACGCTAAGGCCAACAGAGGCCATGGAGCCAACACAAAGAATCAATACGTCCTTGCTTGCAGACTCCCTAAGAACATCTACACCATCGGCTGTTCGTCTAATGGCCTTAATGGCGTCACCGACTGAACCCTTAGAAAAGCGTAGAACCGTTGGTGCGTCACTAACCTCTACGGCCTCGCTTAGTTCTTCTCGAAGAGTCTGCGCATCGCGAGGTGCAGCAATCCTGATGCCCGGAACTATCTGCAATAAGGAAAGGTCCCACATTCCATGATGGCTAGCGCCGTCAGGGCCGGTGACGCCTGCACGGTCAAGCACGAATGTGACTCCGGCCTTGTGCAGAGCTACATCCATGAGCACCTGGTCTAGCGCACGATTCATAAAAGTTGCATACACGGCAACTACAGGGTGCAAACCACCAAACGCCATGCCCGCTGCAGAAGTCACTGCGTGCTGTTCGGCAATACCAACGTCGAAAACTCTATCTGGAAAGGTCTTGGCAAATTTATCAAGACCAACGGGTATAAGCATCGCTCCGGTGATGCCAACAATGTCGGGCCGGCTTGAAGCAATTTTTACTAACTCATCACCAAATGCCCCAGTCCAGGTTTCGGCGCTTGACTCTTCTAAAGACTCACCAGTACTTGGGTTAATTTTTCCAACCGCATGGAATTGATCGTCTTCGTTAAGCATGGCCGGATTAAACCCGTGGCCCTTTTGGGTGATGGCGTGAACAATAACCGGGCTGGCGTATTTCCTGGCCTGTCGCAAGGCCTGCTCCATAGCTGCCAAATCATGACCATCAACTGGGCCAATGTATTTAATATCTAGATTTGGAAACATCCCCTGCGGGGCGAATGTTGAAAGTAGGCCCTTCCCTGCTCCACGAGCCGCTGAATAAAACAGCCTGCCCAGAAGCCCCATTTTATAGAACACCTTTTTACTCAATTTATAGAGGCGGCGATAGTTCTTTGCCGTTCTAACGTCGTTGAGGTATCTGGCTAAACCACCAATAGTTGGTGCATAGCTTCGACCGTTATCGTTGACAACGATCACCAGCTTTCTATCGTTATCGTCAGAAATGTTATTAAGGGCTTCCCAAGCCATACCCCCGGTAAGTGCACCGTCACCAATTACGGCAACAACATAGCGATCATTCTGCCCAGTGAGCTTATATGCCTTAGCGATTCCGTCGGCCCAAGAAAGAGAAGAGGAGGCATGCGAGCTCTCAACAATGTCGTGTTCAGACTCGCCTCGCTGCGGATAACCAGCTATGCCGTCTTTTTGTCTGAGAGTTGATAGGTCGCTGCGCCCAGTAAGCATTTTGTGCACATAAGACTGGTGCCCGGTGTCGAAAACAATGGAGTCTTTAGGTGAATGAAAAACACGGTGGATAGCCACAGTTGTCTCGACCACGCCCAGATTAGGACCTAGATGCCCACCAGTCTTAGCAACTGCAGCAACTAAGTCTTTGCGTATGTCTGAACACAAGGTGACTAGCTGCTGAGGGCTCAGCGAATCTAGGTCTCTAGGACCCTTGATGCCGCTGAGCAAACTCATTTCAGTTCCAACTCAAACCTTGTTGTAGCTATTCCTGGATTAAGCCACGAGGCTTCGAAGTACGTATTGAAGAATTCCACCGTTGCGGTAGTAATCAGCTTCTCCAGGAGTATCGATACGAACTACTGCATCAAACTCCACTACAGACTTATCTGCAACAGAGTGCGATGACGGCTTTGCCACTACGCGAACGGTCTTTGGTGTGACACCGTTATTAAGCTCTTCGATACCAGTGATTTCGAATTCTTCGGTGCCATCTAGACCCATAGACTCTGCGTTTTGGCCTGCAGGGAATTGCAGCGGAAGAACACCCATTCCAATTAAGTTGCTTCGGTGAATTCTTTCGAAGCTTTCTGTAATCACCGCACGAACACCAAGCAAGCTTGTGCCCTTTGCGGCCCAGTCACGTGAAGAACCCGAACCGTATTCTTTTCCTCCAAGAATCACCAAAGGAGTTCCCTGGGCCTGGTAGTTGCTAGAAGCATCGTAGATGAATGACTGAGGGCCATCGATCTTTGTAAAGTCGCGGGTGTAGCCACCCTCGACATCATTTAGAAGCTGGTTGCGCAAACGAATGTTCGCGAATGTTCCACGAATCATTACTTCGTGGTTGCCTCGTCTAGAGCCGTAGCTGTTGAAGTCAACTCGTGATATGCCGTGCTCGGTTAAGTACTGGCCAGCAGGTGAATCTACCTTAATTGAACCGGCAGGACTAATGTGATCAGTTGTAACAGAGTCGCCAAGTTTTGCAAGAACACGCGCAGCCTTGATGTCTTTTACAGCATCTGGAGTTTTCTTCATGCCGTCAAAGTAAGGCGGTTTGCGCACATAAGTTGACTTTGGATCCCACTCAAACACAGCACCCTTTGGAGTAGGAAGCGACTTCCATCGGTCGTCACCCTCAAATACTCCGGCGTACTGTGTCTTGAACATGTCAGAGTTGATTGACTCGTCGATAGTCTTCTGAACTTCTTCAGCACTTGGCCAGATGTCTTTAAGGAAGACTTCGTTTCCATCTGAGCCAATACCAAGAGAATCTTTTTCGAAGTCAAAGTCCATGGTGCCAGCAAGCGCGTAAGCAATTACCAAAGGTGGCGAAGCTAAATAGTTCATCTTTACGTCAGGACTGATTCGGCCTTCGAAGTTTCTGTTTCCAGACAGAACCGCGGTTACAGCAAGGTCGTTGTCGTTGATTGCCTGGGAAATTTCATCTGATAGCGGGCCTGAGTTTCCGATACAGGTAGCACATCCGTAGCCAACCAAGTTGAAACCAAGTGCATCAAGGTCTTTGGTCAAACCGGCCTTGTTGTAATACTCAGTTACAACCTTTGAACCTGGTGCAAGAGATGTCTTCACCCAAGGCTTGGCCTTCAGGCCTTTAGCAACAGCCTTTCGCGCAACCAAACCAGCGGCCAACATTACAGAAGGGTTAGAGGTGTTGGTACATGAGGTGATTGAAGCAATCGCCACGTGACCGTTATCCATTACAAATTCTTGACCATTTACAGCAGTTGGCTTTGAGGCCTGAGCAGAATATGTTGGCAAAACTGATTCAAATGATTCTTTCGCCTTGCTAAGAATGATTCGGTCTTGTGGACGCTTTGGACCTGCAATAGAAGGCACAACCGTTGAAAGATCTAATTCAAGATATTCGCTGAATCGTGGTTCAATGCTCGGATCGTGCCATAGACCTTGGGCCTTTGCATAGGCCTCTACCAAATCAATTTGCTCTTGTGAGCGGCCGGTAACGCGAAGGTAATCTAAGGTCACGTCGTCGATTGGGAACATGGCCGCTGTTGAACCAAACTCTGGACTCATGTTTCCGATAGTTGCGCGGTTGGCCAACGGAACTGAAGTAACACCAGCGCCGTAAAACTCAACAAACTTTCCTACAACGCCGTGCTTTCTAAGAATTTCGGTAATTGTCAGAACAACGTCTGTTGCTGTAACACCGGTAGAAATCTGACCGGTCAACTTAAAACCAACAACCTTAGGAATAAGCATCGAAACCGGCTGACCAAGCATGGCCGCCTCTGCTTCGATTCCACCAACACCCCAGCCAAGTACACCAAGACCGTTAACCATTGTGGTGTGCGAGTCTGTACCAACACAGCTATCTGGGTAAGCCTGAAGCTCACCATTAACTTCACGAGCCATAACTGTACGAGCAAGGTATTCAATGTTTACCTGGTGCACAATTCCTGTGCCAGGTGGAACTACCTTGAAGTCATCAAAGGCTGTTTGGCCCCAACGCAAAAATTGGTAGCGCTCACCGTTTCGGTTGTATTCGAACTCAACGTTGCGTTCGAAGGCATCTGCTGATCCGGCAACATCAATTTGAACGGAGTGGTCAATTACCAACTCAGCTGGTGCAAGCGGGTTGATTCTCTTTGGGTCGCCGCCAAGCTCGGCAACTGCTTCACGCATTGTGGCAAGGTCTACGACACAAGGCACTCCGGTGAAGTCCTGCATGATTACACGCGCAGGAGTGAATTGAATTTCAACATCAGGCTCTGCGCTTGGATCCCAGTTGACCAAAGCATTGATGTGCTCGGCAGTGATGTTTGCACCGTCTTCGGTGCGCAAAAGATTTTCAAGTAGAACCTTGAGGCTGTAAGGAAGAGTCTTTGACTCCACCGAGGTCAACTTGAAGATTCGATATTCCTTCGAACCAACTTTGAGAAGATCGGCAGAACCGAAGCTGTTCACTTTAGACATCTATGTCTTTCCTTACTTTGAGGTTTCATTACCAAAATACCACTAACCACGCGGAGTTAAGACACCCCGCACCAGTAGCCAGGTGAACCAAATGCAAAGGGCGTAAAGCGGCACTCCCATTGCGATTCTGGCTATTCCAAGCGCTTCAGTGGCGTGGGCAAAATATAGAGGCAATTGCACCAGCAGCCGGGCTGAAAAAAGACCTATCCAAACAAGAGTTGCGGCTTGAAACCTTCTGGATTTGACCTTGTCTGATCTCCAACTTGAACCTTCGCCAAGCAAGAAGCCCATAAGCACACCGATAATTGGCCACCGCAAAAGGACGGAGATCAGAAGAACCGAAAGGTAAACAGAGTTGGTAATAAAGCCCTGAACGAAGTAGTCCTCAGGCTGGCCACCCTCGCGCAGGGGAAGGAAAGCTGAAATTGCAATGCCAACCGCTCCGGCTATTGCCTGGGTAAGCGGTTTTTTACGCATTATCTGAAGCAGTAGAAAGCAAACACTGGCGCTTACGGCGGTAACTACGGCCGATGCCGTGTCTTTGGTAACCGCCAGCACAGATACGAACAAAAGCGCCGGAAGTACAGACTCTACGATGCCCAGCCAACCGCCAACGGCGCCAAGCAAAGACTGTTTAGTGATGTTTATATCGCCATTGCTATCGTGCAAGCCAAGTCTTGCTGCGGCGGCCTTGCGCTGGTCTTGAGTCATTGAATCTAGATACTCCTTGGTGGGGCCACGGTGCCACCAGGAATGGATAGCGGTAATAGGTCTTTTGGCGGAAGTGGCACATCGGCGCGAACCACAACCACTGATCTGAAGAGATCATCGATGTCAGCCGCTGCCTTTGGATCATTTAGGGCTGCTCCCCCTATTACCCCGCGCAAAAACCACTTAGGGCCATCAACGCCAATAAACCTAGCCAGGCGGTGACCGGTGCGATTACCTGCTTCATCATTAAGCGGTATTTTGGCAATAAGTTCAGGGCCGAGTGAACCTACACGTTCCTCAGTTTCCCCGCCTTGAGCTGCGATGCTCTGACGCATCTGAGAACGAATTTCGTGCCAGATGCCCTCATTTTTTGGTGCAGCAAAGGCCTGCAACTGCAACGAAGAACCGTTGTAATCCATGCTCACAGCCACAATTCGCTGGGTTGCCTCTTCGACCTCTAGTCTCATTTGCAATTGCTCACGAGCACTAACTCGAATGGAACCAAAATCAACGTATGGTCTTACGTCTTGAACTTCAGAAACGTCGAAAGGACCAGCGGAACGCCTGTCTGCAGGTGCCGATTTCTCAGAAGCGTAGGCGTTTTCTGCCATTAGTTTTTCCCTGTCGAACCGTGGCCGCCTTCGCCGCGATCACTCTCAGGAAGCTTGTCTACAGCAATGAACTGCGCCTTCTCTACCTGCTGAATTACGAGCTGGGCAATTCGATCGCCAACTTCTACCGCAAAGTCTGTCTGAGAGCTGTTGTATAGATTCACGGCAATTTCACCGCGGTACCCGGCATCAACAGTGCCTGGTGTATTCAAAACTGTGATGCCGTGTTTGTGAGCCAACCCCGATCTTGGATGAACCAAACCTACATATCCATCGGGAAGGGCTATTGAGACACCGGTAGGAACTAAAACTCTGCCTAAAGCAGGAACTACAACCGAAACCCTTGATCGCAAATCAGCGCCCGCATCGCCAGGCTGAGCGTACGTAGGTATAAAAGCCTCTTCGGCGACTATTAGGACAGGCAGATTCTTATTCACGGTTAGAGCGTAATCTAAGACCATGAGCAATCGCCCCAACTCTCCGGTTCTTTATAGCGAGCGTGTATTTCCCCGCTGGACCAGCTTCTTGCCTATATTGCTGATTTTTCCTAGTTTTTGGCTCACATTTGCGCCAATAAACCTGGCAATAGGTTCCGCACTGGGCTTTCTAGTCAGTGCCCTGGTCGCGATAATTATGCTGCGAACATCACCCGAAATCGTCGTGACAAGCTCGACAGTCAGAGTGTCGAAAGCAGAAATTCAGCTTGCCAAGACCGGGAACCTCGAAATAGTTGAACCAGGGCAAACCTTTGCAGAAAGGGGCCCAAAATTGGATGCAAGGGCTTATCTGGCCCTGCAGGGATCCGTAAAAGGCCTAGTAAAGCTAGAAATTTCAGACAAAAAGGATCCAACGCCCTACTGGCTGTTCTCTACTAGATCGCCTGAATCATTCAAGAAAGCCGTTGAGTCAGCTAAGAGCTAAGCCTCACACTCGATACAAACCTTGCCGTACTTTCCTTTTTTGGAAGAAAGCAGCGAGTGGTGCTTAACTATGAAGCACTCTGAGCAAGTGAACTCATCATCTTGAGGTGGAAGTACGAGAACATCAAGGTCCTCTGAAACGACATCTGGAATTGCGAATCCCTCGCCGTGTTCCTCGTCTACGTCTACAACACCAGAAAGCTTGTCTGTAATTCGCTCTTTAATAGCCTCGATCGACTCGGTATCGTCGTCGTTCTTTCTAGGTGCGTCGTAGTCGGTTGCCATGTGGCTTCCTCTCGTTGTAGACCCTGAACGTGCATAGTGTGCAACAGAAATCAATCAATAGCAAACCAGCAACGCCGAGTATACGCAGAAATCTTTTCTAAAGGGACCGCGGCGCGCCTATTGATGAGAAGCTTTTTATGCATTCCTGATGGCAAACTTTGATGCAGAAGGAGGCATCAAATGGACGACATTAGACTTTTCGAAACCGATGGAGATTACCTGGTTCTCGAGGCGCAAGATGGCCAAAAATATCGCCTTCTAATCGACGAAAGTGTTCGCTCTTCTGTAAAGAAAGAACCCATTGCTCTTCTAGATTCGATCTCGATAACCCCAAGAGAGATTCAAGAAGAAATAAGAAACGGCGCCACGATTCAAGATCTGATAGATCGCTCCGGTGCAAGCTTTGACTTTATTGAAAAATTTGCAGCACCTGTTATTGCTGAGATAGATCACATTGTTTCTTCAGCGCTGAGTGTTCGACTAACTATCGCCGGAGATAGGTATAACGACTCAACACAAATTGAGTTCGGTGACATTATTTCAGGCAGACTCATCACTAGCGGGGCTAGCGCAATCTCTTGGGTTGCAAAGAAACTTGAGCCAAGCAATTGGCATGTAACGGCTAACTACAAACTGAATGGCGTTTCAGGCTCTGCAACTTGGAGCTTTGATCCAAGAAGATTGACCCTGTCTCCAGAAAGCGAAACAGCAGTAACTCTGTCTAGTCAGGAGACCCTAAACGACAGCCCAATTCCCAAACTTCGCCCGGTAGATCTTGTTCAGCAACAGCAGCCACAGGAAACCATTGTGCAGGAAACCATTGTGCTTGATGAAGTAATTGCATTTCCAAGCCTTGAAACCCCCGTAGCAGTTGAGCAGTTTGAGCCCTCTACACCGGCGGCGTTCAAAAAGCCTGAACAGTCTGAACCCAAAATTGAAGAACCACTAAGCGCCACTGCCGATTTACTAGAAGCACTTAGGAGAAAACGCACCGAGCGTGAAGACACACAACTGCAGCCACATCCTGAGACAAACAACATCCGGGTGATTGACTTTGAACCATCTGCTGTAGCCGAAGTGCCCAAAGTAGCGCAAGAGATCAAAAGTGAACTTCCGTCAGAAGCGCCAGATTCTCAAGCTGAGCCAAAGGCCCCCAAGAAGGGCCGTGCAGCAATGCCAAGTTGGGATGAAATAGTTTTTGGCACTAAAGCAGACGACTAAATTATTTTTTTGCAAAACCTCTAAATTTCAGAAGCGGCACTTTTATTTCATCTGCAGAAATAGAGCCATGTTGGCCAATCATTTGAAGACTTTTGGTTTTTGCATATTTGCGGTGATACAAAGCAATTTCGGTAATGCTAATTAGAAATAAGTCAGGCATTCGATCTCTGGCAAATATTTCTACTTCACCAAACCAACCAGCAGCTACAAGCTCGTCAGCTTCGGCCACATAAGCGTTCTTGCCAAGGAAACCCTGGATTTTTGATTTTTGATCTGCAAAGTCGTGGTTTTCAAAGTAAAGAAACAAGACCCTTGGGTCGCCGCCAACGGCTACCAAGTTGCTAAGCGGCAACTCATCCAAGTAGACATGGCGCTCCGGCTTCACATCAATAATTCCGTGATCGGCAGTGAGAATCACACCGCAGTTATTGGGTACAGAGGGCAAAAAATTCTTCAATGCGGAATCTAAATCTTCCAACTTTTCAACCCACTGACCCGACTTAAAACCGTGGGCATGAGCCTTTTGGTCAAGCTCTGGAACGTAAAGATAAACAAGATTGGCTTCAGCCGAGTTCAGTAGCTTGGTAGCTAGCTTGAACCGGTCTTCGATGCTTTTACCTGCAACGTATGTGGAACCTCTCATAGTTGCGTTGGTAAAACCTGAGCCTTCGTATTCTGCGGGACCTACAAAATAAACAGGTACTCCCAAATCTTTTGCAAGCTCGGAAACTGTTGCTGTGGGCTGCCAAAATTTAGCGTCTGCTAGGTCGGCTATGCCGGTTAGTAGATTTACCGGAACGCCCCTTTCTTGATCGAAAACTTGGTACCCAACCATGCCATGTTTTCCAGATCTAGTGCCAGTTGAAAAACTCGCAAGACTGGCAACCGTGGTGCTGGGGAATCCGCAGAAAATACTTTCATCCAACTTCAATTGATTTGCGATTGTTGGTGCGTGGCCGGCCCGAAACTCAATGTTTGCCGAGCCAAGACCGTCTACCAGAATTACGCAGGCAGATTTGACTCTCGGAAAGTTAAGCCGATTAGCTTTGCCTGTGATTGCACCCAAGGCTGAGATGAACACATCGGATAGCCTCCCGAGGGATTTTGGAACCGAAGGTAGCATCATAGAGATAGTCTGCCACAGGCAGTTTTCGGTCGGCGAATCTCAGCAGGAAAGCACATGAGCAAGGAACATCAAGGCGAAGAACGCATCGTAGACATTGACCTGTCTAAAGAGATGCAGGATTCATTTCTTGAATATTCGTACTCGGTTATTTACGCCCGCGCACTGCCAGATGCACGCGATGGCCTAAAGCCTGTTCACCGCCGAATCGTTTACCAAATGGGCGACATGGGGCTTCGGCCAGACAAAGGGCATGTTAAGTCTGCCCGAGTAGTTGGCGAAGTAATGGGTAAATTGCACCCTCACGGTGATTCAGCAATCTACGATGCACTAGTTCGAATGGCTCAGCCGTTCTCATTACGTGTTCCCCTTATAGACGGGCATGGAAACTTTGGAAGCCTAGACGATGGCCCGGCGGCGGCACGCTACACTGAGGCCAAACTTTCACAGGCTTCTATGTTGATGAACGAGGGCCTCGATGAAGACGTTGTCGACTTCAAACCAAATTATGACGCCCAGCTCACAGAGCCAGAGGTTCTTCCAGCAGCATTTCCGAACCTGCTAGTCAATGGTGCATCGGGTATTGCAGTGGGCATGGCCACAAACATGCCACCACACAACTTACGCGAAGTTATTAATGGGGCAATTTTTCTTCTGAATAACCCAGAAGCAACCACAAAGCAACTCATGAAGCACGTTCCAGGTCCTGATCTGCCAAACGGTGGAATCATCATGGGTCTAGATGGCGTTGTCGAAGCCTACGACACTGGTAGAGGCACATTCAAAACACGTGCACGAGTTTCAGTTGAAAGCGTTTCTCCGCGCAAGCTCGGCATCGTAGTCACAGAGCTCCCATACCTTGTAGGACCTGAAAAAGTAATTGAGAAGATCAAAGACGGAGCATCGGAAACAATGAAAATTATGGGTAGACTTGGTGAGATTGTTGCAGGGGAAACTGCAACATATATGACTTTAACCCCTAATAAAATGAATGTAGCAGGCGGATGGGGTGTAAATGCTAATGATGAAGAGCTTGAACCAAGAACAGAGACGTTAAATATTCTTAGTGGTATGAATACTGAATATGAGAATAGTAATGTTAAATATTACAAAAATGACGCTGGTCAATTAATGGTTAAAGCCACTGGTAAAAGAAAAGATGGATATAATCTTGACTATGAAATTAATGTAGTTGATTATCTTAACTCGGTAAATTCTGGTACAGGTGGATTTTTACAAAAAATAGATGAGGTTAAAGATTACACTACTCAAGCAATGAAAGGTGTTATAGATCAAAAATCAAAACAAATATTAGGTGATTTTCTAATTCCAGGAGAAAGAGCTGCTAAACGCAAAATGGGTGATGATCGTCAAAGATCAATTTACGGACAAATTGTGGATGAAGAGAAAGTAATGGATAAAATTAAGGAGCAAGCTAGTATTACTGCTCAGGGTTATTTAACTGCAGGTGGT
>ERZ1034365.1757-NODE-1757-length-10658-cov-2.264909_pt1 | contig 10658 bp, 8 predicted proteins | sample MGYA00520615_ERZ1034365 | MGnify/ENA primary metagenome ERZ1034365 (study PRJEB33736, sample SAMEA104284505) | Azolla filiculoides | biome: Urban; feature: Water surface; material: Ditch water | place: Netherlands | collected 2015-10-28 | depth 0-0.1 m ... | reverse complement strand
GCTGTGCCAGATCACGGGCCATAGGCAGGGTCATGCCGACCACTCCGCCTTTGGAGGCGCTGTAGGCTTGCTGGCCAATCTGCCCGTCAAAGGCTGCAACCGACGCGGTAAAGACCATGGCTCCACGCTCACCGTCCTCCATGGGTTCCAGTTTGGCGCAGGCGGCTGCGAACAAGCGCGCCACGTTGTAGGTGCCAATCAAATTGACGTTAACGACCCGCACAAAGTCCTCCAAGGCTGCGGGCGAACCATCTTTTGCAATCACACGCTTGGCCGAACCAATGCCAGCGATCTGCATCAGAATCCGTGCGGGTCCGTGTGCAGCAGATGCCGCTTCTATGGCGGCCAGCACGGCTTCGGTATTTGTAATGTCGCACTGAACTGCCAGGCCGCCGATTTCGCCAGCAACGCGCTTGGCGTTGTCTAGGTTAACGTCCAATACGGCGACTCGTGCGCCCAGTCGAGCCAGTTCGCGTGCGGTTGCTTCACCGAGGCCAGAGCCGCCGCCGGTTACCAATGCTGCTTTTCCTTGAATGTTCATGGTGTTTCCTTAGGTTGTTTCAGGATTGGATGGCTTTGGCAAGGCCACCCCATTGCGCGCTAAAAATGCCTGGGTCCATGGTCTTGAGGTCGCGAATGATGGGCTTGAACGCCATGTGTGCCAGCACATCGCGCTCCAAGTCCACGCCAGGCGCGATTTCGATGAGTTCGAGTCCGTCTTCACGCAACTGGAACACCGCACGCTCGGTGACAAAAAGCACCTCTTGCTTGCGAAGGGCCGCATCATGTCCATTGAAGGTGATCTGTTCCACCTGTTTCACAAACTTGGATGACTTGCCTTCCTGATCGATCGTTAGCTTTCCCTCGCCCACTGTGACCTTCAGACCACCGGCAGAAAACGCACCGCAGAACACCAGCTTCTTGGTCGAGCGGGTGATGTTGACAAATCCACCGCAACCCACCGGCCTTCCATTGAATTTGCTCACATTTACATTGCCATGTGCGTCGGTCTGTGCAAGGCCCAAGAAGCTAGTGTCCAAGCCGCCGCCATCGTAGAAATCGAACTGGGAACTCTGCTCAATGATGGATTCAGCGTTGTAGGCGAGTGCGAAATCTCCGCCCTGCGCCGGTATGCCGCCGTTGACGCCAGACTCCACACTCAGGGTCAACGATTCAGCGACACCTTCTTCTGCCGCAACGGCCGGAATGCCCGCAGGGATACCAATGCCCAGATTGGTTTGGGCGCCAGGGGTCAACTCCATTGCTGCACGTCGGGCGATAACTTTGCGTTCATCTAAGGGCATGGGCACCATGGATCCGGTAGGAACCCGCACCTCTCCGCTCAGGGCCGGGTTGTATTGGGTGCTGATGGTTTGCATGTGATTCTCCGGACTGGAGACCACCACGTAATCAACCAAATGGCCCGGAACCTTGACCGACTTCGGCGGTATGGTTCCTGCCTTGACGATCCGCTCCACTTGGCAAATAACAATTCCGCCCCAACGCTTTACCGCCAGCGCTCCTGAGAGCTGCTCCAGTATCACGCCTTCCTTGTCCAGACTGATATTGCCGTTTTCATCGGCCAGGGTTCCACGGATGATTGCAACGTCCACCTTGGGAGGGGCGTAGAACAGCCACTCCTCGTCCTGGAAGTTCACCAGCTTGACCAGGTCCTCGGCAGAGCAGGTATTCATCTTTCCACCTTCTTGGCGCGGGTCGACAAACGTACCCAGGCCTACTTGGGTCAGCAAACCCGGCGATTTGTTGGCAATCTGGCGCGTCAAGTGCGACAGTGATCCCTGTGGGAAGTTGTAGGCTTCGACTTCGTTGTCAAAGATCATGCGCATCATCTCTTTTCCGGTCTGTCCGAAATGGCCTGCCACCACACGTTTGATCAGACCCTTGTGAGCAAAATGCTTCATGCCAGCCTCACCGGAGTTTCCAATCGCGCCGCATGCCCAAGTCGTCACCATTTGCGGGTGACCCGTGGAGAGAAAGTTGTTTTCAATGCCCTTCAAAACTTCTTCAGCAAGACTCGTTACGGCCAAGCCACACAGGAGCAAAGATGCGTTGTCCTGAATAAGTGCGCCAGCTTGGTCGCCAGTAATGACTTTCATGTGTTATTCCTATTTGGTTGAACTTTGAATTCTTAAGCGGCGTGCGGGTTTTCGATGAGCAACGCAATGCCTTGCCCTCCACCGACGCAGGCACTGGATATACCGTAGCGATGTCCTGACCGAATCAGTTCACGCGCCAGCGTGATGGTCAGGCGCACGCCGGTTGTCGCAAGGGGATGGCCCAATGCAATCGCACCACCATTGACGTTGAGACGGTCGATGTCGAAACCCAGCTCGCGCTGTACTGCCAAGGTCTGAGCGCCCTGTGCCTCATTGATTTCAAAGCATCCGATGTCGCCGAGCTGGAGTCCCGTGCGTTCGAGCAACAGGCGAATAGCAGGTGCCGGGCCAATGCCCATGATTTCGGGTGGCACACCGACAGCAGCAGCAGCCACTACACGTGCCAGTGGCTTCTTGCCAATGGACTTTGCATAACTTCCCGAAGCCACCACAGCCGCCGCCGCCGCATCCACCAAAGCGGCACTGTTGCCACCGGTCTGTACACCGCCTTCATACACAGGTCGCAACTTAGCCAAGACCTCCACCGGTGACAGGCGCGGATGCGTGTCCACGCCAACCTCGGTAAGCTTGCCACCCAGCTTGATGCCACGCGCTTTGTAGCCATCCAACTCAAACTTCTCAGTCACCACCGGTACGATTTCCCCCGACAGAAAGCCACTCTCTTGTGCGGCCACTGCTTTGGCAAATGAACTGGACGCGAACTGGTCCACCTCGGCACGCGTGATGCCGTATTTCTTCGCCAGGTTTTCGGCCGTTTGAATCATGTTGATGTCCACAGAAGGGTCCATCAGGGCTTCCCACATATAGTCTTTGAAGCCAACCGTTGCGCCTAGCTTGAAGCCGGTGCGGTGATCAAAAGCTGCAATGGGGTTACGCGTCATACTCTCGGTACCCACCACCAGAGCTGCATCGCAAACGCCGTTTTCAATTTGTTCACCAGCTTGGCGGAACAACTCGAAGCCTGTGCCACAAATGCGTTGCACCATGATGGCTGGCACATCTTGAGGAACACCGGAATAGATGCCGATATGCCGGGGAAGAAAGAACTGAAAAAAGTCCCCGGGTGCCATGTTGCCGGCAATAACCGATCCGATGTCTGCTCCGGCAACACCCGAGCGCTTGAGCACTTCCCGCGCGACCTTTATGCCCAGATCGGTTGGTGAAATGTGACCCAGCGTGCTGCAGTAATCCACCATCGGTGTGCGCACGCCGTCCAGCATCCAGACATCCTTGAATGCGTTAAAAAATCCCTTGCTTGCCATAATTCAATCCTTGAAGAGGGCGTATGTGCCCGGTGTTGCGCTGTACATTTTTCGCTCAGTCCTTTTTGACCTTGGCGGCCTTGCCTTCGAGAAAAGCGCGCACGCGCTCTTTCGCTTCCGGGGCAGACTGCGTAATGGAGGACATTAGGGCCTCGGTGAACAAGCCATGGTCCATGGACTGCTCGGCAATCCGAGGCAAGGCATGCATCAAGGCGTAGTTGGTCATAGGTGCGTTGGTCGCTATGCGCGTGGCCAGCTCCAGCGCCTTGTCCAGTGCAGTGCCGGCTGCTACCAGATAGTGGGCCAGGCCAATGCGTTCACCATCAACGGCGTTGTATACCCGCCCCGTGAACATCATGTCTGCCATGCGTGATGCGCCGATTAGCTTAGGAACACGGACCGACCCGCCACCACCAACGAAGATGCCACGCGTACCCTCGGGCAACGCAAAAAATGTGGAGTCGTCCGCCACACGGATATGGCATGCGCTGGCCAATTCCAGTCCACCGCCAACCACAGCGCCATGAAGAGCCGCAATTACAGGAACCGTGCCAAATTGCACACAATCCAAGGCGGCGTGCCACATGCGGGAATGCTTCATACCTTCTCCGGCGTCGCGCTCCTGCAATTCAGACAGATCAAGCCCCGCGCAAAAATGTTCACCCTCGCCATGGATAACTGCTGCGCGCACCTTTTTTGGAAAATTTTCAAAAATGTCACGCATCGCCAAAATAAGGCCATCATTCAACGCATTGCGCTTGGTCGGACGACACAGGCGAATGACGGCAATAGCGCCTCGGATTTCCAATTGGATGGATTCATGGATGGATGCTTTATGTTGGGTGTTCATTGATAAGCTCTCGCTTGTTGAAAGAAGCCCATGCAGGCATGGGCCAATGTGCTGTTGATGCGTGAAGTTGCCTAAATGGCGTTGACCAGTTCGGGAACCGCCACGAAGAGATCGGCTTCCAGTCCGTAGTCCGCCACGCTGAAAATGGGGGCTTCCGGGTCTTTGTTGATTGCCACAATCACCTTGGAATCTTTCATGCCGGCCAAGTGTTGGATGGCGCCAGAAATGCCTATTGCGACGTACACCTCTGGTGCAACAATCTTGCCCGTCTGACCCACTTGCAAGTCATTAGCTGCATAGCCTGCGTCCACCGCAGCACGACTAGCACCAATGGCGGCGCTGAACTTGTCGGCCAACGGGGTGATCACAGCATCGAACTTCTCCTTGCTGCCCAGGGCTCGACCGCCCGAGACAATGATCTTGGCAGCAGTCAACTCGGGTCTGTCGTTCTTGGCGATTTCACTGAGAACGAAAATGCTCTTGCCGCTGTCGGACACAGCCGACAGGGACTCGATGCTCGCGCTCCCCCCCTTGGAGGCAGCATCAAATCCTGTGCCGCGTACCGTAATCACTTTGATGGGATCAGCGCTTTGCACGGTGGCAATGGCATTGCCGGCATAGATTGGGCGCTCGAATGTATCGGCGCTAACCACTTTTGTGATGTCGCTCAGTTGTGCACTATCCAGTAAGGCTGCAACGCGCGGTGCAATGTTCTTACCTGAGGCGGTCGCACAAAAGAGGATATGGCTGTAGCCAGAGGCCATAGCAACCACCTGCGAAGCCACATTTTCGGCCAGACCATATGCCAGAACATCCGCATCAGCACGCAGGACTTTGGCAACACCAAGAATCTCTGCCGCCGCTTGAGAAGCTCCTTGGGTTTGTGCACCTGCTACCAGCACATGCACTTGGCCGTCCAGGTAGGAACTGATCTCTGCAGCTGCCTTGATCGTATTGAGCGTTGCGCTCTTGAGGCTGACATTGTCGTGTTCAGCAATAACCAATACTGTCATGGTGATTTCCTTAGATTGCCTTGGCTTCATTCTTGAGCTTGTCCACCAGGGCGGCCACGTTGGCTACCTTGATTCCAGCCTTGCGTCCTGCGGGGTTGGAAACCTTCAGGGTCTTGATACGAGGGCTCACGTCCACACCGAGCTCAGAAGGCTTCAAGGTATCGAGCTGCTTCTTTTTGGCCTTCATGATGTTGGGCAGGGTGACGTAGCGCGGCTCGTTCAGGCGCAAGTCGGTGGTCACAACGGCCGGCAAGGAAAGGGACAGCACTTCCAGGCCGCCATCGACTTCGCGGGTAACGTGTGCCCGTCCATCGATGATCTCAATCTTGGAGGCAAACGTGCCCTGTGACAGGTTTGCAAGGGCCGCCAACATCTGACCAGTCTGATTGGCGTCGTCATCGATGGCTTGCTTGCCAAGAATCACCAGGCCCGGCTGCTCTTTGTCCACCAGTGCCTTGAGCAACTTCGCCACGGCCAGCGGCTGCAGTTCAACATCGGTCTCGACCAGAATGGCACGATCCGCACCAATGGCCATGGCGGTACGGAGGGTCTCTTGCGCTTGGGTCACGCCACAGGAGACTGCAATCACTTCGGTTGCAATGCCTTTTTCACGCATGCGCACTGCCTCTTCAACGGCAATTTCGTCAAAGGGGTTCATGCTCATCTTCACGTTCGCCAAGTCGATGCCTGAGCCATCGGCCTTGACACGTACTTTCACGTTGTAGTCAACAACGCGTTTAACGGCTACCAAAATTTTCATCTCTTCTCTCACTCTCTACTAGATGCAAAAACTCTTTGCTTGCCAACGGCAATCAAAGAACCTCAAAAATGGCCGCTGCGCCCATGCCACCAGCGATGCACATGCTCACACCGACGTGCTTGGCTCCACGGCGTTTGCCTTCGATCAGCGCATGTCCGGTCAAGCGTTGTCCGCTCACGCCATAGGGGTGACCCAGTGCGATGGCACCACCGTTGACGTTTAAGCGGTCCTGGGCAATCCCCAGTCGGTCGCGGCAATAGATCACCTGCACGGCAAAGGCTTCGTTGAGTTCCCACAGGTCAATGTCGTCTACCGACAGGCCGAGACGCTTAAGTACCTTGGGAATGGCAAAGACCGGGCCGATGCCCATTTCGTCGGGCTCACAGCCGGCAACGGCAAAGCCCAGAAAGCGCCCCAAGGGTTTCAGGCCACGCCGTTCTGCCAGGGTTTCATCCATCACCACGCAGGCACCCGCGCCATCACTGAACTGACTGGCACTGCCAGCTGTCACCAGCCCGCCGGGCAAAGCAGGCCTAAGCCCCGCTATACCTTCCTTGGTCGTGCCCTCGCGTGTACCTTCATCGCGACTCACCGTGACCTGGCGTGTGATCATGCCCAGTGATTTGTCGGCAATGCCCATGGTCACGCTGATGGGTGCAATCTCGGCATCGAACAGGCCGGCTGCCTGCGCCGCGCAGGCCTTTTGCTGGCTGAGCGCTCCGTACGCATCCATCGCATCGCGGGCAATGTGGTAACGCTTGGCGACTTGCTCCGCTGTCTCCAACATGCCCCAATACATGGCGGGCTTGGCCCGTGCCAGCTCAGGGTCGTTCAACATCGCAGTGTTCATCTGCACGCAAGAGATGCTTTCAACACCGCCCGCCACGTACACATCGCCTTCGCCCGTCATGATGCGTTGCGACGCCAGGGCGATTGCCTGCAGACCGGAGGAGCAGAAGCGATTGACCGTCAGCCCCGAGACATCCACTGGGCAGCCGCCCGCCAGCGCGCTTTGACGCGCAATGTTGAGGCCGGTGGTACCTTCGGGGAAGGCGCAGCCCATGATCACGTCTTCGACTTCGGAGGCAGCAATGCCTGCCCGTTCGATGGCATGGCGAACGGCGTGGCCCCCCAATGCGGCGCCGTGGGTCATGTTGAAAGATCCCTTCCAGCTCTTGGCCAGAGGGGTACGGGCGGTAGATACGATTACGGCTTTTGTCATGATTAGTGTCTCCTTGGCATCAGCCGTTCAAGGTCCGACCATCAGCGATCAGTCGCAGAATGAGCGGCGCCGGTTGCCAAAAAATGGCATCGCCATGGGGGGCGTTGGCAAAGCGTTTCATCGCATGTGCCACGTTCAGCAGGCCGACTTCGTCGGCGTAGTGCATCGGGCCACCGCGCCAGGCTGGAAAGCCGTAACCGGTCAGGTACACCATGTCGATATCTCCGGCACGTGCTGCGATGCCCTCTTCCAAAATGCGAGCACCTTCATTTACCAGCGCATAAACCAGCCGTTCGACGATTTCGCGGTCATCTAGCTTGCGTGCCGCAACACCGATGGCCTTGCGGTGCTGCTCGATCAGGTCCAGCACCACCGGACTGGTGACTGCATCACGTTGTCCGGGAACGTAGTCGTACCAACCGGCGCCGGTCTTCTGGCCGAAGCGGCCCAGTTCGCAGACCAGGTCTGGCAGTTTGCTGTGACGCACATCCGGGGTTTCAATGTAGTGACGCTTACGGATGTACCAGCCGATATCGTTACCCGCCATATCGCTCATCCGGAACGGGCCCATGGGAAAGCCAAATTTTTCCAATGCACGGTCCACCTGCGCTGGCGTACAGCCCTCTTCCAACAGAAAGGCAGCCTGGCGGAAATAGGGGTCCAGCATCCGGTTGCCAATAAAGCCGTCACACACGCCCGATACCACACATGTCTTACGGATCGTCTTGCCCAGCGCCATAACCGTTGCCAGCACATCTTTGGCGGTCTTCTTTCCGCGAACGACTTCCAGAAGCTTCATGACGTTGGCAGGGCTGAAGAAATGCAGGCCCACCACTTCTTGTGGGCGCTGGGTCAATTCGGCGATGCGATCCAGATTCAGCGTAGAGGTGTTAGAGGCCAGGATGGCACCCGGTTTCATGACCGCATCCAATTGGGTGAACACGCTTTCCTTAACACCCATGTCTTCAAACACGGCTTCAATGACCAGATCCGCCTGTGCAATGTCCGCATACGCCAGCGTGGTACTGAGTAGCGCCATGCGTCGCTCAAACTTGTCCTGCTTGAGCCTTCCCTTTTTGACCTGCGCCTCGTAGTTCTTGCGGATCGTGGCAACACCGCGATCGAGCGCTTCCTGCTTAGTCTCCAAGAGAGTCACAGGCAAGCCCGCGTTCAGGAAGTTCATGGCAATACCACCGCCCATGGTGCCCGCGCCGATCACGGCCACAGCCTTAATCTCACGCCTGGGAGTGGACGACGGTACATCGTCGATCTTGGAGGCCGCACGCTCGGCCATGAACAGGTGGCGCAGCGCAGAACTCTCAGGCGTTCCCATCAGGTCTTTGAAGGTTTGCAGCTCCAGCGCCGATCCATCATCCAACTTGCGCGCGGTTGCCGCTTCGATCAGTTCTACGCATTTCAGGGGTGCTGGCAGGTTCTTGGCCATGCCCTTGACCATGGTGCGCGCAAACTGGAAGTAGGCGTCTCCCTTAGGGTGGCTGCAGCGCAGGTCACGCACCTTGGGCAAAGGCTTGCCTGCAGCCAAATCCGCTGCGGCTTCACGCGCCAGTCCCAGCGCCTCATCCAGCAAGCTATCGGCACTGCTGGCCAACCGATCAAACAGGCGTTGGCCGGGAATTTGTGCCAGTTGCTCGCTCTGGACCGGGTCACCGCTCACGATCAGGTTCAATGCGGGCTCGACGCCCAATACACGGGGTAGCCGCTGCGTGCCACCTGCACCGGGCACCAGACCGAGCTTGACTTCGGGAAAGGCCACGCTGCAGCCAGGTGCTGCAATGCGAAAGTGGCAACCCAATGCAAGCTCCAACCCACCTCCCATGGCAACACCAGTGAGGGCGGCCACCACGGGTTTGGTGGCGTTTTCAAAGGCGTTGATAACGGTACGCAGATCGGGCTGCTGATAGGCCAAGGGGCTGCCAAACTCATTGATATCCGCGCCACTAGAGAAGGCCTTGGCACCACCCGTCAGCACGATCGCCTTGACAGCACCATCGTCGATGGCGCGCTCCAGGTTCTGCATTGCAGCAATGCGTGTCGCCAGGCTCAAACCGTTCATGGGTGGGTTATTCAGGCGGATCACCGCCACATCGCCCTGCAATTCATAAGTCGCTGTCATATATTTTCCTAATCGCTTACTTGCGCGGCTCGTCGCAAATCGCACGCGCAATAATCTCTTTCATGATCTCGGAGGTGCCGGCATAGATACGCTCAATACGTGCATCGCAATAGGCACGTGCAACTGGGTATTCATTCATATAGCCATAGCCGCCATGGAGTTGCACGCACTCGTCGGTCACGCGACCCAGCAATTCGGAATGCCACAATTTGCCGGCTGAAGCGCCAACGGATTCGAGTTCGCCAGCCACGTGGCGCTGGATCATGCTGTCGCACAGAGCGCGGCCCGCCTGCAAGTCAGCCCAAAGGCCAGCGAGCTTGAAACGGGTGTTCTGGAAATCAGCAATGCGCTGCTTGAAGGCCTTGCGCTCCTTTACATATTCGCGGGTCCATTCGAATACCGCTTCTGCACGCGACTGACAGTTCACCGAGATGCACAGCCGCTCCTGTGGCAGCTCTTGCATCATGTATTTGAAGCCCTTGTTGACTTCACCCAGCAAGTGGTCTGCAGGTATGCGAACGTTCTCAAAGAACAGCTCGGCAGTGTCCTGCGCGTGCTGACCAATCTTGTGCAAGTTGCGCCCGCGCGAGAAGCCAGGCGTATCGGCGGTCACCACGAACATGGAGATACCGGCCTTGCCACTTTCATCCTCTGTCTTAGCCGCCACAACGATGACGCCGGCGTTTTGTCCATTGGTGATAAAGGTCTTCTGACCATTGATCACCCATTCATTGCCCTCACGAACGGCGCGGGTGCGAATATTGGCGAGGTCACTGCCAGTGCCCGGCTCTGTCATGGCGATGGCCCCCACCATGTCACCGCTAACCATGCTGGGTAAGATCTTTTTCTTCACGCTGTCCGTTCCAAAGTGAACGATGTAGGGTGCTACCACCATAGAGTGCAAATTGAAGCCGGGTCCGGTGGCACCAATGCGACTCAACTCCTCCGAGACGATGATGTCAAAGAGCAGGTCGGCACCAGGCCCGCCATCTTCCTCGGATAGCCAGCAGCACAGTAATCCGTTGTCGCCCGCTTTCTTCCACAGCTCCAGTGGGACGCCATGCGCCTGCTCCCAGGCCGCGTGGTTGGGCACAATTTCATTCTCACAAAAGCGACGAACCTGGTCTCTGAATGCCTGGTGTTCAGCGCTAAAAAAGGGACGTTTCAACATCTCCATGGGTATCTCCTAAGCCTTCTTTGGTGGTTTGCAAATGATTGGTACTCGCTGCGGCGCTTAAGTCCTTTGAGGCGCAGGCAGAAGATTGAGAACACGGTTAAG
>ERZ1034365.1756-NODE-1756-length-10658-cov-2.737265_pt1 | contig 10658 bp, 13 predicted proteins | sample MGYA00520615_ERZ1034365 | MGnify/ENA primary metagenome ERZ1034365 (study PRJEB33736, sample SAMEA104284505) | Azolla filiculoides | biome: Urban; feature: Water surface; material: Ditch water | place: Netherlands | collected 2015-10-28 | depth 0-0.1 m ... | reverse complement strand
TTGATGCTTATAACGTTACTTTACAATCAAGAGAAAAATGGTATGGAAGAAATATTGAAAAAATAAATCGTGAAATGTAGTAATATATTGAAAAAATATTATATATTTGTACCTTTAAAAATTGTAAAAATAAAATTAAAAATTGTAATGTATGAAAAATGTGAAAATTGACGAGAATTATTTTCTTGTAAGTAAACAAGTTAATGCGAATGATGTTGTTGAAATTGACAAAAGTATTAACCACATTGTTGTGGTTGACTGCTCTGGTTCAATGTATGGGGAATTACCAAAAATCCGCACACAATTAAAAAACAAACTTCCAAGTTTGATGCGTGATGGTGATACTATCTCAATTATTTGGTTCAGTGGTACGAATGACGCTGGTATTTTGAAAGAAGAGGTTGAAGTTAAATCGTTGAAAACACTTGACGATTTGAATAAAGCAATTGATCGTTGGTTAGTTGCTGATTGTTTAACTTCTTTCTTAAAACGTCTTCAGCTTCACTAATAATTTATTTTAATAGTTAAAACGAATCGTCCTGATTCACTCTTCAGCCTACTTTTCCTTACTGATGGTTACAATAATGCTTGTAACTTTAATGACGTTTTAAAGACGTTAGATCAGCTTAAAACTGATATTTCTGCATCAGCTATGGTAGAATATGGTTATTATGCCGATAGTCAAAAATTGACCCAAATGGCTGCAATATTAGGTGGTGAAAAGATTAGCTGTGATGGCTTTGATGATTACGAACTAATGTTTGATGCTAGATTATCTTCTTCAATTACTTCTGGTAAAAAAATCTCAGTAGATGTTCCTTCAAGCTTATACGATTTTGCTTTCTCATGTGATAATGGGCAAATCTTATTGTATAATATTCAAGATGGTAAAGTATTGGTTAATGAAAATTTAACTAACATTTACTTCTTCAATAGTATTGCTGCTGGAACTGAGTTGGTTATTGATGAAAATTTGAAAACTGCTCTTTACTCTGCTGTTTATGTATTGTCTGATAAATTAATGAACGATGATGCTGAAAAGCTATTCTATTTGATTAAAGACAACTACTATTATCGTATGTTGGTAAATGCTTTCGGTAAACAAAAATTGAATGCTTTTAAATCAAGCATAAGAGAATGCGTTTCCGACTTATCAAAAAGATATCCAGAAGGTAGTGCTGATATCAAAAAACTCCCAGATGATGTATTTTGTTTAATGAATTTAATGGGTGAGTTATCTGATTCAGACCTAAAATTTTATCCAAACCATGAAGATTTCAATTACAATCGTATTGGTAGGAAAAAAGTTGCTGTTGGCGATAAATTAAACGAATCTGATCAAGAGAAATTAGCTGGTGCTAAGACTGTTGCAGAAATGGTTGAAATCGCAAAAGAGCTTGAAGAAAAGAAAATCAACACAGAATTTGTAAACACTGACCCTTCTCGTGGTTATGGTTTAAGGGATTTGGTTTGGAATGAAGAACGTGCTAATTTAAGTCTTAGAATTAAAATTGATGGTACTGTAAAATTACCTAAAAATAATTATGGGATTGATGAAGTAGCTTCTTACAAATACAATACTTTCACCTTGCTTAAAGATGGTATTCTGAATGTAACTTTGTTACCTATTGATAATAATTCAGAGTTCATTGAAACTGTATTGAAACCAAACAATGTTGGTTATGAAATTAAAGGAAATGTTTGTGTTATCGACTTAGCATCGTTACCAATCATTAACCGACAAATGATTAAATCTATTTCAGCTAACGACTTAGCTAAATTGGAGTGGGAATTACTCAAACTTCAGGCTGATGCAAAAGTTTATGGTGACTATAGAAAAACATTGTTTCCAAAAACCAGCAAATCATATGTTGATATGCTTGGTCAAGAGTGTGCAGATTGGCTTAAAGAAATTGGTGTTACTGATTTCAATGGTTATGCACCAAAATCAGAATTTGCTGAATCAAAAGACTTTTATATGTCTGTGAATTTAATCACAAAAATAAAAGGATTATCTAGCTTACCAAAAGTTAGCGATGTAGTTGCAAAATTGGCTCTTAGTAATCCAGTTTTAAAACCAGCAGAATGGTTAATGTCTAAAGCTATTAAAGAAATTCTACCAAAATTATCTGATAGCGACTTGGAAGAGTTTATCATTACTCAAACAAATTCAGCAGTTGCAAAGAAAAGAGCAGTTATGCAGAGAATCGCAGAAATTAAATTTTCTTTGATCTTATCAAAAAAATGGTTTAGCGAATTTAAATCATTTGATGATAATAAACTTAATATTGTTTTAGATGGTCAGACACTTGATTTCACTTTTGATCTTTGCGAAAAAGAAGTGAAAATTTAATAAGATTATTCAATAATAAATCGAAAAGGTCGTATAATTAGTTATATGACCTTTTTGTATTATGGAAGAATTAATAAAAAAATTTGAAGAATATTCACCTGAAGAACAGCAACGATTAAACGATAAATATAAAGATTCTTTATATCAATATTTTTATGGTGATGCCCAAGGTTTAAAATTAACTTTATACTGTTTAGAATATTTAGTTAATTATATCAATGAAAAATATAAAGAAGAAGATAAAGATATTAAAGCTTGGTGTGCTGTTATTTTAATGAGAAGAATTAAAAATAATAGTATCAATACTGATGAAGATATTAATGATCTGATTAATAAAACATTTGACCATTTCAAAAAAGAAGAATATAGTATTTATTTAAGTGATATTTATTATTATACCGATAATTACTTTAGAGATTTAGAATACTTAAATAAATTAATGCTATGAAATATATAAAATACAAACGAATTGAAAAATACTGCAATACTCCAGAAGATATACAATCTTTTTTTGATGAACTTATTACCGAAGGATATGAGATAATAAGTTATACAGAAAAAAAAGACTCTCATGATGGTAAAAAAATATTTTTCATTATAACTGTTACTGTTGGTAAACTAAGAGCAGAAGAAAAACAAATCCTTTAAATAATTCTATTTATTTTTTGTAGTTTCGAATAAGTTATTTATCTTTGGGTCTTAATTTAATATTAAAGCCATGATTGCACGTAATAACGAGTTGCAAATATTCGAAAATTTTGAAATAGATTATTCATTACCAAAACACAAGAAAGAAGAGTCTATATACACTAATAGTATAATTACCATAGGTGGTAGTAGCGTACCAACTAGTAATAGTATGTGGGGTAATTTTAATTTTGTTGATGGTCAGAATATTGAAAGATCAGAAACTATTCATCTTAGAAGAAGTATGCATCAACAAAATCCTACTTTCATTGGCTGGCTTAAGTTGAAAGCATATATTTGGTCTAGTAGAATGATTAAAGAAAAAAAACCTACTGATTTAATCACAATTAAAGAATATTTTAATCAGTTTAAAACTAACATAGAAGAACTCACTCACATTGATGATATAGCCAATCATTACGAAGCTATTCTTCAAAAGGCTGAATCCTTAAACCAAGTTGCGTTAGTTGAAAAATTGCGAGATATGATTGAAGTAGTGAGGGCAGAATCATACTTAATTGATACTGATCTAAACAAATTCATTACAGAAAAAAATGTATGTGATTTATATAAAAAAGTTGGTAAAGATAAAAATCTTAAGCTGACTTGGATTAAAAATTTCGCTAGAGTAATTCCAGATATTGTTTTCGATGCTAAAAAATTGGCTGACGAAAAACTAGTATTCGATAACTACGTTATTCTTCATTACGACCCTAAAGATAATGGCGATAAACTTACCAAAGAAGAGGTCGAAAAAAAGAAAGACCCAATACTGTTTGGTGTTATTAGAAACAGTAGAAAGTTATATTATATAGCTGATTGGATTGACGAATATTGTGATTTAACCCTAGAACAAATGGTTTCTATATTAGGTAATAAGGTTGGTGAAATAAACAACAAATCGGTTAAAACCTTTATAGATAAAGTAAAAGTATAATAATATGAAACTTCTTAAAAGTGTGGAAAAGATATTTAAGAAAAAATATAATCCATTTGAAATGCCTGACGAAAGATTTAAAAATATATATCAATATATTGAAGCTAACCCAGAAGAGAAAGCAAAATATATTCATCCCAAGAACGATGCATATTTTAATGAAAAATATAAAGATAATATCACTTTAGGTTATTATGGTTTTGCAACTAATTCTTATATGCCAGAAAGCTGGACTGAAATAATTGATGATTTAGTTGAGATATTTGTAATTAATGATCCTAATTTCGAAATACACCAAATTAAAGTAAAATTTGGTTTAGTTAGATTTTATGTTTCTTCTAAAGTTATTGAGGATTTACCTGATATTTATAAATTAATTGCTGAAAAATTTTATTCACCTTATTTAATTTATTAATTATGCAAGTAGATTTAGATGGTTGTCATTGGGATCGTATTCGTGGATTTGTTACTGAACTAAAAGTAGATGCTAGATGGGTTCTACGTGACGATGATGAAAAACCTCAAGGTTCTTTACGTATCGTTTCACACCCTGACCTTAGACCTGGTTTTCTTCGTGCTGTTTTTACATATGTAACCAATGTTAGAAACAAATCAAAAGCAGAAAAAATTAAAACTTTCGTTGATAATGATATGGATATCACCGACTTAGAAGTATATAGTATTGATAAAGAAATTGGTACTGAATCTGAAACGTTCGAAGCACCATATAAAGAATTAAACGAAATTTTTGGTGTAGATATATTTGGTAGAAATTAATTTAAAAATTATTTTATGGGTGAAAAATTTGAAATGGGTAAAGGATTAGCTACTGAAGTTAATAAAAAATTAGATTCCACTACTGGAATTGGAGAAGGTTTGAGATTTAATCAAGGTAAATTGAGATATGATTTGGTTCATCCTAGATCACATACCGATATGGTAGATGTGTTAACGATGGGTGCTAATAAATATTTCGATAGAAATTGGGAAAATGGATTTTCATGGTGTTCAGTAATTGCTTCTCTTAAAAGACATTTAGCTGCAATTGAAGCTGGTGAAGATTATGATCCAGAAAGTGGAAGATTACATATTGCACACGTTGCTTGTAATGCACACTTTTTGAACGCATTTTATCATGATTTTCCACAAGGCGATGATAGACCAAAAAAGATTTTAAAAATTCCTAAAATTGCTCTTGATATTGACGAAGTTTGTGCTAACTTTGTGAAAGCATATATGGAAAAATTTAAGATTCCAACACCACAATTTTGGAATTTCGATAGAAATATTATGGCTAATTTTAAACAAATGGCTGATGAAGGTGAACTGGATGAATTCTATATGAACATAGAACCATTATTTGATCCTATTAATATTCCTTTCGAACCGCATTGCTACATTACTTCAAGACCAGTTGCAACTGAAGTAACAATGAAATGGTTGGATAAAAATGGTTTTCCTGTTGCTCCAGTATATACTGTTGCGCATGGTGTATCAAAAATTGATGTAGCTATTAACTCAGGTGCTGAAGTATTTGTTGATGATAAGTTCGAAAACTTTAAAGAATTAAACAATCAAAAAGGATTAACTTGTTATCTTTACGATCAACCACATAATAGACGTTACGATGTTGGTCATTTAAGAATTAAAAGTTTAAATGATTTACCTTGGTTTAAATAATTATGAAAAGAACAATAACCAAAAGTTTAGGTAATGGTGAAACTATTGAAATTCCTGATCCTGATTATTATAATGAAGATAATAAATTCGTAAAAGTTAGGAGAAAAATAACAAACTTTACACCTAAAAAGAAAAAAAGAAAATGAAAAAGCTAGAAATTATACTTTTGTTCATAGAAATGAAATTGTTGTTGCATTAAGTGAGTTTTTGATTGTTAGTGAAGCTGATTTGGATTCAGGTTCTTTAACTTCTGTAAATTATGCTTTAAAAATGGGAAAAGAAGTTTTTACTATTCCTCACAGAATAAATGAAAGTTTAGGAACACAAAATCTTGTAAAAAAAGGATTAATAAAAGTTATTTATGATGTTGATGAATTTATATATAAAACTTGCGGATTAAAAAACAAAAATATTGAAGATGAAGTTCTACTCTTTTGTAAAAATAATCCTACTTATGAAAGCGCTATTCAAAAATTTCCTAATAAAATTTTTGAATATGAACTTGAAGGAAAAATAAAAATCGAAAATGGAAAGATACAAGTCATTTAAGAAATTAATGTCTTAATTGATAAGTAATATCTCCTGCGCCAACGCCGACAATTAATCCATCTTCGTATACTTTTATTACTTTATTATCACTAATTAATTGAATTTTTCCTTGTGTTGTTTGAATACTATGGGCAAAAATTGGATTATATTTTGCAAACTCTTTTGCAAAGTCAATTTCTACTTTTTTTTCACCAGCAACTGTCCAAATAGGAAGAATAACTAACTCATCACAACCATCAAAACATTTTTTAAATCCTTCAAGATTATCTATTGTTCTTGCATATTTATGTGGTTGCCAAATCACAATTTTTTTTGACATTTTTTTGAGTTTATCATATTCTAAAACAGCATTCATTGTTGCTTTTATCTCTGTTGGATGATGAGCATAATCATCAATTACTACAAGTTTTTCATTTGATTGAACAATATCAAATCTTTTTTTAATACCTTTATAGTTTAAAATATTTTTTCTAATAGTCTCTACATCTAACTCATTTAAAGCTGCAAGAATCGCAAGTGAGGCATTTGTAGCCATATGAAAACCAAATCCCCAAACTTCAAAAGTACCTAAATCTTTTAAATCAAATCTAGTGCAAGGTTGATTATCTTTTAGGGTATAACAAAGATTTTTTATATCTTTTGATGGATAAAGATAAGTTGCATCTTCAATTTTTAGTTTAGCTATATCTTTATCTTCACCATTTACAACTCTTTTTTTAGCTAGACTTATAAATCGCTCATATGCTCCATAAAATTTATCATAATCATAATGGTTGTATTCCATATGTTCAGGTTCAGCATTTGTAACAATTGCACAATATGGATTTGAAAGTAAAAAAGAGGCATCTGATTCATCTGCTTCAAAAGCTATTAATTTATTTACATATCTAAAGTTTGAACCAAAATCTTTTGAAATTGCTCCAATTAATGCAGAACTTTCTAAGATTGAAGCTAAAATTGCAGTTGTTGTTGATTTTCCATGCGCTCCAGCTACACAATAATTCTTTTTATCTCCTAAGATAATTGGTAAAGCTTCTTTTCTTGAAAGAGTTCTAATTTGTTTTAATCTTGCTTCTATTAACTCTGGATTTTCATCTGTAACAGCAGCTGAATAGATAACCAAATCAAAATCATCATTGATATTTGATGCACTTTGAGGACAAGAAACTTTTATTCCTTCATCTTCCAATGCTTTTGTGATTAAAGAGCTTTTCATATCTGAACCACTAATTTCGTGACCATCAAAATTTAAAAATCTTGCTAAGGCAGAAAGACCAATTCCACCGATTCCTATAAAATGTACTTTCAATTAATTTCCTAATAAATGTTTTAAATTTTTATACTCAAGTGCCAAAACATCTTTATTTTCATTTAAAAACTCTTGATTATCAAATCTAAAGTTTATAATAAAATATCCATATTTTTCATCATCAACATCTGCTTCTAAATCAACTCTTGTATCATAAAAATCATCTAATTGGATTTTTGAAGATAAAAATACAATCAATACATTTAAAGCTTTTTCTAAAACTTCATCTTTTATAATATTTGATAAAACAAAAACTAACTCTTTTGCACCATCAAAATTATCATAAGACCATTTTTCAATTGCATGTTCATATAAAGCTCTAACATATAATAAATTATCACCTTCAAGGCTTAATTTCTCATGTTTGTTTATTATTTTTTCAACTTGTTCAAATGATGTTTTCAAAATTTGTTCATATAACTTATTGATTTTTTCTTCTTCTAAATCAAGAACTAACATTGAATCTAATGTTTCATACATTAAACCTATATCTTGAGCATTCATAGAATTTACCCTTGCTTCTTCTAAATATTTTAAAAAATCTGGGTTTGTTCTTGCTTGAAACAGTGCTTCTTTATCCATCTATAAAATCCTTTAATCTTCTAAGTGCTTCTCTTGTTTTTTCTTCATTTTCAACAAGTGCAATTCTAATATAACCTTTTCCTAAACCATTTCTTCCTAAAAAACTTCCAGGAAGTACTTTGATATTTTTTTCTTTATATAAGTTTTTTGTAAATTCTAACTCATCATCAACTTCTAACCATATATAAAAAGTTGCTTCTGGAATTGGCGTTCCTAAAATCTCATTTGCAATTTTAAAATTTTTCTTATATATTTTTCTAAATTCTGCCACATGATTTTGGTCATTCCAAGCAACTGCAGCTGCTTCTTGAAGTGGAACTGGAGACGCACATCCAACATAAGTTCTATATTGTAAATAGTTTTTTAAAATATCTGCATCACCTGCAATAAATCCACTTCGTAAACCGGGTGCTGAACTTCTTTTTGAAATAGAGTTCATAACTAAAACATTTTTAAAATCTTTATTTCCAACGAGAATTGAAGCTTCTAAAAGAGATGCTGGTTTTTTATTTTCATCAAAATAAATTTCAGAATAACACTCATCATTTACTAAAATAAAATCAAACTCCAAAGCTTTTTTAACCCATTCTCCCAATCCTTCAACACCCATTGAAGCTGATGTTGGATTATTTGGGAAATTTAAAATTACTAAATCACATCTTTTTAAATCTTCATCACTAAGTGTTGCTTTAAAATTATTCTCTTTTGTTAAATCAATATGAATAACCTCTGCTCTTGAAGCAATTGCAGCACCTTCATAAATTTGATAAAAAGGATTTGTAAATGCCATAACTGGATTTGGTTTGTTAAATAAAGCAAATTGAGGAAAGTTAAATAAAACTTCTCTTGTTCCAAATGTTGGAACAATTTGATTCATTTGTAAAGTTACATTAAATCTTGTTTTTACAAAATTTATCATTGATTCTCTCAAAAATGGCTCACCAATTGTTGATGGATATTTTCTCAAACTTGAACTTGTCTCTTTTAATTTATCTTGTATGAAAGCCGGTGTTTCAAATTTTGGCTCACCAATAGTTAATGCTGATAATTCATAATTATCATTTGGAACAATTCCAGCTAATAATTCATTTAATTTCTCAAATGGATATTTTTCAAAATTCATTAAATTTTTTCCTTTTTATTCTTCAACTATTGGAATTAATAATTGATTATATTTATTTGAATTGAATGCAATAAAATCACTGTTTGTATAGAAAAACTTAAATAAAAATTTCTTTTTAAACATATTCTCTTTTAGTGGTAAAAGCTGTAACATATCTTTTTCTTTTTTTAATTCTCTAATCGGATTTTGAGCACTTGTTACTACTTCAATTTTTTCATTGAAGATTTTTGCTAGATTTTCAAAATGGTCAAGTAAAGGAGATTTTCCATCTTTTTCACCAATTGGATCTAAATCAAAAATTTTTGTTTTTATTTTTAATTGACTTGAAATATCAAAAACAATTGGAGAGATTTGCTCATAAGAGTTTGTATCATTTAAAATAATTACTGTTCGTTTTACTGCTTTTAAATTCTCTTTTCCTAATTTTAAAATTGGAACTTTTAGATTTAGTACATTTTCTATGCTCTCTTTATTTTTAAACATTTCTGCTGTTAAAATCATCATTCCAATATTATTTTTTCTAAAATCCTCTTTAACAATTTTATTAAAACCTTTGTTTGCATAATCAATCAATTGAATAATTGAATTAAAATTCTTTAATTCATCTTTTATGTAATCCATTATTTGCACATTTGTAGGTCTTGTAACTCTAACAATTAATAGATTATTTTTTAACTTTTGATTTAAATATTTTGCTTCATCAATTGCTTTTTTTACACTATTAGTATCTTGTAAATATAGGTCTAAGTATAAATATATATTCTTTCCAAATGGCATAGGAAATTGCCCTTGAGTTTTTCCAATTACATTATAAACTTGCATTAAAACTTCAGGTTTTCCAATAACTAAAATTACATCATTTGGTTTTAAAACTAAAGATGATTTTATAGTTATCATTTTTTGATTTCTATAAAGTCCAAAAATTTTCCACTCTTTTTGCTCAATTGAACCTATATATCTATAAGCATATGAACTTCCAAATGGAATCCTAATCTCCATTATTTCACCTTGTCTTAATCCAATATTTTGGGCTAAAACTGGAACATTAGGAAGTTTTTCAACCATTCCATTTGCTAAAACTTCAATTCCTCTATAAATACGAACTAAAGGATCATTTACTTTCATTCCCCAATAATCTAAAACTGTCATTTGAAGATTTTTTGTATGCTCTCTAATATTTTTTATAACATTTAACATTTCATCTTTTGAATTTAGAGCAATTAAAACTTCTGTATGTATATCTTTATCTAAAACCATAGCAAGTTTTGAATTTGAAGTTGGATCAAACTTATAAAAAGTAAAATTTGAGGGTTTTTGAACTGGTAAAATTAAGTCGCTCATGTATATTACATCATAACTATTGTCACCTGTATTTGCTTCAATAATTCTTTGCATTAATTTTTTTGCAACAATACCATCGAGGATAATTAATATTTTT
>ERZ1034365.1755-NODE-1755-length-10664-cov-3.959101_pt1 | contig 10664 bp, 10 predicted proteins | sample MGYA00520615_ERZ1034365 | MGnify/ENA primary metagenome ERZ1034365 (study PRJEB33736, sample SAMEA104284505) | Azolla filiculoides | biome: Urban; feature: Water surface; material: Ditch water | place: Netherlands | collected 2015-10-28 | depth 0-0.1 m ... | reverse complement strand
CTGCTTTAGGCGCAGATAGTTTAGCCTTTGCCTTTTCTAACTTAACGGTTAAATCATCAACGGTTTTTTCTGTTTTGGCTTGCACCTTTTCAGTTTGCGCCTTTTCAGTTTGCGCCTTGTTATCTGTTTCAACGGCGTTTTTTTGTAGAAACTCGGCGGCGGTTATAGTGTCATATAACTCTTCTTTGATTGCATCCGCGCCCTCTGGATTATCATCAAAAAATTGGTGTACGTCATCAATAATCGCTTCCACCTTTTTCGTTGTGGCGGCTTTTTCTGCCGCGAGCTTATCGGCTTTAACCTTTGCTTTTTCTGCATCAATTTTAGCTTTTTCAAGTTTAGCTTGCTCTGCTTTTAGTTTTTTTTCAAGTCTATCTATAGCGACCATAACGCGCTCTTGCAGCGTGCTTTTTTTGTTGTTCAATAGGTCGCCCGTTTCAATATAATACTTAAGGCTTTTAACTTGAAAGTCGCGATAATGCCCGTAGTTTAAAGTGAAATCTAGTTTTTGCTCTTCAGCAATTCGTTTTTTGTTGTTATAAATTGACTCTATAACTTCAAAGTAAATTACGGCGGGTAATTCACCGGCGGCGGGTTTTTTACCTTTTGAGCGTCCATCCTGTAGCGTGGCGTATTGCGCCCGCAATGGTTTCAATAACTGAATTGCTGATTCTGTATTGTTAAAACGCGCTGTCTCTGCTACATCTGCAGCGTCTAACGCGGTTAAAAAAGCAGTGAGTGTAGCGGTTGTATCTAGCGTTACTTTTTCGATTTTGTTTGTCATGATTGCGATACCTATATATGGATTTTAAAAGTGGCTGGTACGCTGTACTTCTTAGCGTGGGTATAGAATAGCAAGGTTGTTTGTGGTTGTCAATAGTTTATTTCAATTTATTTTTAAATCGTTTCATTGTCGGAATAATTCCGACAATCTCACAGCACGCACACGCACACGTTGATACCTAAAAAACCTTATAAATCAAATATTTACGACATACTAGGCATTACCGACCCCCACCCCCCAAAATAATATTTAGGAGTCCCCCATTTTTATATACATACTATTCCGCTCATCACACCCCTACTCCTACAAATCCAACCTAAACTGCCTTAAACGCCCCTAACCTCACATAACTCACTAACAACCAACCTAAACCCCACAACCTTACACAAAAACACCCCCCGTCACTTATATAAACGCCTATCAAAAAAATTTTTCACAAAAATTCTACAAAGTAAGGTATGCTATAGGCTCATGTATGTTTATAACAAAGAAAGAATATGCAGATAGATGACGAATATGATGATTTCGTGGGAATTGACGAAGAAGAAGTCTTTGATTTTTCCACTGTACACGGATACGTTGCCCCAAGTGAGGCAGTGAAACGGAGGCTCAATGCAAAAGAAGCCTTCAAAGACCCTACATTTTTAGATGAGCAGGGGTTTCCCCCTCCACCAGAACCTAAACTAACTTATGCAGAAAAAAACGAAGCGTTAAACATCTTTTTAGAACAGCCTGATGCCCCTCCTGCACCTACCACACCCGGTGCGGCTAAAGCGTTAGACCAACTTTTAAAGCGGTTTGATTACACACTGGCAAATTCGACAAACAAAATGCGTCAGTATGTGCTTTTTAAGCTGTTTGAACTTGCAGAGAACGAAGACCCAAAATTGCAGATAAAAGCGGTTGAAATGCTGGGAAAAGTGTCTGAAATTGGCTTATTTACGACAAAAGTAGAGGTAGCCGCTGCAGATAAACCGACAGGTGACTTAGAGTCTGAGCTTAATGACTTGATGTCTACGTACTCTATTGGGGGTGAATTAGGTGCTATTGACGTGCCTTATGAGCAGATATCCGATGAAGAGCTTAAAGGTGGTGCAAAACAAGAAGAGTTTGAGGAAGTAGAGGATGAGTAAACTAGCTCACATACCTCCATCAGATAAAGAGCGTCTTGCCCAGCTTGTGCGTGAGCTTACCCGTAGAAAAGAGAGAGAAAAAGCACAGACTGACTTCTTAGCGTTTGTGCAGGCAGTATGGCCTGACTTTATTTATGGTCGACACCATGCACGAATAGCCTCTGAGTTTGAGCGCGTAGCCAAGGGCGAGTGCAAGCGACTTATCATTAACTTAGGCCCACGTCATACAAAGAGTGAGTTTGGTTCGTTCCTTCTACCAGCTTGGTTTCTTGGACAGTTCCCTAACAAAAAAGTGATTCAGTGCTCGCATACTGCTGACCTTGCGGTGGGTTTTGGTCGTAAAGTGCGTAACTTAGTAGACTCTCCAGCGTATCAAGAAGTGTTTCCTAATGTAGGTCTGCGGTCTGACTCAAAGGCGGCGGGAAGGTGGAACACCAGTGCAGGCGGTGACTATTTTGCTATCGGGGTGGGCGGTGCAGTAACCGGTAAAGGTGCTGACCTGCTGATAATTGACGACCCGCACAGTGAACAAGAAGCGGCGATAGCGGCAAGTAATCCTGAGATTTACGATAAAGTGTACGAGTGGTACACGTCTGGTCCGCGTCAGCGTCTCCAGCCTGGCGGAGCCATAATTATCATTCAGACTCGGTGGTCAAAGCGTGACTTAACTGGGCAGGTGCTTGAGGCGGCGGCGCAGAGAGGCAACGAGAATTGGAGAGTAGTAGAGTTCCCTGCCATATTGCCATCGGGTAAACCGCTGTGGCCTGAGTTTTGGAGTCTTGAGGAATTAGAAGCGACACGCGAAGCGATTGACGTGTCCAAGTGGCAGGCGCAGTATCAGCAAGACCCGACCTCTGAGGAAGGGGCGATAGTTAAAAGAGAGTGGTGGCAGAGATGGACAAAAGAAGACCCACCGCCTACAGACTTTATACTCATGACTTGGGATACGGCGTTTGAGAAATCGCAGCGGGCTGACTACAGTGCGTGTACGGTGTGGGGAGTGTTTTACCAAGATGATGAGAACGGTAAGATGCAGGCTAATATTATTATGTTAGATGCGAAGCGTGGGCGGTATGAGTTTCCTGAGCTTAAGCAAGTTGTGCTTGATGACTATAACTATTGGCAACCTGATAGTATAATTGTTGAAAAGAAAGCGTCAGGTGCTCCGCTTATATATGAACTACGCGCAATGGGTATTCCAGTGGGTGAATTCACACCTACAAGAGGTAACGATAAGATATCAAGGCTTAATGCTGTTGCAGACTTATTTCACTCTGGTAGAGTATGGGCACCCAACACACGTTTTGCGGACGAAGTTATTGAAGAAGTAGCCTCATTCCCCGCAGGGCAACACGATGACTATGTGGATACCGTATCAATGGCGATGGCTAGGTTTAGAAAAGGTGGGTTTATTACAACTAATTTAGACGAGCCTGAACCCGAGCGGGAGTTTAGAGGGCGCTCATCAAGACGCAGTGCATATTACTAACAACAGCAGAGAATCTAAATGTTTGATAAAAGCCTAAACCAAGCACCGCTAGGACTTGAGTCCTTACTCGGCGGAGAAGAACCCGATATTGAGATTGAAATTGACGACCCAGAGGCACTACATATTGCGATGGGCGGACTTGAGATTGACTTTGGGTCACAGAAAGAAAGCGAAGAAGAGTTCGATGAGAACTTAGCTGACCTCCTAGATGATGGAGAGCTTTCGTCTATTGCATCGGATTTACTGTCTGATTTTGATGATGACGTAGCTTCTCGTAAGGACTGGATTACAACCTACACGGATGGTTTAGAGCTACTTGGTATGAAGATTGAAGAGCGTACTGAACCTTGGGACGGCGCGTGTGGTGTGCATCACCCCCTATTAAGTGAGGCGATAGTTAAATTCCAAGCTGAAGCGATGATGACGACATTCCCGTCAGCAGGCCCTGTAAAGACAAAGATTATCGGTAAAGAAACACAAAGTAAGAAAGATGCGGCGGCGCGTGTTCAGGATGATATGAACCATCAGCTTTTAGACGTAATGACAGAGTACAGACCAGAGCATGAACGGATGCTTTGGGGTCTTGGGTTATCAGGTAACGCGTTTAAAAAGGTGTACTTTGACCCACGCTTAAATCGCCAAGTGTCTCTATTTGTCCCTGCTGAAGACATGGTTGTGCCTTATGGTGCGTCTAACTTAGAAACAGCGGAGCGTGTGACTCACATCATGCGTAAAACTGAGAATGAGATGCGCAGACTTCAGGTAGCTGGGTTTTATCGTGATGTTGACTTAGGTGAACCAGACGGTCAGTTAGACGATGTTGAGAAAAAGATTGCCGAGAAGATGGGCTTTCGTGCTACAGCAGATGACCGCTATAAAGTCCTTGAAATGCACGTTGACCTTGATTTACCGGGATTTGAGCACACTGATGAGGATGGAGAAGAGACTGGCATTGCACTACCTTATGTGGTGACGATTGAGAAAGGAAGCCAAGAAATCTTATCTATTAGACGTAACTGGGAGCCTGATGATGAAACCTACACAAAGCGACAACATTTTGTTCATTATGGGTATGTCCCTGGGTTTGGCTTTTATTGCTTTGGCCTTATTCATCTTATTGGCGCATTTGCTAAGTCCGGTACTTCTCTTATTAGACAACTGGTTGATGCGGGCACGTTAAGTAATTTGCCCGGTGGTTTTAAGTCTCGTGGGATGCGCATTAAAGGTGATGACACACCTATTTCTCCTGGAGAGTGGCGCGATGTAGATGTACCGAGTGGTACGATTCGAGATAACTTAATCCCTCTACCTTATAAAGAACCTTCACAAACACTGATGGCACTGCTTAATCAGATTGTAGACGAGGGTAGAAGATTTGCTAACGCGGCAGATTTGCAAGTATCTGATATGTCAGGCCAAGCGCCTGTAGGAACTACGCTGGCTATTTTAGAGCGTACACTTAAAGTTATTACCGCAGTTCAAGCACGCGTACATTATTCAATGAAGCAAGAGCTCGGTCTCCTAAAAGGGATTATCGCGGCTTACGCACCGGAGGATTACAACTATGAGCCTGAAGAAGGAAGTCGAAAAGCCAAAAAGTCTGACTACGAGACCACAGAAGTTATTCCTGTATCTGACCCTAATGCGTCTACGATGGCTCAGAAAATCGTACAGTACCAAGCGGTACTTCAACTTGCGCAAGGCGCACCTCAACTTTACAACCTGCCCGTTCTTCACCGCCAGATGCTTGACGCTCTCGGGATTAAGGATGCACAAAAGCTGGTTCCACTAGAAGAGGATAAGTTCCCAGTAGACCCCGTGTCTGAGAACCAGAATATGCTAAGGTTAAAACCTGTGAAAGCGTTCCTCAACCAAGACCATAATGCGCATATTGCTGTCCACATGGCGATGATGCAAGACCCCAAAATTATGGCTACGCTGCAAGGTAACCCTATGCTTCCACAGATTCAATCTACGGTAATGGCTCACGTAGCAGAACATTTAGGGTTCCAGTATAGAAAAGACGTTGAGCTGCAACTAGGTATGCAGATGCCTCCACAAGAGGACGATGAAGGCGAAGATATTAAGCAGAACCCAGAAGTAGAAGCGGCTCTAGCTCCACTACTTGCGCAAGCGGCTACACAGTTACTACAACAAAACCAAGCAGCAGTGGCGCAGCAGAAAGCTCAGCAACAAGCACAAGACCCACTTATTCAAATGCAGATGCAAGAGCTACAACTTAAAGCGCAAGAGATTCAAAACAAAGCGCAGAGAGACCAAGCTGAAATTCAAGTTAAAATGCAGCAGATTCAAGTGGACCGTGAGCGTATTGCAGCAGCGTCAGCGACAGCAGATAAACAACGTGAGATTGACGTTCTTAAAAACGCAGCGCAGCTAGGCGTTAAACAGTCGCTCGATAAAGGTAAACAAACTCACGATGAGAAAAAACTGCAAGTAGAAGCGCTTAAAAACGCGGCTGATATGACGATGAAGAAAGAAGACCAGCAACGTAAAACGCAGGTTCAAGCTCTAAAAGACGCGGCTCAAATTACAGCTAAAAAGACTGAAACTGAGATGCGTATAGCGCACGAAGCTTATCAAGATATGTTAGAGCGTGAGAATGCTCAGAAAAACAAGGCGGAAGATTTAGCCCACCAAGCTTACCAAAGTATGTTAGATCGAGAACATAAGACTCACCACAAGTCTATTGATGTAGCGCATCAAGGCCATCAAGCTGAGATAAACAGAATGCATCAGAAAGAGCAAGCTGAGAAACAACCTAAAGAACCTGCAAAGAAACCTAAGAAAGGTGAAGAATAATGGACGCGTTTGACGTAGTCATTAAGCATATTGATGATAAACTAGTGCAGTTAAAAGATGCGGTTTGTTCTGAGCGCATTGACTCCTTTGAAACGTATAAGCAGATGTGCGGTGAAATACGGGGCCTTCAAACGGCCAAAGGGTATGTCATGGATATGAAGGACAAACTAGAAGATTAGCTTGGGAGAGGAGCTTAAAACCTCGATGACAGCACGGAAAGACGGCGTATTTTAATCCCACAAACAGGAAACAAAATGTCAAAGATTTTAATTGGTTCAAACCCAAAAAATCCGCAAGTGGTTGGTAGTTACGAAACAGACGCTACTAACGAAGAAAAAGCATCACAGCTCCCCATGCCATCAGGATACAGAATCCTATGTGCAATCCCAGAAGCAGATAAAGAATACGAAAGTGGTATCGCAAAAGCTGACGTAACACTGCGTAACGAAGAAGTACTTACAACTGTACTATTCGTAGTCAAACTAGGCCCAGAAGCCTACAAAGACAAAGACAAATTCCCTAGCGGCCCTTGGTGTAAAGAAGGTGACTTTATTTTAGTTCGCCCTAACTCAGGCTCACGCCTGCTCATCCACGGTAGAGAATTCCGCCTTATTAATGATGATACGGTAGAAGCAGTTGTACTCGACCCGCGCGGCATTTCACGAAAATAGGACAAGACTATGGCAGATTTTGAAAGAACAGAATATAAATTCCCCGATGAGATTGAAGAAAACGAAGACTCCATCGAGATAGAAATTGAAGACGATACGCCACAAGAAGACCGTGGTCGTGAACCAATGCCTAAACACATTGTAGAAGAGTTAGAAGAAGATGAATTAGACTCCTACGATGTAAAAGCGCAGCAACGCTTAAAACAAATGCGCAAGGTCTACCATGACGAGCGTAGAGAAAAAGAAGCGGCGCAACGTGAGCATAGAGAAGCTGTAGCGCTAGCGCAGAAACTGCTCCAAGAAAACCAACGCGTTAACCAAGTATTGGGTAATGGCGAGAAAGAATACATTAACAATGTGCAGAATTTAGCACAAAAAGAATTGCAGGAAGCCAAGCGAGCATACAAAGACGCGTATGAAATTGGTGATGCTGACGGTGTAGTAGAAGCTCAAGAGCAAATGCAACTAGCCACCTTAAAATTGGCTCAAGCACATAATATGCGTACAGGGGCTTTACAAACACCTGATTATGAGGTACAACAGGCGCAAGAAAGGCTACAACGCCCAGCAGCACCGCAAGTTCCACAGCCTGACGAGAAGGCATTGGATTGGCAAGAACGTAATGAGTGGTTTGGTCAAGACAAAGAAATGACCAGCGCAGCGCTTGGACTTCACGCTAAACTTGTAGATGAAGGCGTACCCGTAGGCTCTAAAGAATATTACAATGCATTGGACAAAACGATGCGTAGACGTTTTAGCGAGTATTTTGGAGAATCCGAAGATAGAAAACCGAGTAGGGGCAAACCGTCAAACGTAGTGGCACCCGCTTCGAGAAGTACATCGGCAAAAAAGATAAAGTTAACTCAGAGCCAGGTCAACTTAGCAAAGAAATTTGGCTTAACCCCTGAACAATATGCGAAAGCAGCTTTAGCCTTGGAGAACCAAAATGGCAGATAATACAAATGCAAGAACAACTCGTGAACTAGAAACCCGTGCAATCTCAGAACGTCCTAAGCAGTGGATGCCTCCAGAGTTGCTCCCTGAGCCTGACAAAGAGGCTGGGTATTCGTACAGATGGATTCGTATCTCAACACTTAACAATGCTGACCCAAGTAACTTAGCTGCCAAACTCAGAGAAGGATGGGAAGCTGTAGCGTTGAGCGAACAACCTAAATTTAGACTGTTAGCCGACCCCAATAGTCGTTTTAAAGACAACATTGAGATAGGCGGATTATTACTCTGTAAGACTCCAACTGAGTTTGTTGAGCAACGCACAGACTACTATGCGAACATGACAAGCCAACAGGCGGAAGCTGTAGATAATAATTTAATGCGTCAGAGTGACCCACGTATGCCGATATTTAGAGATAGAAGCTCAAAGGTTACTTTTGGCAAAGGTACTTAATTAATTAATCTAGGAGTTAAAATGGCTTATCCTACAGTACAAGCCCCTTACGGGTTAAAACCTGTAAATTTAATCGGGGGTCAAGTTTTTGCAGGCTCTACTCGTACAATGCCTATCGCGTACGCGTATGCGTCTAACATCTTTTATGGTGACTTAGTTACTATTGGTACAGCAGCTGGCAACGCAGGTTTTATTACTTTAACTGCTACTAGCACAAGCTTAACCTCTAAAGGTACTATCGGTGTATTCTTAGGTTGTACATACACTAACCCAACAACTAAACAAAAGTTGTGGAGCCAATACTGGCCCGGTGGTACTTTAGCGGGTGATGCTGAAGCTATTATCTGTGACGACCCAGATTCAGTCTTTAAAGTTGTTGCAGTAGCTAGTGCGTCTTCTAACACTATCTCTTCATTCCCATCAGCGATGATTGGCTTGAATGCGGCGATTAACACACCAGTTGGTAGCACAACTACTGGTAACTCTGGTATTGGTTTAGTTGCTGCTAACACAACACTTGCTGTTGGTTCTGGCGGTGCGTTCCGTATCATGGAATTAGTCCCTGAAACACAAGTAACCAATTCAGGTGCGTTTGTTAGTACTTCTACAACATCATTTGTTGTTTCTGGCTTACCTGTGGGCGCAATCATCCCAGTTGGTACGGATATCTACCAATTAGTTGGCGGACAATTACAGCAATTAGGCGTAGGCGCTAACGTAGCAACAGCTGCAACAGTAACTACTACTGGTAACACTACTTTAACTATTAGTGCTGCTGTAACGACTACACCATCTGCTGGTGCTACCATCGTCTTAGTTCAATCGCCTGAAGTATTGGCAAAATTGAACTTCGGTGTCCACAACTATTACGCTGCTTAAGGAGCAATAAACAATGGCAATTTCTAGAGCACAGCTATTAAAAGAGTTATTACCGGGCCTTAACGCGTTATTCGGTTTAGAGTACGCACGTTACGGTGAACAACATAAAGAAATTTATGAAATCGAATCTTCTGAGCGTTCATTTGAAGAAGAAACAAAACTTTCTGGATTTGCTGCAGCGGCAGTTAAAAACGAGGGTTCTGCTATTCAATATGAAGCTGGTCAAGAAGCTTGGACTGCACGCTATAACCACGAAACAATCGCTCTTGGCTTCTCATTAACTGAAGAAGCTGTAGAAGATAACTTGTACGACTCATTGTCTGCTCGTTATACAAAAGCGTTGGCTCGTGCTATGGCATACACAAAGCAAGTAAAAGCGGCAGCTGTTTTAAACAACGGCTTCAATTCTGCATATACTGGCGGTGACGGCGTAGGCTTGTTCTCATCTGCGCATCCTTTAGTGTCTGGCGGCACTAACTCAAACATCCCTTCAACTCCTGCTGATTTAAACGAAACTTCTTTAGAAGCGGCTGTTATCCAAATCGCACAGTGGACTGACGAACGTGGACTTTTGATTGCTGCTAAACCTAAAAAATTGATTGTGCCACCTGCGCTTCAATTCGTTGCAACTCGTTTGCTCGAAACAGAACAACGTGTAGGTACAACCGATAACGACATCAACGCGTTGAAAAACAACGGTTCGATTCCAGAAGGTTATACAGTTAACAACTTCTTAACTGATAACAATGCTTGGTTCTTAACCACTGATGTACCAAACGGTTTGAAACATTTCGTGCGTCAATCTCTTGTAACTTCATCAGATAGTGATTTCGACACTGGAAATATGAGATACAAGGCGCGCGAACGGTACTCGTTTGGCTGGTCTGATCCTTTAGGTATGTATGGAAGCGCGGGCGCTTGATGCCTTATAAATAAAGCGTTTAGCGGTATTATGGAAACCCCCTTTACGGGGGTTTCTTTTTGTAGTATGATTACCCGTGTCAAATCAACTACTGGAGAAAAACCATGAATTATCCTACTACAAGAGAAGAAGCTAAACGCACTGGTGCTAAATATTACTTTACAAACAAACCTTGCACGCGTGGGCACGTAGCACCTCGAAAAACAAAAGGATGTTGTGTTGAATGTATGAAAGAAGATTGGGTTACAGATAATGAACGCCGTAAAACCCTACCTAAATCGGAAGCGTCAAAAGCTGCTGGTAGACGTTATTACGAAAGAAATAAAGATGCAGTTATAGCAAGAGCAGCAGCTAGACCTATTGAAGAAAAAAGAAGACATAAAGACAATTACAAAAAAGAAAATCCTGAAGTGATAAATACTTCTTGGATTAAATCAAAAAATGAGAACATCGCTATCAGCGCTAGCATGACTAGTAACACGCTGGCAGTGACTTCTTTTAGTAGATATCGGTTAAGGATAGGCATTTTTGGTTGATGGTATCTTATAAACTTAATCTGTT
>ERZ1034365.1754-NODE-1754-length-10665-cov-2.502550_pt1 | contig 10665 bp, 12 predicted proteins | sample MGYA00520615_ERZ1034365 | MGnify/ENA primary metagenome ERZ1034365 (study PRJEB33736, sample SAMEA104284505) | Azolla filiculoides | biome: Urban; feature: Water surface; material: Ditch water | place: Netherlands | collected 2015-10-28 | depth 0-0.1 m ... | reverse complement strand
GCAATATATTGCTGCCTGCTTTGATAGTACCGCTGGCCTAGTAGCTCTTTGACTAAGAGCATACGAACTTAATCTGATACGCCTAGCTCTCGAGTTGCTGCTAATTGCTCGACATCGGCCTTTAGCTTTGCTGGCAGCCAGACCTTGAGATTTTCCGTGGACTTGCCGATGAATTCCATACTGTGATTTCGCATCGGACTCAATTTGACATGATCTTAAGACCTTGGCCTGCTTGATTCTTGGCGATGTATGTTTATCTTCCAAGCAGAAAACGCTTCAAAAACTGCAATCCCATAAACATGCCTAAACAGGATGGTCTTGATCACATCAGGTCGGCTTGATCCGTAATTGGCGCTTAGCTTATTGATCACATTAACGAGACGATCCGGAAGCCATACCTTGATGTAATCATTGTTCAAAGCAAAGTCGTTGAAGTCGATATCTGCGGGCGGTATCTCCCCAGACGATGATTTTGCCTTCGCGGTTGCGCCTCTTTTGGCAAAGGGCCAGTTAAACATTGTTTACCCCATTCGTTTGATTGACACGCTTGAAGTCTTCGAAGGTTCCAGCATGTTGATTCGGGTATATGCCTGATCTAATTGCACCCCATGGGGATGGGGCAACACATAGGTCAAGTCGTACCAGTCTTCCATTTTCGACTTTTGCTAGAACAACAGCGATCAGATCATCTTTGCCGCCTTGTGCGAGCACAACACAAGGGCCTGGGAATTCCCGGGTCAGATAGCCAAGCTCTGCCCATACCTTAGCCTCCCCTCCTAACGTAGCCAAAGTCTTGAGCTTTCCAGTGATATAAGCCATGAACTGAGATTTGGACGTAATTTCTTCACAGACGTTCTGAGATGCGTAGCCAAAATCATCTTCAAGCAATGGCTCAAGTTGAGAAGGGTCGAGCATGTTCATCATTCTGGCGTAGGCTTCTAACGATTTCTTCACAACCTGCTCTTCTGGATCTACGTCTTTTGAGAGATCAGTTTTCGATGAACGATCAGGATTCTGATCGATGGGTATTTCCATGATCAGCGCCCTAAATTCTGCATCGGTTTTTGCCTGAGATATCTTCAGACACCAATCCTCGATGTCGTATTCATTCGGTTGGCTATTTGTATTTTGTTGATTCATTGAAATTTCTCGTTTCGTACAGAACCCCAAGATCACCCCAGGGTTTTACTTGATCGCAACAAGGAAACACCAAGGTTTAAACACGCTCCCAAGGCAAATCCAGATCATTTCTACCGAAGTGGCCATAGGCTGCTGTCGGGTAGTAGATTGGCCGCTGCAAGTCGAGTGTTCGGATGATTCCTGCGGGCGTGAGGTCGTATTCCTTGCTCAAGGCCTGAGTGATATCTGTGCTCTGAGCAGCAGATAAGCCTTCAGCATCAACCAAGAAGCTGACAGGTTCTGCAACACCAATTGCATAAGCTAGTTGGATCAGGGCTTTCGGTGCCCAACCACGGGCGACGACCTGCTTAGCGAGGAATCTCGCCATGTACGCTGCTGAGCGATCGACCTTGGAGGGATCTTTGCCAGAGAATGCTCCGCCGCCATGGGGTGCCGCACCACCGTAGGTGTCGACAATAATCTTCCGTCCTGTAACGCCGGTATCTCCCTTCGGACCGCCGATGACGAAGCGGCCTGTCGGGTTGATGAGTTCCCGATAACTCGAGCCACGTAATTCTTGAGGGATGATCGGTTCGATGATTTCCCGACTGACTAAATCTCGGAGTGCTTCTGTATCGATGTCTTCTGTATGCTGTGTGGAGAGAACAACCGCCTCGATTGCCACGGGTTTGCCCTCTTCATAACGGAACGTGACTTGTGATTTAGCATCTGGACCAAGCCAGCGAAGCGCCCCTGAGCGGCGAAGCTCGGCTTGACGCTGCACCAGTCGATGGGCATAGATGATGGGAGCCGGCATTAGTTCAGGTGTTTCATCGCAGGCATAACCAAACATCAGGCCCTGGTCCCCGGCACCGATGATGCCGTCATCTCGATCAACCCCCTGATTGATATCAGCGGACTGGCCATTAAAGCGGATCTGGATTTCACAACGCTCTGGATCAATTCCGGTTTCACGGTCGCTATACCCGGCATCTCGCAGGACCTTGGCAACTGTGGAGACGGCAAGTTCACGGCAATGGCGGAAGGTGTCTGGACTTCGGGTTTTGAATTCCCCCGCAACGACAACGCATTGATCTGCCAAAAGGGTTTCGCAAGCGACCCGGGCGGTAGGCTCAATCTTCAGGAATTCATCGAGAACGGCATCAGATATCCGGTCAGCCAGTTTGTCCGGATGGCCCTCGGATACGGATTCCGAAGAGAATAGGCTGTTATGGAATGTCATGGTTTACTCCTGTTTAGCCGATTTGACGTGATGTCGGGGACGGCAATCTGGATCAAATCCCCCCGGTCTGTTGCCCTTTGACGGTCAGACCAAACCTGATTTAGCGTAATAAGATGAGTTGTGGAATGGCATCTGCACCACTCCAGACGATGGCGTTTTGTTGATGTTTGGCGCCCAGGATCTTGGCTGCATCTAGCGTCAGGCCAAAGACAAGCACACTGGTTTCACCAGGCCAGTCATTGCTCGGATGCTGGCCGATACCTTCAATAAATTTCAGGCCGCGGTTCGCGAGTTCGTGCAAAAGCCGCTGATGACGTTCTGCATTCTCTTCACCTGACAAAACCTGACCTTCAGGGTTCCAAGCAGTAATGAAGGCACTAGAGTTGGTGTGCTGCTGTTTATGGGCTTCCAGCAGCTGCGGATTGGCTTCGCCTATAAGTAAGCCAATGATCGGATCTGAGTGGATGAAATACTCCGTCTCCAAGTAAGCCTGGATGATTTCACTCGAGATAGCTGATTCAGGAAACAAAAAACCCTCCAAAAGGTGGAGGGTCGACATTGCCCGGTTTGTTGTTCCAGGATGGAACCACATCCGCTTTCGCGATCCACCTTGCCCGGGGAGGCAGGTTGGCATGGGTGTCGACCCAATTCGTAATGTGTGTTCATCCTAGCACTGTTGTTTCCGAAGTCAACAGTTGGCTCAGGGGAATTTCTATGTTGGACCTGATAAAACCTGAAGCACTGACCGTAGCGCGCCCATCATGTATTCCATTTGAGATTTTTCGAATATGGATGTGACGGTCGTAACCAATGCGTCCGATTAATTGCAAGCTGAATGGGGGATTACAGCAAACGACAAACGGGCACTGAACGGGCACCAGATAAGCCAAAAACCAAAAAGGCCAACCCGAAGGTTGGCCTAGTTGGTTGATTCTTATGGCGCGCTCGGAGAGATTCGAACTCCCTACCCCTTGGTTCGTAGTCAACTTCTTTATATTCCACTGGCGTCTGCAAAGCACCGTAAGTATATTGATTTATTTGAGTTTGTTGTGGTTTTCGGTCTATAATGTTCCGAAAAGTTCTACAAGAATCTACTGACAAACGGGCACTGAACGGGCACCAGAAAATGGCACTCATAACAGACAAGCAGATGCAGGCAAAACCCACAACTGATGATCTGTGGTACTACGAGTCTTTCGCCCGTGGCTCAGGTTCATTCTGCGGACGCATCACCCCTGCTGGGGAGCGCCTTTTCTACTATCGCTACACCGACAGCAAGGGAGCAAGACCCCGTTACCCTATCGGCTCATTCAGCTCAGACGGTTCACGCGGATTAACCGTAGCCCAAGCGAGGGAAAAGGCGCAGGAGCTTTCCCGCATCTATCGGGCCGGAGCCAAAGACCTACGGGAACACCTGGAAGCCGAACAGTTAGCCAACCAACAAGCCATTGAAGAAGCTGCCCAAGCTAAGTCGCGTCGTAAAACAATCAAAACAGTATTTGGTGATTGGGAGAGCAAGGAACTCAAACCTCGAATTAACACAGAAGGAAAGCGACAAGGACGCAAGGATGGCGGCGCCTACACACGCAAGCAGTTTGAGCGCCACGTTTTCCCGTCCATCGGTAATACGCCAATGGAAGAAGTGAAGAAGACTGACATTCTCGACATACTGGACAAGCTGCGTGACAACGGGACGCTACGAACGGCAAATGTCGTGTTGGCAGATTTGAAACAGTTCTTCTCTTTCGCGTTAGACCGAGAAGTAATTAGCACCAACCCGGCCGCAACACTAACGAAGAAACGTCACGGAGGCGGTGAAGATGTAGTAAGAGAGCGATTTCTTACTGAGGATGAAATACGCGAGCTTGCAAGAAAACTCCCAGATTCAGGGCTCTCCAAGAGAACTGCAATTGCCGTGAAGCTACAACTCGCGACCATCTGCCGTATCGATGAACTGGTATCTGCACGATGGGAAAACGTGCACATCAGCGATGATGGCAAAGAACGATACTGGTACCTGCCAGAAACAAAAAACCAGCGTGACCACACTATCCACTTGTCAGACTTTGCTATTGAGCAGTTCAATTCATTGAAAGCTCTCCAAGAAGCAAGCGATGATGGCATCAAGAAGATGAGCCCGTGGGTATTTCCAAATACAGCTGGGAAGTCTAATCTGGACAAAAAGACTGTAGCCAAACAACTCGCAGACCGACAGCGGGCAGCAGCCACACCGATGGCGCACAGATCAAAAAAGATGACAGCTCTTGTGCTAAGCGGTGGTAAATGGCGAACGCATGACCTACGACGAACTGGTGCAACTATGATGGCAAGAATTGGCTACTCCCTCGATGTCATCCACGAGTGTCAGAATCACTTGCAGAGAGACAAGATGGCTCGGGTCTACATCAAGGACAGACGCATCGCAGAGCAACGTCTGGCATTCAACGCATTGGGCGATAGGCTTGCCGCTCTGTTCAAGGGACAAGCACTAGCCGAGGTAGTGCCTCTGCGCGCCAGCGCTGCTACATAACGTCTACAGACTGGAGGACAATCAAATGACACTATCCAAAACCGTGGTACTTCACCCCGCCACTAATGAAAACCAGCCACCCCACCTGATCATTGAGGTTGACGGTGCACGCTTCCCAATAGTGCGTGGACAACCTACTCGACTCAGCCACCAGGCCTATGAGGTCCTGGCAAACATGAGGGCGTCGCATCCGTTCACCTTGGTCCAGGGCGTTTAACCGAAACGATAACGAGTTTGCTGCGCCTAGGATAGCTCCCGAACACCTGATTCCCTGTCAGACTGGTGCGGCAACAATCAACAGGGTGCACCTAGGGGGTGCTATGAGTAAAGCAGACCTGACGCGCTATACAGTCACGGGGAAAGCATATCCGCCCACCGTAGTTGGCTTATATTGTTTAAGTTTGGCTGAAGAAGTTCTTGGATCAGTGGATGCTTTGGGGTTTCCCGTCGAATCTGTCGGCCGCGTATTTGTGCCAGCTATTGCTCGCTGCTTGCGAACCCTTGGTTATGCACCATTCGTGTTGACTGATGACAATGTAACTGATCTGATTATGCCATTCTTACAGAATAGTGGATTAGATGGCTGCGACAAAGAGACGCTTGCTTTTCTATTGTCCCGAGCTTTTGTGCTGATGTGTATAGATCGTGCTGTGACACATGAAAAACGCAACAACATTGAAACCAGTGCTGCTTGGTTTAGCGCTGCCATATCTGCTAACCAATGGCGTTCTCGTAATCAATTTAAGGCCAAAGCAGAACTAGCTCGAAAAGGCGCGCGCGCAAGATACGCAGATGATCCGAAACAGCTGGCAAAGATTGAGGTGAAAGAAAGTTGGATTAGATGGCAAAGCGATCCAGGAAGCTATAGAAGCAAAGCAGAGTTTGCCTTTTCCATGGTCAATGTTCACGAACCAACACTAATCAGCACAAAGGTTATCGAACGATGGTGTACTGAATGGGAAAGAGATGCAAAGATGAATTAGGTACTATGCCGGCACGATACCCACCATGCCTGCACAGAGGTTTTTTGTTATGTGACCAAATCCAATAATTCGACCATGCCGGTACGTTCCGTTCCGGTAACTGCCAAGGAGCAACAAGCATGGCCGAACACATAAAAAACGCACTAACCATCCTACGACGCAAGCAGGTGGAAGCACGAACCGGGCTTCCACGTTCAAGCATCTATGCACGACTGAAGCCAAACCCCAAGCGACCAGACGATTATGACCCGACCTTTCCGCAGCCCGTAAGTATCGGAGCGAAGGCAGTCGGCTGGATCGAGTCTGAAGTAGATGAGTGGATCGCCACCCAAATCAAAAAAAGCCGCATGGCTTAAGGGGCGAACCATGAGCACAAACAACAAGGTAAGCGCCCCCGCCAAGGAGGCGAACCTAAAGACTGTCGATAGTCAAAATCATACCGCAAGCAATCCATTTATAGGCTGGTTCAATATCGCCCACCCAGCACGCAATCGCCCGCAGAAACGCACATGCTGCGCGTGGCTGAAAGTGGGGGTGTGATGAGTGTAGACAAGCTACTAGTTCAACTGGATGGCGTTCACCAATCAGGACACGGGCGCTGGAGCGCGAAATGCCCGTCACACAAAGACCGCACTGCGAGTTTGTCAGTTCGCGAACTGGATGATGGGCAAGTGCTGGTGCATTGCTTTGCCGGATGTAGCGTGCAAGATGTACTGGGCGCAACCGGGATTGATATTGCCGAATTATTCCCTGAGAGGGCTCCGCATCACCGAAAACCAGAGCGCCGCCCATACCCTGCAATTGATGCACTGCGCGCTATCAGTTTTGAGGTGCAGATTGTTTTACTTTCTGCCGCTGACATTCTGGCCGGAAAGTTTTCGCAGAGCGACCGCGAAAGATTGAGTGTCGCAGTCGAGCGTATCCAATCTGCATTAAGCACGTGCGGGGTGCGCTATGGACATTGAAAATCGTGCAGTAATAGCGCTGAAATCGTTCACTGCAGAATCGGCAAGGGGGGAACCTCATCACGACCCCAAAAACCCCGCAAAGAGCGATTGTGCAAACCGAGAATGGCCGGAACCGATGCCACTTAGTGAGAAGATAGAACCAGAGTCTTATCCATTGGATGCACTGCCAGATTCCATCCGGGCAGCAGTGGAAGAAGTAGCTGGCTTCGTCAAAGCTCCTGTTCCACTGGTGGCATCGTCGGCGCTGGCGGCATTATCGCTGGCTGGGCAAGCGCACATCGATGTGAAGCGGGCGGAAAAGCTGTATGGCCCTGTCGGACTATTCCTATTGACCGTCGCTGACTCAGGCGAACGCAAGTCCACCTGTGACGGTTTTTTTACTTCAGCCATCCGTGAGTACCAGGAAGAACAGGCCGAGCTGATTAAGCCAGCGATCAAGCAATACCTGGCAGCGATTGAAGCGTGGGAGGCGGAACGCGATGGCATCCTGGCTGCGATCAAGGAAGCAGGGAAGAAAGGCAAGCCGACCGATAAGCTGCGGGCTGACCTAGCTGAAATTCAGCATGAAAAGCCTGATCCGCCACGGGGGCCGAAATTGATATTGGGGGACGAAACCCCTGAGAGCCTTGCATGGGGTCTGGCAAAACAATGGCCGTCGGCTGGCGTGCTATCGAGTGAGGCAGGCGTTGTGTTTGGTTCACACGGCATGAGCAGCGATAGCGCTATGCGCAACCTGGCGCTACTGAATACTCTTTGGGATGGCGGCGTGCACTCTGTCAGCCGCCGGACATCAGAATCATTTGCTGTGCGTGGTGCACGACTGACGATGGGCCTAATGGTCCAGGAAGCAACCCTGCGTGAGTATTTCCGGAAGTCTGGAGGGCTGGCAAGAGGGACGGGGTTTCTCGCCCGCTTCATGGTGGCCTGGCCTGAATCAACCCAGGGGCACCGTCTGTTCACTGAACCACCGGAAAGCTGGCCTCGACTTGATGTATTCCATAGGCGCATCGCTGCAATCCTTAACCAACCCGTCCCAATTGATGAAGATGGCGCACTAACCCCCGCCATGTTATCGCTGACGCCTGAAGCGAAAGCGGCATGGGTGGAATATCACGACACCATTGAAACCGAACTGGCAGCCGGAGGTAGCCTTTACGATGTGCGGGACGTGGCGAGCAAAAGCGCCGACAACGCGGCACGCCTGGCGGCATTGTTCCAGCAATTTGAGTATGGATTCGGTGGCGCTATCGGACTGGATAGCTTTGAGCGAGCAAGCTGTATCACGGAATGGCATTTGTCCGAAGCACGACGGTTCTTTGGTGAGCTTGCGCTTCCGGTTGAATTGGCGGACGCGGCAAGGTTAGACGGTTGGCTGATCGAGCATTGCAAGTCTGGATTCGTATCGAGCCGTGATGTACGGCGACTAGGGCCAATCCGCGACAAATACAGACTGGATGCGGCATTAAAAGAGCTTGAAGAACTGAATCGTGCCGTCGTGACTGCTGAAGGCAAACGAAAAACCATTGAAATAAACCCGGCGCTGCTGGAGTCAAGATAACGATAGTGCTATCGAAATTGATTCGACAACGAGGATTCGACGGCGTTGCGACAGCGACACCTGCGACTTTTGCGACACATGATGGGGAAAAAGAGCCAACTGTCACAATTGTCGCAACTGTCAGTGTCGCAAAACACTCAGAACAAAAAAACGTGCATATGAGAACCGGGGATGAATCTCAGGTTAAGGCTTGGCTAGAGCACATCGATGAAAATGACCCGGTATTTATTCAGCCTGTTCTGAATAGTTGTCGGAATGATGCTGAAGCATTGACCTATTTCCTGTGGCGGGCAAATGGGGGGGGGATTGCTAATGGCTTTCCAAGTCAAAAGTTAAAACCTTCATCTTAGTCAGGCTAATTTTTATGCAGAACATTTTTTATTCCGTCATACGTGAAGCCACAGCAACAATATGTCGCCAAAATTTTTTGGTCCTAGATGACGAAAAAATGCTTGGAGGTTCCACAGCATAGAATCCAAAATTCCTTAACTAATTCTGGCTGTCTAGCCTACTTCTAGCGCTGCGCAAAACAGACTTTGGATCCTGCCATGGCCCCAATGACAAAGGTTAGGATTGCCCACCAACCAAGAAAATAAATGCCGCCCAACAGGACACACAGAAATAGGACAGCAGCGAACCCACCCTTGTTCTGAATATAGTTAAACTGGACGAATCCTGCGAGAAAAAACAGAACAATGTGTCCTACGATCCACATATCTTGCCCCAAGAAATATTTGAGTTTTTTAATTTTAACAAATTGCCACAGAAAGCGTTCATCACAAACAAATGACTCGACAGTTTTGCCCCTTTTCGTCACAGATCGTTCGGCAGATCATAATCCCCTTGTCGGTTAGAACGGTCTTAGTTTCGCCGGCAATCACAACGCTAGCACATGCCAGTAAGGCAGTTATAAGTATCATTTTCATAACCAAGCTCCAGATCAAATGGAAATAAATCGGATTGGGATGCCCATCTGCTCGGCTCTCTGATTTGCATCTTCAACCGGAACCCGAAGTTCAGCAGCGTAATAGCTAGATCCGGGGTGCTCACCCTCAATAACGACGATTCCTAGATCCTCTTGAGTGCTCCAGGCGTAGTTATTGAAGTATTGGTAGGCCTCGCCAACGGGGCCTACAGTTGCTGGCGCATAATCCCAGTCGATACCTTCGTTTAGCCATGATTCAACACGCGCAATATGCTCTTCTAAATCACCTCTGAGAATCCAGTCTTCCCAACCGAGCTTCTGCGCTATTAGTAGGTCTACTTGTTCGTTTTCCCCTGGACAATCTGCAAAATATTCGAAGTCGGACGCAATACGATCTGAAAGTTGGCTGTAATTTTGAATTTCAGACAACAACTCCTGATTTGTCTCAACGCCAACATTGAGGTCATAGTAAATATCTGCATTGATCTCCGGAGATTTTACCCACGGCATTGAGATCGTGTTGTATTCGTCTACCTCAAAAGTAATTGGCTCATTAAAAAGCTTTTCCCATACCTGGTTGATTTCAACTTCTGAGGCATCAATAGGTGGCACTACTATCGCAGCACCAAACGCTGCCAAGGACTTTAGGAACTCGCGACGCGAAATGGTTGTTTTGAACATTTCTTACTCCTAGCCCCGGATTGATGATGCGCAGCAGACTCTACGGGGCATGAGCAGCGACGCTTTAGCAGAATTTTTGGATCGCCCTGCAAGTTGTCAGTTAACTCGGCGATGAATATCAGTTTACTTCATGCAATCGGATGCAGCCAATGCGTTAGAGGGGAATTTCATTACTCCTTAAAATGTGCGTTGTAGTTAGATTAGAAGCAGTCTCCCCGTAAACGGCTAGGTAGAGTCAGGTTTAACCTGTTTCCTGGATTGCCCTGCGGGGAGGCTTGTTATTACTGCACTGGAACATACTAACTGTCTGCCTTCACAGTTTTTTTGGTGGGATTTCCATAATCCAACTTGCCTTGACTAGGTTGGACTTAATGATAAATTAACGATGAAGTTGAATTCAGGGCGAGCTGTGTCATCCTTGATCTCAACTTTGGCAATGTCTGTCCTCGTGCCATCACCGGCTTCATCTATAAATGCTTTCCAAACAGCTCAATATGCCTTCAGAAATTGCTGTTTCTTCTGTTGATACTCACTTTCAGATATTAGCCCTTCTTTCCTAAGCCCCTGAAGTTCTCTGAGCTTCTGCTGGGTTGAACCTGTCAAGGTTATCTGAGCATCTATCGGTGTTATTGAGTTAGTTGTTTGAGCAAGCGGCTCT
>ERZ1034365.1753-NODE-1753-length-10666-cov-2.217868_pt1 | contig 10666 bp, 6 predicted proteins | sample MGYA00520615_ERZ1034365 | MGnify/ENA primary metagenome ERZ1034365 (study PRJEB33736, sample SAMEA104284505) | Azolla filiculoides | biome: Urban; feature: Water surface; material: Ditch water | place: Netherlands | collected 2015-10-28 | depth 0-0.1 m ... | reverse complement strand
AATCGACTTCTGCACCGGCTGCGCGAGCGGTGCCGAGTGCGCCATCCGGTCCGTCTCCGACCGCAGAGCGCCGTGATTCTGCATCACCGGGTGATGGCACTGTCCCCGATGCGGATTCACACGAAGCGCCAGGCGAGTCAGCCGAGGCGCAGACCCCGACCCCGAAGTCAGTTCCTGTGCCGGAGAACGTGCGTCGAGCCGTGGCGAAGGCCGTCGGCGATGTGCCCGACACCGTTCTCGTGCACGAGGGCGACCACGCCGAGACCATGACACGTCAGATGAATGCCGAAGCCTTCACGCGTGACGGGCAGATCTACCTGGCCGGCGATGCTCCGCTGGGCAGCGCGCGCGGCCAGGAACTTCTCGCGCATGAGCTCACGCATGTCGTGCAACAACGTGGCGGAACTGAACAGATGCCCGATGAGTCGACTGCTGCCGGCCGCGATCACGAGTCGGCCGCACTGCAGGTCGAGCGAGCGATAGCCAGCGAAAGCAACTCGACCGAGCCGATCGAGCTCGCACATGCGACACCCGCTGCACCGGCTACATCGGCTCCGGGGGAGCCCTCCGGAGCCGCTCCGACCAATGTGCCGCAGGGCGTGCAGCGCCGCGGCCGCGAGTACTCCATTAACAGTGACGTTGCTGACGACGATGATGATTCAGTTGCGCCCGCCGCGGTCGCGCGTCCCAATGCCCCTGCAGCCGCACCGACTCGCCCCGATCTCGTCCACCTGCAAAAGCAGCAGGGAAAGTTCGAAGAGGTCACCCAGCGCAATTCGAACTCAACCCTGACTCCTCGTTCACTCCGCCCCGGAACTAGCGCGAGCATGTCGGGTGAATACGGCCACGATGCGACAGCACCGGCCCGCGCCAACGAAGGGCGTGCGAGCATGTCGTCGATTACGGGCGGAACGCACTTTGAAGGCGAGGATCAGCGGAACACATCAGGAAAGCCACACCTGTCATCGGCCGGTTCCGAGGTGAAGGAATCGTCAAGCATGTTCTCCAAGGGGCTCAGCATGTTCGAGAAGCTGACTCTTCCGCCCGCAGATCCCTTCGACACCGATGACATCGACGATCGCCGTGCTGATCTCGAGCGACAGGCGCACTCGATCTATCCCTTCATTCGCGCCAAACTTCGCGCCGAACTCGTGAAGGACCGTGAACGTCGAGGACGACTCGCAAGGGAATGGGGGTAACGAGAATGGATGCATTTCTCAACGGCACCCTGAACGGATTCGGCAGCGTGCGCTACGACTCCGGCTACCCAGGCGGCTACTTCAAGGGGTTCGCACTCTCTGTCGACGCGATCGGAGCCGACCCCTCACTCGGCGGTGGATGGCAGTCGCTATCCCTTGGCTCGATGCAGATGAATACGAATGAACTACCTGCCGGTGGCTACATTCGCACCTCGATTCGTGAGATCGAGCGTGTCAGTTACGGCGAGGTCTCGATGAGTCGCGGCTGGAGCCCGGGCACCAGTGCGCGCATCACCGAGTGGTTCTCGTGGGCGCGCTCACACGGTGGTACAACCGTCGCCGTCACCGTTGAGGTGCCGGCCGATGCAGCGGGCCCGGCCAGTGTCGGAGGCACTCTTGCCTCGATGCTGACATCCTCGTTGTCACGGTTGGGTGTCAACCCCTCGGATATCCCGGGCAAGAAGTTCAACATCATCTTCCGCGACTGCATTCCGCGCGAGTGGCAGGCACCGCGCATGCAGGCCGGCCTGCTGAATTCGTTCACGGGCACGGTGCAGGAGCCGACGACCATCGAGACCCTGACGTTCTCGTTCTCGGGCTACAAGATCGAGTCCTTCAGCGGTGCGACCCCGATGGTTGATTCCTCGATTGCCACCGAGGAGAAGGTCGAGCCGTGCAAGCTCGTCATCATCCCCAACACGGGTGGCGTCACGCGCAAGATGCTCTCGAGCATGAGTTCGTGGACGAACGGGCAGAGCCTCACCTCGGGCCTCCTGGGCCTCGGAGCCCTCTCCAACGCCGGTGCGCGCCAGATTGCGTGGCGTGCATCGATGTATGACTCAGTCGAGTTCTTCCTTCCTCCCGCGTCCATCAAGGTGTCGAAGGGGTCTAGTTGGTCGACGGGCCTGTCGTCGCGTGCCAAGGAGTCCGGCCCCGTCACCTTCAAGGGCACCAAGCCGATGAAGATGTCCTTCTCCTTCCTGATGAAGACACAGGAACGTGGCTTTTTCGATAACGGGCTGATGGGGGCAATCCAGGGCGGCGGAGGCCTGGCCGGCCTGCTGGCAGGAGCCGTGGGTCTCGGCGACAGCCTTGGCATGGGCGCGAAGAACTCGGTCATGAACGACCTCAAGAAGCTCGTCTCACTGTGCGAGAACTATGACAGCAGCCCGCTGAGCTTCCTGGCGACAGCGAAGTCACCGCCGCTCGTGATGCTGCTCTGGGGCCAGTTCGCCTCGCCGCTGATGTACATCACTGATCTTTCAGCCGAGATCGTGCGCTTCGGTGCCGATGGAACGCCCACCAAGGCGCTCGGCCAGATCGAGTTGCGCCAGTACCCGTCCTCCGCCGGCAGTACCAACCCGACCTCGGGAGGCTTCTCGCCCGAGCTCGTCGAGACGGTCCTTGCGGGCGACACCCTTGCTCACCTCGCCTATCGCTCGTATCAGTCACCGGCGCGCTGGCGAGATGTCGCCGAGCACAACAGGGTCGATGATCCGTTGCGCGTTCGCTCCGGATCCAAGATGCGTCTTCCTGCCGCTGAGCAGTTGCCTGCACGCACCCACGGTGGCTCCGTGCCCGAGGAGGATCTCGACGATCTCGACTTTGACCAGATCGACGAGGACTACTGATGGCGTACGACTACGACGCATCGTCGGTCACGTTCAAGGTCTGGAAAAGCGGTAAAGAGCTGCCGAAGCAGGCGCAGACCGCGATCCGCTCGGTGACAGTGGAAGCCGGCATCAACATGCCGCGCATGTGCGAGATCGAATTCCTCGAGTCGCCGGCTTACATCGGTGAGCAGTCCGGCAACCTCTCGACGGGTGCCGAGATTGCAGTATTCGCTTACGCGGAAGGCAATGTCACCGGTGATGTCCTGTTCAAGGGCAAGATCCGCACCCAGGAAATCAGCTTTGATGAGGGCATGGGTGTTCGCACGGTCTTCCGTGCCTACGACGCTGCACACGACATGCTCAGCATGACTCGGACGAAGATGTACAAGGAGACCACCATCTCGGAGGTCGTCAAGACCATCGCAAAGAAGTACAGCCTCACACCCCTGATCGGAGGCGCAATCGCCTCGACGAAGGTGAAGTACGACGAAATCGTTCAGATGAACGAATCGGACTGGGACTTCATCTGCCGTCTTGCTCGCGAGGTTGGCTACATCGCCTATGTTCGAGTCTTCACTCAGCTGACCATCTCGCAGACCAAGCTTTACTTCGGTCCTGCCACGAAGGCAAGCAAGGCCCCGTTCACGGCGACCCGCGCGCGCGGTTTCAAGATCGGCGACGGTCGAATCATCTCGTTGCGAGCGATGGTCACCGGCGCGGGTACTCCGAAGGAAGCCGTGATTCCCGGCTGGAACGAGAAGTCCAAGGCGGCTGCGCTCGGCGATCAGGACCTCAGTTCGAAGATGTACGAGACAGTAGACACGCGCACATCAGCGTCGAGCTTGCGCAGTTCCAAGGCGGGCAAGCGCATGACGCTCGAGCGGGTGGCGGGCAATGTCGCCGAGGCCGAGCAAATGGCCAAGGGATACGCAAGGCGTCTGGCAGCGGCCACCACGGATGTCGAGCTTGTCGTGCGGGGCCATCCCGACGCCAAGCTCAATGAGGCCATCTACCTCGATCAGGCCGGACGCCTCGAGGGCAAATACGTCATCAGCGCGGTTACCCATGTCTTCGAGCCTGATGAATTCGGGTACACAACAACTATCTATTGCACCGGCCGAGAGGATCGCACGATCGCCGGCCTACAAGGTGAGATCGCACATCGGCCTAGCCTCAACGGTGTCTTCCCGGCCATCGTCAGCGACATCAACGACCCGGAGAAGAAGGGCAGGGTCACCGTCACCCTGCCGTGGCTGGATCCAAAGTATGTCTCCGGCTGGGCGCGCGTCGTGCAGATGGGTGCGGGCGCAGGTCGAGGGTGGCAGATGCTGCCTGCGCCAAATGACGAAGTCCTTGTCTCCTTCGAGAACGGGCAGCTCGAGCGCCCGTACGTGATCGGCGGCGTGTACGGCGCGAACAAGCCCAAGACCGCTCACACCGAGATGGTGAAGAATGGGTCACCGGTGTTGCAGGTGTTGACCTCACGACTGGGCCACCAGATCATCCTCGACGATTCCAGCGACTCCTCCGGTATCGAGATCAAGACCGTGGGCGGCGCCTCCTGCGAGGTCAAGCTCGATGCGAAAGCGGGCATCACCATCAGCACCAAGGGCGAAGGCAAGGTCACGATCAATGCAGAGTCGGACATCAACGTGACCTCTAAGAAGAACGCTCACGTCACTGCCGATGTCGTGAACGTGAAGAGCAAGGAAATCAACCTCGACGGTTCGTCGAAGGTAGAAGTGAAGGCTCCCACCGTCGATATCAGCGCGACCTCGGCACTCAACCTCAAGGGCATGTCGGTCAACGTGCATGCGACCGGAACTCTCAAGCTTGACGGAGCGATGGTGAACATCAAATGACAGTGAATCCCACCGATTCGGCCTTCACCGGTCGCGGTTTCTCGTACCCCATGGGCGTGAATTCCCAGGGCGGCATTGCGATGGTGACCGGTACCGACAACGTTGAGCGCTCGATGCGCTTGATCCTCGGTACGGCTTATGGCGAACGTCCCATGCGACCTGAATTCGGCTGCGCCATCCACGACATGGTCTTCGAGCCAGGCACTGTGGATCTGATTACCCGCATGAAGATCGAGGTCGAGGATTCGCTGACCCGTTGGGAGCCTCGGGTCGACGTTCTCGATGTCGACGTTCGCTATGACGGCGATCCGAGTCGAGTACTCATCACGGTCAACTACCAACTCAAGGGCAGTTACGACCCGCGAAACCTGCTTGTCCCGTTCTATGTCATCCCAACCGAGGAGCAGCCATGACGCTTCCTGCCCCCAATCTCGACGATCGTGGATTCCAGGATCTCGTCGACGAAGCGAAGCGGCTCGTGCAGTTGCGCAATCCGGAGTGGACAGACCACAACGTCTCCGATCCCGGTGTCACGCTCATCGAGACATTTGCCTACCTCACCGATCAGCTGATCTACCGACTCAATCGCGTACCGGAGCTGCACTACATCAAGTTCCTTGACCTACTCGGCGAGAGCATGATCCCGCCGGCTGCCGCAGTGACCCCCATCGAGTTCCATCTGTCGGTTCCGCAGGCGCAGGACATCATGATCCCGCGCGGCACTATGGTCTCGACCGCGCGCACCGCATCGGAGCGTCCGATTACCTTCTCCACGTCCGAGGATCTCAACATCGTGACGACGCAGGCCGAGCATGTGCTGACCAAGACCGTTGATGATCCGATCAACAATCACGACGATGCTCGTGCCGTAGGAGTCGAGTTCCCGGTCTTTTCAACTGTTCCCGTGCCGGGTGATGCGATGTACATCGGGCTGAGCCAGCCCGCATCTCACTGTTTCGTGCGAATCACGATCGTTCAAGACGCCCAGATGGAGGGCATCGGCATCGATCCGCTTCGCCCGCCCCTTGCTGTGGAAGCCTGGAATGGCGAGAACTGGGCCATGGCACCGGTACTGAGTGATGAGACCGGCGGCCTCAATCGCCGGGGCGCACTCGAGGTATTCATCAGTGCGCATGCTCCTTCGATTATGGGCGGAATCACCGCCTCCTGGCTGCGCATCCGGGTCACCGAGGTTCATGGTGATCAGCCTGCCTATAGCCGTACCCCCGAGATTCTTGGCGTCCAAGTGGAGACCACCGGCGGACTCGTAGCGGGAGCGCATTCCGAGCCCATTGAGAACGACGTCATCGGGCCGTGCTCGGGTACACCGGGTGATCGGATGTTCGTGAGCAATGCACCGTTGGTGTCAGGCCAGGGCGATCTCGTCATCGAGGTCAGCACGAGCCAGGGTTGGGAGACGTGGCACAGGGTCGAGAGCTTCGCTGACTCGGGTCCGCTTGATCGCCATTTCCATCTCGACGATGTGTCGGGTGAACTTCGTTTCGGTCCGCTGATTCGTCTCGCTGATGGTGGTGTCCGCTCCTACGGTGCGACACCGGAGACCGGCGCGATGGTCCGCATCCCGCGCTACTTGACCGGCGGCGGCATCTCAGGAAATGTCGATGCGCACACCCTGAGTGTTCTGCGCTCGAGCATCCCGTTCGTCTCGCGCGTCGACAATCCGCATGCAGCCACCGGCGGCATGGATGCCGAGACCCTGGACGACGTCAAGGAGCGCGCCGCCATCACCGTGCGGACCCAGATGCGCGCGGTCACGGCTCGGGATTACGAGTTGCTCACGCAGCTCGCCGCTCCGTCCATCGCGCGTGTTGCCTGCCTCGATGCTGCCGAGCTCGACCGGCCGGGTCACGTTCTCATTCAGGTGGTGCCTCGCGTGCCTCTCGATGTTTCGGACTTCGAATTGCTCCAGCCTCGTGAGGAGACGCTGCGCCAGATCCGCGACTATCTCGATGCTCGTCGACCCCTCGGATCCGTGCTGCACATCGAGCCGCCGAAGTACCTCGGTGCGTCCGTCGCCGCTCGAATCGCACTCGAGCCGGGTGCACAACGCGCGAAGGTCATCGCTGAAGCCGATCAGGCTCTGCGCCTGTACATGCATCCCACGGCAGGCGGCTATGCCGGCACAGGATGGCCCTTCGGGCGCCCGCTTCTGCTGGGCGATGTTCACGCCGTGCTTCAGCGCGTGCCCGGACTCGCCTACGTCGATGCAGTGCGCCTCCTCCCCGTCGACATCGTCAATGGTGTCCGAGGTGAGCCGAGCGAGAAGGTGCAGCCAGGTCCGCAGGAACTGATCTTCTGCGTGGGCAATGACATCGAGGTGATCTGATGGACGAACTCGTACCTGCCGCCTATGACAGAACCTGGCATGGCGTGACCTCCCACGTTGAGGGCCGAGGCGCCGTGCCCGGTCTTCTCTCACCGTTCCCGCTGGACAAGCAGATTCCTGCCATGCTGGCCGAGGATCCCTTCGTGTGCCGGATGCTCGAGGCACTTGATGAGGTCATCGCGCCCGCGATCAGCAGCCTCGATTGCTTCCCTGCCTATCTCGACCCGCGGACGGCACCGGTCGACATGCTCCGGTATCTCGCCTCCTGGCTTCTGGCGACAGTCGATGATGCATGGAACGAGGATTCCCTCCGCCGCGATGTCGGTGAGGCACATGCGCGGGCGAAGTGGGCTGGCACAGCACGTGCACTCCAGGAGCGGCTGGTGCCCCATGAGGTAAAGAGCCTGACCATCGAAGACCCGGGGTCGACTAAGGCCAGCGTGACTCCTACTGACCCGAAGGATTGGAAGAAGGCTCCTGATCCGATCATCACGCTCCGCGTCATTCCCTACGCGGCCGGTCGCGAAGAGCTCCTGCGCATCCAGCGAATTGCACGCGGGCTCGTGCCCGCGCATGTCGTCGTCAAGGTCAACGCGGCGGCGTAAGGCATCATGACGACCATGGGGTTTCCGGACATCACCTGCCAGAAGTGCGGGACGGTAGTTCCCTGGGCGCCCTATTGCACGAACTGCCAGGCTTATCTCGAGTTCTCCGGCGTTCCGTCGTGGCAGCCGAATGCGGAATTACCCGAGCCGGAGCTCAGCGAAGAGGAACTCGCCGAGGCAGAGCTCGCCGTCACCGAGGATTCCTACGCCGAACTTCGTGCGCAGGAGGAAGTGGGTGGCTCCTCGGCTGAAGAAGTCATCATTCTGCCTGTCACGACCATTGAATACATCGACGAAGTCGAGAGCGCGCCAATCCCGCACGACCCGGGCACAGATTCTGCCTTCACTCGTTGGCGCCGCGGATTCCGGCGAAGCATCCGTAAGCAGCTCGTCGGCTACATGGCCGCGGTAGTCACCGTCTTCGTGCTCGTGCTCCTCTTCGGAGCACTGTCCGGCTTCCCTCAATCCGTCTGGCTCGCCCCATTCCTTCTTATCTGGGCGATTTACGTCATCGCGAGATTCGGCACGATCGCTGATGAGGATGAATACATCGAACCAACTCCTGAGCCTGAGCCCGAACTAGAGGCCGTCATGGTCGAGGAAGAGATCTGGGCAGCAGTCGAGGAGTCGAATCTCTCCTTGGAGTCCAGGGCGCCCCAATCACTAGAAGCCGAGGAAGTACACGTCACGACCGCGCTGGCGCATGAGGTGCAGCGCACCGTCGAATGCACGGAATGCCAACGCATGAACGTCGAGGGCCATCGATTCTGCGACATGTGCGGTGCGACACTCGGCAATGCGAGGGTTGCACCCTGGGTCGTGCCGGTGATCGAGGAGGAGGTAGCCGAGGAACCGATCGGAGATCTCACTGAGGAGGGCAAGCGTAAGCGGCGAAGGCGCGCCTCCAAGGAGAAGAAGCGGCGGATGAGCGGAAGTTGGCGCAATCCGTTGATCTTTCTCGCCATTCTCGGCTTGATTGCCTCGAGCCTGGCATTCGCCTTCTTCGGGCCGGGAGCTTTCCGTTTCAGGTTCGGTCTGACGAGAGCGATTCAGATCGTCACGCAATTCGTTGATCCGTACAGCGGGAAGTCGGCACGTATCAAGGAAGTCACGGCAACCTCTAGCCTTCCAGGCACCTCGGCGACTGAGGCCGGATACTCGGACGCGCGAACCTTCTGGGCGTCAGCGCCTTCTGTGGGCTTTGGTGTCGGTACGAGTTTGACCTACACATTCGACTCCACGGTCGAGATTAATCGCATGGTGATCTTCCCCGGCATCCAGAGCGCGCAGTTCGATGTGCGCGCGCTGGCAGCACCGCGCACGGTCACGTTGTCATTTGACGACGGTTCGAAGACAACCGCACAACTCGATCCGCTGGAGTCGACCTCTGACTATCGACAGTTGGTGAAGTTCGGTCATGAGATCACCGAGAAGGTGACCTTGACAATTGATGCGGTCTACCCGCCCCGTGGGGTACCGACTTCGGGGATTGGGTCAGTGGCGATCAGCGGCACCGAATTCCTCGAGGTGCCTGCGGTTCCTGAGTTCTTCGGATTCCAGCAGGGCATCATCAAGCCGAAGCTGCCCACTGTTCAGTGAGATCGGACTAGCTACAAGGACGATGAGCTCGGCGACGGTGACGGATCCACCGCACTGCTTGACTCTGGCGCAGGATCAATCCCCGGCAGGGTCGTGACGCAGAACTTCTTCGTGTACTTCGAGCTCGCGTCCGCCGCATTGGCGCGCATGCGGAAGCAGTACTTGGTGTCGGGGTTCAGCCCGGTCACCTCGACTGCCGTGTCAGGTGCCTTCGGTTCCGGGGAAACGTCTGACCAACCGGTGAAGATCTTGCGCTGCACAGACCAGCCGGTGAGCGTCTTTGCCGGATCGCAGACCTTCACGGTCTCTGCCATCGGGTCATCGGTCGCAGCCGGTGTGGGCGTGGCGCTGGGATCCGGAGCCACCCAGCCCTTCGGTGGATTCGTGGCCGGCTTCCAGAGTACGGCGACGGACGTTGTCGAGACTGCACGTGCGTCGGTCTTGATCGGGGGGCACGGCGGGATCGCAGCGGGTGCGGCGGCTGCGCCGTCGGCGCCACCGGCAGCACTCGGGACATTGCCATTCGCGTCAAGGCCGGTCTCAGGATCAACCCAGTTCGGATCGATGATCTCGACGCAACTCTCCGGGCTGTACAGGGACTGTGTCTCGCCAACCTTCGCGGCAATTCGGTAGCACGCCTCGCCGGGATTCACCTTCTCGACGACATATCGCGTGGTGCCTGCATCGACTGTGGCGATTTCGGTGCATCCCTGGCATACCGGTGACGGAAGCAGATCATCGACGGTCAGTGGCTCTGCTGAGTCCGAAGGGACCAGGTCGGGAAAGTCGGTGGCCTCATCCCCGGTGAAAGGAATGTCTCCTGTCGCGGAAGGTGTCGGAGTCGGTGTCGAGGTGAGAGCATCCCCACCCTCGGTCACGTACGCAGCTGAACGAAACTGAGCCATCCCCGTGGCGGCGACCGGCGTAGTCGCGCTCGGTACCTGCACGTTGATGGTTGGGGTTGGCGTCGGCACGGGATCCCCGGCCGAACCCACGGCGTAGATCGTGTACTGCGAGGCACCGGGTGACTGTTCCCAGGTCAGCACGGGCTGATTGAGATCATTGACAACGGCAGTGAAGTTGGTCGGCACCGGAGGTGCTCCGGTGACTGACGGCGGGGTGTTGTCGAGCCACCGCGAGACGACGAATGCTGCTACGAGCGCGAGGATGGCGAACAGGAACGCCAGGCGACCGAATAGACCCAGTCGAAGTCGGATGAACGGCTTGTGCAGGATGTTCATTCGAAGCTCGGACGGCGGTGTCTCGAGAATCGGTAGGTCTATGTCGGCGTTGCGAACCGGGGTGACCTTGATTTCGACAGTCCGCGTGTCATTTGACGCACCGAAAATGCGCGGAGCCATACGCGTTTTGATCGGGATCCATACGGACTCGCCGGGAGCCAAGGTCACGAGGGACTGTTCCAGCAGGACCTTCATATAGC
>ERZ1034365.1751-NODE-1751-length-10671-cov-2.464886_pt1 | contig 10671 bp, 5 predicted proteins | sample MGYA00520615_ERZ1034365 | MGnify/ENA primary metagenome ERZ1034365 (study PRJEB33736, sample SAMEA104284505) | Azolla filiculoides | biome: Urban; feature: Water surface; material: Ditch water | place: Netherlands | collected 2015-10-28 | depth 0-0.1 m ... | reverse complement strand
CCTTAATTTCGGCCAATTTCCATTTTAATTCTGCCGATTGTAGATTTACTTTATTGGCTGCACCTAAAATTTCGGACAAGTCAACAGTAACCACTGTGATTCCTGAAGCCTGCAGGATTTTTTCGCTGGCACGTACAGTCTGAAACGCTGCAGGACGGGCGCCAATGGCTCCAATACGTGCATTGCGCAATCCGTTCACTACACGACAAACCGAAGCAAATTTCTTCACATCGTTTTCGAACATTTCGCTATCCAGTGGATAAGTATGGAAAGTAGTATCGGTAAATGGAATTCCGTATTGATAGAAATTGTTACAAACGGAAATTTTACCGCAGAATGCATCGCGGCGACTATACACATCAACTTTATCGTTATCATCGTCCATTGCCTGAACCATAATAGGCACATTAAGATTAGCTAATTTAATAGCATTTACTATACCTAACTCATTGCTGAAGTTTGGCAAAACGATAATGATACCATCAATTTTATCGCGGTTTTCGCTGAAAAGTCTGGCGCATTTTTTCCCATCATCATAATTATCAACACTTCCCGACACCGTAGCATCCACCGGAAGAATTACGTAATCGTGACCCATTGCTTCAAGTTTAGGAAGCAAAATTTCGCGGGCAGCCGAAGCGTTAGAACCCATTTTCAACACGAAATAATACGTACCATCAACAGTAGGTTTGAATGGAGCCACAGTAGCTTTTTTACTAATCTGCACATCAGTCAGCGATTGAAGTCCGTTCCATGTATCCATGCCGAAGATTTTTGTTCCCTGAGTGGGCGTATAGTCAACACCATCGGTAGGAATAACTGTACCAATAAACCCTTCGCACCAGTAGTCAGAAACTCCTTTTACATCTTTGAAGAAACCATCGAACAAATAGGTATAACCGGCTTTCAATGTAAGTTCCTGATAGATGGCAGTATTGAAGCCAGTTCCGGTAGTTTGAATGCGCAGGTTACCACCAGCGCCACCAGTTGGAGCATTGGCTGTGTAGTTCCATGAGAATGTTGAAACATCGGCAGGATTACATTTATTTGTCGACCAGAAGTTACCATTCTCCATGTTTCCGCCGTATAGCATTTCGCCTGCAGGAAGTGTAGGTTTTGAATTCACTTTTACAAAGTCTGTTTTGATTAAAACAGAATCGCCTTTTTCGTTGGTAGCAGTCAATTTTACGGTATAAGTTCCAACGACAGTGTACGTATGTTGTGGATTTTCTTCAGTGCTGATAGCAGAACCGTCACCGAAATCCCATTTGTACGAGTTAGCAAACTTAGTAACATTTGTAAATACGGTTTTCAATGCAGGGAAACCCACAGCGTTTGTAGCTGTAAAGCTAACAGCCGGTTTGGTACGAACAGGAGTCAACGAAAGTTCGTCCACCGCAATTTTAAATCCGGGACCATCCCAAGTACCCATTTTCAACACAAAATAATAATCGCCTGTTGTTTCAGGGGTATAGGTATTGTTGGTGTTAGCATGAATTTTAAATGTACCGTTCAAACCAGCCACAGCACTACCCGCATTCCACGCATCGAATTTAGCAATCAGTTTACCTTCGGTTGCACCGTAGTCGGCACCATTGCCGGCAGGTTGAGCTCCGATATATACTTCAGTCCAGAAGTTTTTCAGGTTAGCGCTCAAATCACGGAAAGCAGCATCGAACACATAGACAGAGTCGCGGCTCAGGTGTACTTTTTGATAAATAGCATATTGTACGCCGGCACCTGCAGCAGGACCTTCGATCAACAAATATCCACCCTGACCAGCATTTGGTTTGCTATCGGTAGCATTCCATGTCGCCATAGGGTTATTGCCCGCACCAGAATTCAGAAAATCTTCTGTCCAGTCACCTTTGGCTTCCATGTTTCCGTTTTTCAGTAAACCGCCACCAGTTAATATGGCCAATGGAGTTACATTGATATATTCAGTTTCGATTTTCTCATTAGATCCTACTTCGTTAGTAGCAGTCAGTTTCACGGTGTATTTTCCAACAGCCGCAAAGGTATGAGTTGGATTTTTATCGGTACTTGTAGCATGCCCATGAATTGGCCATTTTAGAATCATCGCTGAATTTCACGGTAAGCGGCGCAAAACCTGAACGTACATCAGCTTTCATAGCAGCCACAGGTGCTAACCTATCGCTGGTAAGTTTCAGTTCGTCTACTACAATGTCGCAGGTTGGTACTTCAGCATCCCATGTTGTAGAACCCATTTTCATTACAAAAAAATAAGTTCCGGTTGTAGCTGGCATAAAATACTTATTAGCAGCATTCAGTTTAAATGTTCCTTCGGCCGCAGCAGCAGGATTGTCCCATGCGCCATAATTAGCTATTTTAGTACCTAAAGCATCGCCATAGTCCTGACCTTCGACAGGCATTTGACCAATAAATACTTCGCACCAAGAGCGTTCAAGTTTGATGTTTTTAAATGCTGCATCGAAATTGTAGATAGAATCGGCCGACAGAGTAAGAGCCTGATAAATACAAAACTGAGAGTTACCTCCGGTGGTAGTAGCCACTACGTGCAAACCGCCGGCAATTCCTGCTGCAGGCGTTGCAGTGGTATATCCCCAAGTCACAGCCGGAAGTTTATCCGCAGCCGTATTCAGATAACTTACCTGCCAGGCACCCTGACTTTCCATGTTGCTGTTGACAAGCTTGTTGCCACCAGCAGCTACTGCCGAGAAAACACTCAGACAGCCAACGAGTAAAATAAGAAGTTGTTTTTTCATATTATTATATTTTGAAATTTTCCAGTGATTTCTAAGTATATCAAACATAAACATGTCGTTAAAATATACTTATGTATTGAATACAAGCATTTATTCTGATTTATAATTTTACAAATTTCTGATTAGAAAACTGACCATTGGCCAATTTGATTGTAACAATATAATTGCCTGCCGAAACATCGCTCAAATCGATTGATTTCTCTAAACCATTTACTGTGCTCGATTTTACAGTCTGACCAACCAAAGTACTCACCAATATCTGAGCAATTTCTGAACTTGCAGAAACAGTCAAATTGTCTTTTACCGGATTAGGATATAGAGTGATTTTATTTTCGGTACCAACATTACTGATTCCAGTGTTTGTATCGTTATAGAAATAGATATTGTCGAAATAGAAATCACCATTTAAATGCCAGAAACCAATTTGTTTAATATCAGTTAGTACAAGTGCAGGATAAGCTATTTTTAAATCGGTCAACGAAATATCATACCCTTTCCAGGCGCCTGGCGTTAAATTGGTTAGAGGTAAATTGTATTCGCCGCCTGCAACACTGGTTGTAACACCAAAAGAAATGGTTGTAGCCGTTGTTGGGTAAATATCAACATGCAGTTTATTCATAGCACTAACATCCAATCTTGGAGTTAACTCGCTTGTACCAAAACAACAATTGCTGGATATAAATTTATAATTATTTCCTCCCGTCAATTTATCTGTCATGGAAGTAGCCCACCACATATCTAAATTATAGGTAATAGCCTGGGTGTAAGTATCGCTATACACACTTATTACTTTCAGTGCGTCAACTGTTGGAGCTGGTGCAGTAGGAAAAGGTCCAGTTGTGGTTGCATTTACCACGATAGGAGTGCTTACCGTATTTCCTGATAAATCTTTTGCCGCAACTGAAAATGAATATGCAGTTGATGTGTTTAGCCCGGTTACTACAAATGATTTGTCAACGCCAGAGTCACCCAATTTTGAAAGCGTTGTAGTTCCATACGTTACATCATAAACTACATTACCTGAATTATCTGTAGCATTCAACAATAATTCAACACTAGAATCGGTAACAGATCCTTTCGAGGCTGTAAAAGCTGTTGGAGCGTCCGTGTCAACAGATGAAGAAGAATCATAAAAAAACAAATTGTCGAAATAAAAAACACCATGTATTTCCCAAAAACCGATTTGACCGATATTAGCTAAATTAGCTCCGGTGAATTCAGAAAGCGGTATGTCAATTGCGTTCCATTGGTTTGGCGTTAAAGTAATGGTTTTGTTTTTATCCCCATTTGAAGTTATTCCAAACATAATGGAAGTGATTGTTGTAGGATAAATATCAACATGAATATAAGTCATCGAAGTCATGTTATGCAAGCCTAAACCATAACCAAAACAGCAATCTGAGTCAATTTTTTTCACCAGGTTGCCCGACCCAGCACTGGATTCTTCGCTAATTGTAGTAGCCCACCAACCCTCGTGAGTAGCAGTTATTGGCGTGTAAACATCACTAAATACAGATCTGACTTTTAACGCAGGCGCTGTTGGTGTTGGAGCGTCAGGTATTGCTGCCATTACCAATGTAGTAAACATTGTCTGAAAAAACACCATCGCAACAATTTTGACGGCGATACTTTTTGTAGTTGTTTTCATGTTGTAATTTTTACTTTTAATTAATTGTATTTGATTTTAAGATTTTATTATTCACCGTTTGGAAAAATAGAAATTGTGGCAGGCACTGAGTAATTGTCAAATTTATCAACCGTATAAACTGATACCACATACCCTTTTATTTCCAGGTTTGTGAGTTTATAGGTCTCTGCCAATCCATCCAATATAATGGTAGAATCCTGTAATTTAATAGCATTTTTTACTGCAATTTTACCCTGAGGATTTTCCCACGACAAAGTTGCTTCTTTCAGTCCTGACGCAACAGTAAGGTTGGTAACCCGTGGAGAATAAACCTTTACATCAGTCAGGTAATTTTTGTAATTATCGTCCATCCCGTCACAATTTGCAAAGAACAGGGCTATCAATAAAAAGCCGATTATTTTAATTGTTTTCATGTATTCAAAATTTATTGTTGATTATCTAATCCGTAAAGCGTAATTTCAGAGCCGTACACATTGGTTTCGCTACCATAATTCGACAACACGCTGAATTTCATATACCTGAAAGGTTGTGAAACTGATTCGAGGTTGAACTCATGTCCATCGACGGCTTCTTTGTATTTGGCAGGTGAAATAACACCGGCAGCATCACGCGGATCGCCAATATCGAAAGTGCCCAACGAAGTCCATGTAATTTTATCAGCACTTACCGAAACAGAGAACGATTTCATGTTTTCTTCTTTGTAATAGTAATAATCGGTGCTTACTCCATTTTGCTCTGCATTTACATACGCAAAAGCACGTTGCCATACCACAAAACGGTTTATAACTACGGTTTTATTCAAATCCACCACGATGTCGAGGGGCCATTTGAGCATACCGCCGTTGTCGTCGCGATTGATAATGAAATAGCTGTTATCGGTATTTACTTCTTTGGTATCCACCACATCATCCCAGAAACTGGCAAGGGTTCCCTCCCACTTATCACCATCCACTGAAAGGTTTTGAAGGACTTTCCAGGTTGATTTATCGATTTTCTGTTCTAAAAGCGGTTTGTAGTTTCCAACATCAACCTTCCCGGTTTTATTCCCGTTAAAATCTTCAACAGTCACTGAAAAATTATATTCTTCCGGGTCTAACCCCCTTATCATCAAAGCAGGAGCACTTAAAGCGGAAGAAAGAATACGTTCGTACGTTTTTCCATTTTTACTAAAATTGACGTAAACAAAAACTGTCTTCTGATCCGGGTTTTCCCATGTAATACGCACTCCACCCAATTGCTCTTTAAGCTGTATACTTTCCTGAACCAGGTAAATAAATGATTTCATGGGCGTAACTTCGATTTCGGCAGCTTCCGAATTATTATTGCTACGGTCAACCGCATAGAGTTTTACCATTTGAGGTGTAGCCTCTTTGAAACCATCAATTTCTATTGAATCGCCGTAATGACTCGTTACTTTGAACACCTCCTTACCCAACGAATTGGTGTAAACAGCTTTGATATAGAGCAAATCGTCATCATCAGGAGCAGTAAATGTGAGTACAGCACCTCCGTTGGTAGGTTTGTAACTAATATTGGTTACTTTTCCGGGCGCAGTTGTATCCAAAACTTCCTCGTTGCACGCTGTAAAAGCAAATGCAGCCAGAACGAGTATGTATATATATTTGTTTTTCATGTCTTTATAAATTATTTATTTGCCCCCTAACCCCCTAAAGGGGGAATAAGACAGGCATCGTGATTTTATCTTTGTTCTTTAATCTTTGATCTTTGTTCTTCGTTCTCCCTCTACCAACCCGGATTTTGTACCAGATTAGAGTTTACAAGCATTTCGCTGTATTTAATCGGATGTAAATAATCGCGGGGAGTTATGAACGAACGCTGTCCAACAGTTTTCACAATATAGAAAGTGTTTGTTGTAGAGCCATCTACACTCCAACCCGTTACAGGGATATTGAAATACTTATCAGCTTCTTTCCAGCGACGCACATCGAAATTGCGGTGTCCTTCGAAAGCCAATTCAATCCGGCGTTCCTGTTTAATGATTTCCCGCAAACCTTCCGCTGTTTTGTGTTTGTTCAGCGTTTTGGCATACGTTGGGTTTTCCCAGGCTGCTTCAACTGTTGGCACACCCGAACGAACACGCACTTTGTTGAGTGCATCGTATACTTTTTGGTCCGGCCCGTAGTATTCATTGTAGGCTTCGGCATAGTTTAAATACAACTCAGCCAATCGGATAATGGGCCATGGATAAGTAACCAGTTTATTAAATGCATCGCCTTCTGAGTTTGGATGGCAAACTTTTTTCAACACATAGCCTGTTATCACATAGTCGTTGGTATTGCCACGTCGACCGTAAGTTTCACCCTTTTTCATCACGAGGTTCCATTTTTGTCCCCATGTACGGTAAATGCCTTTATCAAAACCTATGGATGCATAAAATCGTGGTTCGCGACCTAAGTGCAGGTTCGGTATCATAACTGTGCTTCCGGTCATGGCGTGGTATTTATCAGCATCGGTTACACGAGCCAAACTGTAACGATTAGCATATCTGAACGTTAAGTCCTCGTCGATAGGCAAACCGTTTTTGGTATAATAAGCTTCGGCAGCCTGAATGGTTGGCGAAACCCATTGCCACGCGGCAGCTTGTGCCGATGCATCCGGATTTATCATCATCGATGCAGCTTGTAGCGACCACCATTGACCATTATTTACAGGATTTGAATTTCCCCAGATTAGCTCTGAGTTCCAACGCTCGGTAAACATATAGCGGTAATTGTAAAGCGCTTTCACTTCGGGTTGTTTGATATCCAATGTATCAAAAGTTGGTACAACACCGCTGAATTCATACATTTTTACGTTGTTGGCATCGGCCAGTTGCAATGCAGATTCAGCAGCATCCAGGGCTTTTTTCCATTTTTCTTTATCGTAAGTGGTATTGAATAATTTCACACCATCTTTGTCCTTAAAAGTATCGTAAAAAGTAGCATTGCCATTGTACAAAGGACTTGCGGCATATAACAGCACACGCGACTTGATGGAATAAGCAATCAGCTTATCAATTCTACCAAAATCATTTGAAGAAGTGATTCGGGTTGGCAGGTTGACAATGGATTTATCAATGGTAGAAACGATATAGTCCACCACTTCATCCACCGATTTTCTTTTGATACGAACTTCCTCAACACCTGCGGTGATGGGTAAATTGACATCTACAATTGGAATTGGACCGTACTGACGGAACAACAGAAAATGATAGTAAGCTTTCAGAAAAATAGCTTCCGATTTCCATGTTTCTTTCTCCTCTGTTTTCATATCTTTTACCAAATCAATGTTTTCGATAAAGATATTACACGCTCTGATGGCCTTGAAAAGCGATTCCTGAGAGCGACCGTAGGGATAAGTATCGTCCCATAAACCCATGATAGGATTATCGACAGATTGTTTTCCACGCATCAATTCCACTCCGGGAGTTTCTTTGGCAATAGGCGTTGTAAGTTCATCCGACGCAAAAGCACTGGTCGAGTAAACGCCGTCTTCCTGAGGCAAATAATGATAACAAGTGGCTAAGGCACGGTATGCAGCCTCTTTTCTTTCGAACATCAGTTCAATTTCCTGCGTTTTGTCAGGCACAATATCCAGGTAATTGTCGCAACTACTCAATCCTAAGGTTGAAATGATTGCGAATAATATATATAGCTTTTTCATTTTGAGCATTTTCATTTTTTTGAATTAGAAATTAAAGTTTAACCCTATGTTGATGATCTTTTGAGGTGGATAACCTAATCCTTTTCCACCCATTTCAGGATCCCAAAGCTTGAATTTACTAAACACCAGCAGATTGGTTCCAGAAGCATAAAATCTTGCCTTTTCTATATTCATTTTTCCCAGCAATTTTTTAGGTAAAGAATAACCCAGCTCAACACTTTTTAAGCGAAGGAAACTGCCATCGCGCAACCACCATGTAGAAGCTTTTTCGTTATTAGCAACTGAATTTACCGACATTCTTGGCCAGAAAGCATTGGGGTCAGGATTTTCGTCGGACCAATGATTATCAGCAATAATTTGCAGGGCATTGCGCTCATTTACAAAAGGAGAAATGGCTGTAGGGTCGATAAAAAATGATGAACGGCCTGAGCCCTGAAAGAAAAATGAAAAATCAAAATCCTTATAACCCATAGAAGCTCCAAATCCATACACAATTTCAGGAACTGTAGGAAAACCAATTGGAATCATATCCGAATCATCAATTTTACCATCTTCGTTGATATCCACATATTTAATATCTCCTGCCATGTAACTTCCCATCTGATTGTATTGAACAGGAGAGTTTAGCACATCCAAATCATCTACAAATAAGCGCTCAGCTACCAAACCACGGGGTTGATTCATCGATTGACCAATATTACTCATGTATGGATATGGATACTGAGGTTCACCGTTTTCAACAACCTTATTGGTAGCATAGGTGAAATTTACACGCGAAGTTATCCACAGGTCTTTGTTTATACTGACCTTATAATCTACCGAACCATCAATACCATGCGATTCTGCCTTGCCGATATTGCTGGCAACAGGAGCAGTAAGTCCCATTGAAGCAGGAATATAATCGCGCCACATATAGATATTTGTTCTGTTTTCGGTAAAATAATCAATCTGAACATTCACATCATTGAAAAGTCCGAGTTCAATACCAAAGTTGGTTTTTTCGGCAACTTCCCAGGTTACGGCAGGGTTTGCATAACTATTGATATTGTAACCGTTATAGCTATTTCCGAAATCTTCGCCCCAAACATGTCCTTTCCCTGCATCGTTCAGATTTACCGAAGACAAATAATAGAAACGATTGCTCGAAATAGCATCGTTACCTACCAAACCGTAAGTAGCCTTGAACTTGAGATTTGAGATAGTATTTTTCAATGTTTCAGAAATGAATTTCTCATTGGTCACTACCCAGCCCAAACCTGCTGATGGAAAAAAACCATAGCGATTTTGTTGAGAGAACTTCTCAGAACCATTGTATCCAAAATTCAACTCCACAAAATACCTGTCATCGTAAGCATAAGTTGTACGCCCCGATATACCCATATTTCTGAAAGGTAACGAGGAATACACATCGCTGCTTGCATCTGTCAATAACTCGCGGGCATATCCAACCAGCAAACCACCGATATCATGTTTGTCGTTGAAAACACGGTTGTACTGCGCAACTCCTTCGAAATAGAAACTGTTTGTTGCTGTTTTGTAGTTTGCACCAGTAGTCAGATACTCGGTACCTTCACTAATCTGTTCAACGCTATGAATTACGCCAGCTTCACTGTCAACTTCCTTCAAACCATAATAAAATGGTGTGAAACCCCTTGATACCTCACTTAAACTATAAGAATTGAGCGATGCCATTCCGCGTAATTTCAGCCCTTTGGTTATCATGCTTAAGTCTTGTTCCAGTTGAAATTGTGCTGTGGTTGTTGATGAAAAACGGTCCTTGTAACCGCGTACCATTTCAGCGTAAGGGTTTGGATATCCACCATTACCCTTGTTACCAAACAATACGTGATTTACATATTGTGTACTTTCGTCTTTATCGTAGTATTTGGGAAAGTTTACGGGATTGGCCTGCATCACCATTGCAAATATACTTCCTGCATCATTTTGCGGGCCATTATATCTGTCAATCAGTGAGTAAAACTTAACCGAAGCATTGGTTGTCTTGGTAAGATTCACATCAATATTAGCTCTGAGATTATAGCGTTTGATATTGATATTGTTGTTGAAATTATTCATTTTATCCACATTCAACAAACCTTTTTCATATGTTTTTTTTTTTTTAATGTTATTGTGAGCAACGTGTTCTACACCGCTTACACTCATGTTAGCTTTCTGATTTTGCACAGTTGATTTAAAAAGTTCGCTGTACCAATCCACATTGGGATAAATTTGTGGGTTTAGTCCGTTTCTTGTTCCTTCAATTTTATCTTTCGAGTAATAAAGCAGGGCTTCGGGGTCACGAGTACGCAATGCTTTGTTATACAGCTCCATGTACTCCACACCGCCCAAAAACTTGTTGGTCATTGTTGGCGAAGTAATTGAATTTTCAATACGTACTGAAATGTTGGCTTTTCCCTTTTTTCCCGTTTTGGTAGTTACCAGAATAACGCCGTTTGCACCGCGAGCACCGTACAGTGCAGTAGCAGTAGCATCTTTCATAATGGAGAAACTGGCGATATTATCAGGTTCCATGCGCGCCAAATCGGTAGTGGTTACTTCCAACCCATCAATCAAAATCAACGGACTGTTGGCGTAACCAAATGAAGTTACCCC
>ERZ1034365.1749-NODE-1749-length-10678-cov-3.814451_pt1 | contig 10678 bp, 7 predicted proteins | sample MGYA00520615_ERZ1034365 | MGnify/ENA primary metagenome ERZ1034365 (study PRJEB33736, sample SAMEA104284505) | Azolla filiculoides | biome: Urban; feature: Water surface; material: Ditch water | place: Netherlands | collected 2015-10-28 | depth 0-0.1 m ... | reverse complement strand
GGGCGCGCGGGGGCGCGCCCCGGGCCGGCGGGGGCGCCCCCCCCCCCCCCGACCGCCTACATGGGTACCGATTTGCTGGACGCGCAGCGGACAGATGAGGCTGGCAGGGGCTATCCACCCCGACCGCTATCGTGCCGGCGCCTGCGCCGACTCCGGCTGGAGCCTCAGGCGACCGAATCCGCCATGTCCTCGACCCAGCGCGCGAACTCGAGGTCGCGTGCGGTCACGCCGCCGGCGTCGTGGGTCGTGAAGCTGATCTCGACCCGGTTGTAGAGGTTGAACCACTCGGGGTGGTGCTGGCGTCGCTCGGCCTCGAGCGCGACCCGGGTCATGAAGCCGAAGGCCTGCGAGAAGTCGTGGAAGGCGAGCCAGCGCGTGATCGACTGCTCCTCCTCGTCGTACTCCCAGTTCGGCAGCTCCAGCTCGGTCAGCTGCTGGCGCACCTGTTCGGTGCCCAGCACTTGCAGCTCCTCAGTGGCTGGCAGGTGCAGCTCGTCAGTCATCTCAGGCCGCCTCGCCGCTGATGACCTGCTGCAGTTCGCCCGACTCGTACATCTCCATCATGATGTCCGAGCCGCCGATGAACTCGCCCTTGACGTAGAGCTGCGGAATGGTCGGCCAGTTGCTGTATTCCTTGATGCCCTGGCGGATTTCGGGGTCTTCCAGCACGTTGACGGTCTGGACGGTCTTGGTGTCGACGCCGCAGGCCTTGAGGATCTGGATCGCGCGGCCCGAGAAGCCGCACATCGGGAAGCTCGCGCTGCCCTTCATGAAGAGCACGATCTCGTTGTTCTTGACCAGTTGGTCGATGCGCTGTTGGGTGTCGCTCATGGATGGTTCCGCTTGTCGGTGTGGGTGAAAGCTTCGATTATCCCCGTGCGGCGGTGACCTTGCGAGCCGGGTGGTAGCCAGCCCGCAAAAGACAAAGCCCGCACAGGGCGGGCTCGTCGTTACAACCTTCGCAGCCATCAATGAGTTCTGTGCGCCGGTCGATGAGTTGAATGTAGTCGCGCGGTCGGGCACTGTCCAGGCTGTCGTGGTTACGAAACCCGATGGGTGCCGTGGTCCGGTGCCGGACCTCGATGCAGCCCTGGCTCAGGGCTGCCGCTTCAGTTCCGCCGATGCGGCAGCGAAGTCGAAATCCCGGATCGCTTTGGCCACGACTTCGTGACGGGCGGGCCCCAGTGCCGCACGGATCTGGCCGGCCTGCTCTTCGAACAATTGCAGGCATTCCGTGTCGCTGACCTCCAGCAGGCCCAGTAGCCGGGCGCGCAACGGCGGCCATTGCTCGGCATTCACGCTCTCGACAGGGCCGGCCGGGTCTGTCCTGGGCAGGCAGGTGGCGATCGCCTGGCTCAGTTGCGCCAGCTGACGCGCGGCGGTTTGACGCAGCGGTTCCAGCTCGACGGCGGACCGGCGTTCCCGCACCGCCTGTTCCAGTCGCTGCGCTGCATCGCTCAGGGCCTGGGCGCCGATCTGGGCCGCGACTCCCTTGAGCGTATGCGCCGTCCGCTCGGCCTCGTCCCAGTTCGAGCCAGCGATGGCCTGCGCCAGCCGCTCCGGCGCATTGGCCTGATCGGCGACGAACTTGGCCAGCAGACTGCGATAGAGCGACTCGCGCCCGGCCGCCTGCCTCAGCCCGAGCCGACTGTCGAGCCCGTCGACCTGTGCCAGTGCGGTCCAGCATGCCGCATCCTCGTCATGCAAGGGCTGGCGCAAGGGATCGGGCTGGCTTGCCGTCTTGCCGGCGGCAGGTCCGGCTACGGGTTTGACCCAGCGCCGCAGCTTGGCCAGCAGTCGCTCCGGGTCTATCGGCTTGGCGATGTGGTCGTTCATGCCGGCCTCGAGACAGCGCTCGCGGTCGATCGTCATCGCGTTGGCCGTCATCGCGAGTATCGGCAGCTCCTGCAAGCCGGGCTGCTTGCGGATCGCGCGCGTCGCGCTGAGTCCGTCCATCACCGGCATCTGCATGTCCATCAGCACGATGTCGTAATGCTGGCGCTGGACCTTCTGCAGTGCGACCGCGCCGTCCTCGGCCAGTTCCACCTGCAGCCCGAGCGCTTCGAGGAACTCGGTCGCCACTTCCTGGTTGAGCTCGTTGTCTTCCACCAGCAGGGCGCGCGCTCCCTGCAGTTCGGCGGCTGGCGACAAGGTCTCCGTTGCCGTCTGGCTGTCTTCTGCGGCAGACGTTCTGTGGCCACTCAGTTCGATCTTGACCCCATGCCGTCCGGGGCAGGCCCGGCCCAAACCCAGGCCGGCGGTGAACCAGAAGGTCGATCCGATGCCGGGGCGGCTGTCCACGCCGATTCGGCCTCCCATCAATTCGGCCAGCCGCTTCGAGATCGACAGCCCGAGCCCGCTGCCGCCGTACCGGCGCGTGATCGAGCTGTCGGCCTGCTGGAAGGTCTGGAACAGCCGCTCGCGCTGTTGCTGCGACAGTCCGATGCCGGTGTCGCGCACGGCAAAACGCAGCACGACATGGCCGGGGCGGCGTTCCTGCACCGAGACGCTCAGCGCGATCTCGCCGCGCGCCGTGAACTTGACGGCGTTGCCAGCCAGGTTGATCAGCACCTGCTCGAGCCGCAGCGGATCGCCGATCAGCTTCATTGGCATCTTGTCGGCGACCTCGACGACGAGCTTGAGTCCCTTGCTGGCGGCTTTTTCCGAAATGACCGACACCACGTCGTCGAGCATCTGCTCGAGGTCGAACTCGACCTGTTCCAGCGCCACCTTGCCGGCCTCGAGCTTGCTGATGTCGAGGATGTCGTTGACCACGCCCAGCAGATGCCGGCTCGAAGACTGGATCTTCTGCAGATAGTCGCGCACCTTGGGCGACGGGTCGGCCTTGAGCGCCAGCAGTGTCATGCCCATGACCGCATTCATCGGCGTGCGGATCTCGTGCGACATATGGGCCAGGAAGGCGCTCTTGGCCTGGCTGGCGGACTCGGCGGCCAGGCGGCGCACCCGTTCGCGCAGGCGCTCGACGCCGAAGGCCATGTTGTGCGCCAGTTCCATCAACAGCCTGACCTCCTCGGCCGCGAAGGCGTCGGCCTCGCGGGCGTAGACCATCATGGCGCCAAAGGTGCCGGCTTCCGACAGCTTCATGGGCAGGGCGATGCTGGACTGATAGCCATGTTTGAGCGCCATCTCGCGCCAGGGCTCCATCCTGGGGTTGCCCAGGTAGTTCTGGTTGACCTGCGGCAGGCCGCTGCGGATCGCTTCGCCGGTCGGACCTCGGCCCCATTCCGAGTTCTCGTCCCAGCTGACCTTGATGTCCGCCAGGTAACCGTCGTTCGAACCCCAGGACACCAGCGGCCGGATCGTCTTGTCGGCGTCCTGTTCGGCGCTGCCGATCCAGGCCATGCGGTAGCCGCCGGACTCGACCACGACGCGGCAGATTTCGCTCAGCAACTCGATCTCGGAATCGGCGCTGGCCAGCGCGAAGTTGCAGTCGCTCAGCAGGCGCAGCGCGCGCTGCACCTTGTGCTCGGACTGCTCGGCTTCTATGCTGCGCGTGATGTCGCGCGCCACGCCGAACAGGCCGACGATCTCGTTGTCCAGATTCCGGATCGGGTATTTGCGGTTGTCGACCCAGCCGGCCTGGCCGTTCTTGTGCATGATGGGCTGGATCTCGTGCGCGACCGGCAGGCCGGCGAAAACCTGCTTTTCCAGGCGATAGTAGCGGTCGGCCAGCCCTTCCGGAAAGACGTCGTAGTCGGTCTGCCCCAGCAGGTCGGTCCAGTGCTCGGCCGGGTGGCAGATCGTCACCAGCGTCTGGCTGGCCCCGGTGAAGACATGGTTGCGGTCCTTGAAGTAGATGAAGTCGTCGGTGTTCTCCATCATGGCGCGGAAATTGGCCGTCAGCGACGCATCGTCCAGTGTCCGCGGCAGGCTCTTGGCATCCTGCAGCAGCAGGTCCAGCATGACCCCGCCGTCGCGCGCCGGGGCTCTGTCGTAGTTCGCCTTGACGCAGCGGATCCGGCCACCGGCTTGACGCAGGCGCAGGTTCATGGCGCCGGACGACCGGCCGGAATCGGTGGCAAACAGGATTTCGGTCAGGTCGCTGTCGTCCGGGTGGATCAGTTCCCCGAACGATACGCGTCCGCTGACGAAGTCATCGGACGCATAGCCCAGCAACGGCAAGATGTCAGCACTGGCCGACAGCACCGACCAGCGCGACCGCAGCAGCAGACTGATCTTGGCTCCGTTCATGGCATTTCATTATCACCATTTTTGAGCTGGTTGTTTTGGGGTGTTACCCGAGTCGTTGTCGGGCTATCGGGCAAGCGCAGCGCCCGCCGGTGCAGCGCAGGTGCCCGGCCAGATCGGTCCGATGCTGGACCTCGACATAGCCCTGTTCGCCCAGCAGCTGCGCGACCGCGCCGGCCTGGTCCCAGCCATGCTCGAGCAGCAGCCAGCCGCCGGGTTGCAGATGTTCCCTGGCCTGGGCCGCGATGCGGCGGATGTCGTCCAGCCCGTCGGCGCCGCTGGCCAGCGCCGACAGCGGCTCGTGCCTGAGCGCGGCCAGATGCGGGTCGTCGGCGCGGATATAGGGTGGATTGCTGACGATCAGCTCGAAGCGCGTGGGCAGGGCGGGGCCGTTGGGGGCCTGGGCGGCAGCTTCGGCCTGGCGCTGGGTCCAGTCTGACAGCCAGCTGCCGAGCAGGAAGCGCACCGGCAGTCCCAGCCGGCTGGCGTTGGCGTTCGCCACGGTCAGCGCGTCGCGGCTGGCGTCAAGCGCCCAGACCCGGGCATCGGGCCGGCGCTGCTGCAGCGCCAGCGCGATCGCACCGCTGCCGGTGCCGAGGTCGAGCAGGCTCGGGTTCTCGAGCAGGGCCAGGACCTCGAGCGCCCAGTCGACCAGGGTCTCGGTGTCGGGGCGCGGGTCGAGCACGCGCGCATCGACCAGCAGCTCGAGGCCGTGGAATTCGCGCCGGCCGACCAGATAGGCCACCGGCTCGCCCTGGAGGCGCCGCTCGCAGAGCACCAGGAATTCCTGCGCGGCGGCAGCGGGCAGCAGGTCGGTGTCGTGCGCGATCAGCCAGGCCCGGTCATGCGGCGAGCGACCGAGTCGGTGCAGCAGCAGCACCTGGGCGTCGAGCTTGTCGAGTCCGGCCTGGCGGGCGCGCAGCAAGGCCTGCTGCACCGTCGCCGGCAGGGAGGCGTTCTTGTCATCTTCTGGGCCGATCGTGCGCAGTCCGGCCGGCTCGGCGGCGCTCATGCCAGTGCCCCGTGCGCGGCCTGACCGGCGCTCTGCTCGAGGTCGGCCATCAGTTCGGCACCGCGCGCGAGCTGCAGCGCGTGGACCACCTCGTCGAGCTCGCCTTCCATCACGACGCCGAGCTTGTACAGCGTCAGGTTGATGCGGTGGTCGGTCAGGCGGCCCTGCGGGAAGTTGTAGGTCCGGATCCGGTCGCTGCGGTCGCCGCTGCCGATCAGGCCCTTGCGCTCGGCGGCCTCCTTGGCGGCGCGCTCGCTGCGCTCCTTTTCCTGGATTCGCGCCTGCAGCACCTGCAGCGCCTTGGCCTTGTTGCTGTGCTGGCTACGACCGTCCTGGCATTCGGCGACGATGCCGGTCGGCAGGTGCACCACGCGCACGGCCGAGTCGGTCTTGTTGATATGCTGGCCGCCGGCGCCGCTGGCGCGGAAGGTGTCGATGCGCAGGTCGGCCGGATTGAGCTTGATGGCTTCGGTCTCGTCCGGTTCCGGCATCACCGCGACCGTGCAGGCGCTGGTGTGGATGCGGCCCTGCGATTCGGTCGCGGGCACGCGCTGCACGCGGTGGCCGCCCGACTCGAAGCGCAGCTTGCCGTAGGCCCGGGCGCCGACGATGCGCAGCACCACTTCCTTGTAGCCGCCGAGCTCGCTCGGCGACTCGCTGACCACCTCGACGCGCCAGCCCTGGCGCTCGGCGTAGCGGGTGTAGAGGCGGGTCAGGTCGCCGGCGAACAGCGCGGCCTCGTCGCCGCCGGTGCCGGCGCGCACCTCGAGGAAGGCGTTGCGGTCGTCGTCCTGGTCCTTGGGCAGCAGCAGCAACTGCAGTTCCTGCTCGAGCGCGGCGAGCTCGGCTTCGGCGTCGGCGATTTCGTCCCGCGCCATGGCGGCCATCTCGGCATCGTCCTCCTGTGCCATGACCCGGGCCTCGGCCAGTTCGGCCTCGCGCTGCTGGTAGCGCAGCCAGGGTTCGATCAGGGCACCGTTCTCGGCATGCTCGCGCGTCAGCTTGCGAAAGCGCTCCATGTCCTGGGTGGCGTCTGGCGCACTGAGCAGGGCGTCGAGTTCGTGCAGGCGCAGGCGCTGGCGCTCCAGGGTGTCGCGGATGAAGGGCTTCATGTGCGCTTGTCCTGGCCGCGCAGGAACAGGCGCGCGACCGTCTGAGCGGTCGCTTGGCGTGTCGCCGCATCGCCCGTGTGCAGCTCGGCCAGCGTGCCGTGCAGCATCTTCTGCGTCAGGCCGCGCGCCAAGGCCTCGAGCACGGTGTCGACGTCGTCGCCGCGCGCGAGCAGCTTGCGCGCCCGCGCGAGTTCGGCCGCGCGCCATTCCTCGGTCTGCCCGTGCAGCTCGCGGATCAGCTCGACCACGCCGCCGCGCGGATCGCGCTGCCCGACCCAGTGCATGAAGCTCTGCACGCCGGCGTCGATGATGATCTCGGCCTCGGCCACGGCGGCCTGCCGGTTTTCCTTGCCGGTCTGCACCACGGCGGCCAGGTCATCGACGGTGTAGAGGTAGACATCGGACAGCTGCTGGACCTCGATCTCGATGTCGCGCGGCACCGCCAGGTCGACCATGAAGATCGGCCGATGCCGGCGTTTCTTCAGCGCGCGCTCGACCGCGCCCAGTCCGATCAGCGGCAGGCTCGATGCGGTGCAGCTGATGATGGCGTCGAATTCATGCAGGCGCTCGGACAGGTCGGACAGGCGCAGCACCTCGGCGCCGAAGCGGCTGGCGAGCTTCTCGCCGCGTTCGAGCGTGCGGTTGGCGATCGCCATGCCCTTGGGCGTCTTGGCGGCGAAATGGGTCGCCGCCAGCTCGATCATCTCGCCAGCGCCGACGAACAGCACCTTGATGTCCTTCAGGTCCTCGAACAGCTGGCCCGCCAGCCGCACCGCAGCGGCAGTCATGCTGATCGAGTGCGCGCCGATCTCGGTGTGACTGCGCACCTGTTTCGCGACCGCGAAGCTGCGCTGGAACATCTGGTGCAGCGTGCTGCCCAGGGCGCCGGCCTCGTCGGCGGCGCGCACCGCATGCTTGAGCTGGCCCAGGATCTGGGCCTCGCCCAGCACCATGCTGTCGAGGCCGCTGGCGACACGAAAGGCGTGGCGCGCGGCCTCGTCGCCCTTCAGCACGTAGGCATGGTCCAGCAGTTCCTGCGGCGTCACGCCGCCGGTGCTGGCCAGCCATTGCACGGTCGACTCGAGTTCGAGCTCGTCGGCGGCGCAGTAGATCTCGGTCCGGTTGCAGGTCGACAGCAGCGCGGCCTCGGGCTGGCGCGCCAGCGAGGCCCGGAAACGCTGCAGCGTTTCCGGCAGCTGATCGAGCGCGAACGCGAACCGCCCGCGCAAGTCGAGCGGAGCGGTGTGGTGATTGATTCCTAGCGCCCAGACAGCCATATGGGGAGACATTATAAAATTTTCGTCTTTGATTGTTTTTGGATGCCTTTGACCGACAGCTATTCCTCCTTGCTGGCGCTTTGGGGCTGGCTCCTGCATCTGGCCAACTTCGCTTTGCCGGCGCTCGGCCTTGCCACCCTGCTGGCGCCGGCCGTGGCCGGCTGGCGCGGTCTGACGCCGCAGCGGCTGTGGCGCGCCTGGTGGCCGCTTGCGGGCGCGGGCCTGCTGGTGCTGCTGGCCGGGCTGGCCGGTTTCGGCCGCGACGGCCGCATGGCGACCTATGCCGGTCTGGTGCTGGTCGTCGCCAGCCTGGCTTGCTGGCTGCAGGCCCGTCTGGCGCCCGGGATCGGGTCGCGTCGCGCCCCGTATCCACGCTAGCGGTACTGCCTTGCCGCCCCCCTTGTCCGCTGCCGCCAGGGCTGCGGTAACATCACTTCCCCCGTACCACGGCGAAACCTGCTCCGGATATGAACGCACCCACCCCGATCCAGCACCTGCTCGACGCCGCCGGCGACACTCCTCGCCTGCGTGAGATTCCCTACAACTACACCTCGTTTTCGGATCGGGAAATCGTCGTTCGTCTGCTCGGCTCCCGCGCCTGGGAGGTGCTGAACCAGCTGCGCCAGGAGCGCCACACCGGCCGCTCGGCCCGCATGCTGTATGAAGTGCTGGGCGACATCTGGGTGGTGCAGCGCAACCCCTACCTGCAGGATGACCTGCTCGACAACCCCAAGCGCCGCCAGGCCCTGGTCGAGGCGATGAACCACCGCTTGGGCGAGGTCGAGAAGCGCCGTCGCCCGCAGGAAGACGGCGAGCGCGATGCGCTGGTCGGCGAGCTGCTGGCTGCGGCCAGCCTGGCCGTGCGCCAGTTCGCGGCCGCCTTCGAGCAGATGGGCGCGCTGCGCCAGCAGGCCGGCAAGGCGCTGCGCCGCCACACGGGCAAGGACAACATCAAGTTCGACGGCCTGAGCCGCGTCAGCCATGTGACCGACGCGACCGACTGGCGGGTCGAATACCCGTTCGTGGTGCTGACGCCCGACACCGAGGTCGAGATGGCCGGCCTGGTCAAGGCCTGCATCGAGCTCGGCCTGACCATCGTCCCACGCGGCGGTGGCACCGGCTACACCGGCGGCGCGATCCCGCTGACCTGGAAGAGCGCGGTCATCAACACCGAGAAGCTGCTCGGCATGAACGAGGTCGAGCTGATCGACCTGCCCGGCGTCAACCACAAGGTGCCGACCCTCTGGACCGAGGCTGGCGTCGTGACCCAGCGCGTGGCCGATGCGGCCGAGCGCGCCGGCTTCGTGTTCGCGGTCGATCCGACCAGCGCCGAGGCCAGCTGCGTCGGCGGCAACATCGCGATGAACGCCGGCGGCAAGAAGGCCGTGCTCTGGGGCACCGCGCTCGACAACCTGGCGAGCTGGCGCATGGTCACGCCCGACGCGCAATGGCTCGAGGTGGTGCGGGTCGACCACAACCTCGGCAAGATCCACGACGCCGCGATCGCCAGCTTCGAGCTGCATTACTTCGAGGCCGACGGCAAGACGCCGATCCGCAGCGAGCGGCTCGACATCCCGGGCAAGACCTTCCGCAAGGAAGGCCTGGGCAAGGACGTGACCGACAAGTTCCTCGCCGGCCTGCCTGGCGTGCAGAAGGAGGGCTGTGACGGCCTGATCACCAGCGCGCGCTGGGTGCTGCACCGCATGCCCGAGCACACCCGCACCGTCTGCCTGGAGTTCTTCGGCAACCCCCGCGACGGCGTGCCGAGCATCGTCGAGATCAAGGACTTCATGTTTGCCGAGCAAAAGCGCTCGGGCACGCTGCTGGCTGGTCTCGAACACCTCGACGACCGCTACCTGCGGGCGGTCGGCTACTCGACCAAGAGCAAGCGCGGCGGCTTCCCCAAGATGGTGCTGATCGGCGACATCGTCGGTGACGATCCGGACGCGGTCGCGCGCGCCGCCAGCGAAGTGGTGCGGCTGGCCAACGGCCGCGCCGGCGAAGGCTTCACGGCCGTCAGCCCCGATGCGCGCAAGCAGTTCTGGGCCGACCGCAAGAAGACCGCCGCCATCAGCCGCCACACCAACGCCTTCAAGGTCAACGAGGACGTGGTGATCCCGCTGCCGCGCATGGGCGAGTACACGCTCGGCATCGAGCGCATCAACATCGAGCTGAGCCTGCGCAACAAGGTCAGGCTGGCGCAGGAGCTCGAAACCTTCTTCGCGCGCGGCAACCTGCCGCTGGGCAAGGTCGAGGACCCCAACGACATGCCGAGCGCCGAGACGCTGCAGGAGCACCGCGAGCGCGCGCTGGCCGTGATCCGCGGCGTGCGCGCCGAGTGGCAGCAGTGGATGGACGGCCTCGATCAGGTCCAGGCCGACAGCGGCCGCAGCTTCTTCGACCAGCTGCAGGACTACAGCCTGCGCGCGAGCTGGAAGACCCAGATCCGCGAGCCGCTGCGTGCCATCTTCACCGGTTCGGTGTTCGCGCCGGTGCTCGAGGAATGCCAGGCGATCCACAAGCGCGTGCTCAAGGGCCGGGTCTGGGTGGCGCTGCACATGCACGCCGGCGACGGCAACGTGCACACCAACATCCCGGTCAACAGCGACGACTACGAGATGCTGCAGACCGCGCACGAGGCGGTCGACCGCATCATGGTGCTGGCGCGCAGCCTCGACGGCGTGATCTCGGGCGAACACGGCATCGGCATCACCAAGCTCGAATACCTCAGCGACGAGGAACTGGCGCCGTTCGCCGGCTACAAGCAGCGCATCGACCCCGAGGGCCGCTTCAACAAGGGCAAGCTGCTGCGCGGCGCGGCGCTCACGGGCCTGGGTGACGATGTGCACACGGCCGATCTGACGCATGCCTACACCCCCAGCTTTGGCCTGATGGGTCACGAGTCGCTGATCATGCAGCAGTCCGACATTGGCGAGATCGCGGCCAGCGTGAAAGACTGCCTGCGCTGCGGCAAGTGCAAACCGGTGTGCTCGACCCATGTGCCGCGTGCCAATTTGCTCTACAGCCCGCGCAACAAAATTTTGGCCACATCCTTGTTGGTCGAGGCC
>ERZ1034365.1747-NODE-1747-length-10683-cov-4.081935_pt1 | contig 10683 bp, 10 predicted proteins | sample MGYA00520615_ERZ1034365 | MGnify/ENA primary metagenome ERZ1034365 (study PRJEB33736, sample SAMEA104284505) | Azolla filiculoides | biome: Urban; feature: Water surface; material: Ditch water | place: Netherlands | collected 2015-10-28 | depth 0-0.1 m ... | reverse complement strand
CTTCGGAATCCGCCATCGTTGCCACTGCCGCCACCAACACCGCCACCTTGGCGACGGCCACCACCTCCACCACCACCACCACCACCGCCGCCATACCCGCCACCTTCGCCACGGCCACCGCCGTAACCGCCACCACCACTGCGGCCACCGCCGCCACCATACCCACCACCTCCACCGCCGTAGCTGCCGCCACCACCAAATCCACCACCTCCACTACGCGGTGGACGGGCCTCCATCGGACGGGCTTCGTTGACCACCACGCTCCGGCCACCCAATGGCTGACCGTTCATGCCGTTGATCGCGGCTTGTGCCTCAGCATCGCTGCCCATTTCAACGAAACCAAAACCTTTGGAGCGTCCGGTATCGCGCTCCATCATGACCTTGGCGCTGGTGACTGCACCGAACTGACCAAAGGCCTGCTCGAGATCGCTATCGCGCACCGTGTAAGGCAGATTGCCAACGTAGAGTTTGTTGCCCATGAATGGGACTCCTAAAAACACATAAAAAAAGCGATGGTGTCCCGAAAACGCATTCAACAAACCTGAAATACACCGGAAGGAAGCGAAAGTGACCTGTTCACCGCATGCTGTACGTCGGCTATTTTTGCCAACGCGCTTAAATTATGCGACAGATAAACCGAATCCATGCAAGTGTTTTTGCAATCATGGATGGCAATGAAATTCTGGAGCCAACAAAAAAGGCCCTCACGGGCCTTTTTTATTCAAAGATTTTAGAAAAATCTCTGGCTGATTTGCATGGCTTAGTAGCCGCCGCTACGGCCGCCGCCGTAACCGCCACCGCCACCGCTGCGGCCACCACCACCACCGCCGTAGCCACCACCGCTGCCGCCGCCACCGTAGCCGCCACCGCCACCGTAGCCACCGCCGCCACCACTACGCGGTGCGCGGGCTTCCATCGGACGTGCTTCGTTGACGACGAGGTCACGACCACCCATGTTCTGACCGTTCATGCCCTTGATGGCAGCTTGCGCTTCGGCATCGCTACCCATTTCGACGAAACCAAAACCCTTGGAACGGCCGGTGTCGCGCTCCATCATGACTTTGGCGCTGGAGACGTTACCGAACTGGCTGAAAGCCTGTTGCATGTCTTCGTCACGGAAAGAATAGGGCAGGTTGCCCACGTAAAGTTTGTTGCCCATGAAGGACTCCTCAAAATACTCAAAAAACGCGATGGAGTCCGCTAGCGCAATCAACAAACCAGTGAAGAATTCTCAAGACGCGAAACTGACCATAACACCGCAAACCTGTGCAACCGGTAAAAGCAGCACGTGAGGATTATGCGCCACATCCTGCAAACATGCCACTCCAATCGGTTTCTCGTATCAAGGGCAGCAGCACAGACACAAAATCAGCACGCGACAGCATGACCGCTTCCCATGCAGCAGCGCTCGAAACGCGCTTACCAACTGACCTCCCGATCGGGTGTTGCGCTGATTTTGTGAATGCTCAGATCCGCACCATCAAACTCTTCCTCCTGGCTCATTCGCAGACCCAGCGTGACCTTCAGAATGCCATAGACCGAAAGGCCGCTCAGCAGCGCCCAGGACACGCCCATGACCGTGCCGATAAGTTGCGCTCCAAGACTGATGCCGCCCATGCCGCCCAGCGCCTTCGCGCCAAAAATGCCTGCAGCAATGCCGCCCCAGGCACCGCACAAGCCATGCAAAGGCCAAACCCCAAGCACATCGTCAATCTTCCATTTGTTCTGCGTCAACGTGAACATCACCACGAACAAGCTCCCGGCCACGGCCCCGACCACCAGCGCCCCGAGCGGATGCATCAAGTCAGAACCCGCGCAGACAGCCACCAAGCCAGCGAGCGGGCCGTTATGCACAAAGCCGGGGTCATTCTTGCCAGCGACCAGCGCAGCCAGCGTCCCCCCCACCATCGCCATCAGGGAATTGACGGCCACGAGACCGGAAATTTTGTCCAGCGTCTGGGCGCTCATCACGTTGAAGCCGAACCAGCCCACGATCAAAATCCAGGCACCCAGCGCGAGGAACGGAATGTTCGACGGCGGGTGCGCAGAAACCGCACCGTCCTTGCGGTAGCGGTTGCTGCGCGCGCCCAGCAGGACGACCGCGGGCAATGCGACCCAGCCGCCGAGGGCATGCACCACGACGGAACCGGCAAAGTCATGGAACATCTCGCCCGTGGTCGCCTTGATCCAGCCCTGGACGCCGAAATGCTGGTTCCAGGCGATCCCCTCGAAGAAGGGATACACAAAACCAACAATGACCGCTGTGGCAATCAGCTGCGGCCAGAACTTGGACCGCTCGGCGATACCGCCCGAAATAATGGCGGGAATGGCGGCGGCGAACGTCAACAGAAAGAAAAACTTGACCAGTTCATAGCCATTTTTCGCGGCGAGCTGCTCTGCGCCCACAAAAAAGCTCGCGCCATACGCGACGGCATACCCCACCACGAAATAAACCACCGTGGACACAGAAAAGTCCACCAAAATTTTCACCAGCGCGTTGACCTGGTTCTTTTTACGGACGGTGCCAAGCTCGAGAAATGCAAATCCCGCATGCATGGCCAGAACCATGATGCCGCCAAGCAGAATGAACAAGGCGTCCGCGCCCTGTTTGAGTGCTTCCATAGTGTCCTCTTTGGAATGAATGAACTTATTTGGTGCCTTGCGGACCGGATCATCAGTCACGCACCAAAATAAAGCAAAAATCACGCCAATCGTGGTCAGCGCCGATCAAGCCGGCGTGGCCCTTAGAATAGACAATGTCATTGGGGAGTAGCCGCCCTTCGAATCAGCGAAAGGGGCTTGCGTCAACAGACTTGTCTGTCATCGGCAGACATGGCGCAAGCGGTTCATGGACTTGGCGAGACCTTTGACCACATGGCATCCACGTCACCATCATGGGGCGGGCTGGAGATGCTGTGTGGTCATCGGTTTTGTGCAACGGTCCGGCCCGACCCCCGAAAAAATCCATGGAAGCTTTTCTCATCTCCACCGGCATCGTCGCCCTCGCCGAAATGGGCGACAAGACGCAATTGCTGGCTCTTGTGCTGGCCGCGCGGTTCCGCAAACCGTGGCCCATCGTACTGGGCATCCTCGTGGCCACACTGGCCAACCATGCGTTGGCCGGCGCGCTCGGCGCCTGGGTCACCACCGTGCTGGGACCCGATGTGCTGCGTTGGGTACTGGGTGGCTCCTTCATTGCCATGGCCGTCTGGATGCTGATTCCCGACAAACTCGATGAAGACGGTCAAGACGGTCAGGCGCCTCGCTTGGGCGTGTTCGGCACGACCGTGCTCGCCTTCTTTCTTGCGGAAATGGGCGACAAGACGCAAATTGCCACGGTGATGCTCGCAGCGCAGTACCACGCCTGGGTGTGGGTCGTGGCGGGCACCACGTTGGGCATGATGATCGCCAATGCGCCCGTCGTCTGGTTTGGCGACAAGATCACCCGGCTGGTGCCGATCCGGATCGTGCATCTGGTGTCGGCAGCGGTGTTTGCCGTGCTCGGCACGCTGGCACTTCTCGGCTGGGGCTGATTCTGGCGCGCGGCTCAAGCCGCAGGCTGGCCTCGCCGGTAAATGACATGGTAGGTCAACCCGACCAGCACGCTGCCCCCCATCAGGTTGCCCGCAATCACCGCAGCCAGATTGCACGCCATGCCGCTCCACGTGACGGCCGCAACACCTTCAGCGCTGGCACCAAAGTGCTGAATCAGCATGGCCAGCGGCATGAAATACATGTTGGCGATGCTGTGCTCAAAACCGGCGGCTACAAAAGCGCCGATCGGGAACACGATGGCCACGGCCTTGTCGATGACGCTGCGCCCGGCCATGGCCATCCACACCGCCATGCAGACCAGGACATTGCACAACACGCCACGGAAAAAAGCCGGCCAGAACGCCAAGTCCTGCTTGGCCAGCGCGATCTTCACCACCGTGCGGCCAATGGCGCCGCCATTCATGTCCGTATGGCCGCTGAGAAACACCAGCACCGCCAGCCCTGCCGCCCCCACAAAATTCGCGGCGCAGACGAGCACCCAGTTGCGCAATACTTCTGCGCTGGTGATCTTGCCGTCGGCCCAGGCCATGGCCAGCAGGTTGTTGCCGGTGAACAATTCAGCCCCGGCCACCACCACCAGCACCAGCCCCAGCGAAAACACCACGCCGCCCAGCACCTGGCTGGCGGCATAACCCAGGGTGGCGTCGGACTTGACCAGCGCAAATAACAGCGCCCCCAGGCCGATGAACGCCCCGGCCAGCACCCCCAACATCAGCAATGGCAGCGTGCCCATGCGCGCCTTGGCCACGCCGACAGATTCCACCCGCTGCGCAATTTCGCGCGGGGCATAGGCATCGGATCCATAGAGTTCGGTCATTGCGACTCCCAATTGCGGCCCGTGGCGAACCCACAGGCTTCGACTTATACTAACTTCCAGCGCCGATTTGCTCCAGCTTGCGGGTGCCGGAACCGTGGTGTTCCGAAATACTGCTAAAGAGGGAATCCGCAACCCGGTTCCGCCTCTTTGGCGTTACCGGGTTTTTTATTGTGAACATGGTTGTTACGCCCCAGTCGATGAAATTCGAGGCACCGCTGGCCTTGCAAAGCGGTGCCTCGATCCGCGGCTATTCGCTGGCCTTCGAGACCTACGGCACGCTCAACGCCGACCGCTCCAATGCGGTGCTGATCTGCCATGCACTCAACGCCTCGCACCACGTCGCCGGCATCTACGCGGGCCAGGACAAATCCGAGGGCTGGTGGGACAACATGATCGGTCCGGGCAAGCCGGTCGATACCAACCGCTTCTTCGTCATCGGCGTCAACAACCTCGGCTCCTGCTTCGGCTCGACCGGCCCGATGGACGTGAACCCCGACACCGGGCGGGTCTACGGCGCGGACTTTCCCGTGGTCACGGTCGAGGACTGGGTCAACGCACAGGCGCGACTGCTTGACGCACTCGGCATTGCACAGCTCGCCGCCGTCATGGGCGGCAGCCTGGGCGGGATGCAGGCGCTGTCCTGGACGCTGCAATACCCCAATCACGTGCGCCACGCCGTGGTGGTGGCCAGCGCACCCAACCTCAACGCAGAAAACATCGCCTTCAATGAAGTCGCGCGCCGCGCCATCGTCACCGACCCGGATTTCCACGGCGGTCACTTCTACGAACACGGCGTGATTCCCCGACGTGGGCTGCGCATTGCGCGCATGGTCGGCCACATCACCTACCTCAGCGACGACGTGATGAACGCCAAGTTTGGCCGGGAACTCCGGGAAGCCGTGGCAGACAGCGTCACCGGCTACCGGTACTCGACGCAGGACGTCGAATTCCAGATCGAAAGCTACCTGCGCTACCAGGGCGACAAATTCAGCGAATATTTCGACGCCAACACCTACTTGCTGATCACCCGCGCGCTCGACTACTTCGACCCGGCCCGCACCCATGGTGGCGATTTGAGCGCCGCCCTGGCGCGGGCCACCTGCAAGTTCCTGCTGGTGAGCTTCACCACCGACTGGCGCTTCAGCCCCCAACGCAGCCGCGAAGTCGTCAAGGCGCTGGTCGACAACCGCCGCGACGTGAGCTACGCGGAAATCGACGCACCGCACGGGCACGATGCATTTCTGCTCGACGACGTGCGCTACCTGGGTACGGTGCGCGCCTACTTTGAAGGGATTGCCTCGGGCCTCTCCGGCGCTGCACCCAGCCTGGCCGGCGTGAGGGCTGCAGCATGAGCGACACACTGATCCAGCAATCCATCGCCCGCCTTGTACCGCAAGGCGCGCGCGTGCTTGATCTCGGCTGTGGCGACGGCGCCTTGCTGGCGTTGCTGCAGCAAACGCGCGGCTGCACCGGCTACGGCATCGAACTGGACGACGCCAATGTGCTGGCCTGCGTGCAGCGCGGCGTCAACGTGCTCCAGCTCAACCTGGACGAAGGCCTGACGATGTTTGCCGACCAGTCCTTCGACGTGGTGCTGCAGATCGACACCTTGCAGCACCTGCGCAACGCCGAAACCATGCTGCGCGAAACTGCGCGTGTGGGACGCCTGGGTATCGTGGCCTTCCCCAACTTTGCGCACTGGCCCAACCGCCTGAGCGTGCTGCGCGGGCGCATGCCGGTGACGCGGCGTCTGCCCTACCAGTGGTACGACACGCCCAACATCCGCGTCGGCACGCACGCTGATTTTGCCAATCTGGCGGCAAAAAATTCGCTCCGGGTGCTGGACGCCTTCGGCCTGCAGGACGGGCAGGAAGTGCGCTGGCTGCCCAACCTGCGCGCAGGCACGGCCGTGTTCAAGTTCGAGCGGAGCTGAAGCCCGCGCGGTTCAAACCGGCGTTTTGCCGGCCGGCGCCTCCTGCGCCACATCGGCCAGAAAGTCGCCCTGCTGCAGCACACTGCTCTGCGCACCCTCCGGCAGCCACGCGCCATACACCTCGCGGAAGCTGGCCACGATCTGGTCCAGCGGCAGATCGTCAAACGCACCACGCTGGTGCACGTACTCCATGTGGCGCTGGCCCGTGCGGTCGAACGGGTGGTAGATCGCGTCCTGCACCCCGTCGAAGTCCAGCGGCAGCAGGCCGAAGCGCTCGCACAGTTCCAGGTTGAAGGCCGGCGTGGCCTTGCGCCACGCGCCGTCCAGCCAGAGGTCGGTGTAGCCGTGCCAGACAAACAGGTCGGTCTTCATCGTTTCGCGCATGCGCTCGGTCGAAAGGTGGTTGCGCACATCGGCAAAACCCAGCCGCGCCGGAATGCCGGCCGCGCGGCAGGCCGCGGCCAGCAGCGTGGCCTTGGGCACGCACCAGCCGTAGCCGTTGGCCAGCACCGCGCTGGCGCGCATGCCGGCGGGCGACAGGTCGATGCGGTAGGGGTCGTAGCGGAAGCCGTCGCGCACCGCATACACCAGCGCCACCGCACGCGCACGGTCGGTAGCGCAGCGGGCGTGTTCAGCGGCAAAGGCCTGGACGGCCGGGTGGTCGCTGTCGATGAGGGGTGTGGCGCGCAAGGCGGCGTCGGTCGGTGGGGCGTCGGGTGCGGTGTTCATGGGCGCCAAATTACCAGAGCGCACCCGGGCCGCGCGACACTTACGGGACAATCCGCCCATGTCCCGTCACCCTGCCCACGCGGCCATCCCTTTCAGCGAAGCCCTGCGCTTCTGGTTCAAGCTGGGCCTCGTCAGCTTCGGCGGCCCCGCCGGGCAGATTGCCATCATGCACCGCGAGCTGGTGGAGCAGCGCCACTGGATCAGCGAAAAGCGCTTCTTGCACGCACTGAACTACTGCATGCTGCTGCCCGGGCCCGAGGCGCAGCAGCTGGCCACCTACATCGGCTGGCTGATGCACCGCACCTGGGGTGGCGTGGCGGCGGGCGCGCTGTTTGTGCTGCCGTCGCTGTTTATCCTGATCGCCCTGAGCTGGATTTACGTGGCTTTTGGCAGCGTGCCCTGGGTGGCCGGCCTGTTTTACGGCATCAAGCCGGCGGTGGCAGCCATCGTGCTGCAGGCGGTGCACCGCATCGGCAGCAAGACGCTGAAGACGCCGGGCAAAGCGCCCGTGCTCTGGGTGATTGCGCTGCTCAGCTTTGTCGCCATCGCCGTGCTGAAAATCCCCTTTCCCTGGGTCGTGCTGTGCGCGGCGCTCACCGGCTGGATCGGTTCGCGGATCGCACCCGCGCAGTTTGCGTCAGGCGGCGGTCATGGCACCGGCAAGACCGTCAGCCGTCCCGCCCTGATTGGCGATGACACGCCCACCCCGCCCCATGCGCGCTTCAGCAAGCGGCGGCTGGCGCAGGTGCTGGCCGCCGGCGCCGCCTTGTGGCTCGTCCCCATGGCCGCGCTGCTGGCCTGGCCGGGCTGGGACTTGGCGCAGACCAACACACTCGCGCAGATGGGCTGGTTCTTCACCAAGGCCGCGCTGATGACCTTTGGCGGCGCCTACGCGGTGCTGCCCTATGTGTACCAGGGCGCGGTGGAACACTTCCACTGGCTCACCGGCCCGCAGATGATCGACGGCCTGGCGCTGGGCGAGACCACGCCCGGCCCGCTGATCATGGTGGTGGCCTTCGTCGGCTTCCTCGGCGGCTGGACCAAACAGGTGCTGGGGCCGGACAGCCTGTTCCTGGGTGCAGCGCTGGCGGCCACGGTGGTGACCTGGTTCACCTTCCTGCCCTCGTTCATCTTCATCCTGGCCGGCGGGCCGCTGGTCGAGGCGACCCATGGCAAGGCGCATTTCACCGCGCCGCTGATGGCCATCACCGCCGCCGTGGTCGGCGTGATGGCCAGCCTTGCTTTGTTTTTCATAGCGCACATTGCCCTTCCGACGATGGGAAGTGGCCAAATTCGTCCAAATATTGACTGGTTGGCGCTCGGGATGGCCGCTGCGGCCGCCGTGGCACTGCTGCGCTACAGGTTCGGCGTGATGCCGGTCCTTGCGGCCAGCGCGCTGGCCGGGCTGGCGCTGCGGCTGGCCGGCTGGGCCTGAGGCGCCCCACGGGCCTGGGCGGCGATGCAAGGCGTTGCGGGGAAATTTGTATGATAAATTTCCCTGCTCCATGGTCACCCGCTTCAACTCCATCTCGCCCGGTGCGCACCTGTCCGATCAGGTCGCGGACGTGCTGGCGGCCGAGATCCGCACTGGCCGGCTGGCGGTGGGCGACAAGCTGCCGACCGAAGCGGCGTTGGTGGAGCAGTTCTCCGTCAGCCGCACGGTGATCCGCGAAGCGGTCTCGCGGCTCAAGTCGCTCGGTCTGGTCGATTCCCGCCAGGGCAGCGGGATGTACGTCAAGGACGCCGGCTTTTCCCCGCTCAACTTCGACGCCCGATTTGCCGTCTCCAGACAAGCCGTGGTCCAGATGGTGGAAGTGCGCCGTGCGCTGGAGGCCGAAGTGGCCGGCCTGGCCGCGCAACGCCGCACACCCGGGGATCTGCAGCGCATTCGCCAGGCGATGGCCGCGCTGGAACAGGCCGTGCAGGCCGGCGGGGACGGCGTGGACGAAGACGTGCAGTACCACCGCGCCATTGCCGAGGCCGCCAGCAACCCCTTCCTGATCGGCACGCTGGAATACCTGGGCCAGTTCCTGCGCGGCGCCACGCGCGTGACCCGTGCCAACGAGGCCCGGCGTGCCGACTTTGCCCGCCAGGTGCAGGACGAGCACGAAATGATCGCCCGCGCCATCGAAGCCGGCGACGCCACTGCCGCGCGCCAGGCCGCCGCGCAGCACATGAACAACGCCATCCAGCGCATCGAGCAGGCCGACCCCGCCTTCTGGCAGCAGGCCGGCGTGCAGCTGGCCAGCCCACTGGTCTCGGGCCTGCCCCGCCAGACTTGACGCGCACAGCCTGCCAGGGCTCGGCAACCGGGTTCCCTGCAGGGTAAACCCGCAACCCGAACATGCGCCTGATTTGTATGATGACCATACGAATAAAGACCATTCGGCCCCACTTTTCTGGAGATGCGTGATGAAGAAACGGAATCTGCTGCTCGTCGCGCTGGCCCTGGTCGCAGGCGGCGCCTGGGCCCAGGCCTGGCCCGCCAAACCCGTGAAGATCGTGGTGCCCTCGGCCGCGGGTTCCGCGCCGGACATCCTGACCCGCCTGCTGGGCATTGAGCTGCAAAAGCGTCTGGGCCAGCCGGTGGTGGCCGAAAACAAGCCTGGCGCGGGCGGTGCGCTGGGCGCCGACCAGGTGGCCAAGTCGCCGGCCGATGGCTACACCCTGGTGATGGGCAACATCGGCTCGCACGCGATGAACGTGGGGGTCTACCCCAAGCTGCCTTACAGCCCGGTGAAGGACTTCGAATCCGTCGCCCTGGTCGCCACCACGCCCAGCCTCATGAGCGTCTCGGCCGACCTGCCGGTCAAAAACGCGCGGGAGTTCATCGACTACGCACGCAAGGAGGGCGAGAAGATCACCTTCTCGTCCGGCGGCAATGGCAGCTCGTCGCATCTGGCGGGCGAGTACCTGAACCTGATCGCCGGGCTGAAAATGCGCCATGTGCCCTACAAGGACGTGCAGCAGGCCCTGGGGGACGTGGCCGCGCAGCGCGTTTCGGTCATGATCAGCAACATGCCGCCGGCCATGGCGCTGGTGCGCGCCGGCAAGCTGCGCCCGCTGGCCGTGACCACCGCAGCCCGCGCCAGGGCGTTGCCTGACGTGCCGACCCTGGCCGAGGGCGGCGTGCAATTCGAGCAGACCGTGTGGTTCGGGCTGTTCGCCCCCGCCGGCACGCCCGCCGCCGTTGTGGAACGCCTGAACCGGGAGGTCGCCGACATCCTCAAGGACCCGGCCTTCGGGGAAAAGATCGCGGCCACCGGCGCAACGCCCGTGACCAGCTCGCCCGCCGAAATGAAAGCCTTCGTCACTGCCGAGGTGGACAAGTGGGTCCGGGTCGCCCGCGAATCCGGCGCCAAGGCCGACTGAGCTTGCATCCTCTCCCAACCCGTATCAACATCCATCCCATGAACTTTCAACGTCGCCAACTCCTGCTGGCCACCGGCGCCGCCGCCCTGTCAGCCCCCTCCATCACACGGGCCCAGGCCTGGCCTGCGCGGCCGATCCGGCTGGTGGTGCCCTTCCCGCCCGGCGGGCTGATTGACAACATGGCGCGGCTGGTCGCGCCGCGGGGGGGCCGCCCCTCTCTGTGGGCCCCCCCCCCCCCCTCCCCCTTCTCCAAACCCCCCCCCCCCCCCCCCCCCCC
>ERZ1034365.1745-NODE-1745-length-10689-cov-2.193178_pt1 | contig 10689 bp, 11 predicted proteins | sample MGYA00520615_ERZ1034365 | MGnify/ENA primary metagenome ERZ1034365 (study PRJEB33736, sample SAMEA104284505) | Azolla filiculoides | biome: Urban; feature: Water surface; material: Ditch water | place: Netherlands | collected 2015-10-28 | depth 0-0.1 m ... | reverse complement strand
CCGCCGGCGCTTCCGGCTGGATCGTCAAACCCGCCACTGCCGATGAGTTGATCAACACCATCAAACTCGTCGTGCGCTAGGAGCCATCATGCCGGTCAATAACTTGCTCAGACGGGCGTTGCTGGTTGCGCTCATCGTTTCGCTCGGCACCTATCTGACCATTTATTTTTTCAACAATTGGTGGCATAAAGTATTTGCCCCCTCGATCGGTCTCGGCGATCCTGGAGCGGACGCATTTGGCGGTGTGCTAATTGTTATCGTCGCCTACCTGGCCCAGCGTGCCGTGTCTCTGGCCTTTTACAAAGACATGATGTTTGGCCTGTCCAATCAGCAAAAGCAGGATTTCAGCAAAGTAAACGACGTGGAAACCGTCGGCGAAGAAGTTGCCAAGGAACTTGACGGCGTGCGCAAGTACAACGACGTATTGCGCCAGCAGTTGAACGGCATTATTGAGGCAACCGAAAAAGCAGCTTTTGACATCACTAACCGCCTGCTGGCGATTGATGCGGTAGTCACCCGGCTTGATGGTTTTGTCGCTCAGACCGCCGAGGATTCATCCGAAATTGCCAATAATTCAGAACAGAACATCGCCGGTAATCAGGCGCTGATCGGCAAAATGGAAATCTACATCAAACGCCGCATTGACGAAGCCAGCAGTGACCAGGTGCGTATCGGCCAGGTGGTCAAGGACGCGCAGGATTTGGGCAAGCTGGTGCAACTGGTCAAGGATATTTCCGGCCAGACCAATCTGCTGGCGCTCAATGCCGCGATTGAAGCGGCCCGTGCCGGCGAGCATGGCAAAGGTTTTGCCGTGGTAGCTGCCGAGGTTCGCAAGCTGGCTGAACGCAGCCAGGTGGCGGCTCAGGAAATCGGCGAACTGGCGGGTTCCAGCGTAAAGATGGCTGAAAAGGCCGGTACGTTGCTCGATGAAATGGTGCCGAGCATCCGTCGCACCTCTGATCTGGTACAGGAAATTGCTGCCGCCAGCTCCGAGCAGAGCGCCGGTGTCGGTCAGATCAACGGCGCCATGGGGCAATTGAACAAGGCAACGCAGCAGAATGCTTCCGCTTCCGAAGAGCTGGCCGCAACGGCTGAGGAAATGGGTGGTCAGGCTGCGCAGTTGCAGGAACTGATGAGTTTCTTCTCGGTGGAAGGGGTGACTTCCTCTGCACCGGCCAGTCGTTCCGCTCCGCGTGCAACCGCCAGCGCACCGCGTACCAACGCACCGCGCGCCAGCGCCAAGCGGGTGAGTGCACATGCCGTCGAAAACGACTTCGAGCGTTATTGATCAGGAGCCGTCATGGGACAGTCCTTGCAGCAAGTTGGAAAGTCCGGGGTGCCCAAGGCACCCCCGCCCGGCGCGGAGACGCAGCAGTACCTGACCTTTCAGCTCACCCGCGAGATGTATGCGGTGGGTATTCTGAATGTGAAGGAAATTATCGAGTACGGCCAGCTGACGGAAATTCCGATGATGCCGGCCTTCATTCGCGGCGTCATCAACCTGCGCGGCAGTGTGGTGCCGGTGATCGATTTGTCGGCGCGTTTTGGCGGTCAGCCGACGACGATTTCCCGTCGCACCTGCATCATCATTATCGAAATTTCGATTGATGATGTCCGGCACGATGTGGGCGTTGTGGTCGATGCGGTTTCCGAGGTGCTGGAAGTTGCACCGGGCGATATTGAGCCGGCGCCTTCTTTCGGTGCGCGGATCCGTGCCGATTTCATTCAGGGGATGGCAAAGATCAACGAGAAATTCGTCATCATTCTGGATATTCAGCGTGTTCTGTCAGTTGAAGAAATCGCTGCGCTCACCAGTCTGGGGGAGCGTGTTGTTGAGGACGGTAACGTCGAATCCAACAAAACCAGTAATTAAGCGGGCCAGCCTGCCTTTGCAAAAAGGCAGGCCTGTTGCTTGTGGAGCTTAGCGTTAATGCTTGCCAATACGGAAATTACGAACGCTGAGTTCGCGCAATTCCAGAAGTTGATCTACGACATCGCCGGGATCAGCATGAGCGATCAGAAGAAGGTGCTTCTGGTTGGCCGTCTCGGGCGTCGCCTCAAGAACTATGGCTTGTCGACCTACACGGAATATCTACGGTTGATCAAAAGCCACGCCCACCCGGGCGAAGAGCAGATCATGGTTGATCTGCTGACGACCAATGAAACCTATTTTTTCCGTGAACAGGCGCACTTTGATTTCCTGACGCAGCATGTTTTGCCGCGCCATCCGCAGGGGCGTTCTTTTGATGTCTGGAGTGCCGCCTCATCGACCGGTGAAGAAATTTACACCATCGGTTTCGTGCTGGCGGACAAACTGGGCGTCAATGCGCCGTGGACCATTACCGGTTCGGATATTTCGACGCGCGTTCTGGAAACTGCCCGGCGCGGGCAGTACTGGCTGGACCGAACACGTGGTCTGCCGGATAGCTGTCTGCGTAAATATTGTCTCAAGGGGGTGCGCAGTCAGGAAGGCAGTTACATGATTGCGCCTGAGATCAAGTCGCATACTAATTTCCTGCAAGTGAATCTGAACAAGGATTTGCCGGAGCTCGGCAAGTTTCATGTGATTTTCCTGCGTAATGTGATGATCTATTTCGATGCGGAAACCAAGCGCCAGGTGGTGAATCGACTGGTCAAGAAACTGCATCCGGGCGGGTATTTCATCATTGGCCATTCAGAAAGCATTACCGGCATGTGCGATGACTTGAAGCAGATCAAGCCGACGATTTATCAGGTGAAGGAATGAGCGCCAAAATTAAGGTCATGTTGGTCGATGATTCGGCCGTTGTGCGTCAGGTGAATCGTGAAACCCTGGAGCGTGAGCCGGATATTGAGGTGATCGCGGCCGTGGCCGATCCGATTTTTGCGCTGGACAAGATGCAGAAGCAATGGCCGGATGTGCTGGTCATTGATATTGAAATGCCGCGTATGGATGGCCTGACCTTCCTGAAGAAGATCATGAGCGAACACCCGACGCCGACCATCGTCTGCTCCTCGCTTGCTGAAAAAGGGGCGGCCGCCACCATGGAGGCGCTGGCCTCCGGAGCCTTGGCGATCATTACCAAGCCGAAGATGGGCGTAAAGGATTTTCTGCAGGGCGCTTCCAATGATCTGGTTGCTGCGGTCAGGGGGGCGGCACGCGCCAATATGCGGCGTGTGAACGTCAGCGGTGGCCTGCCTTCGCTGGCGCCGTCGCCAAAGTTAACGGCGGATGCCATGATTGCCGCGCGTGAAGCGGGCAGTCGAGCAATGGCCAATACCACCGACAAAGTCGTGGCGATTGGCACGTCGACCGGAGGAACTCAGGCACTCGAAGCTGTATTGACCCAATTGCCGGCCGTGAGCACAGGCATTGTTATCGTGCAGCACATGCCGGAAAAGTTCACCGGCATGTTTGCCCAGCGGCTCAACGGCTTGTGCAAGATTGAGGTGCGTGAAGCGGTCAATGGAGATCGTGTGATGCCGGGCCGGGCCCTGATTGCTCCAGGTGGCATGCACATGATGCTCCGGCGCAGCGGTGCCCAGTACTACGTTGAGGTGGCTGATGGTCCGGTGGTTAATCGCCACAAACCGTCTGTTGATGTCTTGTTCCGTTCAGTGGCGCAAGTCGCCGGGCGTAATGCGCTGGGCGTGATCATGACCGGCATGGGCGATGATGGCGCGCGTGGCATGAAGGAAATGCACGATGCAGGCGCGTCGACCGTGGCAGAGGATGAATCAACCTGTGTCGTGTTCGGCATGCCGAAAGTCGCCATTGATATGGGTGGCGTCGACAAGGTCGTGCCGCTGCACGCGATTCCACGCGAGATCATCGCTTACGGGCGATAATGAAACACGAACATCAACACTCCGACTAGACCATGGCCCATTTCAACGCTACTGAACTCCCCAATCTCTCCGGTAAGGAGTTGGAGCGTATTGCCCGCGTCATTAATCCCGGGGGCTGGCATGTCGATGATATTCATCACCCGATTTCCACATTGCTTGGGTCGTGTGTGGCGGTCTGCCTGTTTGATCCGATCCTGAAGATTGGTGGCATGAATCATTTCATGTTGCCGAAAATGACACGCAGCAAGAAGGCCGACGACGAAGACGTTACGCTGGCGGGTGATTACGCGATGGAAGTGCTGGTCACTGCCTTGTTCAAAAAGGGGGCCCAACGTCATCGTCTGGTCGCCAAGGCTTTTGGCGGCGGCAACATCGTAAATTCCATTACCACGGCGATTGGTACGCGCAATGTCGAATTTGCGCATCACTGGCTGAAGAACGAAGGCATTACCCTGAGCGCGCAGGACTTTGGTGGCCCCTGGTCGCGCAAGGTGATTTTCCTGCCGGGAACCGGCGATGCCTTCTGCCGCCGGATGCCGATCAATCAGAACATCATTCAGGAAACGCTGGTCAAGGAAGTCGAGTACGAGAAATCCTTGCACAAACCCAAGGTGCCGGCTTTCGAAGGCAAGAAGATCGAGCTGTTCTAACCCCGGTTTTCTGCCGACTCCTGACAGGGCAGGGCGATGGAAAACTCGGTGGCCTGAAGCAGTCCGCGTACCGAGATATCCCCGCCGTGTGCCTGAATGATCGAACGGGTAATCGCCAGGCCGAGGCCGCTGCCTTCCGATTCGTGATCGAGCCGGACAAAACGGTCAAAAATACGCTCGATGGCTTCCGGTGGAATGGGCGGTCCGGAGTTGGTGAGGGTGATGACTGCCCGCTTGTCCTCTTCGCTCACCTGCACGCGGATGCTCCCGTTTTCAGGCGTGTGTTCGCACAAGGGCATCAGTTCAACGCTTTCCCGATGGGGAATGAGCAAACCATGGTCGGCTTTGGCGAGGAAAAGCATGTCGGCAATGATGGTCGACAGGCGTTCATACTCTTCGAGATTGGAGAGCAGCAGTTCGCGGTATTCATCATTGCTGCGCGACTTGCTGAGTGAAACTTCGGTTTGCATGCGCAGTGCGTGGATGGGCGTGCGCAGTTCGTGCGCAAGGTCGGCCGAGAAATCGGAAAGCCGTGCGAAGGACTCTTCCAGACGCCCGAGCATGGCATTGAAAGCGCCCGTCATTTCAGCCAGTTCCGGTGGCACCTTGTCTTCGCTCATGCGTTCACCCAGTTGTCCGGCGGAAATTCGCCCGGCCGTCTGCGCAATGTGGCGGATCGGGTGCATGCCATGGCGGGTAATGACGATGCCGAGAATGACGGTGAGCAATGAGGCGGCGAGCAGGGCCAGCCAGAAATCGCGCTGAAACTGATCGAGAAAGTCGGTGTGATGCCGGATGTCACGGGCGACGAGAACACGCACCGGCTCGCCCCAGCCAGTCTGCATTTCACTGGCGACGATGCGGAAATCCTTGCCGGCGACATTCAGTCGAACAGGAGACTCGCCCACACGCACGGCGGCCTTGGCGAGTTCATTCAATGCACTGCCCTGCGGCCAGTTGAAAAGTGGGCCGGATTCACCGTCGACCGTCAGCGTGATGCCATGTTCGCCGACCAGCGCATCACTTAGCCTTGCGGCCAGAGCCTCCGGCGTGCCGGCCTGCTGGCTGATGTGGCGCACCAGCACCAGCTTACCCATGAGCTCGTGCGCATCGAGTTCGGCCATGTGATGGTCCGCCGAGCGCCCCAGATAAATGCCCAATGCCGTGAAAACCAGCGTTGTCAGCAGGGCAAACGCCAGCGACAGGCGAACGGTGATCGAGTGCTTCCAGCTCACCGGATTTCCATGACGTAGCCCATGCCACGCAAAGTGTGGATCAGTTTCGGCGAGAAATCATCATCGACCTTGCCACGCAGACGGCGGATGGCCACCTCGATCACATTGGTGTCGGAATCGAAATTCATGTCCCAGACCTGCGAGGCGATGAAGCTGCGCGACAGCACTTCACCCTGCCGGCGCAGAAAGAGTTCAAGCAGGGCAAATTCCTTGGCGGTCAGGTCGATGCGCTGTCCGGCCCGTGTGGCCCGGCGCTTGATGACATCCAGCTCAAGATCAGCCAGCGCCAGTTTATCCTCGTCTTTTGACCGCCCCCGGCGCAGCACCGTACGGATGCGGGCCAGTAGCTCGGAGAAAGCAAAGGGTTTGACCAGATAATCATCCGCCCCGAGTTCCAGCCCCTTGACCCGATCTTCCACCTGATCGCGGGCGGTCAGAAAGAGCACGGGCAATTCACGCCCGGCGGCGCGTAGTGTCTTGATGACCTGCCAGCCATCGATACCCGGCAGGTTAACGTCGAGAATGATCAGGTCGTAGTCGGCGGCCAGTCCGGCGTGCAGGCCATCGACACCATTGCGCACCAGTTCGGCGCTGAAACCGGCTTCGGAAAGTCCTTGTTTCAGATAGTCGCCGGTTTTCGTTTCGTCTTCGACGATGAGGATTTTCATGCCCATATTTTGCCCGAGGCGACTGCGCTTTGTCCGTAGATTACAAAGTTGTAATTTTGCGGTCAGGGCCATGTCGACCGTAGCAGGAGATAATTGGGGCACTTCTTTATGGATGGAATCTGTCATGCGTTTAATGCTCGCTCTCCTGCTCAGCCTGAGTCTCCCCGCTTTTGCCCAGCACGATCACTCCATGCACCCGAAACCCGCCACCGTGCAGTCGGCACCGCTGAGTGATGGGCTGATCAAGAAGGTGGACAAGAAAGCCGGTGAGCTCGTTATTCAACATGGCCAGCTTGACAGCATCGGCATGCCGCCGATGACCATGGCTTTTGGTGTGGCCGATAAAAACTGGCTGAATACCTTGAAGGCCGGCGACAAGATTCGGTTCGCGGCGGAGATGAAGGGCGGCAACGCCGTCGTCAGTCGTTACGAAATGGCAAAGTAGGGCATTCAAATGCCAGTCATCTTTCCCAACGGGCACCCGGCGGCGGTGCATTTTCCCATTGTGTTCGGGATCTTGATCTGTGCCTTGTTGATCGCCGGACGCTTGCGGCCAAATGAGCCCTTGTATCTGCGCAGCGCACGCTTGTTGTTGCCTCTGGCGGCATTGAGCGCCCTGCTGGCTGCTGCGCTTGGCTGGCATGCCTTTGAAACTGTCGAACATGATGCGGCCGGGCATCTGGTCATGTTGCGGCATCGGGAATGGGCCTTGAGTTGCAGCGCCGGTCTGCTCCTGCTGGCCTTGTCGGATTACTTGCGCCAGCGGGTGAAATTGCCGGCGCATCCGGTGTTGCTGCCGGCCATGCTGATGATCGCTGGCGGGTTGGTGGTGACCGCCTGGCTGGGGGGCGAGATGGTCTATCGCCATGGTGTCGGCGTTTCGGCGGCTGCCTTTGCCAAGCCAGCGGCCATGATTACGCAAGCACCGGAACTACCCGCGACGGTCGAAGCGACTGCTGAGCCAGCCCCGAAAGCTCCCGCCGTGGCTCATGGCGAGCATATCCACAAGGATGGCTCGCGCCATCGTCATTGAAGGGCGAATCGAGATGACATGTTCGCTGATGCGCAGCCCGCTGTTTTTGCTGACTTGGCTGGCTGCCTTTTCCGTTCAGGCGGCCGGTCCCTTGCCCGGTGCCAATGTCGAATCGCTGCTTGTTGCGGCGCGTGAAGGCAGTCCGGAGGTGCGCATGGTGCGCCTGGAAGCCGAAGCCGCGCGTGAGCGGATCGAACCGGCCGGGGCCTTGCCGGACCCGATGTTGCGCATCGAACTGGAAAACATCACGCGCAACGGCAGTCAGGATGCCACGCTGTCGCCCGCACGGGTTGGTGACACCAAATACACGGTCTTGCAGCCGCTGCCTTTCTGGGGGAAGCGTGATCTGAAACGCGAACTGGCCAGCGCCGAAGCCGGGCAGGCCAGTGGTCGGGCCGACGATACCTGGAGCGAGATCGCCACGCGCATCAAAACGCTGTACGCCCAGTACTGGTTGAGCAGTCATGCCGTGCGTCTGACCCGCGAAAATATCGAACTGAGCCGCCAACTGGAGCAGATTGCCCAAGTGCGTTACGCCGCCGGTCTGGCCGCGCAGCAGGATGCCATTCGTGCGCAGGTCGAGCGCAGCATGCTCGATAGCGAACTGGTCGGTCTGGAAAATGAATACCGGCAACTGAGCCATTTCATCAACGCCATGCTGGCCCGCCCGGGCCTGGCGGCGCTGGCCGAGCCGGACGCTTTACGTCCGCTGCCGGCCCGCTTCGACAGTGCTTCCTTGCAGGCGCGTCTGCTGGCAAAAAATCCGCAACTGGCGATTGAAGCCGCCCGTCAGGAAAGCGCCGGCAAAAATCGTGATCTGGCTTATCGCAACCGTTATCCCGATTTCACGGTGGGCGTTTCCCCCATGCAGGTGCAGAACCGTGTCGATGCGTGGAGCCTGATGCTGGAAATGAACCTGCCGCTGCAGCAAGGTTCACGCCGCAGTCAGGAGCGGGAAAGTGAGCGCATGCTCGAAGCGGCCGCCGCGCGCAAGGAAGCTCTGGGCCATCGCTTGCAGGGTGAATTGAGCGGAGCGCTGGCCAATCTTGAGGCGGCGCGGTCGACCGAAGAAATTACCCGTAATCGCTTGTTGCCGCAGGCCGAGTTGACGTTCAAGTCAGCACTGGCGGCTTACGAAAATGGCAAGGTCGATTTCGCGACCCTGCTCGATGCGCAGCGCCAGATCCGCAACGCCCGTCTGGCTTTGTTGCGGACGCAGGCCAGCCAGCAGATGCGTCTGGCCGATATCGAACGTTTGCTTGGAGAAGACCTGTGAAACACAGTTCGCTCATTATTTTAGTTGCGCTGGCGCTCGCTGCCGGCGGCTTTGCCGGTTATCAATTCGCGCCGAAAGCCGGCGATGCGGCGGCACCGACTACTGCGGTCGACACGCAAAAACCGGCCAAAAAGCTCCTCTACTACCGCAACCCGATGGGTTTGCCCGATACTTCGCCGACGCCGAAAAAAGATCCGATGGGTATGGATTACATTCCCGTTTTTGAAGGCGAAGACACGGCCAGCAGTGACAGCGGTCTGAAAATCAGTGCCGAAAAAATCCAGAAAATGGGCGTGAAGAGCGAAGCCGCCAAGCTGCAGATGCTCGATAAAACCGTGCGCGCCAGCGGCCGTGTCGAACTGGATGAAAGCCGCAACTATTCGGTGACGGCCAAGTTTGAAGGCTATATCGAGCGTTTGCACGTCAATACCAGCGGCCAGCCGGTCGGGCGGGGTCAGCCGCTATTCGAGGTGTACAGCCCCGAACTGGTTTCGGCCCAGCGCGAATACGCGATTGCCGCGCAGGGTGTCGGCAAGTTGAGCGAAGCCGGCGGCGAGGCGCAAAGTGCGATGCGCCAGCTGGCCGAGGCCAGCCTGCAGCGCCTGAAAAACTGGGATATTTCCGATGAACAGATCAAGGCGCTGGCCCAATCAGGTAACAGCAAACGGACGCTGACTTTCCGTTCGCCGGTGGCTGGCATCGTCACAGAAAAGAAAGCGGTGCAGGGCATGCGCTTCATGCCGGGCGAGACGCTGTTTCAGGTGGCCGATGTCTCTTCCCTGTGGATTCTCGCTGATGTGTTTGAACAGGATATTGCTGCGGTCAACGTCGGCCAGAAGGCAAAAATCCGCATCAATGCCTTTCCCGGCGAAAGTTTTGAAGGCCGTGTGGCCTACGTTTATCCGACCTTGAAGGCAGAAACGCGGACGGTGCCGGTGCGCATCGAACTGGCCAATCCCAAGGGCCGCTTGAAGCCGGCGATGTTCGCCGAGGTGGAGATTCCGGTGGCTGGTGCGACGTCCGTGGTGACGGTGCCGAACTCGGCGGTGATTGATAGCGGCAAGCGTCAGGTGGTCATTGTGCAACTGGCCGAAGGCCGCTTCGAGCCGCGTCCGGTCAAGCTGGGCGCACGCGGCGGCGATTTCGTGCAGGTGCTGGAAGGCGTCAAGGAAGGCGAGCAGGTGGTGACGGCAGCCAATTTCCTGATCGATGCCGAGAGCAATCTGAAGGCGGCGCTGGGCGGCATGCAGCCTTCCGAGGCGGCTGGCAAACCGCTGGCGGTTGGGCATAAGGCCGAAGGCACCCTGAATGCCATTGATACGGCCAGCGGCAGTGTCACGATCAGCCATGGACCGGTGGCCAGCCTGAACTGGCCGTCGATGAAAATGGATTTTGTGCTGGCCAATCCAGCGCTGCTTTCCGGTATCAAACCGGGGGCGGCGGTAGCTATCGAGTTTGTCGAGCGTCAGCCGGGTGAGTGGGTGATTACCTCGCTCAAGCCGCAAACCGCGCACGCGCACTGAGGCCGCCATGCTCAACGCCCTGATCGACTGGTCGGCCCGCAACCGTTTTCTCGTACTGCTGGCGACGCTTTTCGTCATCATCGCCGGCATCTGGTCGGTGCTCAAAACGCCGCTCGATGCGATTCCGGATCTCTCGGATGTGCAGGTCATCCTGTACACCGAATTCCCCGGGCAGGCGCCGCAAGTGGTTGAGGATCAGGTGACTTATCCCTTGTCGACCGCGCTGCTCTCCGTGCCGAAATCGAAGGTGGTGCGCGGCTTTTCCTTCTTCGGCGCGTCCTTTGTTTATGTGATTTTCGAGGACGGTACAGATATCTACTGGGCGCGTTCGCGCGTGCTGGAGTACGTCAATTCCGTCTCCGGAAAATTGCCGAAAGGTGTGACACCGACGCTCGGGCCGGATGCGACGGGCGTTGGCTGGGTGTATCAGTACGCGGTTTTAGCCAAGAATAAAACGCTGGCTGAACTGCGCACCT